>Ga0081539_10003552_pt1 | contig 18940 bp, 15 predicted proteins | sample TabmetS4T2R2_FD_71023 | JGI IMG/M metagenome (GOLD analysis project Ga0081539, IMG submission 71023) | Tabebuia heterophylla rhizosphere microbial communities from the University of Puerto Rico - S4T2R2 | ecosystem: Host-associated > Plants > Roots > Rhizosphere ...
CGTCGGGCCAACGGACCAACGGGATGACGATCGTCATCTCGGGATCGAACCGGAACGGTTTGACAGAGATCGTTGCGTCCGACGGGCCTGCAGGCGCCGTTGCCGTCGCTTCGGCACGCGCAGTCGCGGATGCAGTCGCGGATCGCATGCGTACTCCTCGGTTGCACGCCGTTCGGCGCGTCGACCATCACGGGGAGACGGCGGCCGAAGCCGCCGGGTTCACGCGATGCCGAGTGGAGGAGGGGCGCGACCCTGGGGGAGGCCCCCGACGCGGAGGATCCGTCGACGTTCGGATCGGATGAGGCGAAGCCGGCGCGAGACGCACGCGGCAGCAAGTGTCGCGATCGCCAACATCGCCAGCGCGACGCCACGCGCACGCATGACCGCAAGTGGGCGGTACGCGTGCAGCGAGGGACTCGCATGATCGCTCGCCCCGATCGCGTTGACCATCGAGACGGTCGCGCTGCCCGCGTGCAACGGTTCCTGTTCGGTGAACGCGCCACGCAGCAGCAATGCGGCCACGGCGAGCAGCGTGACGGCACCGAGCGCGAACAGCAGGCGGGCCCACGGTGCGCGTCGCGCCGCCCGCGATCTCATGCCGCCGTCTTCTGCTGGTAGAGCCGCACGGCAATGGGTGCGAACACCGCGATGAGCAGCACGGACCATGCGATGGTGGCCTCGATCGGATGTCGCATGGGCCTCACGTCGATGCGTGCCGACGGGTTGGGGTTGCCGAAGAGATCGCGGCACGCGGCGGCGACCGCGCTGATGGGGTTCCAGTTGGCGATCGGCTGCATCCAGCCCGGGAGACCTTGCGTGGGGACGAACGCGTTCGACACGAACGTGAGTGGGAGGAAGACCATGAACGCGGTGGCTTGTGCGGTCTCGACGTTCGACATGACCATGCCGAGGCAGGCGCCGCACCAGCTCACCGCGAACGCGAACAGCAGGAGGAGCGCGAACGCGGCGATCGCGTCGGCGATGCCGTTGTTGATGCGCCAACCGACGAGGTATCCCGTGATCCCGACGACGACGACCGCGAGCGCGCTCGTGCAGGTGTCGGCGAGCGTACGACCCGCGAGCACGGCCGACCGGCTCATCGGCAACGAGCGGAATCGGTCGATCACGCCCGTCGTCATGTCGGTGGTGATGCCGACGGTGGTGCCGGGAGCGGTCTGGGCGATGATCATGCCGAACAGCCCGGCGACGAGGAACTCCTTGTAGTCGCCTTGCCCGATCGACATCGCGCTGCCGAACACGTACGCGAACAGCAGCACGAAGATCACCGGCTGGAACGTGACGTCGCTGAGCTGCATCGGCTCGTGCCGGATGCGTTGCAGCCCGCGCCGCGTGAGCACGATGGCGTCCTTCACCATCCAGCGCGCGCGCTCGCCCATCGGCTCGTGCGCGGGACGACTCGCGGCATCCGGAGCCGTGGCGGGCGGAACCGTGGTGGCGGTCACGCCGCCTCTTCCTCGTCTTCGTCGGCGGTCTCGGGCTCCGCCACGTGTCCGGTGAGCTCCATGAACACGTCGTCGAGCGAAGGGCGGCGAACGTCGAGGGTGTCGACGCGCACGCCCGCGGCCGCCAGCGCGCCCACGACTGTGGTGACGAGGCCCGTCTCGTCTTGGCGCAGCGGTACCGCCAGCTGTCGACTGTCGGCGTCGACATGAAGCGGGCCGACCGCGAATCGCATGAGGACCCGCTCGGCGTCGGCGACCGACGAGTCGCTGCTCAACGTGAGATCGAGCAGCTCGCCGCCCACCTTCGCCTTCAGCTCGTCAGAGGTGCCTTCGGCGATCACGCAGCCGGCGTCGACCACCACGATGCGGTGCGCCAGCTGGTCGGCTTCTTCGAGGTACTGGGTGGTGAGCAGCAGCGTGGTGCCGCCGTGGACGAGGCCCCGGATGACGTCCCACATGCGCAGCCGGCTGGTGGGGTCGAGCCCGGTGGTGGGTTCGTCGAGGAACAGGATCTCGGGATCACCGATGAGGCTGGCCGCGAGGTCGAGCCGCCGGCGCATGCCACCCGAGTAGGTCTTCACCGGACGCCCACCGGCATGGGTGAGCGAGAACTGCTCGAGCAGCTCGCCGGCGCGCGTTCGCGCCTGCCGCCGCGGCATGCGCGTGAGCTCGCCGATCATGACCAGGTTCTGCACCCCGGTGAGGCTCTCGTCGACGCTGGCGTACTGCCCGGTCAACCCGATGTGGCGGCGCACCTCGGTCGCGTCGGCGACGACGTCGTAGCCGGCGACCCGGGCCCAGCCCTCGTTGGGTTGCGTGAGCGTGGTGAGGACGCGCACCGCGGTGGTCTTGCCCGCGCCGTTGGGTCCGAGGACGCCAAGGATGGTGCCGGTGTCGACGTCGAGGTCGAGGCCGTCGAGCGCGCGCGTGTCGCCGTAGACCTTGACGAGCCCCCGCGCCTCGATCGCCGCCGCCATCCTCGGAAACCCTATGAGATGAAGTGGAGCCGTGCCCGGAGCGCGAGTCGAGCGGAGGCGGGCCGGGTACCCCGGCCCGCAGCGAGCGAGCAATCGTGGTGGCGGGACGGCGGAACGGAATCGACCGTTCACGGCGCGGTCAGGTTGCTCCGCGAGACGAGTTGACGGGCGATGGTGATGCGCTGGATCTCGTTGGTGCCTTCACCGATGCAGAGCAGCGGAGCGTCGCGGTAGTAGCGCTCGACGTGGTCCTCGGTCGAGTAGCCGTAGGCGCCGTGGATGCGCATGGCTTCGGTGGCGTTCTCGAGCGCGGCCTCCGACGCCACCAGCTTGGCCATGCCCGCCTCCATGTCGCAGCGCTCGCCGCGGTCGAACGCACCGGCGGCGCGCTGGGTGAGCAGGCGGGCTGACTCGACGCGGCATGCCATGTCGGCAAGCTTGGAAGCGATCGCCTGGTGCTGGACGATGGGCTTCCCCATCGTGTGCCGCTGCTGCGCGTACGAGAGTGACGCGCGGAGCGCACCGTCGGCCACCCCGACGCCGCGCGCGGCGATGTTGATCCGCCCGAGCTCGAGCGCGCCCACGGCTTGGTGGAAGCCGCGGCCCTCGACGCCACCGAGGAGATGGTCCTCGGGGACGACCACGTCGTCGAAGATCACCTCGCAGGTGTCGATGCCCTTGTAGCCGAGCTTCCCGAGCTTGCGGGGCACCGCGTAGCCCAACGCCTTGGGCACGATGAACATCGACATGCCCTGGTGACGTGGCTCAGCTGCGGCATCGGTCTTCGTCAACACCGCGAGGCAGTTGCCCTCGTGCGCGTTGGTGATCCACATCTTCGTGCCCCGCAACACGTACACGCCGTCGGCGCGCGTCGCGGTGGTGCGCACCGCCTGGAGATCGGTGCCGCAGTCGGGTTCGGTGAGCGCGAGGCCACCGCGCAGCTCGGCGGCGGCGAGGCGCGGCAGGAAGTGCGCACATTGGTCGTCGGTGCCGTAGCGACGCACCAACTCCGCCACCATGAGGTGAGTGTTGACGACGCCCGTGAGCGACATCCATGCCCGCGCGATCGCCTCGACGATGCGCACGTAGGCCGACGCCCCGAGCCCGAGGCCGCCGTACTCCTCGGGAATGGTGGCGGCGAAGAGCCCGAACTCCCGCATCTGCTCCACCATCTCGTGCGGGTACTCGTCGGCGTGCTCGAGGTCGAGCACGTTGGGCACGACCTCGCTCGCGAGCCAGCGCTCGAGCGTCTCGAGCAGCTCGTCGATCGCGGCGTCTTCGTCGATGGTCACGTTGTCCTCCCGTCTCGACCGCGCAGAGTACGTGCGGAATAGGGTGCGGCGATGACCGAAGGAGCAACCGGGCCGCTGGCGGGCGTCCGCATCGTCGACCTCACGATGAACCTGTCGGGGCCGTTCGCCACGATGGTCCTGGCCCAGCAGGGCGCCGACGTGATCAAGGTGGAGCGTCCGCCGGCCGGTGACATCCTGCGCCACGTCGGCTCGGGCCGCGGCGGCACCTCGGCCTACTTCGTGAACACGAACTGGGGGAAGCGCTCCATCGCGCTCGACTTCAAGGACGCCGACGACCTCGCGACGCTCCGGAAGCTCATCGCCACCGCCGACGTGCTGGTCGAGAATTTCCGGCCGACGGTGATGCCGGCGATCGGCCTCGTGGCCGAGGAGCTGGTGGCCGAGCATCCACGGCTGATCTACGCCGCGCTCCGCGGCTTCCCGTCGGATTCGGAGCTGGCCGACGCGCCCGCGTACGACCACGTGATCCAGGCCATGACCGGCTTCGGTGCCAACCAGGCCGACCTGCGCACCGGGGTGCCGGTGCTCGTGCAGCAAGCGGTGGTCGACAAGGTCACCGGCCTCACCGCCGCCCAAGCGATCAGCGCGGCGTTGTTCGAACGCGAACGCACCGGTCGTGGCCAGGTGATCGAGGTGCCGATGCTGCACGCGGGACTCTCGTTCCTGTGGCCCGACGTCACCACCAACGTGAGCCTGCAGGGCGACTTCGATCGCCTCCCGCCGCAGTCACGAACGTTCCGCCTCACGCCCACCGCCGACGGCTACGTCGCGATGATCACCGTCACGACGCCGCAATGGAACGGATTGCTCCGCGCGGTCGGTCGCGACGAGCTCGTCGGGCACCCCGACTACGACACGCCGCAGCAGCGCGGCCGCAACGGTGGTCCGCTCATGAAGGAGATCGGCGCGCAGCTCGCCGCGCTCACCACCGCGGAGGTCACCGCGCGGCTGACCGAGCAGGGCGTGCCCAACGCCGCGGTCACCGAGATCGACGACCTCCCCTCGGTCATCGAGCAGATCTCACCCGGCTATCTCGTGCGCGAGGTGCACCCCGTCGTCGGCGAGATGCTCCACCCGCGTCCGGCGGTCACGTTCCGCGAGCCGGTCGCGGTGCGCCCTGCCCCCGACTTGGGCGAGCACACCGACGAGATCAAGGCCGAGCTCGAAGGCTGACAACTCTCTCCGTTTTGGCGCCGTTGAAGGCCCTATATCGCCATCCAGTGGCGCCAAAACGCTGGGGGAGCAGGATTACGCGCCCGGTGACCCCACGGGGGCCTCGGACACCTCGGCGGGCGGCGGCGACGGCGGTGCACCGGGCTCGGGCGGCTCGCCCGCGGCGAGCGCTTCGCGCTCGTGACGCTTGCGGGCGTTCTGGGCGCGCAGGTCCTCCCCGACGGTGGGGATGATGCCCGAAGGCTGACGGCCGATGCCGATGCCGGCGAGGCCGGGACCGAGGCGGGCCTGCCACTTGAGCGCCTCCTGCAGCCAGGTCCAGCCCGGCAGTGCGGTGGGCAGCCACGTGAACAGGGTGAGGAAGGTGCCACCGAGCACGGCACCACTGACCACGGCAACGCCACCGACCACCAGCAGCAGCAGATACGCGAGACCGTTGAGCATCTCGAAGTCCTGCACCGTCGCGGTGCCCTGGAACACGCCGAGCAGCGCGCCGGCGAACCCGGCGATGGCAGCCGAGATCACGAACACGCCCAGCTTGGTGACGATCGGGTTGACGCCGAGCGTCGCGCAGGCCGCGGGGCTGTCGCCGAGCGCGGTGAGACGGCGACCGAACGCGCTCTTGTGCAACCACACCACGAGCACACCGACCACGCCCAACGCGGCGGCGATGAAGAGCAACGTGCCGACGTCCTGGTCGAAGTTGATGCCGAGGAACGTGAACGGCTTGCTGAAGTCGAAGCCGAGGATGCGCAGCGAACGGATGGGCTTGCCGTCGAACCCGAGGATCTCGGGTTGCGGGAAGAAGAGGATCGCGGCCATCTGCGCGAACGCCATCGTCGCGAGCGCGAGATAGAGGCCTTGCAGTCGCAGCGCCGGCAGCGCCATCGCCACGCCGAACGGGATGGCGAAGAGCGCTGCGACGGCCAAGCCACCGATGGTGCCGAGGTCGGGTGCCCACTGCAGGAACGCGAACGCGCCGGCACCGACGAACGTGATCTGCGCCAACGAGATCTGCTTCGACCAACCGGTGAGCGGGATCAGCGACACCATGATCAGCATGGTGAGCAGCGCGAGCGTGAGCGTGCGCACGTCGGTGCGCTCGAAGACGAGCCCGAGGATCGCCACGATCACGAACAGCACGCCCATGCCGAAGATCGCCTTGGGGATCGACGGGATGCGCGGCGCCACCTGCCGGATCAACTTCTTGCCCTCGATGCGTGCCTGGGGCAGGAACAGCAGCGCGAGGAACAGCATGATCTGCGGGATGGCGAGCGGCGCGGTGGTCCAGCGACCGGTCCAGCTCAGGAAGTTCTGTTGGAACTCGAACACGAGGCCGATCAGGAGACCGCCCATGAACGTGAGTGGCAGGCTCTTGAGTCGACCGATGATGGCGGCCGCGAAGGCTGACAGGATCAGCAGAGTGAGCGTCTGCACGTCGAGGGTGGCGAGCTCCTCGGCGAGGAAGATGCCGGCGACCGCCGCCATCGATGAGCCGAGCGCCCACGAGAACATCGACACTCGACCCGGCTTGATGCCGTTGAGCCCGGCGAGCTCGCGGTTGTCGACGACCGCGCGCATGGCCACACCGAGTCGGGTGCGCGAGAGCAGGATCTTCAGCCCGAGCGCGAGCCCGAGTCCGACGACGATGGTGATGAAGCGCGACCACGGCATCAACGTCTCGCCGATGTTGAACCCGCTGGTGCCGAAGAACCGGTTGATGTGGCGCGTTTCCTGCGGGTCCCAGAGCAAACCGGCGAGACCCATGAGCGCGAGCATCAGGCCCACCGTGGTGACGATCTGCGCGACGAGGGGAGCATCGGCGATCGCGCGCATCAGCACGCGCTCGATCAACGCACCCATGATCGGCGCGGCCACGAACACCGTGAGCAGCAGCGCGACGAGGGTCTGCATCCCCCACTCCACCTGCAGCTGCCAGAACACGTAGGCGAGGAACATGCCGATCGCACCCTGGGCGAAGTTGAAGATGCCCGAGGTGGTGTAGGTGACGACCAGACCCGTGGCGGCGACGGCGTACACCGAGCCGTAGGTGATGCCGACGATCAGCCAGAACAACAGCGAGTTGAACGTGATGGGGTTGCCGGCCCACGACTCGACACAGATGAAGACTGTGAACGCAGCGACGAAGATCCCGGCGAAGAGGGTGCGTCGACCCTCCGAGCTCAACCTCGGTCGCTCACGCGTTGCAGTCGCCGTCATGGAACCCCCACTCCTTGCACTCTCGGCACACTCGCATGATCGGACCCCCGGCACCCACTTTGGCGCCGGGCGTCCGCATCATGCCACCTACTGATCAGTAGACGTCGAGCTTGACCTCGACCACGTTCTTCTTCGCGCAGTCGAACGTGCCCGCCTTGGTCGGGAAGACCCGCTTGAAGTCTCCGTTCTTCACCTGCATGAGCACGTGACACGGGGACGTCTTGCGCCCTGCGAGGTCGATCGTCCCGAACATCCCATCGGCGTTGAAGTCGTGGATCTTGTTCAACTGCTCGAAGAGGGTCTTGCGGGTCACGCTGTTCACGCCGCCCGCCTTCACCTGCGCGTTCACGGCGTCGCGGAAGGCGATCATCGCCGACCACGCGTACACCCCGAAGCCGTCGGCCAGGTCCTTCCCGGTGTACTTCACGAAGTTGTTCAGCATCGGGTTGGCCTTGCGGTCGGCCGCGTTGAGGAAGGGGAGGTACAGCGTGTCGACGAACTCGCCCTCGACATCGCTGCCGCCGTCCTTCAGGAACGACGTGCTGTAGCAACCAGTGGTGCAGTCCCAGACCTTCACCCCGGTGATGCCCTGGATGGTGGCCTCCTTGCGGAGCAATTGGGTCTGCGTGCCCTGGTTCGCCTGGGCGTAGTTGGAGCCCGCGTTCTTCATCTCCTGGATGACGGGCGTGTACGAAGGCTGCGGCGCGAACCCGGAGATGTCGAAGTCCTGGTCGGACTTACAGCACACCACGCGCAGCTGGCCGATGCCGCTGACGAACGACGAGTCACGAGCGCTCTTGGAGTCGTTCCCGAACACGTACGGGCCGTGGAGGTCGCCGAACTTCTTCTTGTAGTAGTAGCCCCGGCCAACGTTGGGCTGGAACGTCTGCGGGTGATCAGTCGCGGTGGAGCAGATCACCTGCGGCGGTGCCATCGGGAAGGACTGGTCGGAGCACTGCTGCGACAGGTTCGTGGACACGAACGGGATGTCGGGCAGGCCCGTCACCGCGCCCGTCGAGTCGGGGCAGTTGCGCATGTTGTCGACCGATGCCAGCGAGACGGACGACGTGCCGACCATGGCCACGTCGTTCTGACACGCCTGGATCTCGGCGTTGGTCGTGGCGTTCGCGTTCAGCTTCGAGTCGTAGAAGTCGACCACGACCTTGCGGCCCGCGAGCCCACCACCGCCGGCCTTGCTGTTCAGGAACTTGGCTGCACCCTCGACCGCGTCCTTCGAGCCCTTGAACAGGTTCGGCACGATCGGGTTGTCGACGTCGGCGACCACCGCGACGTGGATCTCGTCGGCGGTGATCCCGATGTCGGTGGCCTTGGGCTTCTCGTTGCTCGACTGCGCGCCTGCGGTCAAGGCCGTCGCGGCCAGCGTGCTCGCGCAGATCACCAGGGCGGCGACGAGCGCCACCCACCGAGATCGTCTCATCGTTGACTTCCCCCCTACTGATGCGCTCCGCCAATCTGACGGGGCGTCAGGTTTCGCGCCGCGCAGCATAGAACGGGCGCCCAACCGCGACAAGGCACCCCCACGCGGCCGACGCGACGGTGCCCCGCACTCGGCGGGGCACCGTCCTCAACGTCGGATCGGAAGGTTGCTCAGGTGGTTCCGAAGATGTCGAGCTTGCGGGTGACGATGCCGTTCGGCCAGCACTTGAAGGTGCCCGCCTTGGTCGGGCTCACCCGGACGTAGTCACCGTTCTTGACCTGCATGGTGACGCTGCAGTTCGAGATCTGACGACCCGCGAGGTCGATCGGGGCGAACATGCCCTCCGCGTCGAACTTGTGGATCTTGTTCAACTGCTCGAAGATCGTCTTGCGGGTCACGCTGTTCACGCCACCCGCCTTCACCTGCGCGTTCACGGCGTCACGGAACGCGATGCCGGCCGCCCACGCGTAGGCCCCGAAGCTGGCGATCTTGTCGCGACCGGTGTACTTCACGTAGTTGCCGACCATCTTGTTCGCCTTCTGGTCAGCCTTGCTGTAGAAGGGCAGGAACAGCGTGTCGACGTACTGACCTTCCACGTCGGCACCGCCGGCCTTCAGGAAGTTCTCCTCGTCGTAGCAACCCACGCCGCAGTCCCACACCTTCACGTCGGTGAGACCCTGCAGGGCGGCCTCCTTGCGCATCAGCACCATGGCGTTGGCGGTGATGGCCTGGCCGTAGTTGGAACCGTTGGCCTTCATCGCCTGGATGACCGCGGTGTACTCCGACTGCTGCGCGCGGCCGCTGATGTCGAAGTCCTGGTCGGACTTGATCCCGATGTCACGCAAGGCGCCGAGGCTCACGAACGACGAGTCGCGCGCGGACTTCGAGTCGTTCCCGAACACGTAGACGCCGTGCAGCGTGCCTTGGCCGAACTTCTTGTTGTAGAAGCGACCGCGGGACACGTTGGCGCGGAACGTCTGCGGGTGCTGGTCCTTGGTCGCGCACTCGACCTGCGGCGGCGCGATCGGGAACGACTGGTCGGAGCACTGCTGCACGAGCGCGGTGGTCACGAACGGGACGTCGGGAAGACCCGTGATCGCGCCGGTCGAGTCGGGGCAGTTGCGCATGTTGTCGACCGAGCTGAGGAACACCGACGACGTGCCGACCATGGCGACGTCGTTCTGGCACGCCTGGATCTCGGCGTTGGTGGTGGCGTTCGGGTTGAGCTTCGAGTCGTAGAAGTCGACCACGACCTTGCGCCCGGCGAGTCCGCCACCGCCGGCCTTGCTGTTCAGGTACTTCGCCACGCCCTCCACCGCGTCCTTCGAGCCCTTGAACAGGTTCGGCACGATCGGGTTGTCGACGTCGGCGACCACCGCGATGTGGATCTCCTTGTCGGTGATGCCGACGTCGGTGGCCTTCGGTTTCTCGTCGTTGGACTGGGCGCCGGCCGTCGAGCTGAGCCCGGCGATGCCAGCGACGATGACGGCACACAAGACCGCCCCCCACACTCGCTTCATTGACGCACTCCTGTCCTGGGTCCCCCCGGATCTGACGGATCGTCAGATCGGAGCGCGCAGCATACGCGGTCGCGCGCGACAGGTGGCCGCGGCCGTCAGCCTCGGGTCAGTCGGGGTGCGGAGACGCGTGGGACTCAGCCGGAGACGCTGCCGCCGAGGTACGCGTCTTGCAGCGCATCGGCGACCTCGGGCGGCGAGCCCTCGAACTGCACGCGCCCGTGCAGGATGATCGCCGCGACGTCGGCGACGTCGAGCACCTCGTGCGCGAACTGCTCGACCACGAGGATCGACACGTCGTCGGCGGCGATGCGCTTCACGACGTCGTACAGCTCGGACACGACCAGCGGCGCAAGCCCCATCGACAGCTCGTCGAGCAACAGGACCTTCGGCTCGGTGCCGATGGCGCGCGCGATCGCGAGCATCTGCTGCTCACCACCGGAGAGCGTGCCCGCCATCTGCTTGCGGCGCTCCTTCAGACGGGGGAAGCGCGTGTACGCCTGCTCCTCGACATGGGCGAGCGACGTGCCGGAGTAGGTCATCGTGCGCAGGTTCTCGAGCACGGTGAGGTTCGGGAAGATGCCGCGACCCTCGGGGATCGTGCAGAGCCCGGCACGCGCGAGCTTGTCGGACGAGCGGCCGTTGATCCGCTCGCCGAGGAACCGCACTTCGCCCGCGGTCGGGTTGAGGCGGCCACTCGCCACCTTGAGCGTGGTGCTCTTGCCCGCGCCGTTCGGGCCCAGGAGCGCGTAGACCGTGCCCGGGGGGATGGTGATGCTCACCCCGTGGAGCACGTCGATGCTGCCGTACGCCGCGCGCACGTCGATGAGCTCGAGCGCCGCGCCTTCGGTGGGCACGCCCGGCGTGGTCGGAGCCGTCTCGTTCACCGAGACGGTGGGGGTCGACCCGTTCGTCGGTTCCGTTTCGGCGCGCACCTCTTCCTGGAGTGCCGAGACCTCCGCGAGCAGCGCCTGCTGCTCCTCGGGAACTTCTTCGGCCTCGTCGCCTTCGCCGAGGTACGCGGCGCGCACCAACGGATTGGCCTGCACTTCAGCGGGCGTGCCGTAGGCGATGATCTGACCGAAGTCGAGCACGTGGATGTGGTGGCACGAGCTCATGACGAGGCTCATGTCGTGCTCGACGAGGAGGATCGCCAACCCCTCAGCCGCGAGTTGGATGAGGAGCTCCGAGAAGTCCTGCGTCTCCGTTTCGTTGAGACCGGACGACGGCTCGTCGAGGAGCACCACACGCGGCTTGGTGGCGAGCGCGCGTGCCATCTCGACCAGTCGTTGCGTGCCAGTGGGCAGACGATCGACGCGTTCGTCCGCGACCGAGGTGAGCCCGATGCGCTCGATGAGCTCGTCGGCGAGCGTGCCCGGCTTGAACTTCTCGCGCGACCACCCGCGACGCATCTCGGCGGCGACGAGCACGTTGTCGCGCACGCTCAAGGTGCCGAACGTCTCGAGCCTCTGAAACGTGCGGCCGATGCCGAGACGGGCCCGCTGGTGCGGCTTGACCTCGGTGATGTCCTTGCCATCGAGGACGACTGTGCCGCCGGTGGGCGCTTGGAGGCCGGTGATGACGTTGAACAGCGTGGTCTTGCCCGCGCCGTTCGGGCCGATCAGGCCGGTGACCTCGTTGTCGGGGACGTCGATGGTCACAGCAGCGAGCGCCTGCAAGCCACCGAAGCGCACCGAGACGGAATCGATGTTCAGCAATGCCACGGCGCGAGAACATACCCGAACTCGCTCACGCGGTCATCAGGCCGCGCGGTTGCCCGTCAGCCTCCGAAGTCGACGACGACCCAGATCTGCCCCGTGCTGTCGGTGGCGATGCCCACGCCGGCCGCGGGGTAGGCGGCGCTCAGGATGTTCTGGCGATGAGGCGCGGAGTTCATCCAGGTCGCCTCCATCTCCGTCGGCGTCATCGATCCCGGGCCCTGGAGCAGGTTCTCACCCACCGTCGAGAAGCCGGTACCACCGAGCACGGCCTGCAGGTCCTGGTGGGTGAGCGACTGGTTCTGCGCCATCCAGGTCGCCCATCGCTGCGCGTATGCCGCAAGCCCGCCGTTGCTGCAGAGCGAGGGCAACCCGGCCGCGGTCCGGTCGGCGTTCATGGAGTCGATCACGGCGTTGCCGCTGCTGTTGCACTGCGGTGGCGGGGCGGGAGGCGGCGGCGCAACGGTGAGCAGAGTCGGCGCGGGAGTGGGCTCCGGTGGGGGCGGTGATGTGGTCGGTGCTGGAGGAACGGTGGTCGCAGGCGCCGTCGTCGAGGTGCTCGTGGTCGTGGACGTCGAGGTGGTGGAGGCCGTGGTCGACGTCGTCGACGTGGAGGTGGACGACGTGCTGACGGAGCCGCTGCGCACGGCGGCGTCGGAGCCCGAGTCGTCGCGCCCCTCGAACACCACCGCGGAGGCGGACGCGACCGCGACCGCGCCCACGAGCAGCGCGCCGATCAACAGCCTCCGTGTCCCCAATCGCCCCACCGGCAGTCGATCGGCGTCGGCAGCCCTCCGCTTGAGCGCGCCGACGGCGCCTTTAACCGTTCTTCGGAATTTCCCGGAAGGGCTTGCCCTTGTTGGTGTCGGGCTCCTTGGGCAGGCCGAGCACCCGCTCGCCGAGGATGTTGTGCTGGATCTCGTCGGTGCCGCCGTAGATCTGGGGCGCCTGGGCGAACAGCATCGACTCGGTGACGCCGGGCTGCGCTCCCCCCTCGGTGGCAGCGGCCAACGCCGCACCACCGTCGGCGTCGTACGCGTGCAGAGTGGCGTACGGACCGAGGATCCGACCACCGAGGTCGCGGGTGAGGCGCAGGATCCGGCTCATCGAGAGCTTGGCGATGTTGCCCAGGCCGGGGATCTCCTTGCCCGCCCTCGCCAGCGCTCGCTGGCGCAGGTTGGTGAAGCGAGCGATCTCGTTCATCGAGTACAGCTGCGCCAGCGATTGGCGGACGTCGGCGTCGTCGATGGTGCCGTTGGCGCGCGCCAGCCGGCTCAGGTTGTCGACCGACATCGAGCCGCCGCCACCGCCGGCGTCGGTGAGATCGCGCGAGCGCAGGAAGTCGCCGGCCCGGCGCTCGAGGTCGCCGCCGATCGTGCCGGGCAGCGCGGCGACGCTCCCGCCGCCGCCGCCCGCGCCGAGACCGCTGCGCTCGAACATCAACGTGGTGTTGGCGACCGCCCAGCCGTTGTTGACGCCGCCGATGGCCGCGTCGGCGGGGACGCGCACGTCGGTGAGGAACACCTCGTTGAACATCGCCCGTCCGGTGAGCTCTCGCAGTGGGCGGATCTCGATGCCAGGTTGGTGCATGTCGAGCGCGAAGTACGTGATGCCCTGGTGCTTGGGCACGTCGGCGTCGGTGCGCGCGAGCAGCATGCCGAGGTCGGACCAGTGGCCGCCCGAGGTCCACACCTTCTGGCCGTTCACGACCCACTCGTCGCCGTCGAGCTCGGCACGGGTGTTGAGCCCGGCGAGGTCGGAGCCCGCACCCGGTTCGCTGAAGAGCTGGCACCACGCCTTCTGCCCGGTGACGATGTCGAGCAGGTAGCGCTGCTTCTGCTCCTCGGTGCCATGCACCGTGATGGTGGGGCCGGCGAGCAGCGTGCCCAGGCCACCGGGCGCGCCCAGCGCACCGAAGCTGCTGATGGTCTGCATCACGCGGACGCCCTCCGCCCGCGACAGCCCCTTGCCGAACCACTCGAGCGGCCACGTGGGCACGGCCCACCCCGAGCGACCGAGCCGGTCCCACCACTCCGCCACCGTGAGGTCGGGATCCCAGTTGGCCTCGAGCCAGGCGGTGACGTCGGCGGTGAGGTCGTCGGTGGGTGCAGCGGTGGTCGCGGTCATGGTCCAGACCTCCCCCGTCAGCCGAGCAACTTGGCGATGACGCGCAGCTCGTCGGTGGCGTTGCGCATCAACGAGAAGTCGTCGGTGCTGTCGATCTCGTCGAAGTGATCACGCACGTCCTCGGGCGTGAGCTGGTGGTCCTGCTCGAGGTACCCGGGACCCTCGCCTACGAAGATGCGCGCCACCCGTCCGCCGCCGACCGAGTACGTGTGGCCCGAGACCGGGCAGTCCTCGTGCGCGAGCCACGCGACGACCGGTGACACGAGCTCCGGTGCGAGCTTGTCGGCCAGCTCGTCGCCGAAGATCTCACGGGTCATGCGGGTGCCCGCGGTGGGCGCGATGGCGTTGGCCTTGATGTTGTACCGCTCACCCTCCTGCGCCAGCACGTGGGCGAGCCCGACGAGACCCATCTTCGCGGCGCCGTAGTTGGCCTGGCCGAAGTTGCCGAAGATCCCGGCCGACGACGCGGTCACCACCACGCGCCCGTACGACTGCTCGCGCATGTGCACCCACGCCGGCTGCGTCACGTAGAACGCGCCCCGGAGGTGCACGTCGATCACCGGGTCGACGAGATCGGGCGTCATGTTGTGGAAGCTCTTGTCGCGCAGGATGCCCGCGTTGTTGACGACGATGTCGATGCGTCCGAATGCGTCGAGCGCGGTCTGCACGATTGCGGCACCACCATCGGGTGTCGCCACCGAGTTGGTGTCGAGCACCGCCTCACCACCGGCCTTGGTGATCTCGTCGACGACCTGCTGACCCGGACCGGCGTCGCCGCCCGTTCCGTCGACCGCGCCGCCGACGTCGTTCACCACCACGAGCGCACCCCGGCTCGCGAGCAGCAGGGCGTGCTCCCGTCCGAGGCCGCCACCGGCTCCGGTGATGATCGCCACCTTGCCGTCGAAACCGAGATCCGCCATCGTCGCTCCACGCCGGGGTCACTGACGAGTCACACCGTAGTGGGGTCGAACCGGGAACTTCTCGGCCGCGCACCTGCAAGACTCCCGCTCGTGCGGGCCGTACGAGCTTCGGGTGACGGGGGCGTGGCGGTGGTCGACGTGGAGGCGGCCCCGCCCGAACATGCCGTCGATCCGGTCCGGGTGCGCGTCCGATCGTGCGGGATCTGCGCGTCCGACCTCCACCTCGCGGCGTGGAACCTGCCGGTCACGCTTGGACACGAGTTCGCGGGCGTGCTCGACGACGGCACCGCGGTCGCGGTCCAGCCCAACGCGTGGTGCGGCGAGTGCGACCGCTGCGCCGCCGGCGAGACGCAGCTCTGTCGCGTCGCCGCGAGCCGATTGCACGGCGTCTCGGTCGACGGCGGGCTCGCCGACGAGGTGATCGTCGATCCTCGCTGCCTCGTTCCCCTGCCCGCTGGTGTCGATGCGACGGTGGGCGGGCTGGTGGAACCACTGGCGGTCGGGGTCCACGCGATCGGCCGGGTCGAGGCGGAGCCGGGCGACCGCATCCTCGTGATCGGCGGCGGATCGATCGGACTCACCGCAGTGGCCGCCGCGGTCGCGCGGGGGTTCGACGTCGACCTCGTGGCCCGCCATCCGCACCAGCGTGACGCGGGTGACCTGCTCGGCGCGAGCGCGCGCCTGGGCGACGAGTACGGCGCAGTGGTCGACGCGGCCGGCACGCAGGCGTCACTCGATGATGCGGTCGCACGCGTGCGACCGGGCGGTGCGGTCGTCGTCGTGGCCACCTACTGGGACCCGGTGACCATCGACGCCGGGCTGCTCACGAAGGAAGTGCGCATCGTGCCGTCGGCCATGTACGGCCACGACCACGGCGAGCGCGAGTTCGACGCCGCCGCCGCGCTGCTGGCGGCGCGACCCGAGCTCGTCGACGCGCTCGTGCGCCACCGCTTCGGGCTCGACGACGCGCCGGAGGCGTTCCGCGTCGCCGGCGATCGCGCCGCCGGTGCGATCAAGGTGCTCATCGAACCCTGACTCGTAGACTCCCGCGCGTGCCGGTGAACACAGAACGACACGACCGTGTCCTCGTCGTGCGCATCGAGCGCGAGGAGAAGCGGAACGCGGTCGACCAAGAGATCGCCGACGGGATCGGCGCTGCACTCGACCAGCTCGACGACGACCCTGAGCTCTGGGTCGGCATCATCACCGGCACCCCCACGGTGTTCTCGGCCGGCACCGATCTGGCGGCCGCGCGCGACGGAAGTCCCCGCACGGAGCGAGGCGGCGAGTACGGCGTGATCCGGCGCGGCCGGGAGAAGCCGTTGATCGCGGCCGTCGAGGGACCCGCGCTCGGCGGGGGCTTCGAGATCGTGCTGTCATGCGACTTGGTGGTCGCGGCGCGCACCGCGTCGTTCGGGTTGCCCGAGGTGAAGCGGGGCCTGGTTCCGACGTGCGGCGGCCTGTTCCGCACGCCCCGAGCCCTGCCGCTCAACATCGCCAAGGAGATGCTCCTCACCGGCGATCGCCTGACGCCCGAGCGCGCGTACTCGCTGGGCTTGGTCAACGTGGTCACCGAACCGGGTGAGGCGATCGACGGCGCCCTCGCGCTGGCCGCGCGGATCTGCGCGGTGGGACCGGTCGGTGCGCGGGCGAGTCTCCGCGCGCTCGAGCGCACGGTGGCCGAACGCGATGAGCTCGGGTGGGAGGCGACGACCGACGCCACCGCCGCCATCACCGGCAGCGACGACATCCGCGAAGGCCTGGCCGCGTTCTTCGAGAAGCGCGAGCCGCGATGGACGGGACGGTGAGCGGAGTGGCCGCGAGCCGGGTATCCCGGCTCGCAACGGAGCGGGGGCCGAGCGCCCCGGAGCGAAGCGACGAGAGCGGGAGCGGCTGACGCCGTGGCGGCGCCCACCCACACCGCCGGTCGCTTCGTCGGGCAGTCCATCCCCCGCAAGGAGGATCCCCGCCTGCTCACCGGTCGGGGCCGCTACACCGACGACGTCGACCTCCCCCGCATGCTGCACGCCCACTTCGTGCGCAGCGACATCGCGAGAGCGAAGATCACACGCCTCGACGTGAGCGCCGCCCGTGAGCTCGCCGGCGTCGTCGCGGTGCTCACCGGCGCCGACCTCAACCCGCGTGTTGCGGTCTCGATGTACCCGTCGATGTTCCAGGGCGCGGAAGAGTTCATGTCGCCGATGTACCCGCTGTCGATCGACGACGTGCGCTTCGTCGGTGACCCGGTCGCGCTCGTCGTCGCCGAGAGCCGCTACCTCGCGGAAGACGCCGCCGAGCTGGTCGAGATCGACTACGAGCCGCTCGACCCGATCCTCACCTACGACGTCGCCCTGGCCGGCGATGATCTCATCCATCCGAACCGGCCCAACAACGTGCTCATGGAGATGGCCGTCCCCCTCAGCGACGAGGGGCGTGACGCGCTCGAGGGTGCGACGCACAAGGTGTCGGAGAGCTTCGTGCAGCACCGCTACAGCGCGGTGCCCATGGAGTGCCGTGCGGTGACCGCGCGCTGGGACCCGTTCGACCAGCGCCTCGACGTGTGGCACGCGAGTCAGAACCCCCACGAAGCGCGCCTCGCCTTCTCACGAGCGACCGGCGTGCCCGAGAACAACGTGCGAGTGCAGATCGGAGACGTCGGCGGCGGCTTCGGCCTGAAGTCGTTCGTGGGGCGCGACGAGATCACGATCGTGATGGCCGCACATCTGCTGAACGCCACGATCAAGTGGACCGAGGACCGGCGCGAGAACCTCATCGCGTCGGCGCACGCGCGCCAGGAGCGGGTGGACGCCACCATGGCCGTCGACGCCGACGGCATCATCCAGGCGTGTGAGATCGCGCACTTCGACGACGCGGGCGCGTTCCCGATGCCGGGCGGTTCCGCCGGTCCGCTCGTCGGCATGCTCTTCACCGGCCCGTACAAGGTGCAACACCTCGGGTGGTCGAGCACCACGATCTACACCAACACGTGCGGCAGCGCCGCGTACCGCGGGCCGTGGATGATGGAGACGACTGCGCGCGAAGAGATGATGGACCGCGTCGCGCGCGAGATCGGGCTCGACCCGCTCGAATTCCGCCGCCGCAACATCCTCCAGGCGTCCGACCTCCCCTACCTCTGCCCCGGTGGCATGAACATCGCGTTCGTCACGCCGTCGGAGACGCTGGAACAGGCCGCGGTCGAGATCGGCTACGACGCGTTCCGTGCCGAGCAGGCGAAGGCCACCGCCGAAGGCCGCTATCTCGGCATCGGCCTTGCGGTGTACGTCGAGCCGCAGACCAACGTGGGTGCGTACGCCACCGACCCCGCCAACATCCGCATGCACCCGGACGGTCGCGTCGACGTGTTCATCGGTTCGGGCGCGCACGGTCAGGGCCTCGAGACCACCACTGCGCAGCTCGTGGCCGAGAACCTGGGCGTCGACTACGCCGACGTCACCGTGCGCCAGGGCGACACCGACAGCGCGCCGTTCGGTCCTGGCACCGGCGGCAGCCGCAGCGGTCCGATGATCGGACAGGCCGTCACCGAGGCGTCGCTCCTGCTCCGCGAGAAGGTGGTCGCCATCGCCGCGCACCTGCTCGAGGCGTCGCCCGACGACCTCGAGGTCGCGGAAGGCACGGTGTCGGTGAAGGGCACACCCACCAAGTCGGTGCCGGTGCAGCAAGTGGCGTGGGCGGCGTACCAGCAGGCGGGCACGCTGCCGCCCGAGCTCGATCGCGCCCTCGAGGTGGTGCACCGCAGCACCGCGCCCGACTCGATGTGGTCGAACGCCGCGCACGCGGCGACGGTCGAGGTCGACCCGACCACCGGCAAGGTGGAGATCCTGCGCTACGTGGTGTCGGAGGACTGCGGCCGCATGATCAACCCCAACATCGTCGACGGCCAGGTGTTCGGCGGCGTGGCGCAGGGCATCGGCGGGCTTCTCTACGAGCACAACGTGTACGACGACGACGGCAACCCGCTGGCGTCGACGTTCATGGACTACCTGCTGCCCACCGTGCACGAGATCCCGGTCATCGACACGTTCCACATCGAGTCGCCCGCCGCGACCGTCGGTG
>Ga0081539_10003553_pt1 | contig 18936 bp, 20 predicted proteins | sample TabmetS4T2R2_FD_71023 | JGI IMG/M metagenome (GOLD analysis project Ga0081539, IMG submission 71023) | Tabebuia heterophylla rhizosphere microbial communities from the University of Puerto Rico - S4T2R2 | ecosystem: Host-associated > Plants > Roots > Rhizosphere ...
GCGCGCGTGGGCAAGGCCCTGGCCAGCCCGAAGCGGCTCGAGCTGCTCGACGTCCTCGCCCAGGGGGAACGGACCGTCGAGGCCCTCGCCCGGGGGACCGACCTCCGGGTGACCACCTGCTCGGCGCACCTGCAGACCCTCAAGCACGCCCGCCTGGTCACCACCCGGAAGGTGGGCACCCGGGTCCACTACCGCCTCGCAGGGGACGACGTGGCCGCCCTGTGGGCCCGGCTCCAGCGGGTCGCCGCCGAGCACGTCGCCGACCTCGCGGCCGCCCGCGCCGCCTACCTGGGACCCGAGGACACCGAGGCGGTCGACCGCGAGGAGCTGCTGCGGCGCGCCGCCACCGGGGAGGTCACGGTCGTCGACGTCCGCCCCGCCGAGGAGCACGCGGCCGGGCATATCCCCGGCGCGCTGTCCGTCCCGCTCGACCGGCTCGCCGACCGGCTCGCCGACCTCCCGCCCGACACCGAGGTCGTCGCCTACTGCCGCGGCGCCTACTGCGTCCTCGCGCACGACGCCACCCGCCTGCTCACCCGGCACGGACGCCGCGCCCGCCGCCTCGCCGACGGCCTCCTCGAGTGGCGCCTGGCCGGCCTGCCGATCGCCACCGGCGACGACGCGGGGGCCGTGGCATGACCTCGCCTGAGGCGGCGGCGCCGCCGCATCCCGGGCTCGCCGGCGGCCCGGTGTACCTGGACTACAACGCCACCACGCCGGTCGACCCGCGGGTGGTGGACGCGATGCTCCCGTTCCTCCGGCAGGAGTTCGGCAACCCCTCCAGCCGGCACGCCTACGGCGACCGCGGCCGGGCCGCGCTGGCCCGCGCCCGCGGCCAGGTCGCCGGGCTGGTCGGCGCCGACCCGGACCGGCCGGAGGCGATCGTGCTCACCGGCAGCGGTTCCGAGGCGGACGCCCTGGCCGTCCGGGGCGGCGTGCTCGCCGCGCTCGCCGTCCGGCCCGAGCGCTGGGACGCCGGCCGCCGGCCGCAGGTGATCACGCAGGAGACCGAGCACCCGGCGGTGCTGGCGGCCTGCGGGGAGCTGGCGCGCCGGCACGCGGTCGAGATCCTCCGGCTGCCGGTCGACGGGGACGGCCGCGTCGCGCCCGACGCGCTGGCCGCCGCGCTGAGCGACCGCACCGTGCTGGTCACGATCATGCACGCGAACAACGAGACGGGCGTCGTCCAGCCGATCGCCGAGCTGGCCGCCCTCGCCCACGCCGCCGGCGCCGTCGTCCACACCGACGCCGCGCAGACCGCCGGCCGGATCCCGCTCGACGTCGACGCGCTCGGCGTCGACCTGCTCACCGTCGTCGGGCACAAGATGTACGCCCCCAAGGGCGTCGCGGCCCTGTACCGGCGCCCCGGCACGCCGCTGGTACCGGTGATCGGGGGCGGCGGCCAGGAGCACGGCGTCCGCGCCGGCACCGAGAACCTGCCGCACGCCGTCGCGCTCGGCGCCGCCGCGGAGCTGGCCGCCGCGGAGCTTGCCGCGGGCGAGCCGGCACGCCTGGCCGCGCTGCGCGACCGCCTGCACGACCGCCTCCGGGCGGCCCTGCCCGCCCGGGTGCACCTCAACGGGCACGCCGTCCACCGGCTCCCGAACACCCTCAACGTCGGCATCGACGGCGCCGGCGGCGACGCGCTGCTCGCCACGCTGCCGGACCTGGCCGCCTCCACCGGCTCGGCCTGCCACGCGGGCGGCACGCAGCCCTCGCCGGTCCTGACCGCCATGGGCCTGACCGCCGACCGCGCGCTGTCCGCCGTCCGCCTCTCGGTCGGCCGCTGGACCACGCCGGCCGACGTGGACCGGGCCGCCACCCTCGTGGTGGCGGCGGCGCGGGAGTCCGCAGCGCCTCCCGTCAGTCGGTGACGGCGGCCGCCTCGATCACGGCGCGGACGGCCCGGTCGATGCGCCGGGCGGCGCCGTCGGGGTCGGGCCGGCCGGCGTCGAGCCAGGCGATCACGGCCTCCAGCGCCACGGTCGGCACCAGGCGCGCCGCCCACTCCTGCCAGGGGCCGGCCGGGACCGCCTCGGCCAGGTGGCGGCGGGCGACCTCGGTGCCCATGGCGCGGAGCCCGTCCACGACGTCGCGGAACTCCCGCTCGCGGGCGGCGTGGCGGAACAGCAGCCGGAAGCCGTCGGGGTCGGCGGCGGCGGCGCGCAGCAGCGCGGGGATCGCCTCGTCGTCGTAGTCGCCCGTGCCGACGGACTCGGCCAGCCCCGTGCAGGCGCGGTCGAGGACGGCGCGGTAGAGGTCGCTCTTCGACGTGAAGTGCCGGTAGAGGATCACGTGCGTCACGCCGGCCTCGGCGGCGACATCGTCAAGGCCGGTGGCGGTGAACCCCGTGCGGGCGAACGCACGGGTGGCGGCCGTGAGGATCTGCTCCCGCCGCTCCGCCCGAGGCAGTCGCCGAGCGACGGACGGCCGGCTTGCGGCCAATCGGCACCTCCCTTGTTCAGACGCCATCGTACAAGTACGTTTGTATAAGTCTTCTTATACAAACGGAGTTGAACCAGGAGGTGGGCCGTGACGATCCACCAGGTCCGGACCGCCGTGGGCGACGCGGCGTGGCTGGTCACCGGCTACGCCGAGGTGCGGCGGCTCCTGGACGACGACCGGCTCGGCCGGGCCCATCCGGCTCCGGAGACGGCGGCCCGGACCGGGGAGTCGGCCCTGTTCGGCGGCCCGCTGGGCGACTTCGCCACCGAGAACGCGGACCACGCCAGGATGCGGTCGCTGCTGCAGCCGCACGTCGCTCCCCGGCGGATGCGTGCGCTCCGCCACCGGGTCGAGGCGCTGGCGGACCGGCTGCTGACGGACCTGGCCGCGCACGGGTCGCCGGCCGACCTGCAGGCCGCGCTGGCGGTCCCCCTGCCGGTCCTGGTGATCTGCGAGCTCCTCGGCGTCCCGTACGAGGACCGCGACCGGTTCCGCGCCTGGACGGCCGACGCGGCCAACACGCGCGACCGCGCCCGGTCCGAGCGCGGGCTGGGCGAGCTGTTCGCGTACGGCGGCCGGCTGGTCGCCCGCAAGCGCGAGGCCCCGGGTGACGACGTCATCTCCCGGCTGTGCGCGACCGACGGCGTCTCCGACGACGAGGCCGCCGTGTTGTCGATGGCCCTGCTGTTCGCCGGGCACGAGACGACCGTGGCGCAGATCGGCCTGGGCGCGCTGCTCCTGCTGAGCCACCGGGACCAGTGGCAGGTTGTGGTGGACGATCCCGCCCTGGTGCCCGGCGCCGTCGAGGAGATCCTCCGTGCCCCGGTCGGGGGCGGCGGCGGGATCCCCCGCTACGCCCGCACCGACCTGCGCCTCGACGGCGTCACGATCCGGACGGGCGATCTCGTGCTGCTCGACACCGGCGCCGCCAACCACGACCCGGCCGCCTTCCCCGACCCGGACCGCTTCGACGTCACCCGCTCCGCCGCGGCCCACCTGACGTTCGGTCACGGCGCCCGGTACTGCCTCGGGGCGCCGCTCGCGCGCATCGAGCTGGAGGTCGTGTTCGCCGGGCTGGCCCGGCGCTTCCCGGCGATGCGCCTGGCGGTCGACGCCGACGCCGTGCCGCTGCGCGCCGACGTGCTCACCGGCGGCCCGGCCGAGCTGCCGGTGCGGTGGTGAGGGCGTCGTGGTGAGCCCCGCCGGTCCGGCTTCCGCCGTCGGGCCGCCGTCAGGCCGTCGTCAGGCCGTCGTCAGGCCGCCGTCAGGCCGCCGTCAGGCTGCCGTCAGGCCGCCGTCGCGGTGAGCCAGACCATGGGCGCGGCGACGTCCGGGCGGCGGTGGGCGGTCACGTCCGTGAGCCCGGCGTCCTTCAGCCACCCGGTCGCCGTCTCGACCGTCGGGACGCTGTAAACGCGGGTGTCGAACCGGGCCGGCAGCGGCGCCGCGCCGTCCCGGAAGGCGAGCACGACCCGCCCGCCGGGGCGCAGCGCGCGGGCGATCTCGGTGGCGGTGCCGGCCGGGTCGGGCCAGAAGTAGACGGTGTGGACGCCGATCACGGCGTCGAGGCTGCCGTCCGCCGCCGGCAGCCGGCTGCCGTCGCCGGCGTGGAGCCGGACCGCGCCGCGCGCGATGCCGGCGGCGTTGCGCCGGGCCGCCACGCACAGCATGTCCGGGGACACGTCGACGCCGTCCACCTCGACTCCGGCCTCGGCGAGCCGCTGCACGGTGCGGCCGGGGCCGAAGCCGATCTCCAGGATCCGGTCGCCGGCGTAGGCCTCCGCCAGCTCGACGGCGACGTCGTTCACCGCCGCCGTCTCGCGGACCCAGATGCGGCCGAGGAGGCGGCCCACCGGCCCGCGCGGCCGGGACGCCTGGCGCGAGAGGTAGCGGGTCGCCGGTGCGGTGGCTGCGGATCGTAGGCGGGTGATCCTGCGCAGGCGAGACGGCGGCGGGGTGGTGCCGGGCCGTGCGCACGCGTTCTTGGGCATGGCGGTCTCCGAGTCGGTGTCCGGGTCAGGTGGTGGGGCGGGTGGCTCGCGTGAAGAGGGCCGCCAGCATGGCGGCGACGGCGTCGTCGTCGACGGCGGCGTCGGCGGCGTCGGCGGCGGGGCCGACGCCGTCGAGCGTGGCGGCGGGGTCGAAGTGGCAGTGCACCGCCCACAGCGCGCACGCCTCGACGATCGTCCGGGCCACCAGGGCCGGCGGGCCGGGAAGCGCGATGCGGCCTGCGCGCTCGAGGCCCGTGAGGTACGAGTCAAGGATGCCGACCTGGGCCTGGCGGCCGTCGCCGAACCACACCCGCCCGAGCTCCGGCAGCTCGGCGGCGCAGCGGTCGACGATCTTGATCGCGACGCGGTGGCGGGCCAGCCGAGCGTAGAGGTCCAGCACGACATCACCGACCGCCACCGCGGCGCCGTCCCCGCTCGACGTCGCCCGGACGACGGCGAGCTGCGCCACCTCGGCGCCCAGCCGCTCGGCGACGAGGGCCGCGACGGCGCCGTCGGGGGGCGTGGGAAGCGGCAGGTCGCCGACGCCGGGCAACGGCTCCAGCCCGTCGCCGTACCGGACGGCGGCGGCGAACAGCGCCTCCTTGCTCGCCGCGTACCCGTACACGGTGCCCTTGGCGACGCCGAGCTCGTCGGCGACGTCCTGTACCTGCGCGCGCCGGTAGCCGTGCCGGACGAACACGCGGGCGGCCGCCGCGACGACGGCGCCGATCCGCTCCGGAGGGATGCGCGGGGGCATGGCCAGCACACTAAACTGACCGACCCAGTCAGTCAACTAGCCGGCGAGGTCCACAGCACCCCTTTTTGCGCACGGGGCGTCCCTGTGCGCATCTATCGATCGCAGGGACGCCCCGTGCGCGAAGAGAAGACCCGCGGGTTGTCGTGCCGGCCCCCGCGCCGATCGTCTTCCGGGTAGGCCCGCCAACCGGGCCTCGAACAGTCGAACCCCGTGAGGAGGACGAACGAATGACGTCGTCGAAGCCGAACCCGATCCCCGACACCTACCGCCGGGTGACCCCCTGCCTGATCGTCGACGGTGCGGCGAAGGCGCTCGAGTTCTACGCCGAGGTCTTCGGGGCGACGGTGCGCATGCACTTCCCCGGCCCCGGCGGCAGCGTGGCGCACGCCGAGATCGAGATCGGCGACTCGGTGGTGATCGTGGAGGACGTCGACCCGAGCCGTGGCACGCAGGCGCCACCGGCCGGCGGCCTGGCCGGTACGCCGGTGTTCCAGTTCGTCTACGTGGCGGACGTCGACGCCACCGTCGCCCGCGCCGTCGAGCTGGGCGCGACCCTGCAGCGCCCCGCCCGGGACCAGTTCTACGGCGACCGCGACAGCTACCTGGTCGACCCCTTCGGGCATGGTTGGGTCGTCGCGTCGCACGTGGAGGACGTCGACCCCGAGGAGCTGGCGCGACGGCTGGCAGCGCTGAGCGGCCAGGGGTGACCATGGCGACCGGTGACGTGGCGGGGAGGAGCCCGGCGTGAAGTACGTGCTGATGTTCGTGGACACCGAGGAGTTCCACGACACCCTGCAGGCGATGGGTCCCGCCGACCGGGCGCGCGCGTACGCGCAGGCGGGTCAGTGGTTCGAGACCCACAAGGACAAGATCGTCGCCCACGGCAGGCTGCAGGACGCCGAGACCGCGACGACGGTGCGGCTGGACCGTTCCGAGCGTGGCGAGCCGGTCGTGCTGGACGGGCCGTTCGTCGAGGGCAAGGAGGTCGTCAGCGGCTACGCCGAGATCGACGTCGCCGACCTGGACGAGGCCCTGCGCCTGGTCCGGACGTGGCCGGGCTGCCCGGTGGTGGAGATCCGACCGGTCGCGTCCTGACCGGCGGATGGATTCCGACCGGCTCGTGGGCGGACGCCGTGCGGAGCCCTCGCACGACGAGCTGGCCCGCGTGGTGCGCAGCCACGCGGGCCGGCTCGCCGCCGCGCTCGTGCGGTTGACCGGCGACTTCACGACCGCCGAGGACCTGGTGCAGGACGCCGTCCTGGCGGCGCTGCAGCGCTGGCCGGTCGACGGGATCCCGGACCGGCCGGACGCCTGGCTGTTCACGGTCGCGCGCCGTCGCGGGCTCGACGTCCTGCGCCGGGAGGACACGCACCGCAGGAAGCTCGCGCAGGTGGAGTGGCCGGTGCAGCCGGAGCCGGACGACCGCCTGCGGCTGGTGTTCACCTGCTGTCACCCGGCGCTGCCCCGGCCGGCGCAGATCGCGCTCACCCTGCGCGTCGTCTGCGGGCTGACAACGGCGCAGATCGCCCGCGCCTTCCTCACGTCCGAGGCGACGATCGCGCAGCGCATCACCCGGGCCAAGCGGAAGATCACCGACGCCGGGATCCCGTACCGGATCCCGGACCCCGACGAGCTCGGCGGCCGGCTGGCCGAGGTCCTGGCGGTCGTCTACCTGCTGTTCAACGAGGGCTACCTGTCGACGGCGGAGCCGGCCGAGTCGCGCGACCTGGCCGACGACGCCGAGTTCCTGGCCGGCCTGCTCCATCGGCTGATGCCCGCCGAGCCGGAGGCGGCGGGCCTGCTGGCCCTCATCCGGCTGCACCGCGCCCGCGCCAGCGCCCGCTTCGACCCGGCGGGCGACCTGGTGCTGCTGCGGGACCAAGACCGGTCGCTGTGGGACCGCGACGCGATCGCCGCCGCCACCGCGCTGCTGTCGGGGGCCGCCCGGCACAAGCGCCCCGGCCCGTACCAGCTGCAGGCCGCGATCGTGGCCTGCCACGCCGAGGCGACGAGCTGGGAGGACACCGACTGGCCGCAGATCGTCGTCCTGTACGGCATGCTCCTGCACCTGGCGCCGTCCCCGGTCACCCGCCTGCACCGGGCGGTCGCCATCCGGTACGCGCTGGGGCCGGAGGAGGCGTTCGAGGAGCTGACGGCGCTGGCCGGCGCGCTGGACCGCTATCACCTGTACCACGCGACACGAGCCGAGCTGCTGCGTGATCTGGGCCGCACCGAGGAGGCCCGCGCGGCCGACCGCCGCGCCCTGGAGCTGACGACGAATCCCGCCGAGCAGGCCCTGCTGCACAGGCGCATCACCTGGCCCTGAGCGCGACGGTCGGCCTCGGTCGAGGGCGCCGCCGAGCCGCGCCCCAGCCGGAAGCTTCAGCCGCTCGTGAAGCTCAAGAGCTCCGTCGAGTACGGCTCCGGTATCGCTGACCTCAGGTCCGGTGGGCCCTGCCACCCGATCCAGGACTCGTTGAGGACCAGCCCTTCGTCGCCCGACCTGAGGATCAACGACTCGTCCGAGCCGTAGTCGCCGAACAGCAGGCCGCGAACACCCCGGCGCGCCAGGGCGGCGACGGACCGCAACATCGTGCGCTGCCCCTCGGTCAGGGCGTCGTCCGGTCCGTAGGGCGTGAACAGCAGTGTCAGGTTGGCGTCGAATCCGAGATGTCTCCGGATCTCCCGGCGTTCGTCGTCCTCCGGAACGTCCGCGTAGACCCGCAACCCACCGTGCTGGATCGTCGTGGACGCCGCTGGCACTCCCATGACGTCGGCCACGACTCGCATGGCCTCGTCGGCCGGGTCCTGGAAGGGGAACCATCCGGCGAACTCGTAGTCGATCGACATGACGATCCCTTCGCTAGGGTGCGTCTCACGACTCCGCGCCGTCGCGAGGAGCCGCCCGGTGTGGTGCTCCGGCGTGCCCGGGGAGGAGTTCATAGCAGCGCTATGGGCGACGATGCCGGGTGCGGCGGAGCGCCCCACCGGGTGGCCCGCAGTAGGTGGGGAGTCGTGAGACGCACCCTAGGGCCAGATGCGACTGACTGCGTCGTTGCGGACGACGAACACCTCGCGGATGCGGCTCGGCCGGGCCTGGGCCAAGCGTGCTCGCACGTCGTCGATCTCCAGCCCGCCGCGGTCCAGGTTCACGACGAAACGCGATGCCTGCAGCTTGGACTTCTTGCGGATCCTGGTCACGACAGAGTCCGCCGTGGTCCCTTGGTTCGGGCTGTAGCAATCAAAGATCCGCCCCTCCACCTCGAAGTCCGGGTTCACGCCCTCTCCCGTGTTGGGCAGCCGTCTGACTCGAAATCCGGCGCGGGCCAGGGCGAGGGCCGTCCGATTCTGGTATTCCAGCGACTCATGGACGTCGCGGGAGGCTCGTGGGGCCGATTCCGGCAGCCCCTCCGGCATCGCGCTGGGGTCCGCAGGTCGTGAGGGCTCCGTCAGCCCGTCGTCACCCAGCGAGCCGGCACCCGAGGGTTCCGCGAACGGCGGCTGTCCGCTCGGGCTGCTTCCAGCGCCTCTCGTCCTCCCCCAGGCGGCGGCCTCCGACCATTCGCTCTCTGTGCCGGTGATGGCCGATCCGAGGCGCTCGCGGCCCAATGCGAGATGCTCCTCGGCGATTTCGATGCGCGCCACGACGGCATGCGCGTCGGCCTGCTGGGCGGTGGCCCGGGGATCCTCCAGTGAGGCGATGGCCAGGACCGCGGCGGTCCTGGCCGACGTGAGGCCGGCGGCGATCGTCGCGAGCTGACCGGCAACGTCCGCGCTGCTCGTCTCCTCGGCGATCGTCGACATGCGAGGATGCTCTCAGCGGTGGCGCGCAGAGCGCCGTCAACGCCTGCCATCACGTCCTGGAGCGCCTCCTGCACCGAGGCCATGGCCTGCTCGAGTCCCGTCCACCCGTGTCCGGCCGCGCTCTGCTCCAAGGCGCTCGCTTCGTCCGATGCCTCCCTCACAAGGGTCATCGCCTCCTCGAACGACAACCGCCCCGCAGAGGCATGGGATCGGATGCCGTCCAGGATGCTCATGTCCCCTCCGCCCACGGGAGAACGCCGAACGATACCGGAGCGGTGAGGCGCCGCCGTCGGCGCCGAGGTGCCCGTGATCGGGCCTCGCCGACGTGACGCGTGTACCCGCAGGGGTGCGGGGTATCGAGGGGTGAGGCCCCCGGACCGGTGACCGGGCCGGGCGATCGACGAGCCACGGAGGACGACCATGCTTCCCGGTGCTGCCGAGTCCTACTGGATGGACTGGATGGACTGGATGGACTGGATGGACTGGATGGACTGGATGGACTCCGTCCCTGCCACGACCCACCCGCGGCTCGACGGCGACGCCGAGGCGGACGCCGTCGTGGTCGGCGGCGGGATCGCCGGGTTGTGCACCGCGTGGGAGCTGCAGGAGGCCGGCCGGAACGTCGCCCTCCTGGAGGCGGACCGGATCGCAGCCGGCGTCACCGGCTACACCACCGCGAAGCTCTCCGCCCTGCACACCCTGATCTACGCCGAGCTCGTCAAGTCCGCCGGGGCGGACGCCGCGCGGCTGTACGCGCAGTCCCAGCAGCAGGCGGTGGAGCGCGTGGCGGCCGTCGCCGCCCGGCTCGGGATCGACTGCGACCTCGAGCGCCTGCCGGCGTTCACCTACGCCGAGTCGGCCGACCAGGTCGAGCGGCTGCGCGCCGAGGCCGACGCCGCGCGCGAGGCGGGCCTGGACGCGTCGTTCGTGACCGGCACCGGCCTGCCGTTCCCCGTCGCGGGTGCCGTGCGGGTCGAGGACTAGGGCCTGTCCCGTAGATCTTCGCCGTCGCGAACAGACCCCGGCGTGGTGCTCCGGCGTGCCCGGCTGGGGGCACCGCCCGGCCGGAGGCTGGGGGAGGAGTTCATAGCAGCGCTATGGGCGACGATGCCGGGTGCGGGCGGAGCGCCCCGCCGGGTGCCGCGCAGTAGGCGAAGATCTGCGGGACAGGCCCTAGGCCCAGTTCCACCCACGCAAGTACCTGCTGGCGCTCGCCGACGACCTCGTCCGGCGCGGCGGCCGGATCTTCGAGCGCAGCCGCGCGGTCGGGCTGGACGAGGGCGACCCGTGCCGGGTGAGGACGGGGCACGGCGCGACGGTGACCGCCCGCGACGTCGTCGTCGCCACCCACTACCCCGTCTTCGACCGCGCGCTGCTCTTCGGCCGCCTCGAGCCGCGCCGCGAGCTCGTCGTCGCCTCGACGCTGCCGGCCGACCGCGACCCCGGCGGCATGTTCATCACCCCGGAGCAGAACACCAGGTCCGTGCGCACCGCCCGCTACCGCGACGGGCAGCGGCTGCTGATCGTCACCGGCGAGCACTTCACACCCGGGACGGACGACGTCACCGCCCGGTGGGAGCGGCTGCTCGCCTGGACGCGGGAGCGCTTCCCGGGCACCGAGGTCGCCTACCGCTGGGCGGCGCAGGACAACACCACCACCGACCGGGTCCCCTTCGTCGGGCCGTTCCACCCCGGCGCCGGGCACGTGTACGTGGCGACCGGCTTCGGCGGCTGGGGCATGAGCAACGGCGTCATGGCCGGTCACCTGCTCGCCGCCGCGATCGCGGGCGACGAGGTGCCGTGGGCCGGCCTGTACGACCCGCGCCGCCTGCACCCGGTCCGGGAGGCCGTGTCGATGGCCAAGCTCCAGGCCAAGGTCGCGCGGCACTTCGTCGGCGACCGCCTCCGCGGCTCCCACGCCGACACCGTCGACGACGTCGCCCCCGGCACCGGCGCGGTCCTGCGCGTCGGCGGCGAGCGCTGCGCCGTCCACCGCGACGACGCCGGCGCCGTCCACGCCGTCTCGGCCCGCTGCACGCACCTCGGCTGCATCGTGCACTTCAACGACGCCGAGCGGGCGTGGGAGTGCCCCTGCCACGGCTCGCGCTTCGCCGTCGACGGCGCCGTCCTCCAGGGCCCGGCGAACCGGCCTCTGGAGCCCAGGGACCTTCCCGCGCGCCCCGCGACGCCGGCCACGTAGCGGGTTAGGTTGGCCGCGTGAGCGAGCGCAGCTGGGGGTTCCGCACGCGGGCCGTACACGCCGGCGGCGTCCCGGACCCGGTGACGGGCGCACGGGCGGTGCCGATCTACCAGACGACGAGCTTCGTGTTCGAGGACACCTCGGACGCCGCGGCGCTCTTCGCGCTGCAGAAGTACGGGAACATTTACAGCCGGATCGCGAACCCCACGGTCGCGGCCTTCGAGGAGCGGCTCGCGAGCCTGGAGGGCGGCCTCGGCGCCGTCGCGACGAGCAGCGGCCAGGCCGCGGAGTTCCTCACGTTCGCCGCGCTGGCGGGCGCCGGTGACCACATCGTGGCCGGCGCCAGCCTGTACGGCGGGACGCTGACCCAGCTCGACGTCACCCTGCGGCGGTTCGGCGTCGAGACGACGTTCGTGCGCGGCACCGACCCCGCCGCCTACGCCGCCGCCGTCACCGACCGCACCAGGCTGATCTTCGCCGAGGTGATCGCCAACCCGTCCGGCGAGATCGCCGACGTCGCCGGCCTGGCCGACGTCGCCCGCGACGCCCGGGTGCCGCTGGTGGTGGACTCGACGACGGCGACGCCGTACCTGTGCCGCCCGATCGAGCACGGCGCCGACCTCGTCATCCACTCCGCGACGAAGTTCCTCGGCGGCCACGGCACGACGCTCGGCGGCGTGGTCGTGGAGGCCGGCCGGTTCGACTGGGGCAACGGGCGGTTCCCGAGCCTGACCGAGCCGGTGCCGTCGTACGGCGGCCTGTCCTGGTGGGGCAACTTCGGCGAGTACGGCTTCCTCACCAAGCTGCGGGCCGAGCAGCTGCGCGACATCGGCGCCTCCCTGTCGCCGCACAGCGCGTTCCTGCTCCTGCAGGGCGTCGAGACGCTGCCGCAACGGATGGCGGAGCACGTCGCGAACGCCCGGCGGGTCGCCGAGTGGCTGGCCGCCGACGACCGGGTCGACTGGGTCGCCTACGCCGGCCTGCCCGACCACCCGCAGCACGAGCGGGCGCGGCGGTACGTCCCCGAGGGGCCGGGCGCCGTCTTCTCCTTCGGGGTCCACGGCGGCCGGGACGCCGGGCGCCGGTTCATCGAGTCGCTGCAGCTGTGCAGCCACCTGGCGAACATCGGCGACACGCGGACGCTCGTCATCCACCCGGCGTCCACCACTCACCAGCAACTGACCGACGAGCAGCTCCTCGCCGGCGGGGTGTCGCCCGACCTGGTCCGGATCAGCGTGGGCATCGAGGACGTCGACGACATCCTCTGGGACCTCGACCAGGGCCTCGCCGCGGCGACGAAGGACGCACGATGACGACCACCGACGTCTGGACGCCGCCGACGGCAACCGAGCGGCTGCGCATCCTGCGCGAGAGCCGGACGGTCGCGATCGTCGGCGCGTCGGACAACCCGTCGCGGGCGAGCTACTTCGTCGCGACGTACCTGCTCGCGAGCTCGCCGTACGAGGTGTGGTTCGTCAACCCGCGCCTGTCGAGCATCCTCGGGCGCCCGGTCCACCCGTCGGTCGCCGACCTCCCCGGGCCGCCCGACATCGTCGACGTCTTCCGGCGCCAGTCCGACCTGCCCGGTGTCCTCGACGAGGCGATCGCGGCGCGGGCGAAGGTGTTCTGGCTGCAGCTCGGCCTGTACGACGAGGACCTCGCCCGGCGCGGCACGGCGGCCGGGCTGCGGGTCGTCATGGACCGGTGCCTGAAGATCGAGCACGCCCGGTTCCACGGCGGCCTGCACCTGGCCGGCTTCGACACCGGGGTGATCAGCTCCCGACGCGCCGCGAGGTGACCGCTCGAGACCGGTCCACAGCGGTCGAACCGCGCTCTGCACTAGCCTCGCGGCGTCACGAACCGACTTCGCGCAAGGGAGCATTTCGATGGCGTCTCGGCTCAACCCGTACCTCAGCTTCGACGGCACCGCGCGGCAGGCGATGGAGTTCTACCGGCAGGTCTTCGGCGGCGACCTGACGGCGCAGACCTTCGGTGACTTCGGCGCGGCCGACGCGCCGGGAGCGGACCGGATCATGCACGCCCAGCTCGAGACCGGCAGCGGCTACACGCTGATGGCCTCGGACACGCAGTCCGGCAACGAGCTCCGGCCCGGCAACAACGTGACGGTCAGCCTCAGCGGCGACGACGCCGACGAGCTGCGGGGCTACTGGGAGCAGCTGTCCAAGGACGGCACCGTGATGATGCCGCTCGAGAAGCAGGTGTGGGGCGACGAGTTCGGCATGTGCGCCGACCAGTTCGGCACCGCCTGGATGGTCAACATCACCCAGTCACAGGCCTGAGCGGGACGGCGCCTCCCCGGCGTCCCGGTCGACGGAACGCCGGGGACGCGCCGGTGACCGGCGCGATCAACGGCGGGGCCTGACCGGGACGGCATCGATACGCGCGCCGGCTGCTGCGCCGGGCGCCGCGCCGGCGGGCCCGGCGTCGAGCTGGTCCGAGTCGAGCTGGTCCGACAGGCAGGCCAGGTAGAGCGCGAGCACCGCGGAACCGTCGCGCGGCGACCGCCCGACGAGCTGCTCCACCTTGGCGAGGCGGTACACCAGCGTGTTGCGGTGGACGTGCAGCGCGGCCGCGGTCCGCACCAGGTTGAACCCGTTCTCGCACCAGGCGACGACGGTCTCGCGGAGCACCGGCCAGTCGCCCTGCTCGCGCAGCGGTCCGGTGACCTGCCGGGTGAACCGCGCCCGGCCGGGCGGCCCGATCGCGGCCAGCGCCTGGTGGACCCGCAGCTCGTCGATCGTGTGCACCGGCTCCCGCGGCGCCACCCGCGCCCCGATCCGCAGCGCCTCCGCGGCGTCCCGGTAGGAGTCGTGCAGGCCGGCGACCGAGTCGGCCGGGTCGCCGACGGCGGCGCGTGCGACGAGTCCGTGGCGGGCCGCGACGGCCGCGACCAGCTTCCGGCACGACGACGACACCTGCCCGAGCCCGCCGGCCGGCAGCCGGTGCAGGACGACGAGCCGCCCCGAGGCGGTGCCGGTGACGACGTCCTGCGGGTCCGGGAACGTGGCCCGCGCGGTGTCCAGCAGCTCCGAGCGCGGTGGCGACGGCTCCCCACCGGCCCACACCGGCAGCCGGAGGTCGACCGCGACCACCACCCGCGGCACGCCGAGGTCGATGCCCAGGTCCCGGGCGCGGAATCGGACCAGGTCGGCGTCCACCAGCTCGGCGTCGAACGTCGCGATGTCCCGCAGCAGGTCCTCGAGGGCCCGCTCGCGCAGCAGCCGGGTACGCAGCGTGGCCGACTCCTGGAGCAGGATCTCGGTCTGCCGCTTGACGACCAGGCCGAACCGGCGCACCCGGTCCGGGGCACCGGTGATGCCCACCGTCCCGACCGCCTCGCCCTGGATGAGGATCGGCAGGGTGATCCCCGGCTTCACGCCGTGCAGCCGGCCGGCCTCCGCCGGGGAGTGCGTGCGCGGCCGCTGGGTGCGCAGGACCTCCACGGAGGCCTCGTGGAAGCTGCCCACACGGCTCTCGTCGCCGCTGCCGATCACCACCCCGGACGCGTCCGTGATGAGCACGTTGTGCCCGATGACCGCGCTGGTGTCGCGGGCGATCTCCTGCGCCAGGACGGCGGACAGCATGGCGCTCCCTCGGTCGGCCTGGACGGATCGTATGGTTCGACGGCGAGAATCCGCTACTGATTCGTATGGATTGACCAATGACCGGGCAGGTACCCGTTCCTATCGTTGATCCACCACGTGGCGGCCCGCCGCTCCACGACTCCTCGACGGAGGTCCCATGCGATCCCTGCCCCCACGCCGCGGCGGCGCTCCCCGCGGCCGCACGCTCCGACTGACGGCGACGCTCGCCGTCATCCTGCTGGCCCTCGCCGCCTGCGGCGACGACTCGGACGCCCCGGTCTCCGCCGCGGCGGCCGAGCTGGACACGATCACGCCCGGCGTCCTCAAGGTGGCGATCCAGCCGTACGCGCCGTACACGTCGATGGACGGCGACACGATGAGCGGTCTCGACGCCGACATCCTCAAGGCCGCCGCCGACAAGCTGGGGCTGCGGATCGAGCCGCAGGTGACCGACTTCGCCGGCATGCTCGGCGGCGTCCAGTCGCGCCGGGTCGACATCACGATCGGCGGCGTCGCGTGGACCGCCGAGCGGCAGAAGCAGGGCCTGTTCACCGACCCGCCGTACTACTCGCCGCCCGCGATGGCCGTCCACTCCGAGAAGACCCCGAAGACCGTCGACGACCTGCAGGGCATGCAGCTCGGCACCGTGGAGGGGTACGTCTGGGTCAAGTCGATCCAGGCCATCCCCGGCGCGAAGCTGCACGCCTACCCCGACGGCAACGGCGTCTTCGACGACCTCGGCGCCGGCCGGATCGACGTCGGGTTCCTCGACCCGCTCATCATCATCGCGGCGCAGAAGGAGCGCCCGGGGCTGGACATCCGGACCGAGTACCTGACGCCGCCCACCGCGGAGCAGGTCAAGGCGAAGCCCGCGTACGACTACCTGCGCCCCTACATGACGGGCTTCTACCTGCCGAGGCAGTCGCCGAAGCTCGAGGCGGCGATCTCCGAGCAGATCCGGCGGATGTACGCCGACGGCGAGCTGACGACGCTGGTGCGCAAGTGGGGCGCCGACCCCGACCAGTTCCTGAAGCCCTCGCCGGGGATGGCGGAGAGCCGTGCCGGCGTCGACCGGCCCACGGACTGGCAGCCGCCCACCGTCTGATCCAGCGCCTGATACCGCGCCTGATACCGCGCCTGATACCGCGCCTGATACCGACAGCCGACGAGGGCGAGGAGAGCACGCATGGCCACCGCCGGACCGTTCGACGTCCCCTGGAGCACGTACGCACCCGACCTCTGGGACGGGCTGCTCCGCACCGTCGCGTACACCGTCGTCAGCTTCGCGGCGGCGGTGGCGCTCGGTCTGGCGGTGGCGCTGCTGCGCCTCAACCGGCTGCGGGTGGCTCGGGCGCTCGCCGCCGGGTACACGGAGCTGTTCAAGAACGTGCCGCTGCTGGCGATCATCTTCGTCACGTACTTCGGGCTCGCGTCGGCCGGCCTGAAGCTGTCGGTGTTCGCGTCGGGCTGCCTGAGCCTCGTGGTGTTCTACGCCGCGTACCTGTCCGAGATCTTCCGGTCGGCGATCGTCGGCGTCCACCACGGGCAGCAGGAGGCCGCGGGGGCGCTGGGGCTCAGCCGGCCGGACACCTTCGGCCACGTGATCCTGCCGCAGGCTCTGCGGATCGCGCTGCCGGGCACCAACACCATGCTCGTCGACCTGCTCAAGTCCACGTCGCTGCTGGTCACGATCTCGGCGGCGGAGCTGATGTCCCAAGGGCGGCTGATCGCGTCGGCGACGTTCCGGGCCCTGGAGGTGTACCTGGTGATCGCCGCGATCTACTTCGCGCTCTGCTACCCGCTGTCGCAGCTCCTGCTGTGGCTGGAGCGGCGGATCCACGCCGGGGTACCCCTGACGCCGCGGCGCCGGCGGCGGCTGCGGGAGGCCCGCGCGCTGCTGGCGGCCGCCGGGAGCCGGCCGTGACCGGCGACCCGGTGGTCGTGGTCGAGGGGCTCGGCAAGTCCTTCGACGGGCGCCTGGTGCTGGACGACGTCAGCCTCGCGGTCCGGCGCGGCGACATCGTCGCGATCATCGGCCAGAGCGGCGGGGGCAAGACCACGCTCCTGCGGTGCGTGAACCTCCTGGAGCGGCCGGACGCCGGCTCGCTCAGCGTGGCCGGCACGCCGGTGGTCACGCAGGGCCGGGTCGTGTGCGCCGACCTGGCGAAGCTGCGGCGGACCGTCGGCATGGTGTTCCAGCGGTTCAACCTCTTCCCGCACCTCACCGCGGTCGAGAACGTGATGCTCGCGCCGACGCGGGCCGGCGTCCCGGAGCGGGAGGCGCTGGAGCGGGCGGTCGGCCTGCTGGCGCGGGTCCGGCTCACGCACCGCGGCATGGCCTACCCGGAGCAGCTGTCCGGCGGCGAGCAGCAGCGGGTGGCCATCGCCCGGGCGCTCGCGCTGCGGCCGTCGGTGCTGCTGTTCGACGAGCCGACGTCGTCCCTCGACCCCGAGTCGACCGGCGAGGTGCTGCGCGTCATGCGCGAGCTCGCCGCGGACGGGATGACGATGATCCTGGTCACCCACGAGCTGCCGTTCGCCGCCGAGGTCGCCGACCACGTGGTGTTCGTGGACGGCGGGCGCATCCTGGAGCAGGGGGCGCCGGACGACGTCCTGGAGCGCCCGCGGAACGCGCGGACCGCCGCCTTCCTCGCCGGCTCCGCGGCGACCTAGTCGGCGACCTGGTGAAGGGAGCGCAGGCGCCCGTCGTCGTCGTCGGCGGGGGCGTCATCGGGCTGTGCGCGGCGTACTACCTGGCCGTCGCCGGGATCCCGGTCGAGGTGGTGGAGCGGCGGCACGTCGGCGCCGGGGCGTCCTGGGGCAACGCCGGCTGGGTGTGCCTGAGCCACTCGATGCCGGTCCCGGCGCCGGGCGCCTTCGGCCACGCGCTGCGCTCGCTCGGGCGCCCCGACTCGCCGCTGTACGTTCGGCCGGTCGCCGAGCCGGGGCTGGCCGCGTGGCTGTGGCGGTTCGGGCGCAACAGCACGCCGGCCCGGTTCCGCCGCGGGTACCAGGCGGTGGCCGACCTCAACCGCCCGACGTTCGACCTGTTCGCCGGCCTGGCCGACGCCGGGATCGACACGTCGCTCACGCGCCCGGGCATGGTGCACGCGTTCCGGTCGCCCGCCGCCGGCCGGCGCTACCTGGTGGTGCAGCGGGAGATGGCGCCCGGGCGCTACGTCGTCCCGGACGACGTCGTGATCGGCGAGGCGGCGTCCCGGCTGGACCCCGCGCTGTCGCCGGAGGTGCGGGCGGCCTACCTGGTGGCCGGCGAGGGCGTGGTCGACCCGGCCCGCCTGCTGGCCGGGCTCCGGGACGCGCTGGCCGCCTTCGGCGTCAAGGTGCACGAGGACACCGAGGTGACCGGGATGCGGCGGTCCGGCGACGCCGTGACCGCGGTGCGGACCGCGACCGCGGAGCTGCCGTGCCGCGCCGTCGTCGTCGCGGCGGGCACCGGATCGGACCGGCTGAGCCGGATGCTCGGGCACCCGCTGCGGCTGCAGGCCGGCAAGGGCTACAGCTTCTCGGTCGACCTGGACCCCGCTCCCCGGCACGCCCTCTACCTCGGCGACCGCAGCGTCGCCGTGTCGCCGATGGGGGCGAGCACGCGCATCGCCGGGACCATGGAGTTCAGCGGGTCCAACAACCGCCTGGAGTGGAGCCGGATCGTCGCGATCGCCCGGGCGAGCCGGCACTACCTCGGCGCCTGGTTCCGGGACCCGGACGACCTGATCTCCGCCATCCGCGACCCGTGGGTCGGCGGCCGGCCGCTGCTCGCCGACGGCCTGCCGCTGATCGACCGGCTGCCCACGTGCGGCAACGCCTACGTCGCGACCGGGCACGGCATGCTCGGCGTCACCCTCGGGCCCGCGACCGGGAAGGCGCTGGCCGACTTCGTGTCGCGCGGGCGGCGTCCCGAGGTGCTGCGGCCGTTCTCCGTGCACCGCCCGGCGGCCGGGGGCTGACGCCGGGCCTCACGGCGCCCGGGCCGGCCCGGCGGTCAGGCGAACGCGAAGTAGCGGAGCCAGAGGTACGGCCAGCACAGGAGCACCGTGACGGCGGTGACGACGACGCCGTAGCGGGTGAACATCCCGAACGAGATCGGGTGGCCCTGCCGTGCCGCGATCCCGGTGA
>Ga0081539_10003554_pt1 | contig 18936 bp, 16 predicted proteins | sample TabmetS4T2R2_FD_71023 | JGI IMG/M metagenome (GOLD analysis project Ga0081539, IMG submission 71023) | Tabebuia heterophylla rhizosphere microbial communities from the University of Puerto Rico - S4T2R2 | ecosystem: Host-associated > Plants > Roots > Rhizosphere ...
CGCACATCGCCACCAGCTTGCCCTCGGCCTGCTCCTCGCGGATCAGCTTCAGCTTGGCCTCGGGCGTGGCCTGGGCGAGGAAATCGTCGACGCCGGATTCGGCGGCGATGGCGGCGGCCGTGATCGGGTTGTCGCCGGTGATCATGACGGTGCGGATGCCCATCCGGCGCAGGGTCGCGAAGCGCTCCTTGATGCCACCCTTGACGATGTCCTTGAGATGGATGACGCCCAGCAGGCGGCCGTCCTTGGCCACGGCGAGCGGCGTGCCGCCCGACTTGGCGACCTTGTCGGCGATTGTCTCGATCTCTCGGGCGACGTTGGGTGCAGCCTTGACATCGGCGATGATGGCGTCCACCGCGCCCTTGCGGATCGAGGTGCCGTCGACGTCGATGCCGCTGATGCGGGTATAGGCCGAGAACGGGATGAACCGGGCGTGCAGCGGCGCCATCTCGCGGCCGCGGATGTTGTACTTCTCCTTGGCCAGCACCACGATCGAGCGGCCCTCCGGCGTCTCGTCCGACAGCGAGGCGAGCTGCGCCGCGTCTGCGAGGTCGCGCTCGTTAACGCCAGCCACCGGCAGGAACTCCGCCGCCTGGCGGTTGCCCAGCGTGATGGTACCGGTCTTGTCGAGCAGCAGCGTGTCGACGTCGCCCGCCGCCTCGACGGCGCGGCCCGACATGGCGAGCACGTTGAAGCGCACCAGCCGGTCCATGCCGGCGATGCCGATCGCCGACAGCAGCGCGCCGATGGTGGTGGGAATGAGAGTGACGAACAGCGCCACCAGCACCAGCACGCCCATCGTGCCGCCGGCATAGGCGGCGAAGCTCGGGATCGAGGCCACCGAGAAGACGAAGATGATCGTCATGCCCGCGAGCAGGATGTTGAGGGCGATCTCGTTCGGCGTCTTCTGGCGCTCGGCGCCTTCGACCAGGGCGATCATGCGATCGAGGAAAGTCGAGCCGGGCTGCGCCGTGATGCGCACCTTGATCCAGTCGGAGATCACCTGGGTGCCGCCCGTGACCGCCGAGCGGTCGCCGCCGGCCTCGCGGATGACTGGCGCGGATTCGCCGGTGATGGCCGCCTCGTTGACCGAGGCCACGCCTTCGATCACGTCGCCGTCCGACGGGATGAGATCCCCCGCCTCGACCAGCACGACATCGCCCTTCTTGAGTTTGGTCGCCGGCATGGTCTCGAACTTGGTCGATGCAGCATCGCTCAGGCGCTTTGCCACCGTCTCGGTCTTGGCCTTGCGCAAGGTCGCCGCCTGCGCCTTGCCGCGGCCCTCGGCGACGGCCTCGGCGAAGTTGGCGAACAGCACGGTGAACCAGAGCCAGAGGTTGATCTGGAAGGAGAAGCCCAGCCCGCCGTTGCCCATCGCGAGGTCGCGGATGAACAGCACCGTGGTCAGCGTGGCGACGACTTCCACGGTGAACATCACGGGGTTCCTGATCATCAGGCGCGGATCGAGCTTGCGGAAGGCATCGACCAGCGCCGGTCCCAAGATCCTGGGATCGGTCAGCGTGGAAGCCGATGTCCGGCGACCGGAGAGAGCCATATCAGTCATGACTGTCCTCGACTCTAGTAAAGGGTGCCCGCCATCATCGCGAAGTGCTCGACGATCGGGCCGAGCGCCAGGGCCGGGAAGAAGGTGAGGCCGCCCACGATCAGGATGACGCCGACCACCAGGCCGACGAACAACGGACCGTTGGTCGGGAAGGTGCCGGCCGAGGCCGGCACGATCTTCTTGGCGGCAAGCGAGCCTGCGATGGCGACCATCGGCACGATCATCAGGAAACGGCCGATGAACATCGCCAGCCCGATGGTGGTGTTGTAGAAAAGCGTGTTGGCGCTGATGCCGGCGAAGGCCGAGCCGTTGTTGCCGGTGCCCGACGTATAGGCATAGAGGATCTCGCTGAAGCCGTGCGGGCCCTGGTTGGCCGGACCCGCAAGGCCGGCATCGACCACGGTGGCGATGGCGCTGAAGCCCAGGATCGAGAACGGCAGGATCAGGATGGCGAGCAGCGCCATCTTCACTTCCTTGGCCTCGATCTTCTTGCCGAGATATTCCGGCGTGCGGCCGACCATGAGGCCGGCGATGAACACCGAGATGATGGCGAACAGCAGCATGCCGTAGAGGCCGGCGCCGACGCCGCCGACGATGATCTCGCCGAGCTGGATATTGAACAACGGGATCAGGCCGCCGAGCGGCGTGAAGCTGTCATGCATGGAGTTCACGGCGCCGCACGACGCGGCCGTGGTGATGACGGCGAACAGCGCGGAGTTGGCGATGCCGAAGCGGACATCCTTGCCCTCCATGTTGCCGCCGGCCTGCATCGCCGAGGGCGCCGTGTCGATGCCGAGCTTGGCGATTGCCGGGTTGCCGGCCGCCTCGGCCCAGTAGGCGACGAGCACGCCGCCCAGGAACAGCACCGCCATCACGGCGAACACCGCCCAGCCCTGGCGCTGGTCGCCGACCATGCGGCCAAACACGTTGGTGAGCGATGCGCCGAGCGAGAAGATCAGCACGATCTGCACGAAGTTGGTGATCGGGTTCGGGTTCTCGAACGGATGGGCGGAGTTGGTGTTGAAGAAGCCGCCGCCGTTGGTGCCCAGCATCTTGATGACTTCCTGCGAGGCCACCGGCCCCTGGGCGATCACCTGCTTGCCGCCTTCGAGCGTCGTCGCCTCGGTATAGGCGCCGAGGTTCTGCGGCATGCCCTGCCAGACGAAGAACAGCCCGATGACGATCGAGAGCGGCAGCAGGATGTAGAGCGTGCAGCGCACCAGATCGACCCAGAAATTGCCGATGCCGCGCGCCGAGCGGCGGGCGAAGCCGCGCACCAGGGCGATGGCGAGCGCAATGCCGGTCGCCGCCGAGACGAAATTGTGCACGGTGAGGCCCGCCATCTGCACGAGGTAGCTCATCGTCGTCTCGGGCACGTACGACTGCCAGTTGGTGTTGGTGGTAAAGCTCATCGCCGTGTTGAAGGCCAGGCTCTCCTCGACCGCCGACTGGCCGGCCGGGTTGAACGGCAGCAGCGCCTGGAAGCGCATCAGGGCGTAGAGGCTCAAGAAGCCCGCCAGGCTGAACAGCAGCATGCTGACGGCGTAGGTGACCCAGTTCTGCTCGGCGCGTTCGTCGACGCCGCTCAGGCGGTAGAGGCCGCGCTCGATAGGCCCCAGCACCGGCGACAGGAAGGTGCGCTCACCCGAAAAGACGCGCGTCATGTAGCCGCCGAGCGGCTTCACGAGCAGGGTGATCACCACGCAGTAGAGGGCGATCTGGATCCAGCCGTCGAAAGTCATGGGTCGTTCCTCGAGAAGCGCAGCCTAGAAACGTTCCGGGCGCAGCAGGGCGTAGACGAGATAGACGAGCAGGCCGACCGAGACGGCGCCGCCGAGGATGTATTCGATCAGCATGGGCCGCTCCTCACAGCTTGTCGCAGGCATAGGCGTAGGCGATCGCCACGGCGAAGCTGCCGCAGCCGACCGTGATCAGGATGATGTCGAGCATCGGTCTTCCTCCGCTAAGCGATTCCCAGCATGCGCAAAGCTACGGTCACGGCGGCTGCCACAGCCAGGTGCACGGCCAGGATCAGGCCGATCTCCGTCACAACCATGCCTGGCATGGGCCAATCGGTCTCGGGGTGCGATGGTGCAACGTCCGCCGGCTTTGAGGAATGGCTGAGGAGGCGGTTCATGGCTCAGATCCGATGCGTGAGCCGCTCGTAGGCAATCAGCAGACAAACCGCGGCGAATCCGGCGAACAGCGCGAGATCGAGCATGGGACTTCTCCTGGCCCGATTAACTGAACCGCGCGACATAGGAAATCGAGACGCCTGTCGGCGGCGCGATATAGGCACGGCATAGGAATTGCCCCGGTCCTATGAAAAAGCTAGACGACGGCGAGCCTTGCCCTATGGATTTCCTACGGCCCGATCGTGTTCCTTGCCGGTGCACAAGCAGTGAGGGGCAGATGCGCGCAGTGCGATGGGCGACATTGTTGACGACGGGTTTGATCGCGGCGGCGACAGGCGCCAGGGCCGACGACCCGGCGCCGAAGGCTGCCGACAAGAGCCAGTACACGCTCTTCAATCCGACGCCCAAGGATCAGATGCGCGACTTCAACACCGACCGGCCAACCAAGTCGAACGTGCCGTACACGGTCGACGCCGGTCACTTCCAATATGAAGGCGACCTGTTCGTCTACGGTTACGACAACACCTCGACGCCCGACACCAACATCACGACCTGGACGATCGGCAACCCGACCTTCAAGCTCGGCCTGCTGAACAACCTCGACGTCGAGGTCAATTTCTCGTTCTACAACAGCATCCGAACGGCAACGGTCAGCACGGGTGCATCGACGGTCTCCCAAGGCTTCGGCGACACCTTCACGCGCTTCAAGTGGAACCTGTTCGGCAACGAAGGCGGCGTACCGGCGATGGCGCTGATCCCTTACGCCAAGTGGCCGACGGCGCCAATTTTCCCGCAAGGCACGGGCAACGGCTACATCGAGGGCGGCCTGATCGCCCCGCTGGCGATCCCGCTCCCTGGTGGCTTCACGACCATCCTGATGGCCGAGATGGATTTCGTGAAGAACGGCTTCAACGACTTCTACCGCGTCAACATCCCGACCCTGATCAACATCAGCCGGCCGATCTTCGAGAACGTCACGGCCTACGCGGAGATCTATGCCAACTGGTCGACCGATCCGCGCGTCGCCAATATCTACACGGCCGACTTTGCCATTGCCTGGCAGCCACGGCCGAACTTCCAGCTCGACGTTGGCGTCAACATCGGCCTCAATCCGGCGGCACCGCCCTACCAGATATATGTCGGCATCGCGCAGCGCTTCTGAGATGGCATAGGAATCGCATAGGAATTTCGCGCGAAGTTTCGCGTTGACCCTCCTGTCCCGCCGCGCCATATCCCGCCGGTCTTCGACGGGAGCGTTCCAGGGTCATGTCCGGCACAACAGCGGCGGCACAGCCGGCCGGCCAAAGACGTACGGCGGCGCTCACTCTGGCGGCGCTGGGCGTCGTCTTCGGCGATATCGGCACCAGCCCGCTCTACACCGTCAAGGAATGCTTCAGCGAGTTCACCGGCCTGCAGCCCACGCATGAGAACGTGATCGGCATCCTGTCGCTGATCACCTGGGCGCTGGTCATCGTCGTCACCCTGAAATACGTCGTCGTCGTCATGCGCGCCGACAACCGCGGCGAGGGCGGCGTGCTCGCCCTGATGGCGCTGGTGTCGCGCCAGCCGGCGATCAACCCGCGCCGGCGCCGCATCTACCTGATGCTGGGCATGCTGGGCGCGGCGCTGTTCTACGGCGACTGCCTGCTGACGCCTGCGATTTCGGTGCTGAGCGCCGTCGAGGGCCTCAAGGTCGCGACGCCGGCTCTCGACCCGCTGGTGCTGCCGATCTCCATCGCCGTCCTGGTCGCCCTGTTTGCGGTCCAGCGCTTCGGCACCGCCGGCGTCGGCAGCTGGTTCGGGCCGATCACGCTGGTGTGGTTCGTCGTGTTGTTCGTGCTGGGCCTGAAACAGATCATGGACGCGCCGCAGGTGCTGTGGGCCTTCCTGCCGCATCATGCGATCGCCTTCGCCCTCCATCACGGCATCGTCACGCTGTTCGCCCTCGGCGCCGTGACACTCGCCGTGACCGGCGCGGAGGCTCTTTACGCCGACATGGGTCACTTCGGCCGCGCGCCTATCCGCCTCGCCTGGCTGTGGCTGGTGCTGCCGGCGTTGCTGGTCAACTACTACGGCCAGGGTGCGCTGCTGCTCGGCGACCAGGGCGCCATCGACAATCCGTTCTTCCGGCTGGCCCCGGAATGGGCGCTCTATCCCCTGGTCGCCCTGGCGACTATGGCCACCATCATCGCCTCGCAGGCCACCATCTCCGGCGCCTTCTCGATGGCGCAGCAATCGGCGCTGCTGGGGCTGAGCGCGCGCATCCGCATCGACCATACCTCGGCCAGCGACTTCGGCCAGATCTACGTGCCGGCGGTCAACTGGCTGCTGCTGGCCGGCGTCGTGGCCCTGGTGATGTTCTTCAAGTCGTCGACCAACCTCGCCGCCGCCTACGGCATCGCCGTCACCGGCACGATGCTGGTCACGACGGTGCTGGTGTTCGCGCTGGCAGTGCGCGGCTGGAAATGGTCGTGGTCGCTCGCCATTCCGGTGTTCGCCGTCTTCCTGGTGGTCGACGCCACGCTGCTCACGGCCAACATGCTGAAGTTCCACGAGGGCGGCTGGGTGCCGATCGCCATCGCCGTGGCGATCTTCACCACCATGTGGGCCTGGATGCATGGCCGCGCCGCCGCCATCGAGCGCGAAAAGGAAGGCACGCTGCCCATGGAGGAGTTGATCGCCAGCATCAGCCCCGGCCGCGTCCATCGCCCGCAGGGCACGGCGGTCTATCTCACCGCCTTCTCGGGGAACGCGCCGGGCTGCCTGCTGCACAACCTCAAGCACAACGAGGTGCTTCACGAGCACGTGGTCTTGCTGACCATCGAAGTGGGCGACGAGCCCTACGTCGCCCCCGACCGGCGCTCCGAGGTCGCTCATCTCGGCAAGGGCGTGCACCGCGTCATGTTGCATTACGGTTTCATGGAACAGCCCGACGTGCCGCGCGACCTGGCGCCGCTTGCCGACAAGGGCATTCCGCTCGAGCCGATGCGCACCTCCTACTTCGTCGGCCGCAACAGCTACGTGGAGGCGGCGAGGCCCGCCCTGCCGCGCTGGCAACAGAAGCTCTTCCTGGTGCTGGCGCGCTTCGCGGTGAGCGCCGCCGACTTCTTCGGCCTGCCCGCCAACCGCACCGTCGAGCTCGGCAGCCGGATCGAGATCTGAGCTGGGAGCGCGGGCCTCCGGCCCGCTTACGCGCATTCACATGCGCGCTTGATCATGAGCGGGCCGGAGGCCCGCGCTCCCAGAAGAGAGTTGAACCGCGCCTGCCCGCAGCCCAGAATCGCGGCGCTGAACGGGGGAGTTTCTGACGACATGAGCACGATGGCCGCGACGCGGCCCGCCGGCCGCAAGCGGGCGGCCGGCCTCACGCTGGCCGCGCTCGGCGTGGTGTTCGGCGACATCGGCACCAGCCCGCTTTACACCGTCCAGACCTGCTTCAGCGACTTCACCGGGCTAAAACCCACGCCCGACAACGTGCTCGGCATGCTGTCGCTGATCACCTGGGCGCTGATCATTGTCGTCACCCTGAAATACGTCATCGTCGTCATGCGCGCCGACAACCACGGCGAGGGCGGCGTGCTCGCCCTGATGGCCCTGGTGTCACGCGAGCCCGGCACCTCCGACCGCCGGCGCACCGTCTACGTCATCCTGGGCATGCTGGGCGCGGCGTTGTTTTACGGCGACTGCCTGCTGACACCCGCCATCTCGGTGCTGAGCGCCGTCGAGGGTCTCAACGTCGCCACGCCCGCCTTCCAGCCGGTGATCCTGCCCATCGCCATGGCCGTGCTGATCGGCCTCTTCGCCATGCAGCACTTCGGCACTGGCGGCATCGGCCATCTGTTCGGACCGGTCATGCTGATCTGGTTCGCCATCCTGTTCCTCCTGGGCGCGCACCAGATCGTGCAGCGGCCCGAGGTGCTGATGGCGCTGTCGCCGCACCATGCCGCAGCCTTCGCCCTGAAGCACAAGACCGGCGCCTTCGTGGCGTTGGGCGCCGTCACGCTGGCGCTCACCGGCGCCGAGGCGCTCTACGCCGACATCGGCCATTTCGGGCGCAATCCCATCCGCGCCGCCTGGCTTGTCGTGGTGTTCCCCGCCCTGCTCGCCAACTACTACGGCCAGGGCGCGCTGCTGCTCGGCGAACCCACGGCCGCCTCCAATCCGTTCTTCAAGCTGGCGCCCGACTGGGCGCTCTATCCGCTGGTCGTCGTCGCCACGGTGGCCACGGTGATCGCCTCGCAGGCGACGATCTCGGGCGCTTTCTCGATGGCCCAGCAGGCGACCCTGCTGGGCCTCAGCCCGCGCGCCAGCATCCGGCACACCTCGCCCAGCGAGTTCGGCCAGATCTACGTGCCGGGCGTGAACTGGCTGCAGCTCATCGGCGTGCTGGGCATCGTGCTGGCCTTCAAGACCGGCCCTGACATCGCCTCGGCCTACGGCATCGCCGTGACCGGCACCATGCTGATCACCACCATCCTGGTGCTGACGCTCGCCATACGCGGCTGGAAGTGGCCGTGGTGGCAGGTCGTGCCGTTGTTCGTCCTGCTGCTGGTCGTCGACGGCGCGCTGTTCTCGGCCAACATGACGAAGTTCGTCGAAGGCGGCTGGGTGCCGCTTGCCATCGCCACCGTGCTCTTCATCGCCATGTGGACCTGGTATCGCGGCCGCCGGGTCGTGGCGCTGCGCGAACACGAACGGACCGTGCCGATCGACACCTTGCTCGCCACCATCGATCCCGAGCGCCTGCACCGCACGCCGGGCACGGCGATCTACCTTACCACCTTCGCCGACGCCGCCTCCAACAGCCTGATGCAGAACCTGCGGCACAACGGCGTGCTGCACGAGCGTGTCGTGCTGCTCACCGTGCACCTCCTCGAGGAACCATTCGTCTCGCCGGAGGAGCGGATCAGGGTGCGCGAGCTGGGCAGCGGCCTGCACCGCGCGGTGCTGTGCTACGGCTTCATGGAGAAGCCCGATGTCACCCACGACATCGCCGGCCTGGCAAGGCTCGGCATTCCGGTCGATCCCGTGAGCACGTCCTTCTTCATCGGCCACAACAACGTCGTGAGCGGCGAGCACCCGCTGCTGCCGAGCTGGCAGCGCCGGCTCTTCCTGATGCTGACCCGGTTTGCCGCCAGCCCCACCGACTTCCTCGGCCTGCCGGCCAACCAGACCGTCGAGCTGGGCAGTCGCATTGAGGTGTGAGCCAGGACCTCGACTCCTAAGGCCCCTCCCCCGTCTTGCCGGGGACGGTACGGGAGGGGAGACATTGTGGGTAATCTCACATACGCCCCTCGCGCATGCCGTATCCTTTATTGGCCGAACTATATCAGCAGTTGTGCAAGCCGGCGCAATGCGCCTACCATTCTGCCGATTGAGGCATTGGGTTTTCTTCGAAGATTGCGAGAAGTCCCGTGAGCGAACATCGCACCACGATCACCCTGAGTTCAAATGCGCCGCCGGAACGCCTGGCGGCGATGACGCGCGATTTCAGTCGCGACCTAACGCGCGCCGGCGTGCCTTCGACATTGCCTTCCGCGCCGGTCGCCCCCGGCGCACGCGGTGATGCGGTGGCGATCGGTGAGATAGCGCTGGCGCTGGTGACCAGCGGCGCCGTCACGGCGCTCATCGACTGCTTCAAGGCCTACCTCGCGCGGGAGCGGAGCCTCGTGGTCAAGGTGACCAGGGCCGATGGCTCCATCTTCGAGGTCAATGCCCGCAACGTGAATGACGCTGCCACCAAGCAGGCGCTGGCAGTGATATCTCCGAGCTGATCGGAGCGTGACATGGCCCGGCGCGTCGCTTTCCTGATTGGCAACCGGAGCTTCCGACCGGACGCCGGTCTGCCGCCGCTCAACGGGCCTTTGAACGATATCGCCGCGCTGTCGAAGATCCTCGGTGATCCGGCGCGCGGGGCGTTCGAGGTGTATGAGTTTCCCGACGCCAGCAGCGGTGCCATCAAGTCGGCGATCGAAGAGCAGCTGACGACGGCAGAGCGCGGCGACCTGGTGCTTGTCCACTACGCCGGCCATGGCAAGCTCGACCGCGTCGGCAACCTCTGCCTTGCCACCGCCGATACCCGCGCCAACTCACTGCTTTCCACGTCGATCCCGGCGCGCCATCTGCGCGATCTCGCGGCCAACTCCGACTGCGATGCAGTGGTGCTTTTCCTCGATTGCTGCTACTCCGGTGCCGCGGCCGGTGACACGAGGGGAGATGTCGAAAGCCAGCTGCGCTCGTTGCAGGATGCCAGCGGCTTCTACATCCTGACGGCTTCCAGCGAGATCCAGACGGCGGGCGAGAGCGAGGAGGAGCGCGACGGCGTCGTCATGGGGCGCTTCACCGCCGCGATCGTCGACGGGCTCGAGACCGGCAGCGCCGACCGCGATCGCGACGGAGAGATCTCCCTTTATGATCTGGTTCGCCACGTAAAGACGGTCGTCAAGCACCAGACGCCGCAATTCCTGGCGGCGCGGGCCAGCGGCGATCCTCTGATCGCCAGGAGCCCGTCAACGGCGGCACCGTTGCTCGACGCCGGCGCGCTCGCCGACCTCGCCTCCGACAACTGGCGCCACCGCCTCGGTGCGGTTGCCTATCTCGCCGGCGTCCTCAAGGGAAAGGACAGCGCGGCTGTCGCCGCCGCTCGCGACCTGCTGCAGCGCCGCCTGAACGAGGAGCGCGATGTCGAGGTGCGGCAGCGCGTCGAAGAGGCCTTGAACGCCGCGTCGTCGACGGGGCCCGGCCCGAAGGCGTCCGAGGTCAAAGTGCCCGAGGTCAAGGCGCCCGAGACCATTGAACACCCGCCGCAGGAGAGCTCGAAGCCGCCCGCCGACCTTCTCCATGCATCGGCCAACGAGCAGGTTCGCATGGAGGTCGTCGCCCCAGGCGCGGCCGCCGAGGCGGCCATCCAGCGGCGGTACAAGGTCTGGGGCGGGGCGATCGTTGGCCTGTTTGCCGTCGCGATCGTTGCCTGGCTGGTTTATCGCGCGTTCTCGCCCGTGATCATCGAACCTTTGAGGCCTCCGGAAAGCGCTTCGCCTCAGGCGAAGGTCTCCAAGCCTGTGATGCCCGCGGCAATCGAGCCCTCGCCTCCGCTGAACGCGGCAAACACGATGAACACAACAAAGAATGCAGCACCGCCGGTCGAGCAACGCTCCAAGCTGGACCCGCCATCGCCACCCAGTAAGGGCGGATCGCTGGTGGCGCCAAATGCCACACAGTTGGTGGCGCCACAACAGTCGTTCCTTACCGGCCGATATGTCATGAATGCCTGCGGAAGCATCACCGACACGACGAGCAGGCTGGAGTGGTATGTCCGGTCGGATACGGAATACACTTGGCACGGCGCGGCGCGATGGGCTTCGGCGTTGCAGGCCTGTGGCGGTGGCTGGTCTCTCCCGACCGAACCGCAAGCCGCGACTTTGTACGATCCAGCGAAGTTCGTTGGGGGCGGAAGCGTATACTTGCCAGCGCATATTGACCCGGTTTTCTCCGGAATTGGCGGTGGCTCCTGGATCTGGCTCAGGGGAGCAAGCGCACAGGGGCAATCCCCAGCCTACAACCTGAATCAGAACGTGGCGGGGACGTTTGCCTCTGAGGGTTCCAGTTATCTCACCCGCGCTTTCGCTGTGAGGGAAGCACGCAGTCAGTAGCGCGCCCCGCCCGTCCCCCGTCATCGGGCGTCATCGGTGCGACGCTCACGCGTCGAACGCCGTCAGCGTAATCGCCTCGCGGGCCGGCGGCTGAAGGCCGCGCGCCAGAAGGTCGGCCATACGCGCGAAGATGCGGCCGGCTTCGAGGCAGCCGACATCCTGCGCCACCGCTTCGGCGGCGATGTTGAGCAGCGCATTGCCGGCAAGGTCGCGGCATTCGGCCGGCAGGTCCTCGACGGCATCGGCGATGACCTGCATGGCGCGCTGCAGGTTGGCGACGCGATTGTCGGTCAATTGAGCCTCCCGGCCGCATCGCCGGCCGATGGCGCCAGCCTGAGCCCCGCACACGCCAGCGCGACGGCGAAGGCCTTCAATCGCACAGCCGCAACCCGCGATGCAGTCGGCGCCATCATGATGTTGAGCGAGGCGACCAGCGGCCCGTCGAAATCGCCCTGTGCAAGTCCGCACAACGCCACCAGGGTCGCCTCGTCGCGGCTGACGCTCGAGCAATCCGGACGATGGATCTCCATCGCCCGGCGCGTGCCGAACAGGAAGGCATCCATGGCGATGGCGAAGTCGGGCAGCACCTCGAGCACGCCCGCCGTCTTGAAGCCCCGATGCAGCACCGAGCCTTCCGCCTGCAGCGCGCGGTCCTGCTGCCACTGGCGCAGCGCCCACAGCACGAAGCGCTCGCTGATGGGCAGGCCGCAGGCGCAACCGGGGCGGCCGCAGCCGGTGCGAAGATTGTTCTGATGGGCGTTAACCCTTTGTTCCGCCGTGCTTTCCATGGCTCACCGAATGTTGAACGCCGTTGACAGGGGCTGTGACTCTATGCAATTGAGAGTCGTTCGCAAATCGAAAAGAGGGGGGAACAGCTGAGACCATGAGCCAACCACCGCGTGCGCCGCGGCCGGACGATGTCGTGGGGGAGACGACCGACATCGCGCCAACCGTCGACAGCGCGACGCTGATGAAGGGCCGGCGCGAACTCATCATCCGCCACGGCGCCGACACCTATCGTCTCCGGATCACCGCTTCCAACAAGCTGATCCTCACGAAGTAGATCACGAGTACGTACCCCGGAAAGCCATCCCTTTCCGGTCAAACTGCCCAGCCAGCCGATCCTTTTTTGGGATCCTCAGCCAGCCAGGCGTCCTTTTTGGGGACCCGACTGGCTATGACAACCAAGCGCTTCTTCTGTCTATTGCTGGCGAGCACCGCGATCGGCGGCACCATCGCCCTTCCCGCTTTCGCACAGGCGCCGACCGCGCCCGACGCCACCGGCAACACCAGCCCGCCGCCGCCCGCCGCACAATGGCCCGGCACCACCACGACTCCCGTCACGACGCCCGGCCAACCGGTGCCGACGCAGCTCGACGCCGTGACCACGGCGGCGACGCGCACGCGTCGGCCGCTCGACGACGTGCCGGCCACCGTCTCGGTCATCACCACCGAGGACATCGACCGCGAGAACATGCAGGACGTGCGCGACCTGGTACGCAACGAGCCCGGCGTCACGGTCGGCAACAACCCGTTCCGCGCCGGCTACCAGAACTTTCTCATCCGCGGCATCGGCGGCAACCGCGTGCTCTTGATGGTCGACGGCATGCGCCTGCCGGATTTCCCCGATTCCAACCAGGGCGCCGGCACCTACACGCGCGAGCAGCCCGACCTGGAAGACATCAAGCGCGTGGAGATCATCCGCGGCCCCGCCTCGGCGCTCTACGGCTCCGACGCGATCGGCGGCGTGGTCGCCTACACGACCAAGGATCCCGGCGACTACATGATCGGCGGCAAGAACGTCTATGCCAGCATCAAGGGCGCCTACTCCGGCGCGAACCAGCAGTTCGCCGAGACGGCCACCGGCGCGGTCAAGCAGGGCAACGTCGAGTTCTTGGGCATCTACACCCGCCGCGACGGCCACGAATTCTATCCGGCACAATCCTCGCTCGGCCCCAATCCGACCAGCTTCTACAACAATGACTTCTTAGCCAAGCTGGTGCTGCGGCCGACCGACGTCGACACCATCCGCATCACCGGCGGCTACACCCAGGGCCAGCAGAGCACGCAGATCCTGTCCGGCGTCGGCAACTTCTCGAGCCTTCTCGCCCGCATCTTCGACGAATGGGGCCAGGACTACACCAACACCTACCGCATCAGCGGCCAGTGGGTGCACGACGCGCCAGTGGGCTTCGTCGACCGCATCGACCTCATGGCCTACTTCAACTCGGTCTACACCCAGGCCGACACCTACCAGCTGCGCGGCGCCCTCAACGGCGCCATCCCGACCAACGCCCGCACCTCGCAGTTCTACTACACGCAGAACGTCGCCGGCGCCGAGCTGCAGATGAACACCGACACCCTGCTGTTCGGGGCGCGTAACGTCTTCACCTACGGTCTCTCCTTCGCCTACACCACGACGACGCGGCCGCGCGATCGCTGGGCGATCACCTTGGCGACCGGCGCGCGTACCAAGGTCGTGGCGGGCGAGACCTTCCCCAACAAGAATTTCCCCGACACCGAGACCATCCAGGCCGGCGCCTACATACAGGACGAGATCACGGCGCTCGGCGGCAGGCTGAGCCTCCTGCCGGCGGTGCGGCTGGATTACTACCGGCTGAGCCCCAATCCCGACCAGTATTTCTGGAACTCAACGGGCGCCACGCTGAGCGTGGTGCCGAGCGGCAGCACCTATGTGTCGGCCTCGCCCAAGTTCGGCGCGATCTACCGCTTCTCGGATATCTATTCGACCTACTTCCAGTATGCGACGGGCTTCCGCGCGCCGCCCTACGACAACGCCAACTTCGGCTTCACCAACACCGCTTCGTTCTACCAGATCCTGCCCAACGCCAACCTCAAGCCGGAGACGGCCAACAGCTTCGAAGTCGGCATGCGGGCCAAGTATGCAAACGGCTCGAGCTGGCAGCTCACCGGCTTCTACAATCTCTACAACAACTTCCTGGAGACGGTGACGGTGGGCCAGGTCGGCCCGATCACCCAGTTCCAGTACGTCAACCTCACCAATGTCACGATCTGGGGCGTCGAGGCGCGCGGCGAGTACCGCTTCGCGCCGCAATGGTCGGTGCTGGGCTGGACCGCCTTCGCCCAGGGCACCGACACGCGCACCGGCCTGCCGGTCGATTCGGTGAGCCCGTGGGCGACCCAGGCGCGCGTGCGCTACGGCTCGGACGAGGGCTTCGTGGCGCAGCTCATCGGCACCATGACGGCGCAGCACAACATGGTCAGCAACCCGACCTACTTCCAGACGCCGGCCTACTTCAATCTCGACGCCACCGTCGGCTACGTCTTCAAGGACCATTTCAAGATCAACGCCGGCGCCTTCAACATCACCAACGCCAAGTACTGGAACTCGGCCGACGTGATCGGGCTCACCAACACCAACCAGCAGCTCGATCTCTACGCCCAGCCCGGCCGCTACTTCGGCGTCAACCTCACGGCACGATGGTAGTCCCGGCCCTCTCCGCCGAGCGATTGCCGGCGCCCCAATGGCGGAGAGGGGCGACGCGCGCCCCACGCGTGCCGATGGCGTTGTCGCTTGCGCTGCATGGGGCCGCCATCCTTCTTCTCTTTGCCGCGGGCGCCGCCGGCAGCATGGGCTCCGATGAGCCCGCACTCTTGGTCGAGCTGGCGCTGGTCGGTCCGCCGTCGGACAAGACCGACGCTCAAGAGCCGGCGAGCGAGGTCGCGATCGAGGTCCCGCCGGCCAAGGAGCCGCCGCCGGTCGACTTCTCGACAATGGTGAAGCCGATCGAGCTCATACCCTCGCCCGAGCCGCCACCGGTCGATTTCTCCGAATTGAAACCGGTCGAACCGCCTAAGCCGTCGCCCCCTCCCAAGCCGCAGCAACAACAACAACAACCGCAAAAGCAGCAGGCCACGCCGAAGGCCGCACCCGCGCAGAATTTCGGCAGTGCCGGCGGCGCCCAGCAGGCCGCCGCGGGCTTCCTGCAGACGCCGGCGATCGTGTGGGAAGGCAAACCGCGCTATCGTCATCCGCCGACGCCGCCCGTCTACCCGCCGCGTGCCGTCGAACTCAACCAGCAGGGCGAAGTCTTGGTGCGCGTGCGCCTCGATCCCGAGGGCGCGGCCGTCGAGATTGTGATCCACCGGCCAAGCGGCTTCCAGATGCTCGACCGCGCCGCGATCGCGGCCGTGAAGAGCTGGCATTTCCTGCCGGCCGTGCGCGATGGCCGGCCGGTCTCGGCCTGGGTCGAGATCCCTGTTCGTTTTCATCTGCGATAGACAAAGGAGACCCTCATGCTCTCGTCCGCCAATGCCGACCTTGCGGCCCGCTGGAGCCGCCTGCGCGGCGAGCAGCCCACGCTGCGCATCCGCGATGCCGCCACGACTTTGGGCGTCAGCGAAGCCGAGCTGGTGGCACTGGGAGTCGGCACCACCGCGACCGCGCTGGCCGCCGACTGGCGCTCGATCCTGTCAGAGATGCCGCAGGTCGGCCGCGTCATGTGCCTGACGCGCAACGAGCATTGCGTGCACGAGCGTCACGGCCGCTTCGAGGACGTGCAAGTGACCGGCCCGCACGGCCTTGTGCTGGGGCCCGACATCGACCTGCGCCTGTTCCTCGGCAGCTGGAAGCATGGCTTTGCCGTGCGCGAGCCCCTGAAGCAGGGCGAGCGGCTCAGCCTGCAGTTCTTCGATGGCACCGGCGAGGCGGTGCACAAGATCTACGCCACTGACGAGACCGACCGGGCGGCGTTCGACGCCCTGATCGCGCGTCATCGCGCGGCGGCGCCGGCGGAGCTCGCCGTCGCGCCACGCGCAGCCGACACGGTCGATCGTCCCGTTTCGGAGATCGACGTCGGGGGCCTGCGCCAGGCCTGGCGGGCGATGAAGGACACGCACGAGTTCTTCGGCATGCTGGGCAAGTTCAAGGTCGGTCGCGTCCAGGCGCTGCGGCTTGTCGGTGAGGAATTCGCCCGCGAGCTGCCGCCGCGTGCCCTGCGCTCGGCCATGGAAGCCGCCAGCGCCGACGGCACGCCGATCATGATCTTCGTCGGCAGCGGCGGCTGCATCCAGATCCACACGGGGCCGATCGACCACCTGGTCGAGGTGCACGGCTGGTTCAATGTGCTCGATCCCGCCTTCAACCTGCATCTGCGCGAGGCGGGCGTGGCGCGCGTCTTCTCGGTGCGCAAGCCGACCGAGGACGGTGTGGTTACCTCGATCGAGGCGTTCTGCGAGCGCGATCGCAACATCTTGTTGATGTTCGGCGCCCGCAAGCCCGGCAAGCCCGAGCTGGAGCCGTGGCGCGGCATCGTGGCCCGCATCGAGAAGCAGGCGGCGTCGTGATCGGCCGTCGAGCCGTCGTTCTCGCCTTGGTAACGCTCGCCGCGTTGCCGACGCGTGCTCAGCAGAAGACACCGCGCATCGTCTCGGTGGGCAGCGCGCTGACCGAGATCTTTTATGCGCTCGGCGCGGAGGACCTGCTGGTCGGCGTCGACACGACCAGCCTCTACCCGCCGCAGGCGAAGTCGCTGACCCAGGTCGGCTACATGCGCGCCCTCTCGGCCGAGGGCGTGCTGTCGCTGAAGCCGACCTTGATCATGGCGACCACGGGTGCGGGCCCCGCCACGACGCTCGACCAGCTCAAGGCGACCGGCATCGAGGTCGTCGTCCTGCCCGACCAGTACGACTACGACAGCGTCGTGAAGAAGATCGAGGCCGTCGGCAAGGCGACCGGCAAGGTGGCGGAGGCCAATGCCCTGATCGCGCAAGGCCGCGCCGACATGAAGGCGCTGGCCGGCCGCCTCGCCGGCGCTCCTAAAAAGCCGCGCGTGCTGTTCCTGATGTCGATGAGCGGCGGCACACCACAGGCCGCCGGCCGCGACACCGCCGCCGACGGCATCATCCGTCTCGCCGGCGCCATCAACGCCATCGACGGCTATGCCGGCTATCGGCCGCTGACGCCGGAAGCCGTGATCGCCTCGCGTGCCGACTACATCCTGCTGCCGCGCCAGTCGGTCGATGCGCTGGGCGGTGTCGACAAGGTCCTCGACCAGCCAGCCATCCGCCAGACACCGGCCGGCCGCGCCGGCAAGCTTTTGCAGTTCGACATCCTGCTGCTGCTGGGCTTCGGCCCGCGCACGCCGCAGGCGGCGACCGAGCTTGCGGCGGCGCTGCACCCGGAAATGGCGAAGGCGAATTGAGCCAACGCAGACGCCTCAGTTCCACTCGCTCGTGCTCACCAAGGGGGAGAGGAACATGAGGGACGTCATCGTCATCGCGCGCCCCTTCCGACCTTCCTCCATGACCTTCGCCCTGAAACGCCCCATCCCCCTCTTCGCCCTTGCCGCCGTCGCCAGCATCGTCGGTGGTCTCTGCGTCGGCGCCTTTCCCGTCGGGTTCGCCGATCTCCTCTCGGCGATCGGTCTCTCGACCAAGCCGATCGACGACACCACGTCCGTCGTGCTCTACGCCATCCGCGCGCCGCGCGTGCTGGCTGCCTTCTGCGTCGGCGCGGCATTGGCCGCAGGTGGCGCCGCCCTGCAGAGCCTGTTCAGGAATCCCCTGGCCGATCCCGGCCTGCTCGGCGTGTCGAGCGGCGCGGCGCTCGCCGCCGTATCGGTGATCGTGCTGGGCGAGAGGGTGATGCATGTCGTCCCGCCGGACCTGCGGCCCTGGCTGCTGCCGGTCGCCGCGTTCGGCGGCGGCCTGATATCGACTACGGTCGTCTACCGGCTGGCGGCGCGCGAGGGCATCACCCTGGTCGGCACCTTGCTGCTGGCCGGCATCGCCATCAACGCGCTGACGGCGGCCGGCATCGGCATGCTGGTGTTCGTGGCCGACGACCAGCAACTGCGCACCCTGATCTTCTGGACCATGGGCGGCTTCGGCGGCGTCACCTGGGGAAGCATCGTGCCCGCCCTCATCGTCCTCGCCACCGCCGTGCCGACCCTGCTGCCGGTGGCGCATCTGCTCGATGCGCTGGCGCTGGGTGAGCGTGAGGCGGGTCATGTCGGCGTCGACGTCGAACGACTGAAGCGCCGGCTGGTGGCCCAGGTGGCGCTGGCGGTCGGGGCGGGCGTGGCGATCTCCGGGACCGTTGGCTTTGTCGGCCTGATCGCCCCGCATCTCGTGCGCGCGCGGGTCGGTTACAAGCCGGGCGCCACCCTGGTGCCGGCCATGCTGGCGGGAGCGGCGTTGGTGCTGGCAGCCGATGTCCTGGTGCGCCTGCTGCCGACCGCCTTCGAGCTGCAGCTCGGCGTGTTCACCTCGCTGGTCGGTGCGCCGTTCCTGGTCTACGTCGTGCGCCGCGCGCGCTCGGCATGGTTGGCCGCATGAGCACGCTCACCGCTCGCGCGCTCGCCTGCCGAAGAGGGAAGCGTACCGTTCTCGAGCTCATCGACGTCGCCTTCGCCGCCCATCAGGTGACGGCGATCGTCGGCCCGAACGGGGCGGGCAAGACCACGCTGCTGCGCCATTGCGCGGGGCTCGACAGCCCTGCTGCAGGCCAGGTCGAGCTCGATGGTGTGCCGATCGCCGGGTTCGCCGTGGGCGTCCGTGCGCGGCGCATCGCTTACCTGCCGCAAGGAGCGTCGGCCTACTG
>Ga0081539_10003555_pt1 | contig 18928 bp, 14 predicted proteins | sample TabmetS4T2R2_FD_71023 | JGI IMG/M metagenome (GOLD analysis project Ga0081539, IMG submission 71023) | Tabebuia heterophylla rhizosphere microbial communities from the University of Puerto Rico - S4T2R2 | ecosystem: Host-associated > Plants > Roots > Rhizosphere ...
CGTAGGAAGAAATCCGAATCAGGATCTCCTGGCGGAAAGTATTCTTCGCGTTCTCTGAAATCCCGATCTGCTCTTCGATCGAGCGCATCAACTGCTCGTCCGGATCCATCTCCTCTTCGGTGATCGGATCCTTGATGCGTTCCTTGTTACAGAAGGCTTCGACGTTGTCGAGATAGTTGTTGCACATCGTGCGCGCCATCTCTTCAAACGAATAGACAAACGCTCGCTGCACTTCGATCTTCGCCAGTTCGTCGTACTCTTTGCGGGCCAGCGAAATCAGGTTCAAATATCGCTCGCGCTGTTCGCCGCTGATGCCGGTGTGCTGCTCGAAGCCGTCTTTGATCGCGCGCAACGCGTCGATCGGATTGATACAGGTAACGCCATCGCGTACCAGCGCACTGGAGAGACGATTGATGATGTAGCGCGGTGAAATTCCGTCCATGCCTTCGCGGATGGTCTCATCTTTCAACTCGCGTACGTCTTTTGACTTGTAACCTTCGACGTCCTCTCCGTCGTACAGCTTCATCTTTTTAACGATGTCCACGTTCTGACGCTTCGGTTCTTCGAGCCGCGTCATCACTGCAAACATCGCGGCGACTTTCAGTGTGTTCGGCGCCAGGTGAACGTTGCGCAAAGCTTCCGACTGGTGCAGCAGCTTGTCGTAAATCCGCTCTTCCTGCGAGACGCGCAGGTTGTAAGGCACCTTCACGAGGATGATGCGATCCTGGAGCGCTTCCGATTTGCGATTGCCGGCGAAAGCGATGTACTCGTTCTCGTTCGTGTGCGACAGGATCACTTCGTCGGCGTAAATCATCGCGAAGCGCCCGGTCTTGATGCTCTGTTCCTGCGAGAGCGTCAGCAGGCTGTAGAGAAACTTCTCATCCACCTTCAGCATCTCGACGAACTCCATCAACCCGCGGTTCGCAATGTTCAACTCGCCGTCGAAGCGATACGCACGTGGATCAGACTCGACACCAACCTCGCCGATTGTCGACAGGTCGATCGAACCTGTCAGTTCCGTGATGTCCTGTGACTTCGGGTCACTGGGCGAAAACGTGCCGATGCCCACGCGTTCCTTCTCTGAGAACACCACGCGATGGACCTTCACGTCTTCATGACGTCCGCCGTACGTATGTTCGAGTGAGTAGCGGCACTGCGGACACAGGTCGCCTTCGATGTAGATGCCGTAATGTTTTTCGACTTCGCCGCGAAGCTGGTGCGGAATCAGATGCAGTGGTTCCTCGTGCATCGGACAGTCTTTGATCGCGTAAACGGCCCCTTCGTCGGTCTTGGTCCAATCTTCCAGCCCGCGCTTGAGCATGTTTACGATGGTCGACTTACCGCCGCCAACCGGACCCATCAGCAGCAGGATGCGCTTGCGCACTTCCAACCGCTGCGCGGCCGACTTGAAATACTCGACAATTCTGGCGATGGGTTCTTCGATGCCGAAGAGTTCGGTGGCAAAGAAGTTGTAGGAAAGAACTTCGTGCTGCGTGCCCTCATTCAGCCGCTCGATGCCGGCGGCGTGAACCATGTCGTTAATGCGCGCGTGCGAGAGTTGCGCGACGCGCGGGTTCTGGGCTACCAGTTCGAAGTAGTCGCGGAACGTTCCTTCCCAGCGCAGCGCTTCGTGCTCGCGGCGCAGATCTTCCAAACGTTCACTGATGTTGAATCCTTTGTTGCCATCCTGCTCTTGCATAGCCTTGAAACCTCTTCGGCTTTCGCGCATTGGACAGCGTGTGGGGAGAGGCCACGCTTCGTTAAGCAACCGCATCATTGCGATCGGGGAATGCGGCCGACTAATAATTAACTACCTCGTGATACGCCTCACGCGCGCGTAAGCGTGAGCTGCGTCCTCGAAGCATCAGTTCTCAATGATCGTGTCAAACGGAACTAGCGGAGGGAAGCACTTGGTGGAAGCACCTCTGAGCACTTCCTTGGGATTGCAGTATACCACAGAGGTAAAGTACTCAAGTCAATGCTTATTTTTCACGTCAGCACCACATGCGGATGTAAGCGTTGTGCCCCAGCGTCGTATCGACCAACGGCAATCAACTGATTGCCCGCGTCACACATCTTTACGTTTTCACCATCCGCCCACTCAGATCCTTCAATTTTTATCTCCCTTCCATGACTAACATTACGCACGTCCTCAGCGCTTAGATGCAGTAAAGGGAGTTTCGAGAGCGCCGCGCTGGGAGGCGCCAGCAACGAGCCCAACGACTCTTCCGCAAAACTCGTCTTTAGATCATCGAGCGTGACCGCGTTCTCCACGCGGAAGTCTCCGACTCGCGTGCGACGCAGCTCAGCCAAATGTGCGCTGACGGACAGACGTCTTCCAAAATCTTCGGCCAGTGTTCTCACGTAAGTGCCCGACGAACAGACCACTCGCGCGCGGAAGTCGAAGGTGCCGTCCATATTATCTTTGAACAGTTGACCGTCCGGTTTGATAGCAGTGAACTCGTGAATGCAGACACGCACCGGTTCACGGTCCACCGTCTCACCCTGGCGCGCGAGTTCGTAAAGCTTCCGGCCGTCGCGTTTTTTGGCCGAATACATCGGTGGTACCTGGTCTATCCAACCACGTAAGCCCTCGAGCGCCGCTTCGATCTCCGGTTCATTCCATTTTCCGAGCTTCGCTGCGTTTGGACCATCAATTCGTGTACCAGTGCGGTCGCCGGTATCGGTGGCGTAACCCAACCTGATGATCGCGTCGTACTCCTTGTCGTCATCGCTGAGAAACTGCGCCAGTCGCGTGGCTTTGCCGAGCAACAGGACCAGCACTCCGGTCGCGAAGGGATCCAGCGTGCCGGTGTGACCGATGCGCCGTTCGTGAAGGATATGACGCACCCGCGCCACTACGTCGTGAGAGGTCAAATCCGTCGGCTTATCGATGACAATCAATCCGTCCATGCGCTCATTTTAGATTGCCGACCAGGGATTGGCGATGTGAGAATCGCTCGGTTATGACGCCGGACGAATTACGCCGTCACACGTTCAACCGCGCAATCAAGCTGTTGACGATCAAACCGCGTTCAGTGGCGGAACTGCGCGAGCGACTGTTGCGGGGGAAGAATGCGAACAAGACCGTCGTGGACGCGGTGATCGCGCGGCTCGAGGAGTATGGTTACCTCAATGACGAGCGATTCGCTTTCAGTTACGCGTCTCTGAAAGTGAAGCAGCGACCGCTCGGGCGGCGGCGTTTGCAGCAGGATTTGAAGTTCAAGAAAGTGGCGAACAGCGTCGCCGAGGAAGCACTCGAATTGGTTTACGCCGAGACGCCCGAAGAGCAGCTTATCGACGCGGCGATCGAGAAGCGCGTTCGTTTGCGTGGCCGGCCGAAGACGCGGCTCGAAGCCAAGAAGCTTTTCGATCACCTGCTGCGACAGGGCTTCGAGTTTGAACTCGTGTCGGACAAGGTACGTGCACTCTTCGATCCGTCTTGTTAAACTCGAATCGAAATGACTGGTAACGAAATACGCGAGATTTTTCTGAAATACTTTGAGGAGCACGGTCACACGCCCGTGCGTTCGTCTCCCTTGCTGCCCGCGAACGATCCCACGCTGCTGTTCACCAACGCGGGCATGAATCAGTTCAAAGACACCTTTCTCGGACGTGAGAAGCGCGAGTACGTGCGGGCAGCGTCGTCGCAAAAATGTATTCGCGCCGGCGGCAAGCACAACGATCTCGACGAAGTCGGAAAGACGGCGCGGCATCACACGTTCTTCGAGATGCTCGGCAATTTTTCTTTTGGCGACTACTTCAAACAGGACGCGATCCGGTACGCGTGGGACTTGCTCGTCAACGTTTTGAAACTCGATCCGCAGCGCTTGTGGTTCACCGTTTACGGCGGTGATGCAGACGTGGCCGCGGATGAGGACGCGGAGCGCTTCTGGCATGAGGTCGGCGCGCCGCGCGAAAGAATTTTGCGGTTCGGCAAGAAAGATAATTTCTGGCAGATGGGCGAGACCGGCCCCTGTGGTCCATGCAGCGAGATTCACTACTACATGGGCCCGAGTCCCGACGACCCGGAGAATTCGGCCGCGAACGTGAACGGACCTGGCGATACGATCATGGAGATCTGGAACCTCGTCTTCATGCAGTTTGATCGCAGCGAGGTTGAGCCGGGTCATTACAAACTCGATCCCTTGCCTGCGCCGTCGGTTGATACGGGCGCGGGTTTGGAACGCCTCGCGGTCGTGTTGCAAGGCGTCAAGTCAAACTACGACACCGATCTGATCCGGCCGATCGTGGAGCGTGCGGCACGGCTTGCCGATCGACACTACGAGCCGGAAACGCAGGAAGGTTTTGCGATGCGCGTCATCGCTGACCACGCGCGGGCGACGGCGTTTGCGATTGCCGACGGCATTCTGCCCGGGAACGAGGGACGGAATTACGTGCTGCGCAAGATCATGCGCCGCGCGATCTATCAGGGTCACCACACGCTCGGCCTCGAAGGCGCGTTTTTCAATCAGGTCACCGACTACGTTGTCGACCTGATGAGCGACGCTTATCCCGAACTCGAGCAGCATCGCGAGTTCATCGAAAAGATGGTGCGGCTGGAGGAAGAGCGTTTTCGTTCGACGCTAACCGTCGGTCTGAACAAGCTGGACGAGTTGTTTACGTCGACCAAGGGAGCGATGCCGGAGTTCAAGGCGCTGGCGCGGCTCTACGACACCTTTGGAACGCCGCGCGACCTGATCCGCGTCGCGTTGCAAGAACGCGGTTTTGCTTTCGAGGAAGAGGAGTTTAATCGCTCGTTCAATGCGGCGTTGCATGAGCTGCAGCAAACAACCGCTACCACACGGCCAGAGGGCAAATCTTCGGTAAATCCGGTTTACGAAACGATTGCGGCTCGATCCGCGAGATCCCTTTTCAAGGGCTACGAGACTACGACCGTCACCGACGCAAAGGTCGTCGCATTAATCAAAGGCTACGCCGTTGAGTCGCTCAGTGAGGGGGATGAAGGAGAGGTCGTGTTGGATCGGACGCCGTTCTATGCGGAGAGCGGCGGACAAGTTGGCGACACGGGTGTGTTGACGAAGGACGAGACGCTCGTGAAGGTGCTTGACACCTACTCGCCAGTGCCAGGACTGGTCGTGCACAAAGTCAGGGTTGAACGTGGCGTGCTCGACGTCGGCAACGTGGTCGCGGCGGAAGTCGATGTTGAAAAACGCGACGCCACGCGCCGCAATCACACCGCCACGCACCTGATGCACGCGGCGCTGCGCGAAGTTCTTGGCACCCACGTCAAACAGGCCGGCTCGGTCGTCGCTCCGACTTACCTGCGCTTCGACTTCACGCACTATCAACCGCTGACGCAGGCGGAAAAAGACGAGATCGAACGCCTCGTCAACTACCACATCCTACGCAACGCGCCGGTGCAAACCGACGAAATGGCGATCGCGGAAGCAATGCGCTCCGGCGCGATGGCGCTGTTTGGCGAGAAGTACGGCGAGAAGGTGCGCGTGCTGACGATCAAAGGTCTCGAAGGCATATTTTCGAAAGAGCTCTGCGGCGGCACGCACGTGCGCGCGACCGGCGACATCGGCCTGTTCAAAATCACGAGCGATGAGTCGATCGCTTCGGGCGTGCGACGAATCCGGGCGATCACGGGAACCGATGCTTACGAACGTTTTCGCGAAGCGGAAGTGCTGGTAGACGAACTCAGCAGTGGCTTGCGAACGTCGCGCGTTGAGCTCGTCAACACTGTTTCCCGTTTGCAGGACGAGTTGAAGAAAGCGCGGCGCGAAGCCGATGAGTTGCGTTTGAAGATTGCGAGTGGCGGCGTGGGCGCTGCGACGAACGGCGACGAGTCGCGCGAGATAGCAGGCGTAAAAGTTTTGGCGCGCGAGGCAAGTGGACTCGATGCCGCAGCCATGCGGCAACTCTCCGACACGCTGCTGGCGCGGATCAAATCGGGCGTCGTGGTTCTTGGGCGCAGCGGCGACGGCAAAGTGTCGTTGATCGTGCGCACGTCTGCTGACCTGACGGGCAAAGTTCCCGCCGGGCAGGTGATCAAGGAGCTCGCGCCGATTGTTGGCGGACGCGGCGGCGGCAAAGCCGACATGGCGGAAGGCGGCGGCAACCAGCCCGAAAACCTCAGCGCCGCGCTGCAGAAGAGCTATGAAATCGTCGAGCGCCTCATGGGTTAGGCTACGGGAAAGGATTTACAGGATGAACAAGACACGATCCGGTCGACCGCGTTAACCTGCCCACCCTGTTAATCCTGCCCTGTCGGTGTCGACTACATCGCCTTCTGCTTCTCAGTCAGAGTGATGTTCATCTTTTCCAAAGTTATTTTGTTGAGTGTGCCGGTCACTTTCAGACCCTCGGCCTGCTGATACTTCCGCAAGCCTTCACGAGTCGCTTCGTCAAGCTTTCCGATCTGCTCTCCGTTGTAAAACCCGCGGGATTTGAGAATCGCCTGGGCCTGGTTGATTTGGACTTTCGTGGCGCGAAAGACAGGGCCGCGTTTGGTCTGTTTCGTGCCGGTCTGGGTTGAAGTGGTTGACGTCTGGGCTGTCGCTGCGGTCGTGAAGAGACAAAGCGATAGCAGTGTGAGTGTGAGAAATTTCTTCATTTGTCTTCGTCCTTTGTGAGGCGCGCTGAAGCGCGCGGTTTGTGGTTAAAGCGCGCCTATCATACACGGTCTGTCAAGATTCGTCGGAAAATCCGCCTGAAATCCCCCACCTAAAGTGTTGGCCAGAGTTTAACCGCCCGTGGTAAGATGGGCTTACCTCACGCTTGCCCTTGGAATCATGAGCAAAACCCTGCTTCTACTCAGTTTTTCTTTAGCTTTGGCTGCCTCGGCCCAGGCGCAGTCCACCTATCAGATCGACAACTTCGACTTGCCCAACGCCGTCCAGATTCACACGCCCAAAGCCGAGCCCAAAAACCAGCCCAAGCGGCTGCTCCGGCTGACCTCGATGCCGCTCAACCCATCGCTGGGCAGCTTCACGACCGGCAGTTCCGACATCGACAATTTCCTCGTCGAATCCGGCAAGCGCAACTCCGTCGACCCGCTGCTGCTCTACTCAATCATGCACCAGGAATCCAGCTTCAAAACGCGCGCAATCTCCAACAAAGGCGCCCGCGGATTGATGCAGCTAATGCCGCCAACTGCGGTCAGATTCGGGGTCACAAACATTTGGGACCCGAAACAAAACATCGAGGGCGGCGCGCGCTACATGCGCTTTTTGCTGGACCTGTTTGAGGGCGACGTGAGCCTCGCGCTGGCTGGCTACAACGCCGGCGAAGGTGCGGTGATCAAGTACGGCAATCGCGTGCCGCCTTACAGCGAAACGCAGGAATACGTCCGACGCATCGGCCGGCGGTACAGCTTGATTCGCGACCCGGAGGCGGCAGCGAACGCGACGAGGCTCAGCAAGGACGAGCTCGCCGCAGCGAAGCAAAAAGACTCGGCGCCGCTGACCGTTTACGAGCGGAGCGTATTCATGACGCGCCTGCCCGACGGCCGTTTGCAGCTCATCAGCCAGTAAAATCCACCAGTTCAGAATCTGAGCGAGGCGGAACCTTTGATGGTGCCCGCCTCGTTTTGTATTAAACTTGGCCACGGATTTACACGAATGGTGAAGGTGAGGATTAAATGACCTGTTCCGTTTGCGGAGCATACGTTACGCCCAGCGTCCGCTTCTGTTCGAACTGCGGCGCACCGGCCGATTCCGAACAAACGCGCATCGCACGGCTGCAATCGCGCGCACTCGAAATGCCGGGCGATTCAGATCTCGAGCACACGGTTTTCACCGTACGGCCCACGATGATCTTTATCAAGGCGGGATACGCATTGGCTGTGCTCGGCGGCATCGCACTCGTTTTCCTGCTGGCCAGTTTGAGCGTGCCGGCTTCGATTTCAATCCCGCTCGCGCTCGCGTTACTGCTGATTCCCGGTTACTACCACCTGCGGCGAAACATGGTTCGCTACACCGTCACCGACTCAAAACTCCAGATTGACACCGGCCTGATCGCCCGCACTACGCGAAACATCCCCTTGAGCAAGGTGCAGGACGTCACCGTTTCGGCAAGCATTCCGCAGCGCGTGCTCGGCTTTGGCGACATCGTCGTCGACAACGCGAGCGAGCTTGGCGGTTCGATCGTGATGCACAACATCAGCAATCCACGCCATTACGCCGACCTTCTTTTGCGTGAACTAAGACGCTGGCATTAAACTGAACCTGTGTTTATTAAGATCCTGATTTCAGCAATGCTCTTGTTCGCTTTGCCTGCGGAGGCGGGGAAGTTCAAGCAGGTCAAAACGGACGGGGACCAGTCGGAGTACGTCGCCGCCAACGGTGAGCGGTTCGCTGTAAAAACGACCAAGCTGGCGTCGGATGCAAAGGCGTACGAAGCGCTCAGTCTCGCGGCCGCCGAGACCCGATTGAAAGAGCCGGTTGAGATTGGAGCTTCTCCCGGCACCGCGGGATTTGCCACGAAGGATCAGGTCGCTTTTTTCAAGGGTTTGTATTTTGTAACCGTCACGAGTTTGAAACCGGGTGCGGACGCCACAACGCGGACGGCATTGGCGCAGGAGTTAAGCGATACGCTCAATAAGGGCGACGGCGAGATTCCCGTCCTGATCAAACACCTGCCGACCGCGGGCGAAGCCCAAAAGAACGCCGTCTTTCTGAACAGTTTCACCACGCTTACTTCGCTGGCGCCGCAGCAACCCGTGTTGACCGCCGTCCAGGGTGACGGCAATGCAGACGCGGCGTTCGCCAACATCGGCTCAAGCAAAGTGCTCCTGGTCGAATTCAACACGCCGCAACTCGCCACCGACAACGACCAGCGCATCATCGCGCGCATTCACGAACTCTGGAACCTCGGCCAACCCGCGCCGACTGCCTATCGCCGCGTCGGAAACTACTCCGTGTTCGTGTTCGACGCGCCTGACGAGCAGACAGCTAACCACCTAATCGACCAGGTCAAATACGAACAGGTCGTTTCCTGGCTTGGCGACAATCCAAACATCTTGCGCCAGGCTCAGGAACGTTACGTCAACACGACGCTCGGCGTACTGATCGCGGTATTGAAAGCTTCGGGTTATGCCGCAGTTGCGTGTTTCGGCATCGGCGGATTGCTCGGGGCCTTGTTATTCGCCCACAGGCGTAACCAGCAGAAAACGGTGACTGCGTATTCGGATGCCGGCGGAATGATGAGATTGAACCTCGACGAAATGAGCGCTGACCTCAGCCACCGCCGTAAGTAAGCGACCGCAGAACGCTCGGAAGAATACGCGACCTCGAAATTAGGCACAAAAAAATGCGGGCTGCTGATTTTTCCTGGGAGGCTCCCCCAAGCCCCGTCAAGACGTCCATCAGCAGCTCCGCTATTATTGCTCTTCTACTGCGTCACAAGCGCTGCTCCGTTCCCCCAAAAGAGTCAACGTTTGCTTTATCAATCTGTGAGAGGATGCCTCCCCCAAAGCCTCCACTCACCGCAGTTGTCTGAGCCTGACCCGATTTACCCTTATCTACCCTTCTTGTTCTGTGCCTCTTTTGGCAATGACCGTGCCATCTAGCCACAATGATCGCGAAGCATGGTTTTGCGGAGGTTTGGCACTACGGATGAACACAGATAGAACGGATTAGTTCTACAAGTTGTACACGTTCCGTACGAGCCGGGTAGTACATCCGAACGATAATCGCTCGCTCAAGGTAACGCTTCGATGAATCGATCGATCTCTTCGCGTGTGTTGTAGAGGTGCGGGGCGATCCGAAGGCGATCACCTCGTGGCGCGGTGATGATGTTTTGTTGTTTGAGGTGCGCGTAAAGAGCCATCGCCGGCATGCCGCCGCGATGACGAAGGCAGACGATCTGCGATTTCTCGCCCGCAGCTCGTGAACTCACAATCTCGTACGGCTTCGTCTGTACACGATCGCACAGATAGTCAGTCAGCTCTTCGAGGTAACTGGCGATGCGAGCCGGCCCGTATCGATGCAGCAAGTCGAGACTCGCTTTGAAACCATGAATCAGCGCCGCCGGGCCGGTACCGGTTTCCCACGCGAGCGCGCTGCGGTTCCAGCCCTGGTCGTGGTTCAAATAATCTTCCGGATTCGGAACGCTAATCCAACCGACCAGCGTCGGCTGAATTCGCTCACGAGCGCGATCGGAGAGGTACAGGTAACCGACGCCTTCCGGACTCAGCAGCCACTTGTGGCCCGCGCCGGCGGCGACGTCAACGAACTCTGCTTCGACATTGAGCGGCACGACACCCAGCGCCTGAATCACATCCACTACGAACAATGCGTCGTGTTGTCGCGCGAGACGCCCGACCCGTTCAAGATCGGTGCGAAATCCGGAGGCGAACTGAACGTGACTGATCGCGACCACCCGCGTCTGGTCATCGATCATACTTTCGAGTTCGTCGAGATCGACGCGCCCGTCGACTTCTTCGCACATCCGCACCTCGACTCCAAACGCATCACGGACACGCAGCCACGGATAAATGTTGGACGGAAACTCTCGGCGAAACGTGACGATGTTGTCGCCCGTCTTCCACCGCAAGCCGTTGGCGACGGTCGAAAGCGCGTCCGAAGTGTTGCGCATGAAAGCGACCTGTTCCGGCCGCGCCCCCAGCATTTGCGCCAGCAGTTCGCGGGCGCGTTCCTTCACGGCGAGCCAACTGTGAAAATTGAGCGAGCCGTTTTCGTGAACGTCTCTGAGTTGAGCTTCCACTGCCTGAATAGTCGTGGTTGGCGGCGGTGAGACCGCGGCGTGATTCAAGTAGACGGCGCGTTCGGTGATGGGAAAGAGCGCGCGTAACTCCGGCGTCATTGCTTTAGTTCCCTGGTGTTTTCAACTCGAACTTCGCGCTGACCTCGCCGACAACTTCGCCCGGTCGATTGAGCACCGGAAAGAACGCGTACCGCGCGACCGCCTCGAGCGATTCGTCGTGCAATACGCCGAGTTGTCGCAGCGCTTCGATCACCACTGTCGGGCGTGCTCGGCGATCGTCACCATCTTCGATCTTCAACGCCAGCCCCAATCCTTTCGGCCACGCTTCACACGGCAGCACGCCCGCAGTGTAAACGCCCTCCGCGCCGACTTTCGAAACCAGCCGTCCGGGGGCCGCACGCATGATTTCCGTGTCGAGTCGATCGGAAGTTCCGCCGATCAGCTCCGGGTACGCGCTCATCACGCGAACGATCCGTTCGCAGGCCTGCCGCGTCGCTTCGTCAAAACTTGCCGGCGGCGAGATGAGACGGCCGTAGGCCAGCGCCATCGCTTTCACGGTGATGCCAAACACCGGAACCCCGCAGCCGTCTGTAGCGACAGCCATATCCTCGACCGGCACACTGGAAAACTGCGCGATCGTTTTTGCGATTGCGAGCTGAACCGGATGTTCCGGCTTGTAGTACGTTTCGGTCGGCGCGCCCCAGTGCACCGCCACCGCCAACATGCCGGCGTGTTTCCCGGAGCAGTTGTTATGCAGTGCGTTCGGCGCTTCACCGCGTTCGCGAAGCTGCTGGGCAGCCTCGACGCTGTACGGCTCGTGCACTCCGCACTTCAACGCCTCGGGTCCCAGTCCGATCTTCTTCAACATCGACGCGGCTAATTCCGTGTGCATCGGTTCGCCGTTGTGCGATGCACACGCCAGCGCAACCTCTCGTTCCGTAAAGCCAAACCTGTCAGCCGCGCCGGAAACGACCAGCGGCAACGCCTGAAACGGTTTCGCCGAAGACCGCAAAAAAGTGACGGTCTCCGGCGCGCCGAGATAGGCAACACTTTTTCCATCAGGCTCGAGTGCGACGATGTGGCCGCGATGGCGCGATTCGGTAATGGCGCCGCGTCGCACCTCAATCAGCGATTCAGGAATCGGGATCTGTTGGCTTTGCGCGCTGGAAGATTGTTCAGCAGACATTTACGCGAATCTTAACACGCGCACCTGCTGAACAATCAGTTGACGTTGGGTTCTAGTTTTTGACTGCGTGAGCAGCGCGTCGCCTGCCGCCGAAGCTCAGGACGGTGAGCTTCACGAGGCGTTTGCCAAAGCGCATCGCTTCACGTGAAGTCGGCGTCCAGATGTCGATCCTGCGGCCGCGCACCATGCTGCCGGTATCGGCAACAACGTACTCGCCGCTGTACGCGCCGGCTTCGAGCCTGACGCGCGATCCCAACGGCAGAAATCGCGGATCCGCGGCGATCATGCCTTTCGAAACCATCTGGCCACTGGCGGTGCGACCGCGCAGACTATAGGCGGTTGCGAGATAAGAGGCCGGTGCTACCGCGTAGGCTTCGGTGCTCGCGATCCGTTCGCCGAGATTTCCCTGCGAGGGAAGTTCGAGCGCCACAGGTGCGGCTGCATCTGCGGTTGACTTGGTGCCGGCTTGCTGCGTTTGAGAAGTTGGTTGGGTTTGGGAAACCTGCTGGGTAGAAGATAGAGGCTCCGCCGAGAGAGTGCTGTTCGAAAACAACAAAGAGCTGGTCAGAAGTGCGATACTAAGTAGCGCACTTCCGCTTAAAATTGAAGGAACTTTCAAATCGGGTCTCCTGTCCGAGTTATTGCCTGCCTCTCAGCGTCCTGCGCGAGTCCGTTCTTTCCTATGACTCGTCCCCTGGCTCTAGGAGTCTCGATTGACGTCAGCCGAGGTTGGGGGCTTGCATCCTTGATGCGGTGCGCTGAAAGTAACCGCTTGCTGGAAATGAAAAAACGAGCAATAAGCTCGTTATTCCGGGAAGGAGGCTAACACACGGATCAGGGTGAGTCCACCCGAACCGTGTTATTTCCGTGAACTATGTCACCAAATCCACATTGTTTTTACGTTGCGCCAGGTGGAGACAAAAGGAGGGATTGACGAGATGAATCCTAAAGCGCGAGGAAGTTTTCGACTATCTGGCGGCCTTCGGGATGGTCTTCGTCGAAGAGTTCGGGATGAAATTGGACGCCGTAAAGCCTGCGTCCCTTCTGCTGCATCGCCTGGATCGCGCAGGTTTCATTCGACGCCGTGCAGCGAAACCCGTCCGGCAACTGCTTCACTTCGTCGCAGTGCGAGTGCCAGACGGTGACCGTTGCGGGCAGGCCTTTGAACAGCCCCTCGCCCGTGTTCTCAACCGGAAAGAAGCCGCGCTCGCGCTTCGCACCCTGGTAACCCTCGCCCGGTTCGAGCCGTTCCATCAACCCGACCTCTGACCCGTAAGCAAGTGCGATCTGCTGGTGCCCGCCGCAAACGCCGAGAATCGGCTGGCTCGCGCGCTTGATAACGTCAAACACGCCCGCTAGCGATTCGGGCGTGTAGTTGTCCCACGGATGACTCTGCCCACTCAGAATGATGTGCGACGGCTTGAGACTGCGGACGCGCTCGAGTGAAACGGTGTGAAAAGGTTCCCTGAGGATTTCAACGCCGGGAATCAAACGGCCAAGCACCGCGCGAATCTCTCGCGGACTGTCGCCGTGGCCGTCAATCGTGTTGTCGACGAGATAAACCAGCAAGTTACTTCAACGAGTAAAGCTTCCCATTGAACGCCCCGATGTAAATGCGCCCTCCCAGGATCGCCGGCGTCGCGTTGATATTATCACCGATCTTCAGCTCGCTAATCTGCGTGCCGTCGTCGGCATTCACAGCGTGCAGCCAGCCCGCTTTGTCGCCAAACACGAGCCGCCCGTCCACGAGCGGCGAGGTCCCCCAGATCGGGCCGCGCGCCTTGTAGCGCCAGATGACCTCGCCTTTGTCTGCGGACAGGCAATACAGGTAGCCGTTGCTCGAACCGATGTGCACGCGTCCATTCGCCACGATCGGGCTCGCCCAAAAGCCGCTGCGCTCCTTCGTTGTGCCGCCGAGCGCCTGGTATTTCCAAACCAGTTCGCCGTTGGACTGCCGGAAACAGTAAACGACGCCATTCTCGGCCGCCGTGTAAACGAAGCCATGCGACACGGCGGGAGTCGAATCGGAATCAGCGCCGATGCGCGCCTTCCAGACGATGGAACCATCGACGAGATTCAAGCAAAACAGGTCGCCCTGCTCAGTGCCGACGTAAGCGCGGCCATCGACGACCGAGAAACTTCCCTCCATCGAGCCAAGCGGTCCGACTTTGTAAATAAGGCTGCCATCCGCCAGGTTGAGCGCGTAGAAGAAATGGTCTTCGCCGCCAAAGTAAACGCGTCCGTCAACCACTGCGGCGGAACAATCGACTTCGAAGCCCGTCTTGTACTTCCAAATCAGCGAACCGTCGCGAGCGTTGATGCAGTAGACGTAGTGATCCAGCCCGCTCGCAATCAACCGGTCGCCAACGATGGTCGGCGTCGCTTTCAAACTGTCTTCTGTTTTATAACTCCAAACCAGGCTGCCGTCGTCCGCGTTGAGGCAATAGAGCCGGCCGTCGGCGGAACCGAAGTAAACATGGCTGGAGTCGACTGACGGCTGGCCGGGCCAACTCGAGCCGCCCCACGGATCTTTGTGCAGCCGTCCGGTCGTCCACTTGGTTTCAAACTGCCAGACGATTTCAAGCGGCTTGTCTGACCACGGACCCGTGCCGTAAAAATTGCGCGATGGATTTCCCAGCCACGCGGGCACGGAGGTCGGCTTCGCCGGCGGCGCCATCGCTTTGGCTTCAGTTTTAGTGATTACTTTGCCGCCGCAACCGGAGAGGCAGCACAGGAGAAACAGCGCAAGTAGGGGGGAGATAGTTTTTAGCACGGATTCAGACCAGCCAATCGCCCGTATAGACTAATTCAGCAGTTCCAGTGATCACAACCTCACCATCGGGTCTCCAGTGGATTCGCACCTCGCCGCCTTCCATCACGACGCGCACGTCGCGATCCGCTTTCTCATTGATCATCGCCGCGACCGCGCCCGCGCACGAGCACGTACCCGACGCGGTCGTTTCGCCGACGCCGCGTTCCCAGATGCGCAGCTCAATCACTTTTCTTTCCCGCACACGCACAAACACCACGTTCGTTCGGTCGGGAAACTGCGGGTGCGTCTCGATTGCCTTGCCGAGGCGACGCCAGTTCAGCGCGTCGAAGTCGTCGACGAAGATGCAGCAGTTTGGATTGCCCATCTGCATCGCGGTGACAATGACGGGCTCGCCGTTGACGGGCAGCACGTAACCAATCACTTGCTCGACCGGTGGCGCGATCGACATCGGGATCGATGGCGAGTCCAACTTCGGTTTGCCGAGCTCGGACTCAAACAGGAATTTGCCCGGACCCGTTTGGCCGCGCGGGAAGTATCTTTTCAAACCCGTCTTCGTGCTGAGCCGCAGCTCGTCTTTTGACCAAAGACCCGCGTGGTAAAGGTAAGCAACAGCGCAGCGAGTTCCGTTTCCCGAAAGTCCGGCTTCACTACCGTCAGGATTGAAGATGCGGCAGGTGAAATCGGCGTCGCCGGTTTGCGATTTGGAGATGACGGCGATGCCGTCGCCGCCGGCGCCGTAATGGCGATTGCAGATGCGGCGCGCAAACTCGCCGAGATCAGCAACGCCGGCAAGCTGTTCGGCTTCGATTACGAGATAATCGTTTCCGAGTCCGTGAAACTTCGTGAATCTAGGGGGCATTTTTCGACGAGTCTTTTGCTTCGGATTTATCGTTGAACGATGCGAGCAAAACGGCAATCGGATCGATGCAGGCCGCGCGCGGATCGACGTCGCGCGGGTAGTTGTTGACCATGATCGAGAACGCGAGTTTCTCGCCTGCGGCGGTGGTGACGTACCCCGCGAGACTTGCGGCCGAACTCAGCGAACCGGTCTTCGCGCGCAGGTTGTTCTCGGCAGGCGTTCCTTTGAGTCGATTGCGCAGCGTGCCGTCAACACCGGCAATCGGCAGCGCGTTGCGAAACACGTCGGCGTATCGATGCTTGCTCATGAATGTCAACAACTGCACCGATGCTTCGGCCGTGATCATGTCGTTGCGCGACAGGCCGGAGCCGTCGTCGAGCACGAGGGATTCGGGACGAATGCCGGCGGTCTTCAAGAAAGACCTGACTACTTCGAGACCTTGTTCTTCAGACGTTTTGTCGGGGATTGGACTTGATCTTCCGAGCGTGCGCAGGATTAGTTCCGTGTAGAGGTTTTGACTCGGCTTGAGCGTTTGCGCGGCAACGACGCTGAAAGGAGGAGATTGCAAACTTGCGATCTCTTCTTGAACCACGGGTGACGCCGCGGATGGAAGGGTGACTTCGCCCGTGACGCGAGACTTACCAGTGATCGCTACGCCTTTCTGCGCGAGTGAACTGCGGAGGAGATACACGAAAAGTAGCGCGGGATGAGAAATCCCAATGCCGCCGGTGTAGCCGCGATCGTCAACCGGAATCGTGCCGCTGATAGTGATCGTGTTTTCGCCGAGTCCGCGATGGATCGAGAGGTCGCGCTTCACGCCTTTCGCCGACGTGCTGACCCGGTTGACGATCGTCAACAGCGGATCGGGCGGACCGGTCGTGATGATGCCCGGCTGGCCCACATCCGCGCCCGGTTTGATAAATAGATCCAGCGCGTTGTCGTTCACCGTCAGTGGCGTGATTTCCGCGCCGTAGTACCACGTCAAATCTTCCCACTCCCACCCGGCCCCATATTTCGGGCCGACAAAATAAGTCTCGTCGCCGACGAGATCGCCTTCGACACGCTTCACGCCCGCCGCGACGATGCGCGCCGCGAGATCGTCGATTCCTTTCAAATAGTCGCCGTTGTTGAAACGCGCCGCGATCGTCGGATCGCCGCGACCGTAGATGCGCAAGTCGCCGCGGACCACGCCCGCGGCGTCGGGTTTCGCCGCCGCAAAAACTGAAGTCGTGAATCTGTAGTCAGGCGAGAGGCGATCGAGCGCGGTGGCGACCGTGTAAATCTTCATGTTCGACGCCGGCCGCAAAAGCTTCGCCGCGTTTTCTTCAAACAGCACGCGGCCGCTGTCGAGCGAAGCGACCTTGATTCCGATCATCGCGGGCGCGAGTTCTGGCTTGGCCAGGATTTGTGAAATCCGTGTTTGTAACTCGGGGAGTGTTTTTGGCGCTGCTGTCTGCGAAAACGCACGGAGCGGCGCCAGCGCAATAACAATGGCCAGCAGGAAAGGAATTCGACGTGTTCTTTTGTTCATAGCCTCTTCATCAACTCAGCAAACCGCGGGTCGTCGCGGAGCGAAGCCAAATTGGGATCGTTTTCAAAACACGGCCGGTTCGCATTGCCTAGCCCAACCGAACGCTCGAGCCATTCAAACGCGTCTGCCCGCAAACCCTCGAGCGCGTAAACCGACGCGATCGAATAGCTGATGTCCGCGTCGACCTCGCCGTTTCGTTTCACGTTGCTCGTCAACTGTGCGAGCGCTTCTTCGTGCTTTCCCTGCCCGCTCAGAAACATCGCCAGGAACGGCCGCACGCCGTGCATGTTTGGATGCTTCTCGATGACGCCGTGCATCAACTCGGCAGCCTCGTCCGTGCGGCCAGTGTAATACAAAGCGAGCGCGCGGAAGGTTTGCACCAGCGCGTTGTCGGGTTCGCCGGCGTTATCGAGCTGCCGGAACACTTCTTCGAACTGCCCGAGGTACATGTAAACGAGCGCGCGGCTGTAACTCGCCACCACGTGCGCCGCCGGATCCAAACGCACGAGCCGGTCGTAACTGTGCAACGCGCGTCCATATTCGCCATCAAGCCGGTGCAGCAGCGCCTTCACGAAATGCACCACCGGTTCATTCGGAGCTTCGTGGCGCGCGCGTTTGACCTCTTCCCACGCCTCCTGTTTCTTGCCGCGCCACAAGTCGACGAAAACCATCAGCATGCGCGCTTCGAAGATGTTTGGATCGAGCGCCAGCGCTTTGTTGAATGCCTCTTCGGCGTGTTCGTAATCCTCCGCGCCGCCGAAGCCTTTGAACACGCGGTTCACATACGACGCGCCGATGCCGTCGTAGGCCAGGGCGAAGTTTGGATCGAGTTGGATCGCGCGTTCGAAGTGGGCAATCGCCGCGTCGCAGTCTTCGCGCGAGAGCGTGCGGAAGATGAAACGCGCAAACAGATCGCGGCCGCGCAAGTATTGTTCGTACGCCGCCGGGTTCCGCGTCGTCGCTTTCGCGATGCCCGATTGTTCGTCAGGACTGAGTTCTACGCGCAGACCCTCGACGATGCGCTGCGCGATCGTGTCCTGCACCACGATGATGTCGGAGGCGGCGGTGTCGATGCGATCGCTCCACAACAACTCGCCCGTACCGACGTCGATCAGTTGCGCCGTCACGCGAAATCGTTCGCCGGCGTGAATGAACCCGGCCGTCAGCACGGCGCTGACGTGCAACTCTTTGCCGATCTCCCGCGGATCTTTTTCCTGTCCCTGGTACCGCGCGATCACTGACGACGGCCGCACGACCAGCGAACGCACCCGCGCCAGCTCCGTGATCACAGCATCGGCCAGCGAGAACTCATAAAAACTCGCTGCCGGATCGTTGCTCAAATTTCGGAAGCAAAGAATCGCGAGACTCTTCTTCTCCTGATCGGCAATCGTCGTGAACGGCGTTTCGTGAATGCCTTGCTTTGATGGCGTGTTGAGATTTGGCGAGGTCGTCGGACTTTCGGTGCGCGTGATCGCCTTCAGCCAGCGGACGGCGCGCGAGACGGGATTCGCGCCGGTGAGATGGCGCGGTGGTTCGGGGGTGACGCCTTGGTACGCTGCCGCGCCGGTGTCGATCTCCTGGAGCACTTGCCGCAACTCGTTGCGAAAGTCTTCCATGTTTTGAAAACGATCCTTCGGTTCTTTGGCCAGCGCGCGATCGATGATCTGTTGCAGACGCGGCGGAATCGGACTCGAACGCCATTCGGAGATCGGCCGCGGCGCGTCGTGCAGCACTGCGTGACGCACGTCGATCGTCGTCTTGCCGCGAAAGGGCCACGTGCCGGAGAGCATCTCGTAAAGCAAAACACCGAGCGAAAAAATGTCGGCGCGTTTGTCGACGCGATCGCCGCGCGCTTGTTCGGGTGCGGCGTAGGTCGCGGTGCCG
>Ga0081539_10003556_pt1 | contig 18927 bp, 22 predicted proteins | sample TabmetS4T2R2_FD_71023 | JGI IMG/M metagenome (GOLD analysis project Ga0081539, IMG submission 71023) | Tabebuia heterophylla rhizosphere microbial communities from the University of Puerto Rico - S4T2R2 | ecosystem: Host-associated > Plants > Roots > Rhizosphere ...
AGCGCGCGCCGGACAAGCGCCGCGGGCGCAAGCGGACGCAGATCGACTTCCGTCCCGACATGACCACCGACTCCCTTCAGCTCTTCCTGAAGGACATCGGCAAGGTCCGGCTGCTCACCGCGCAGGAGGAGGTCGACCTCGCCAAGCGCATCGAGCGCGGCGACCTCGACGCGAAGCAGAAGATGGTCGAGTCGAACCTTCGCCTCGTCGTGTCGATCGCGAAGAACTACCGCAATCAGGGCCTGCCCTTCCTCGACCTGATCCAGGAGGGGACGCTCGGGCTCGTCCGCGCGGCGGAGAAGTTCGACTACCGCAAGGGCTTCAAGTTCTCGACGTACGCGACGTGGTGGATCCGCCAGGCCATCGCGCGCGCCCTGGCCGACAAGGCGCGGACGATCCGCATCCCCGTGCACGTCGTCGAGAAGCTCAACAAGATCGGGCGCGCCGAGCGCAAGCTCGTCACCGAGCTGGGGCGTGAGCCGACGGCGGACGAGATCGCCGAGGTCACGGGGATCGACGCGGAGGAGGTCGACTCCATCAAGCGCTCCGCTCAGGCGCCCGTCTCGCTGGAGAAGCCGGTGGGCGACGAGGAGGAGTCGGAGTTCGGGCAGTTCATCGCCGACGAGCGCGCGGAGTCCCCGTACGAGCGCGCGGCCGAGATCCTCACGAAGGAGGCGCTACGCGAGGCGCTGGAGAACCTCTCCTACCGCGAGCGGCGTGTGCTCGAGCTGCGCTACGGGCTCGGCGGCGAGCATCCGCGCACGCTCGACGAGGTGGGCCGCACGTTCAACGTGACGCGCGAGCGCATCCGCCAGATCGAGAACCAGTCGCTCAAGAAGCTGCAGTCCCTCGCGGAGGCGCAGAAGCTCCGCGACGTGGCGTAGCCGAACACTCGTCCAGATCAGTCGGGTAGCGTAGACCTACCCGTTCGGGTGGGGTACAACGTGATGGCCCGCATAATGCGGGCCGGATTCCCCCCACCCGCTGGATGTCCCTCACAACCGCTTCTTGCCGCGCGGCGACGCTCGCCGCGACGATCGCGTTCGCCCTCGGCGTTCCAGCCGCGGCGCATGCGTCCGTCGTGGGCGACGTCGCAGGCGTCGCGACCGCGGCGACGGACGCCGTCACCCAGACCACCTCCGGCGTCACGCAGGCGGTCGGGACGGCGGTCCCCGCGGCGGCGCCCGTCGCCGCCGCGGTCGATCGCGCGGGTGTCGCAGCCGCGACGCAGGGCGTGACCGGCGCCACCGCCGAGCTCGCCAAGCGCGCCGACGACAAAACGTCTGGCGCCGGCGTCACCAAGGCGGTCGAGGATCTGCCCGTGACGCCGCGTGAGCCGCGGCCGCACGCGGCGCCGGCCGCCACGGCGGCCACGACCGCGACGCGGGCCCCCGCGGCAACGCGCCGCAGCGTCGCCCGCGCGGACCGCGTCACATCCTTCCGGGGGCACCGCGCAGCGAAGCACCGCCGCGCCCGCAGCGGGCCGCGCAGGTCCGCCGCACGGTCGGGCGCGGTGCAGAGCGCGCCGGCGCGCGTGCCGGGTGCCGGCCGCCCCCACCGCCCGCGGCCGGCGGGCGATGCCGCGTCTGGCGCCGACCGAACCGACGCCGGTAGTGGCGACGCGGCCTCGGCGTCCGCCGCATCGGCGGGCGCGGCGACCGCCGGCGCCCCGGGGTGGGCGCTGCTGCTCGCCCTCGTGGCGGCCGCCGCGCCGGCCGGCCTGCGCCGTCTCGGGCTTGCGCCGCCAGGCGCGCAGCCGACGATCTTCATCTCGCTTCTCGACCGACCTGGCTAGCCCTCCGGGGCCGCCTCAGCCAGAACCGACGCCGGAGCCCTTCGACCCCGGCGCACCCCACAGTCGAGAAGGAAGGCAGGAGAGATGAGACGCAGTTCGCTTGCGCTCGGCGCGAGCATGCTCACGGTCGCCCTCGGGGGCGGCAACGCGATGGCGGCGACGTCGCCGATCGCGCAGCAGGTGACCGGAACGATCGGCGCGGTGCAGGTCGGGCCGACCGGGATCGACGCGCCGGTGCGCGTGCTGAGCCCGGGCGACTCGGCACCGCCGACCACTCCGGCACCGCAGCCGGCGCCCGCCGCGCCGCCGCAGTCGACCCGGGCCAGCGCGGGCACCGCGCAGGTCGGGTCGGTGGCGGTGCACGCGCCCGTGCGCGTCCTGAGCAAGGGCCACGACGCGGCGCCGTCGGCCGCGCCGTCGAGCGGCGGTCAGAAGGTCGCAGGCAGCGCCGTCGTCGCGCAGGTCGCGTCCGTGTCGGCGCACGCGCCGGTCCGCGTGCTGAGCCCCGGTGATGACCCTGTGCCCGGGACGCAGGGGTCCGGCGGGTCGAGCCACGCGTCGACGCCGGCGGCACAGGCCGCGAGAGTCGCCGGCGTGCCGGCCGCAAAGGACCGGGGCGACGCCGGCGAGGACGAGCCCGACGCCACCACCGCGGGAGCGGGCACGCAGGACGAGCACGCCGGCGGGATTCTCGACGCACCCGTCGCCACGGTCACGCGGGCGGTCGGTGACCTCCCGTTCACCGGCGTGGACGCGGGGCTCGCGGCGTGCGCGGGCCTCGCGTCGCTGCTCGCCGGCGGGGCGTTGCGCCGGCTGGGACGGAGGACCGAGCAGTGCTCCTGAGAATCGCCCGCCTGCTCGTCCCGGCGGCGCTCGCCGCGCTCGCGTGGGTCGGCGTGTGCCTGGCGATCGGCCTGCCGACGGCGGCGACGATCGCGGGTGCCATCGTCGGCGGCGGCGGCGCCCTGCTCGCGATGGCCGTCTGCATGGTCGGCGCCGGACAACCGGAGCAGATCGAGCCCTCGGCGACGCCGGTTCGCACGGTCACCGCCGAGTCGCAGAAGCGCTTCGAGCGCGACAGGGAGCGGACGCGCCCGGGCGATCGGGTCGCCTCAGAAGGCTCGCCGGACCGCGCCGCGTAGCGCGCCCTCACGTGCTGTGCGCCCGGCCCGCGGGCCGGGCGTACGGCCCTCCTCGGCCCGCCGGACGTGACGACGACGCGAGCGGCGCACGCAGCCTCCCGGACGGGCGTCCAGGAACGGTCGATGCGCTGCAGTGCGCCCGAACGCCATCCGATAGCCGCCGTGTGTTCGACGTCAACGAGGCACTTCACGCACTGATCGCCCGCGGCGGGTCCGACCTTCACATCAAGGCCGGGAACCGCCCGCTCATCCGTGTCGACGGGCTACTCCAAGCAATCGACCAGGACGAGGAGAAGTTGAGCCCGGCCGATCTGGAGGCCGCGCTGGACGAGCTCCTGCAGGAGCCGGAGAAGCGCGAGGAGTTCAAGGCCGAGGGCGAGGTGGACTTCTCCTATGCCCTGTCCGGCATCGCCCGGTTCCGCGTCAACGCGTTCCGCCAGCGCGGCTCCGTCGCGGTCGTCGCCCGCGCGATCCCGTTCGGGATCCGGACGATCGACGACCTGGCGCTTCCCGAGGTCATCCGGGACCTCGCCGAGGAGGAGCGCGGGATCATCCTGGTCACCGGCACGACCGGCTCGGGCAAGTCCACGACGCTCGCGGCCATGATCGACCACATGAACGAGCGCTTCTCGCGCCACGTGGTGACGATCGAGGACCCGATCGAGTTCCTGCACCGCGACAAGCGCTCGAGCATCAGCCAGCGCGAGGTCGGCGAGGACACGCGCTCGTTCGGTCGCGCGCTGCGCCGCGTGCTGCGTCAGGACCCCGACGTGATCCTCATCGGCGAGATGCGCGACGAGGAGACGGTGCACACGGCGCTCAGCGCGGCGGAGACCGGCCACCTCGTGCTCTCCACCGTGCACAGCGTGGACGCCGCCGAGACCGTCAACCGCATCATCGACGTCTTCCCCGCCCGCATGCACGCGCAGGTCCGCTCGATGCTCGCCGGGACGCTGAAGGGAGTCATCTCACAGCGCCTCGTCCGGGCGAAGGACGGCGGGCGCGTGGCGACCTGCGAGATCCTGCGGATGACCGGCCGCGTGCGCGACTTCATCCTGGATCCGGCGCAGACCGGCAAGCTGGGCGAGGTCATCGCGGACGGCGGCTTCTACGGGATGCAGACGTTCGACCAGGCGCTGTTCACGCACGTCAAGGCGGGCCGCGTGACCGTCGAAGAGGCCGTGCGGGCCGCCACGAGCCCGCATGACTTCAAGCTGCTGCTCGCCGCCGACGGCCGGCGGGGCACGACGATGGACGACGTGGCCGACCTGCGCGCAGCCTGAGCCTTCTGGCAGGCTGCGCCGCATGAAGACGACCCTCGCGCAGTTCAACGAGACCACCGCGACAGAAGCGTTCTCGCTCCAGAACCACAAGCTGCTGAAGGTCCGCCTGGACGCGGTGACCGTCCAGGCGAGGCTCGGCTCGATGGTCGCCTACCAGGGCGAGGTGGGCTTCGAGCACGCCGGGACCGGCGGCATGGGGCGGCTGCTCAAGCGGGCCGCGACGGGCGAGGGCGCGTCGTTCATGAAGGTGACGGGGACCGGCGAGGTGTTCCTCGCCGACGAGGCGCAGGACGTGCACCTCGCGTACCTCGAGGGTGACCGGCTGACCGTCAACGGCCGCAACATCCTCGCGTTCGACGCCGGGATCGACTGGGACATCGAGCGGGTGCAGGGCGCGGCCGGGGTGATGGGCGCCGGCCTGTTCAACGTCGAGCTGCACGGGACCGGGTGGGTGGCGATCCTGTCCGACGGCCCGCCGGTGCTGCTCGACGTCGCATCGGCGCCCACGTTCGCCGACGCCCAGGCCGCGATCGCGTGGTCGGGCTCGGTCAAGACGTCGATGAAGACCGACTTCAAGATGAAGAACCTGATCGGCCGCGGATCGGGCGAGACGCTGCAGATGGCGTTCAGCGGCACGGGGTGGGTGCTCGTGCAGCCGTCGGAGGGGCGGGTTGGGTCGCACTCGTCCGGCGGCGGCGGGCTCGGGGGCCTCCTCAACGGCTAGCTCCGGCCCGGCTATACCAAGTAAAGTAAAGGCCGATGGATCCGAACTGCCCCGTCTGCGCCACCGCCGAGATCGTGTGCGGCAAGTGGACGCTGTTGCTCGTGCGCGACCTCGCGGAGGGAAACTCGCGCTTCTGCGAGCTCGAGCGCTCCCTGACCGGCATCAGCCCTCGCACGCTGTCGCTGCGGCTCAGGGCGCTCGAGGAGGAGGGCATCGTCCGGCGCACGACCTACGCCGAGGTGCCGCCGCGCGTGGAGTACGCGCTGACCGAGAAGGGCGTCGCGCTGCTGCCGATCATCGAGTCGATGCGCGAGTACGGTGAGACGTGGCTCGCCGCCGTCTGCGCGGCCGAGCCGGCGATCGTCGCCGCCTGACCTCACTAGCATCGTGCGGGTGGCCGGGGACGACTGCCACCGCGACTGGCTGGAGCACACGGACGCCGTCCTACGTGGAGCGGGACTGCGCACGACGGCCGGGCGAAGCGCCGTCGTCGAGCACCTCGCGCGCCAGCGCTGCCTCGTGACCGCCCAGGAGATCGTCGACGCGCTCCGCGGCGACGAGCACGCGTCGGCGAGCACCGCGACGGTCTATCGCGCGCTGGAGACGCTGCACGAGTTCGGCCTCGTGCGCCGCTTCGACGCCGGCGAGGGCGTCGCGCGCTACGAGCCGGTCGATCCCTCCGGCGACCATCACCACCACATCGTGTTCGACGACGGCGCGGTCGAGGCGTTCTCCGACCGCGAGCTGGAATCGGCGTTCGAGGGCCTCGGCGAGCGCCTCGGGGTCGACCTCACCGGGCACGACGTCATCCTCCGCGCGCGGCGGCCGGAGTAGCGCCTCCGTGCGCTACCCGCCCAGGTGCGCCCGAATCCGCTCCGCCATCGCCGCCAGCTCGTCCTGATCAGCCTCGGACGCCTTGCGGAAGTCGAGATCGCCGACCCCGTCGACGGGGATGAGATGCAGGTGTGCGTGCGGCACCTCGACGCCCACCACCGCGCATCCCACGCGAGCCGCTCCGGTCACGGATCGGATCGCGTTCGCCACCGGCTTGGAGAACACCATGAGGTCGGCCAGCAGCCCGTCCGGGAGGTCGAAGAAGTGGTCGATCTCCTCCTTGGGGATCACCAAGGAGTGCCCGGGACGGATCGGGCGCACGTCCAGGAAGGCGAGGAACCGGTCGTCCTCGCTGAGGCGGTGGGCCGGGATCTCCCCGGCGACGATGCGGCTGAAGATGCTCGGCACGCGCGGAGGGTAACGGCCGGGCTGGGAGACCTCGTGCAGATGCGGTGCACAACTCATGGGCGTGCCACGGTTTGTCGAGAGACATGGAAGTGGAGCGCCTCACGCGACGAGGAGTCCTCGGCCTGGCCGCGGCTGCCGGGGCCGGCGCCATGCTCGGACGCGGCGGCGTCCCGGCGTTCGCCTCCAAGGTCCCGGAGAACCTGCACGCGGAGAGCGTGAGGCTTTCGGTGCGGCACGACGCGGCTGCGGCCCACGCCGCCGCGAACGGCTGGTCGACGAGCGCGGTGCTGCGGGCGCCGCGGCGCGTGCAGCTCGCGGGCCTCGCCTGGACGACGGGCGCGGGTCCGCAGCACGCCGAGATCCGCGGTCGCCGTCGCGGCGGCGCGTGGACGCGCTGGGCGCACCTGGATCACGGCGCCGACCACGCGCCCGACGGCGCCGGTCCGCGCCGCGCGACGGAGCCGGCGTGGCTGGGGCGCATCGACGAGCTGCAGGTCCGCGCGAAGGGCGGCCTCGCGGGCCTGCACGTCCACGCGGTCGCGGTCGACGGAAGGGCGGAGCCGGTCGCGCGCGTCGCGCAGACCGCCGCGCCGTTCCCGATCACCCCGCGATCGGCCTGGGGCGCCGACAGCGTTCCCCCGCGATCGGACCCGGAGTACGGCGCCGTGCAGCTCGCGTTCGTCCATCACACGGTCACCGCCAACGGGTACGCCTCCACGGACTCGGCCGGCATCGTGCTCGGGATCTGCCGCTATCACCGCGACGCGAACGGGTGGAACGACATCGGCTACAACTTCCTCGTCGATCGCTACGGCCAGGTCTTCGAGGGCAGGGCGGGCGGCGTCGACCAGGCCGTCATCGGCGCGCAGGCGCAGGGCTACAACTCCAACAGCACCGGGGTGGCGGTCCTCGGCACCCACGACGCGCTGCCGGTGAGCGACATGACGCTCGGCGCGCTCGCCGTGCTCATCGGCTGGAAGCTCGCCCTCCACGGCGTGACGCCCACGGGCCAGGTGGTCGTCGCGTCGGCGGGAGGATCCGCGAACCGCTTCCCGGCGGGAACGCCGGTGACCTTCCAGCGGATCTCCGGCCACCGCGACGGCGACACCACGGGCTGCCCCGGCACTGCCCTGTACGGGCAGCTGCCGGCACTGCGCGCCGTGGCGCAGCGCGTCGCGCCGCCACCGTCGGCGAGGCCGCCGGTTCCTCCCGCGACCGCCGCGGTCGTCACCGCGAAGGCCGCCTCGCGCCGCGTCCATGCGGGCAACAGCGTCCTGCTCTCGGGAACGTCGAGCGAGTCCGGCTCCGTCCAGGTCGTCGTCGAGCGCGCCGGCGGCGACATGCGCTTCAAGTTCGTCCGCCGCGTGCCCCTCGAGGTTCGCGGCGGCAGCTACAGCGGCCGAATCCTCCTGCGCACGCCGGGCCTGTATCGCTTCACGGCAAAGGCCGGCGACACGGGGCGCTCGCAGCAGGTCTTCGTGCGCGCGATCCGCAGGACCGCGCGCAACGGGGGACTGCGCGCGCAGTAGTACCTTGCTCCCCATGTGCGTGCAGTGCATGGCCGGCGCGATGACCGCTGCTGCGGGCGCCAGTGGAACGCGGACGTGGCTCGTCCACCGGTTCGGCCACCTCATGACCCCACGGCGCAAGCGCGCGGTCAGCGTGATGCTGATCGTCGCGGGCGTGATCGCCTCCGGCGTGATCGGGCCCACCACGGGCTGAGGTCGTGGCCCACGACCACGCCGATCACCACGACCACGATCACGGCCATTCGCACGGCCGCATCGAGCCCGGTGCCGACCGCCGCTGGCTCTGGACCGCGCTCGGGCTCATCTGCGGCTTCATGGTCGTCGAGGTGGTCGCGGGCCTCGTCGCCGACTCGCTGGCCCTGCTCTCTGACGCCGCGCACATGCTCACCGACGCCGGCGCGCTCGGGCTGGCGCTCGTGGCCGCGGGCCTCGCCGCCCGGCCTGCGAAGGGCAACTTCACGTTCGGCCTCGGTCGCGCCGAGATCCTGAGCGCGCAGGTCAACGGCGCGACGCTGCTCGTCCTCGCCGGCGTCCTCGCCGTGAGCGCCATCCGCCGGCTGAGCGATCCGCCGGACGTCGAAGGGGCCGTCGTGCTGGTCGTCGGCGCCGCCGGCGCGCTGGTGAACGTCGGCGCGGCGTGGTCGCTGTCGCGCGCCGAGCGGCGCAGCCTCAACGTCGAGGGCGCCCGGGCCCACGTGCTCGCCGACCTGTTCGGCTCGATCGCCGCGCTCGTCGCCGGCGCGATCATCCTCCTCACGGACTGGCGGGCGGCCGACCCGATCGCCGCGCTGCTGGTCGTCGCGCTCATGCTGCGCTCGGGCTGGTCGCTTTTGCGCGACTCCGGCCGCGTCCTCCTCGAAGGCGCGCCGCAAGGGATCGATCCGGATGCCGTCGGGCGCGCGCTTGCGTCGCACGCCGGGGTCATCGAGGTCCACGACCTGCACCTGTGGGAGGTCACGACGGGGTTCCCGGCGCTCGCCGCGCACGTCGTCGTTGCGCCCGATGAGGACTGCCACGGCCGCCGCCGCGAGCTGCAGGCGCTGTTGGGCGAGCGCTTCGGCATCAAGCACGTGACGCTGCAGGTCGATCACGCGACCGATCGCGAGCAGCTCCTGAAGCTCGAGGCGGGGAGCCTGCGGCCCCGCTGACAGCCGGCTTGCGCGGGGAGGAGCCGCCCATACGGGTGGCGAACGGGCTCGCCAGCCGATGCGTCATCGTCACCTTCACGCCGCGCTTGCCGCCTTCGCCGAGGAGGCGGCCTGGCAGCTCGCCTCCGTCATCGCCGACGGCGTCGAGGTGCCGTTCGAGGTCGTGGAGGCGCGGGGACGCCGGCGCGACACGCCGCTGTACTGCTACCGACCGCTCACGCAGCGCTTCGTCACCGAGCGCGTCGGGATCCTCACGCGCCTCCCCGCCTACCCGGCGGCGGCGCAGGCGCTGAGCCGGGAGGACGGGCTCGGCGACTACCTGCGCGCCCAGGGCGAGACGCAGGTGCCGGTGGAGCCGCGGGCCCGCGCGGATGCCGCGCTGCGGGTCTTCGTCTCCCGGATCTTCTGCGACGCGACGGAGTTCGTCCTCACGCCGGAGCGCTTCGAGCGCGCGTGGGGCGAGCTCGCCGGCACGCTGCACGACGGCGGCGGGCAGTCGGTCATCGTCGCGCCGTTGCTCGGCGTGGTCCTCGCCTCCGAGGACGTCGCGCTCGGCGACGGGCTGACGCTCATGCAGCCCGACGCCCTGGACGATCCACCGCCCGACGCGCTTCGCGTCGCCGGGGAACAGGGCTCGCTCGCGGTCGTCGCGCACACCGACCTGCCCGGCGCCCCGGGCGCCGTGTCCACCGCCGCATCGCGCCTGCAGCGGATGCTGCGCGCGCTTCGGGTCTTCGACGTGGCGAGCCCCGCGCTCGCCGGGGTCGCGTGGACGCGAACCGGCACCGGTCCGTGGGCGCTGTGCACGCTGCGAGGCGCCGGCGGGCGGCCGCACGGGGCGCTGTTCGTCCCTCCGACGGGCGAGGACGAGCTGCGGGCGTTCTGCTCGCTCGTCGACCGGCGCGCGTCGCGCAGCGGTGAGATCGCCTGGGCGCTCGCACGCTACAGCCAGGGCTGCGATCGCATGGACGCCCTCGAGGCGCTCTCCGACCATCTCCTCGCGTTGCGCGCGCTGCTCGAGCCGGAGGGCGTCGCGAGCGCTCGGCTCGCGAGCCGGCTCGCCGCGCTGTGCGCCGCGCCGGGCGAGCATGGCGCCGTCGCGGCGGAGGTCGCGCAGGCGGTCGCGCTGGAGCGCTCGGCGATCAGCGGCCTGGGCGGTGCGCCGGAGGGGACCGACGCGCTCGTGCAGCGGCTTGCGGAGCACCTCCGCGCGCTGCTGCGCGACGTTCTGTGCGGGCACCTGGATCCGGATCTGCGCACGCTCGCGGACCGGCTCATCGCAGCAGGTGCGGCTGCAGCAGCGCCAAGCCCCTGAGGTCGTGGACGTCGTCCTCGAGGAGCGGCACGAGCACCGGATCCTCCACCCCCAGCTCGCGCCGGAGGCGCTCGATCGCCTCCGCGTCCCGCCGAGCGAGCACCTCGACGTCGCGCAGCGCGTCGGCCACCTTGGCGGCGAGCCGCTCGCCGAGCGCGCCGGCGAGCTCCCGGCGCGCCGCGGCGGCATCCTGGGCGGGCGCCCGGTGCACGCGGTTGATCACGAGCCCGCCGAACGGCATGCCCGCCGCCTGCAGGCGTCCGTGGAAGAACAGCGCCTCCTCCACGGGCTCGCGCTCCGGGCTCGTGACCAGGACGAACGTCGTGCCGGGGTCCCCCAGGAGGGCCTTCACGCCGGCCGCGCGCCTGCGGAATCCGTCGAGCAGGCCGCTGAGTGACCGGAAGAAGACCGCGAGGTCCTCCAGGAGATCGATCCCGGTGATCCTGCGCAACACGGAGAACGCGACGCCGGTCCCGTGCCCCATGACCCGCGCCGCCAGGCCGGTGGGCGCCAGGATTGCCTGGACCGCGCGACCGTCCAGGAACCCCGTGAGCCGGTCCGGGGCGTCGAGGAAGTCCAGGGCGTTGCGCGACGGCGGCGTGTCGAGCACGAGCACGTCATAGCGCTCGTCGCGGTACAGCTCGTACAGCTTCGCCACCGCCGTGAACTCCTGCGATCCCGTCATCGCCCCCGAGAGCTCGCGGTAGATCCGGTTCTGCAGCACGTCGCGGCGCGTGCGCTCGTCCGGCGCGAGGCGCTCGATCAGCTCGTCGAACGTCCGCTTCGCGTCGAGCTGCATGGCGTGGAGCTCGCCGTCCAGCTCGATGCCCTCCACGCGGCGCGGCTCGTTGCCCAGCTCCTCGAGCCCAAGCGCCGTGGCGAGACGGCGGGCGGGATCGATCGTGACCACGGCGACGCGCTGCCCCCGCGCCGCGAGGCCGAGCGCCAGCGCCGCGGCGGTCGTCGTCTTGCCGACGCCGCCCGAGCCGGCGACGATGATCACCCGCTTGCCCGCGAGGTTCATGGAAGCTGCTCCCCGAGCTCGTCGGCGAGCGCCTCGAGATCCGGCGCGGGCAGCGCCTGGGCGTGCAGGCGCAGCGCTCGGTGGCCGGTCGCGCGCGTGAGCCGCCCGAGCTGTGCGCGCTGACGGGTCGCGCGCCTGTGCGCAGCCAGCGCCTGCTGCACGGCGCCCTGCGCGGGCTGGCCGGCCAGCCGGTGCGCCTCGGCGGGCGTGAAGCGATCCGGCTCGAGCGCGTTGACCACGACCGCGTCCAGCTCGGCGTCCAGGCGCTCACGCAGCGCGGCCTGCAGCGCGAGGGTCTCGGTGACCGCGAGCTCCTCGGCGCGCGCCACCGCCACGAGGGCGGTCAGGGCGGGGTCGCTGAGCGTCGCGTGGATCGCGCGTGCCTGCCGCGCGACCGGGCCGCTGTGAGCGGCGCCCGCGAAGGCGCGCGGGGCGCTCAGGACCGCGACGCCGTGGCCGGTCGCCGGCGCGTCGACGATGACGAGGTCGTAGGGCTCCGCCCCCGGCGTGCGCCGATCGAGCTGAGCGAGCTCCCAGAGCTTGCCCACCGTCAGCAGCTCCCGCAGGCCGGGCGTCGCCGCGGCGAGCAGGCCGAAGACACGGCTGCGGGTGAGGAGGGCGGCGGCGGGCGACGGCAGCTGGTCGCGCAGGTACTCCTCCAAGGCCAGCTCGGGATCCACGGAGACATGGAACAGGCCGGGGGCGAGCTCGGCCTCCTGCTCGCCGCCCTCCGGACGCGCCGCGTCGAGCGCTCCGGCGACGTCCGTCCGGCGCGCGACCTCTGCCACCATGGTGCGTCGTCCGCGCCGAGAGGCGACGAGCCCGATCGCCGCCGCGACGGTCGTCTTTCCCACGCCGCCCTTGCCGGTGACCACGATCAGCCGATGGGAGAGCAGACTCTCCACGTCAACTCGAGGGTGAGGACAGGGAAGGATGTGCCAGGTTTCCGATCATCCGAAAACCAGTGATCATGGAGGGTTTGCGCATGTTGCGGGGAAGAGCGGGTTCGATAAGGGCGTTTGACGCCGCACGACTCGAGGAAACTCCGTAGCGTTCTATGCGCGTGTCGGGTGCACTCTCAGTGCACGACCTCTCTCGACGTCGCCCTGGAGGCGGGCCCCGAGAGAGGATCCCCAATACGAGACCGGAAGGAGGACCCAGTTTGCGGTCCCACGTCAGCCCTGTACCGGTGAGGAGGGCGTTGCTCCTGCTGGGCATGGCGATGGCACTTGCGTTGGCCTGGCTGCTGTCCGCCGGCGCGGCGACCTCGTCGGCTACCACTTGGGAGAAGAACCCGAGCTGGACCGAGTCGTCGCAGCCCGGGCAGTCCAGCACTCCCTCGCAGCCGCCAGCGCAGAACGAGTCGCCGTCGACGGCGCCTCCCGCGCAAACGACCCCGCCCGCGTCGGAGTCGCCCGCGCCCAGCACCACGACTTCGCCGCCCTCCGAGACGCCGTCCTCCGGTGATCAGGGGCTCGTCTCGCCGTATGTATGCGGCACCCCCGAAGCCAATGCGAACCCCTCGGAGGCCTGCCGCCCGGCGAGCTGTCCGCCGGGTTCCACGGGGACGCCGACGGGTCCGGCGACGACGCCTGGTGGGATGCCGCCGGGTTGCACGCCGATCCCGACGACGTGTCCGCCGGGTTCCACGGGAACTCCGACGGGTCCGGCGACGACGCCTGGTGGGATGCCGCCGGGTTGCACGCCGATCCCGACGACGTGTCCGCCGGGCTCGACCGGAACTCCGACGGGTCCCGCGACGACGCCGGGCGGCATGCCTGAGGGCTGCACGGCGACGCCGACGACCCCCGCCGCTCCGATCACGCCGGCGACGCCGACGCCCGCTCCGGCGGTCCCGGTGACGACGCCGGCGCCGACCACGACGCCTGCCACCGAGGAGGTCGCGTCGGGCGAGGACGAGAACCAGCCCGACGAGGGCGGCGTCCAGGGCGAGAACGCCGCGGGCGGCGAGGAGGAGACCACGCCGCCGGTCGCCACTGCCAGCCCGTCGCCCGAGGCGTCCGGCAGCGAGCTCCCGTTCACCGGCCTGAACGCCTGGTGGGTCGGCGTGCTCGGTCTCACGCTGGCCGGCACCGGCGTCGTGCTGCGCCGGAGGTCCACGGGCTAGCCCGGAACAGACGACACGCAGGAGGTCGTGCGACGGCCGCCGTCCATACGGGCGGCGGCCGTCGCCGTCTCTCCGTCCGACCGGAGGGTCACACTGCGGGTGGAGGAATCGGTGCGATCCCTGCGAATACGCACAGCGTGCAGGCGCAAACTCCCAAGCCCCAGGCCAAGATCATCGCGTTCGCGAACCAGAAGGGCGGCGTCGCCAAGACGACGACGACCCTGAACCTGGCCGCCGCCTTCGCGGAGAAGGGCCACGGGGTCCTATGCGTCGACATGGACCCCCAGGGAAACCTCACCATGTCGCAGGGCATCGATCCGGACGCGTTGGACACGTCGATGTACGACGTGCTCGTCCACAAGGTGCCCGTGCGCGACGTCATCCGCTCTCGCGAGGTCGACGTGGCCTGCGCATCGATAGATCTCGCGGGCGCCGAGATCGCGATGTCCACGATGATCGGCCGCGAGCGCTCGCTGCAGCGCGCTCTCGCGCCCGTGCGCGAGGACTACGACTTCATTCTCATCGACACGCCGCCCAGCCTCGGCCTGTTGACGATCAACGCGCTCACCGCGGCGAACAAGGTGATCGTCCCCGTGCAGTGCGAGTACCTCTCGATGCGCGGGCTGATCCAACTGCAGAACACGCTCCACATGATCCGCGAGAACCTCAACCCCGACGTCGAGATCGAGGGCATCCTCCCGACGCTGGTCGATACGCGGACGTTGCACGCCAAGGAGGCGATCGAGATCCTCGAGGAGAACTTCGGCGATCGGGTGTTCGCCTCCCGGATTCGGAAGACCGTCCGCTTCGCGGAGGCACCTGTGAAGGGGATGTCCGTGCTCAAGTACGATCCGGCCGGGAAGGCCGCGCAGGCGTATCGCGACCTCGCGAAGGAGGTGCTGGCCAATGGCAACCGGTAAGCGAGCAAGCATGCGCGAAGGTCCCCTGGCCGATCTGTTCCGCCGCACGGACGAGCCGGTGGATCCCGGTCAGGCGGAGGAGCCGCCCGCGACCGAGCCGGTCCGCCGCGAGGAGCCGCGCGTTCCCTCGCCGCAGGAGCGCCTGCGGCACGCCTTCTCCGCTGACATCCCGGACGACATCCTGGAGCGCCCGGCCGACCGCGAGCCGCGCCTCGTCGAGCCGGAGGTCCGCTCCTGGACGCCGGAGCACGAACCCGCGTTCGCGGGCGCGCCGGTCCTGCGGGTCGTCGGCGTCGGCGGGGGCGGCGTGAACGCCGTCAACCGCATGGTCGAGGCCGGCATCACAGGCGTCGAGTTCCTGGCCATCAACACCGACGTCCAGTCGCTACAGGGCTCGACCGCAGATCGGACGCTGCACATCGGCGACGCGATCACGCGGGGCCTGGGATCCGGCTCGGATCCCGACGTCGGCCGCGCCGCGGCCAACGACGACATCGACCACATCAAGACGCTCCTGAAGGGCTCGGACATGGTGTTCGTCGCCGCCGGCGAGGGGGGCGGCACCGGCACGGGCGCCGCGCCGGTCGTCGCGCGCGTGGCGCGGGACCTCGGGGCGCTGACGGTGGGGATCGTCACGAAGCCGTTCGGCTTCGAGGGCAGCCGTCGGCGCGAGACGGCCGAGGCGGGCATCACCGCCCTGCGCGACGAGGTCGACACGCTCATCGTCGTGCCGAACAACCGGCTGCTCTCGGTGCTCGACCGGCAGACCTCGATGGTCGAGGCGTTCCGCGTCGCGGACGACGTGCTGCGCCAGGGCGTCCAGGGCATCTCCGACCTCGTGACGCTGCCGGGCCTCATCAACCTCGACTTCGCCGACGTCCGGACGATCATGTCCGACGCGGGCAACGCGCTCCTCGGGATCGGCATGGGCACCGGCGAGCGCCGCGCGATCGAGGCGGCCGAGCAGGCCGTGTCGTCCCCGCTGCTGGAGACGAGCATGGAGGGCGCGCGCAAGATCCTGCTCTCGATCACGGGCGGGAAGGACCTGTCGCTCTGGGAGGTCAACGAGGCCGCCAAGGCGGTGTCCGAGGCCGCGCATCCGGAGTCGAACATCATCTTCGGCGCGCTCGTCGACGAGACGCTGACGGACGCCGTCTGGGTGACCGTCGTGGCGACCGGCTACAGCGGCGAGCAGACCGTGCGCCGGCCGGTGTCGGTCTCGCAGTCCCGCCTGCGCGAGCCGGAGGGTGAGCCGCGCGTGGAGCGGCGCCGGCCGCCGGCCGAGCGCCGTCCCACCGCGTCGCTCGACGTGCCGGAGTTCATGCCGCGTCGCTAGGGGGTCTATCGCGGTGGGGGTGTGGATGCGAGGGGGATGCACCGTGGATGCTGGGTGCCGTCCGGCCGCGATGTCGAATGCTGGGTGCCTTCGCGAGCGGCCGGACGGCACCCAGCGCCGCGGGGCGCCCGCTCGCGCCGCGCCCCTACCGGGGTAGGCCCCCCATGACGGCGGCTGTCGCCCGGGGCCGCCCGGGCGGCATGGTCGCCGCGGGGCATCCGGTCACGGCGGAGGCGGGCGCGCGTGTCCTGCGCGAGGGAGGCAACGCCGTGGACGCCGCGATCGGCGCCGTGCTCGCCTCATGGACGGCCGAGCCGCTGCTGACCGGCCCGGGCGCCGGCGGCTACCTGCTCGTAGCCGGCTCGGACTGGGAGCCGACGTTGCTGGACTTCTTCGTGGCGGCGCCGGGCTTCGGCGCGAGCGGCGACCGCAGCGAGCTCGTCGAGGTCTCGATCGACTTCGACGGCGACGCCGAGCAGGCCTTCCACGTCGGGGCGGCGTCGTGCGGGACCTACGGCGCCCCGGCTGGTGTCGCGGCGGCGATCGAGCGGTGGGGATCGATGTCGCTCGCCGACCTCGCCGGTCCCGCCGCGGCCCTGGCGCGCGAGGGCGTCCTCGTGACGCCCGCGCAGGCCTACCTCTACGCGCTGCTGGCGCCCATCGTCGCGACGTCCCGGGAGGGAGCCGCGACGTTCCTGCCCGGCGGGAGCCCGCCTGCGGAGCGGGAGCGCTTCGCCCTGCCCGAGTTGGGCGATGCGATCGACCGGCTCGGCCGCGAGGGCGCTGCGCCGTTCTACACCGGCGACATCGCGGCGGCGATCGTGGCGTGGGTCGGCGAGCGGGGCGGCACGCTCACGGCCGAGGACCTCGCGGCCTACGAGGCGATCGCCCGTGAGCCGGCCCGGGTGGCGTACCGAGGGCACGAGGTGCTCACCAATCCGCCGCCGTCGGCGGGCGGCACGCTGCTGGCGTTCGCGCTGGGCGTCCTGGACCGGGCGCCCGGCCCGCCGTCGCTGCCTGCCATCGTGGACGCCATGGCAGCCGCCCAGGAGGCCCGCACCGACGACTTCCTCGAAGGCCTCACCGAGCCGGGGTTCCTCGGGCGCTTCCTGGCGTCGCGGCTGGGGAGCACGACGCACATCTCCGCCGTCGACGCCGAGGGCCGCTGCGCCTCGGTGACGTGCACGAACGGCGAGGGCTCCGGGCTCGTCGTGCCGGGCACCGGCGTCCACGTGAACAACATCATGGGCGAGGAGGACCTCAGCCCGCTCGGCTTCCACACCGCGCCGCCGGGCCGTCGCATGCCGTCGATGATGGCGCCGACCGCGGTGGTGCGCCGTGGGGAGGTCGAGCTCGTCGTGGGCAGCGCCGGGTCCAACCGCATCCGCAGCGCGCTGCTGCAGACGATCGTCGGCGTCATCGACCGCGGGCTGGACGCGCGCGCCGCGGTGGAGGCGCCGCGGGCGCACTTCGAGCACGGGCTGGTCTACGCGGAGCCGGACGTTCCGGTGCAGGAGCTCGAGGGGCGCAAGGTCGTGGCGTTCCGCGCGCGCAACCTGTTCTTCGGCGGCGTCCAGGCCGTCGCGCGCGATCCGGCGACGGGGGCGCTCACGGGCGGTGGGGACCCGCGGCGCGGCGGCGCCGTCGCCTCGCCGTGAGCATCGCTCGTGCGGCGCTGGTCGTCGCCGGCGTCGTCCTGGTCGCGGGATGCGGAGCGCCGCCCGCGGACCTGTTCGTCGTCGACCGGACCGGAGACGTGCCGGGGGCGAAGCTCAACATGCTCGTGTCCGACGGCAGCGTGCGCTGCAACGGCGGGCCGGAGCACGAGATCACGAGCCAGCAGCTGCTGCGGGGCCGCGCGATCGCCGCCGCGCTCGAGGAGGTCGAGCAATCCGACATCCCGCCCGGCCGCCCGCAGATCTTCGGCTTCCGCGTCCGGTCGGAGTTCGGGACGATCCGCTTCGCGGACACCACGACGCGACCCGAGGTCCTCCCGCAGCTCGTGCTGCTCGTGCGCGAGCTCGCACGCGACGAGTGCCGCCTGCAGCGCTAGGGCGAAGAGCGCCTGGCGCGGCGCACGTCGGCGCGCAGCGTGTCCGCCAGCACGCGTGCGTCCTCGGCGCCGAGGCCGAGCGACTGGCGCAGCGCCTCCGTCAGATCGCGCTCCGTGCAGGTACGGATCTCGTCCCCGACTTGTAGGACATAGCGGCCGTTCTCGACCCGCAGCACCCGGATCTCGCGCGTGTGCGCCGACGATGCCATCGGGGTGTGATCGTCGGGCCGGGCCACCCGGAAACCATCTCCTGTTCGGGCTCCCAGGGAACTCGGACATACGTCGAAGGGCTCGCGTCGGTCAGTACAACGACACCCTCGCTGATTAGCCGAAACGGACCTTGCCGTTCGAGCGCGCGCGTGCCTGGGCGCGCTCGATGAAGTCCAGGCGCTTCGTGGCGGCCCGGAAGAGTCGCAGCACCAGCCGCAGCCGCGCGTTCTCCGAGCGAAGGTCGAGCAGGCCCTGCTTGGCATCCAGGCCGAAGTCCACCGTCGCTGCCATCGCGTAGGCGTCCATCGCCCCGAGCTCCTCGTCGTTGAGCTGCTGGTCGGTCGCCTGGAGGACGAGCTCCGCGTAGGCGCCGCGGGCGGACGTCGCCGCCGTCTCGTCGGGCGCCTCCTCCGCGTCGAGCAGGAACTCGACGGTCCCGGCCGGGTACGGAAGGTCGTCCTGGGCCTCGACGATGCGAAACGGACGCGTGCCGCGGGTCACGATGTTCATCCGCCCGTCGTCCATGCGCTCGAGCACCTCGGTGATCTCGCACGCGCAGCCGACCGACTTGCGCCCGTCCTCGTCCTCCCACACGATCCCGAACTCCGAGTCGCGCTCGAGGCACTCCGCGATCATCGTCCTGTAGCGGGGCTCGAAGATGTGCAGTGGGACGTACTCGTGGGGGAGCGCGACGATCCCCAGGGGAAAGAGCGGGAAGTCCCGGACGAGCCGATCGGCCATCACCGCTCAGTGTCGCAGACGGGGCTTCGAGCGATTCTGCGCAGCTCCGACAGACGGGCTAGGCCGCGGTCCCGATCTTCCTCCCGCCGGTCGATCGTCGCGCGACACGCCTCGACCTAGTCTTCCCACCACGTTCTGAACGCCCCTCCGAGTCACGGACAGCGACCTCTCCTCCCGCTCTCCCCGTGAATCTGCTCGGTCAGGCGGACAGCCGACCCCGTGGAGCCCTGACCCAGCGCCACGCGGCGGAACCGCCGTTGGGGGGACCCCGGAACGTGTCGAGTAGGGCCCGAGGGATCACCCACAGGCGGGGGCGGGACAGCCCCGCCCGTGGGGC
>Ga0081539_10001727_pt2 | contig 18926 bp, 20 predicted proteins | sample TabmetS4T2R2_FD_71023 | JGI IMG/M metagenome (GOLD analysis project Ga0081539, IMG submission 71023) | Tabebuia heterophylla rhizosphere microbial communities from the University of Puerto Rico - S4T2R2 | ecosystem: Host-associated > Plants > Roots > Rhizosphere ...
GCGGGTGGCTGAGCTTCCGCAGATCACGGCTGACATTCTGATGCGCCTGCGTGCGCGTGCGCCGCGCGTGCATTGCGTCACCAACGCGGTGGCGCAGAATTTTACCGCCAACGTGCTGCTCGCGGCCGGCGCGATCCCGTCGATGACGCTCTCCCCGGACGAGATCGGCGCGTTCGTGGCGCGCGCCGACGCGCTGCTGATCAATCTCGGCACCTTCGACGCGGAGCGGCGCGATTCGGTGGCGGCGGCGCTCGAGGTCGCGACCGAAGCGCGCACGCCCTGGGTGCTCGATCCGGTGTTCATCGACCGCTCGGAGCAGCGCTCCGCCTACGCGCGCACGCTGGTCGGGCAGAAGCCGAGCGCGATTCGACTCAACGCCGCCGAGTTCGCAGCCCTCAGCGGATTGGAAGCCGATGACGCGGCGCTGACCCGCTACGCCCTCGACACGCTCGCCGTGGTGGCGCTGACCGGCAATCTCGACCGGGTCACCGATGGGGCGCAGCACGCCGTGATCGAGAACGGCCATCCCTTGATGGCGAAGGTGACCGCGATGGGCTGCGCCGCCTCGGCGCTGAGTGCCGCGTTCCTGGCGGTCGAGAGCGATCCGTTTGTCGCGAGCGCGGCCGCGCTGCTCGCCTTCGGCGTCGCCGGCGGAATCGCCGGCGAGCGCGCGACCGGGCCGGGCAGCTTCGCGACCGCGATCATCGACGCGCTTTACGCGCTCGATGACAACGCGCTTCGCGAGAAAGCAAGAGTGAGATGATGGGTGCGATGAAAGTCGATGTCCGCCTCAATGCGATCGTCGATCCGGAGCGCGCGAACGGGCGTTCGCTCGCCGATCTCGCCCGCATGGTGGTGGCGGGCGGCGCGACGCTGATCCAGTTGCGCGACAAGCACGGCGCGACGCGACAGATGATCGAGGAGGCGCGTGCCATCAAGGCGGCGCTCGCCGGCACCGGCGTGCCGCTGGTGGTGAACGATCGCGTCGATGTCGCGCTGATCGCCGAGGCCGACGGCGTGCATGTCGGCCAGGAGGACATGCGCGCCGAGGACGCGCGTGGCCTGCTCGGACCCGATGCGATCATCGGGCTCTCGATCAAGAGCGTCCCGCTTGCCAATGCGGCGCCGCTCGAGGCGCTCGACTATGTGGGCGTCGGGGGAGTGTATGCGACTACCTCGAAGGACAACCCGAATCCACCGATCGGCGTCGCCGGCTTGCGCGACATCGTGGCGGCATTTCGCGCGCGCCGCCGCGATCTGCCGATCTGCGGCATTGCGGGTATCGACGCCTCCAACGCGGCGCCGGTGATCGGCGCTGGCGCTGACGGCGTTGCGGTCATCTCGGCGCTGTCGATGCAGGCCGATCCGCAGGCCGCCGCGCGGCAATTGCGCGAGGTGGTCGACACGGCGTTGAAGGCGCGCCAGAGATGACCGCGATTGCCGTCACCATTGCGGGATCGGACTCCGGCGGCGGCGCGGGGATCCAGGCCGACCTGAAAACGTTTTCGGCGCTCGGCGTCTATGGCGCCTCGGTCATCACGGCGCTCACGGCGCAGAACACGCAGGGCGTGACCGCCATTCACGATGTGCCGGCGCACTTCATCGCGGCACAGATCGACGCCGTGTTCTCCGACCTGAAGGTGAATGCCGTGAAAATCGGCATGCTGTCGCAGCCGGTCGCGATCGCGACCGTCGCGGCAGGGCTGGAGCGCTGGAAGCAGACGCTTGTGGTGCTCGATCCCGTGATGGTCGCAAGCTCCGGCGACCGCTTGCTCGCGCCGGCGGCGGTCGAGGTCCTCCGGCGCGACCTGATCCCGCGTGCCCTGCTGATCACGCCCAACCTGCATGAGGCTGCCGCGCTGCTCGGCGAGCCGGTGGCGCAGGACGAAGGCGAGATGCGCGCGCAGGCCGAGCGGCTGATCGGCATCGGCGCCCAGGCGGTGCTGATCAAGGGCGGACATGCGCCCGGGCCGGAGGCGGTGGATCTGCTGGTCTCGCCGTCGGCAGCGGCGCGGCTGAGCACCGAAAGGATCGTCACCACGAACACGCACGGCACCGGCTGCACGCTCTCGGCCGCGATCGCGGCCGGCCTTGCCAAGGGATACAAGCTCTCCGAGGCGGTCGCGGACGCCAAGGCGTATCTCACGCACGCGATCGCAGCGGCGGATGAGCTGGAGATCGGGCAGGGGGACGGCCCGACGCATCATTTCCATGCCTGGTGGTAGGAGTACGTCATGGCGAGGCTGACACGCCGCAATCTGGTCGCCGCGACAGCGGGCGCGGCGATCGCCGCGCCATCGGTGGCGCGGGCGCAGGGCAAGCGCTGGCGCATGGTGACGTCATGGCCGAAGCGGCTGCCCGGTCCCGGGATGTCGGCCGAACGTGTCGCCGAGCGCATCGGCGCGCTCTCGGGCGGCCGGCTGCAGATCAGCGTCTCGGCGGCGGGCGAGGTGGTGCCGGCGTTCGAGGTGCTTGATGCGGTCGGCGGCGGCGTCGCCGAGATGGGGCATACAGCCTCGTTCTACTGGCAGGGCAAGCAGCCGGCCGCGGCCTATTTCACCACCGTGCCGTTCGGCCTGACGCCGAACGAGCATGTCGCCTGGGTCGAGGCCGGCGGCGGGCAGACGCTGTGGGACGAGCTCTACAAGCCGTTCGGCGCCAAGCCGTTCATGGGCGGTAATACCGGCGTGTGCATGGGCGGCTGGTTTCGCCGCGAGCTGAAGGGCCTTGCCGACGTGCAGGGGCTGAAGATCCGTTCGCTCGGGCTTGGCGGCGAGGTGTTTCGCCGCCTCGGCGCGACGCCGCAGACGACGCCGCCGGGCGAGATCCTCACCTCGCTGCAATCCGGCGTGCTCGACGCCGCCGAATTCGTCGGCCCCGGCACCGACATCTCGCTCGGCCTCTATCGCGTGGCGCCGAACTATTACGGCCCCGGCTTCAACAAGCCGAACGGCACCGGCGAATGCATCGTGTCATTGAAGGCCTGGGAAACGCTCGACAGCGAGCTGAAGGCGATCATCGCGCATGCCTGCGCCACCGAGGCGAGCTTCGCGCTCGCCGAGATGGAGCGGCTCAACAGCGAAGCGCTCGCGGCGCTGACCGAGAAGCACAATGTCCAGCTGCGCGCTTTCCCCGGCGAGCTCGTGACGGCCGCGCGCAAGGTTTCGGCCGAGGTGCTGGCCGAGCTCGCCGGACGCAGCGAGATGGCGCGGAAGGTGCATGATTCTTACCGCGCCTTCCGCGACCGGACCGCGCCGTGGTCGCGCGTATCGATCAAGGCGGTGCTGGAGGCGAGGGAGGGGGCGTAGTTACTTCACCCTATCCACCAGCTCCTGCGCCTGCTTGACCACCGCGGCGTAGAACGGCTCGCGCGTGACGCGATCGGCGAAGCAGCGGCGGTAGGCGTCGTCGCCTTCCTGCAGGATGCGGGTCTGTTCCTCGAACAGCTTCTCGTCCTTCGGGTCCGACTTTTGATACGCCTCGTAGGCCTTGTCGCCGCTCGCGACTGCCTCGTTCCAGATCGCCTCGCAGGCCGGGCTGACGGTGACCTTTGCCTGCACCGGCGCGCTCCAGATGAACACGCGGTCCGCGCGCACCACCGCGACAACAAGCGCGTGGGGCGGCGTCAGACCAATATCCTGCCGGCGTGCAATCAGCATGGCGTGCACGAAGCTCGCGCTCGCGGGCTTGACCACCGGAATATCGGCGAAGCGTGACACCGCGGCGTCCGCGCTCATCGCCTGGGTGTAGAACGGCTCCGACTTGAGCGCCGCAGCCAAGTCCTGCGGCACATTGTTCTCGTTCCACCATTTCGCGTGCCCGACGAGCCAACGCTGCGTGAGCGAAGGCGTGGTGACGATCAGGCGCGGTGCATCATCGGCGCTCCGGTGCATCAACGCATCGAGCGTGCCGAATCCGATATCGCCCTCGATCAGCGACTCCAGATTGAGCTTGCCCTCGGCCGGCACGCCGTCGATCGACACCCGCCCGAGCATCGCGCGCAGCTTGCCTTCGAGGTCGGCCCGTGCGGCTTGCTCCTGCCTGGTGGCCTTCTCGTCGACCTCGCCGGTCGTCTTGAGCTTCGCGATATATTGGTCGCGCGCCGCAATATAGTCATCCTCGGACCCTGCCGCCTGCGCGCAGATGGGCAAGGCGACAAAGAGAGCGAGCAGAACAGCTTTCATCAACAAGCTCCCGCGTGATGGATCGCCAGGGTTGCGCGAAGATTGTGGCGCACGCGCGTCTCTCCGGACGCGGCCGCCTTATAGCCTCACGGCGCCGCATCCAGAAGTGCCGCTCGGCTGGCGGCGTCTCAATGCTTGCCAATCGGCTATCGGTCGAATTACTGCAAGAGAACGAGATGTCAAAGGAGCAAACAGTGGCGAACGCGGCGGTGACGAGCACAACCATCGAGCGGGTCAACACGGCGGCGATCGACGCGGTCTATCCCGTGATTGCACCGCATATCCGCCGCACGCCGGTGATCGATATCGATGGTGCCGATGTCGATCTCGCCGGGCGCCGCGTGACGCTGAAGCTCGAGCTGATGCAACACTCCGGCTCGTTCAAGGCGCGCGGCGCCTTCACCAATCTGATGACGCGGAACGTGCCGGCGGCGGGCGTGGTCGCGGCGTCGGGCGGCAATCATGGCGCCGCCGTCGCGTTCGCCGCGATGCGGCGCGGCGTGCCGGCGAAGATCTTCGTGCCGAGCATCTCGTCCCCCGCAAAGATCAATCGCATCCGCGACTACGGCGCCGACCTGGTCGTTGGCGGCGAGCGCTATGCCGACGCGCTCGCGGCGAGCGAGGCCTGGGCCGCCGAGTCCGGCGCTATGAACGTGCATGCCTTCGATCAGATCGAGACCTTGCTCGGGCAGGGCACCATCGGCCTCGAGCTCGACGAGCAGGCAGGAGCACCCGACACGCTGCTGGTCGCGGTCGGCGGCGGCGGCCTGATCGGCGGGATAGCTGCCTGGTATGCGGGACGCGTCAAAGTGATCGGCGTCGAGCCGGAGCTCGCGCCGACGCTGTCGAAGGCGCTCGCGGCCGGACGGCCGGTCGACGCCGAGGCCGGCGGGATCGCGGCCGACTCGCTCGCGCCGCGGCGCGTCGGCGAGCATGTGTTCGCGATCGCGTCGCGTCACGTCGATCGCGTCGTGCTGGTGCCGGACGAGGCCATTCGCAAGGCGCAGGAAACATTGTGGCGGCTGTTGCGAGTCGTCGCCGAGCCGGGCGGGGCGGCGGCATTCTCAGCGCTGATCTCCGGCCGCTATCAGCCGCGGCCGGGCGAGCGCGTTGGCGTGATGGTGAGCGGCGGCAACACGGTCGCCGTCGATTTCGGGCGTTCTTAGCAGAGCATGACGGCGCTAGCCATGTTTGCCCTCTCCCCTTGTGGGAGAGGGCATCGCAGGAGGTTCAACGCATTCGATTGGGTGAGGGGTTGCTTACCCCTCACCCAACGTTCGGCGCTGAATGTCTGAGTAGCCCTCTCCCACAAGGGAGAGGACGCTGCGACGAGCCCCGGACTCGCGGATGGGGAAATACGCCGCTTGCACAAACCTAAATTCATCACGCACTAGCGTCCGAGCGCGGCAAGCTTCGCCTTCATCTGGGCGATCTCGGCGCGCTGGCTTTCGATGATCTCGCCGCAGAGCTTCTTGATTTCGGCATCGTGGATGGAGGCTTCGCGGCACATCAGCACTGCGCCTGAATGGTGCGGGATCATCGATTTGAGGAACTGCACATCGCCAACCACGGTCTGCTGACGGATCATCGTGAAGAACACGCCGAGTGCGATCACGCTCGCCGCCATGATCGCCACGTTGGCGGCGCGGTTCTCGTACATGCCGCGCATGACCATGAGCTCAATCACGATCATCGGCGCAACCATCAAGCCGGCCATGTAGAATTGGTTGATGTTCGGATAGACGCTCGCGAATTCGTCGACCATCGCGTACATCAGCACATACATCGCGACAAACGAGAGGATCGCCATCACGGCGAGGTTCAGGTAGGGCTTGGCATGCATAGGAACGCTCCGGCGTTGTTGTCGGAACGCGCTCTCGCGGCCCGATGTTCCCTCCCAACGGCTTCGGCTTCACCTGCGTAGCAATGTGTTAGCGATCTCGTGCGAAGGTCGGCCATGGCGCGCTCGACCCGGTCCACGCTGATGATCGCGAGCTTGCTCGGCTTGGTGCCGTCGCTCGCACTTGCCTACATTCTGTTCTGGCCGGTTTCCGACGGGCTCGACCAGTACGGCTATCCGGTCCTTCGCGACTTCATCAACTTCTGGACCGGGGGCCGTCTCGCGCTGACCGGACGGGTCGCCGAGATCTATGATCTCGACGCTTACGAAGCCGCGGTGCAGGCGCTCTTTGCACCGATGCGGCGCTTCATGAATTTCTCCTACCCGCCCCACGTGCTTCCGCTGTTATGGCCGGTCGGCGCCTTGCCGCACGCATTGGCCGGCGTGCTGTGGGTCGGGCTTGGCCTGTTCGCGTTCGTCGTCGCGGCGCTTGGTTGGCCGATCCAGGCCGATCGCCGCGCTCTGGTCATTGTCCTTGCGCTCTCTCCGGTCGCGATCCTGAATGCCGTGATCGGGCAGGCCGGCTCTATCCTGGCGTTGCTGTTCGTGGCGGGTTTCCGCCTGCTGCCACGGCGACCGCTCGGTGCAGGCGTGCTGTTCGGCGTCCTCACGGTAAAACCGCATCTCGGGCTGCTCATCCCGATTGCGCTCATGCTCCGGCGCGCCTGGCTCACGATCGCTGCTGCATGCGTCACGACGCTCGCGCTGATCGCGCTGAGCTTGCTGCTTTACGGCGCTTCGCCCTGGCTGGCGTTCTTCAGCAATACGGTGGTGTATCAGAAGCGCGTCGTGATCGAGATGGTCGGTCTGTATACGACCATGATGTATTCGCCGTATGCGTTGTTCTGGCACCTCGGCTTCGGCGTCGGGTCCGCGATGGCACTGCATGTCGTGATCGCGCTCGCCGTCGCGTTCGCGGCGCTTGCGGCGTTCCGTCGGAGCTCGGACGAGTCGCTGGCGACCGCGATCATTGCTTTCGCGGCCGTGATCGTGCCGCCCTACAGCCTGTGTTACGACCTCGCTATTCCGGCAGCCGCGCTCGCGAGCTGGCTGGTCCGACGCGCGGCGCCGCTCGATTGGGCGACGAGCATCGTCATTGCAATGTTCTGGATCATCCCATTCGTCACGATGGCGTTGACGGTCGCGGGCCTGCCGATCGCGCCGCTGATCGTGCTCGCCATGTTCGCATGCCTCGTGCGCGAGGCGTGGTCGGGCGATCGTGCGCTGCCGCGCGAAGCGCTTCGTCCCGTCGCGGCGTGAACCTGGCCGCAGCCGGGACTATCGCGAGCGCAAAGTGTCGTCGCAAAAGAAAAGAGGCGACGCTTTGCGCGTCGCCTCCCTGGTCAAATTCATGCAGTGCTCAGTTCGGACGGCAGCGGCCGATCACGTTGCGATGCATGCCCGGCGGGCAGTGGCGCAGCATGTATTTCGGGCGGCAGCGACCCGCAGGACCGCGCGCGAAGCCGGGGCCGCAGCCCTGGGCGACTTTCGTGGTGAGGCCATCGGCAGGCGCCGGCGCGAGCGGCATTGCCTCGGCGGATGCCGCGAAGCCGAGCGCGGCGGCGAAGGTGGCAGCGATCAGTGTTTTCATCTGTCCTCTCTCCTGGTCTTTATCCCCCCGCGCCGCAGCGTCGATTCGAGCCGCAGCGCCCGTGCGATGGAGAAAGCACGGCGCACACGAAATCTTCAAGACAAATACGATGAATAGCTATTCACGCTGCAGCGCAAAGTTTAAGTGTGGTTGAGCACCCTGCGCGACAACAACCATCTCATTGCTGCAGCTTCTTCCGCTGCCGCAGGAATTCGCGAAACAGCGCTTCCTCGTTCTGGATCGTCCGTGTGGCCGCCGCCGGCGCAGCATCCGGCTCGGGCTTCTTCACGTTGCGCTCGATCCATTCCTGCGCGGCGGGAAAGCGCTGCCAGCCGCGGATCGTCGCGGCGAAGTTCACGTCGCGCCAGGCGGGATGACGCGGCGGCTTGCGCAGCTCCTCGTACTTGGTAAAGAACGCATCGACGAACTTCTCGGTCCGCCTGTAGCGGTCCGTGTTGCGCGGCCAGTTGAACGAGATCAGGATCGTGCTGGTCGCCAGCGTCTCGACCTTCCGTTCCTTCGAAACGAGGTTCGGGTAGTTCTCGTTCGTGATCGTGGCAGGGAAATAGTCGCGCTCGAACTGCGGCCCGTAGGGGACGTCCAGCATCTTGAAACCCCATTCGGGTCTCACATTGGGAAACGCCGGCAGCGGCATCGGACACGAGCAGACGGTTGCGTCGAGCGTGCCGTCGCGCATCGCCTGGATCGCGTCGCCCTGCGCCATGGTGACTTCCTCGACAGGAATGCCGAGCGCCTTGAACACCGCGGGCGAGAAGCGCGCGGTGCCGCTGCCCTTGCTGTTGAAGCTCACCTTCTTGCCCTTGAGATCGTGGATCGAATTGATCCCCGGACGCGCCAGCACATGCAGCGTGTCGACCGAGAGAGGCGCGATATAGGTCAGCAGCCGATCAATGTTCGGCCCGTATTCACCCGACGCCTTGAGCGCGTTGAGCGTCTGGACCGTGGTGATGCCGAGATCCACGCCTCTCAGATAAAGCACGTCGCGCACATTGGTGAAGGCGCCGTCGCTGACGACCGGCAACACACGCAGATTGTCGGCGTCGTTGACCACCACCGAGATGTCATGACCGAGTTGGATGTATGGCGCGCCGAGCGAACCACAGACGAGAACCAGGGAGTTCTCGTTCATCTTCTGCCGAAACGAATCGCGTGTCGGAGTTTGGGCGCTCGCGGCGCCGAGCGCGCTCAACAAGGTGAGCGCGGCGAGAAGGATTCGAATACGCATGCTGAAGCCCCGGAGTTACGCGACGATCCTGCTGCATCATCCCTTCGCGAAGGTTACGTCAGCGGGCTGATTTATCTCGATCGCCAATTGCGTCGCGCATGCGACTGGCGCACGCAACCGAGCTATGCGTCGCACACACGACTGATGCCGTAACGAAAGCGGTCGGATAAACGCGTGAGGGAAACTCAGCTCATGGCCGTTGTAAACAAATTGGTATTCCACAATAGCGCTGCGTCACCGCGCCGTTCACGGCAGCGGTGACGCAAGGACATCAATATGTCTCGCCGATTGCGCTTCTTTGTCGCGTGCACGTCAGCAGCAGATGTGCGTGCGGGCGCTCTTAAAATCGCGATCTAGTTTTTGAAGCGCACAATTTTCTGCTTCTGCTCACCGAGACCCTCGATACCGAGCGTCACGACGTCGCCGGGCTTGAGCCATTTCGGCGGCTTCATGCCGAGCGCAACCCCGGGCGGCGTGCCGGTGGTGATGATGTCTCCCGGTTCCATCACGAAGAACTGCGAGCAGTACCAGACGATGTGCTGAATGCCGAAAATCATCGTCTTGGTGTTGCCGCGCTGGCGCTTCTCGCCGTTCACGTCGAGCCACATGTCGAGCTTCTGCACGTTCTTGATCTCGTCCTTGGTGACGAGCCACGGCCCGACCGGACCGAAGGTTTCGCAGCCCTTGCCCTTGGTCCACTGGCCGCCGCGCTCGGCCTGGAAGTTGCGCTCCGAGACATCGTTGCAGATGCAATAGCCGGCAACGGCCTCGAGCGCGTCCTTCTTCGACAGGTAGCGCGCGCGCGAGCCGATCACGATCGCGATCTCGACCTCATAGTCGAGCTTGATCGACCCCTTCGGCACCATGGTGTCGTCGTTCGGGCCGACGATGCAGGTCGGCGCCTTCTGGAAGATGATCGGCTCTTTCGGGATCTCGGCGCCGGTCTCGGCGGCGTGGTCGGCGTAGTTGAGGCCGATCGCGATGAAATGCCGCGTGCCGCCGACGCAAGGGCCGAGGCGCGTGCCGGATTTCACCTGCGGCAATTTCGACAGGTCGGCCTTCTTGATCTTCGCGAGGCCCCTTGACGAGAGCGTCTCGCCCGCAATGTCGGGCACGATCTTCGAGAGATCGCGGATGCGGCCATCCTTGTCGATGATGCCGGGTTTTTCGCGGCCGGGCGCGCCGAAGCGGACTAGCTTCATGGGTTGTTCCCCCCTGGTTGTGAATGAAGGAATTGAACGGGTGGCTTGGACTCGGCGCGGACTATGCGTCGGCAGGTCCGACCCGGCAAGACGCCGTGACAGAAATTTGACAGCAGCGCCCCGCTTCCTGAACGAGCGTGCTGCAGGCCGTGCAGGGACTTCAAATCGGCGCACTGGCCCATGCACGTTCCGGAGGGGCGTTCGATGCGCTAGGCTCGAAACGCAAAACGGGGAGTCCGGGACATGCGTAGATTGTTGCGTATCACTTGCGTTACAGCTTGCCTGCTTGCCGTTATCGGCGTCGCGCGCGCGGATACTTATCCGTCGCGGCCGATCACCCTGGTCGTGCCGTTCGGCGCCGGCGGGCCGACCGACGCGCTTGCCCGCATCCTGACCACGCGGATGTCGCAAACGCTCGGCCAGCAGATCGTGATCGAGAACGTCACCGGCGCCGCGGGTACGCTCGGGGTCGGGCGCGTCGCGCGCGCGGCGCCCGATGGCTACACGGTGATCATCGGCAACTGGGCCTCGCATGTGGTGAACAGCGCGATCTACAAGACGCAGTTCGACTATGTGGCGGACTTCGAGCCGGTCGCGCGGCTATCCGGCAATCCCTACATCATCGTCGGCAAGAACGCCCTGCCGCCGACGCTGCCCGAGCTGATCAAGTGGCTCAAGGCCAATCCCGACAAGGCGACCGAGGGCACCGGCGGTGCCGGCTCGGGCCAGCATGTCGGCGGGGTCTATTTCCAGAAAGTCACGGGCACGCGGTTTCAGTTCGTGCCCTATCGCGCCGGCTCCTCCGACGTGATGCGCGACGTGGTCGCCGGTCACATCGACCTGTCGATCGATCAGGCGATCTCCTCGCTGCCTTACATCCGGCAGGGCCAGTTGCGCGCCTATGCGGTGTGCGACAGCAAGCGCCTCGCCTCGGCGCCGGACATCCCGACGGTCGACGAGGCGGGCGCGCCCGGCGTCTACGTCGTCGCCTGGTATGGCATGTGGATGCCGAAAGGCACGCCGAAGGATGTGGTCGCGAAATTCTCCGCGGCCGCCGTCGAGGCGCTCGCCGATCCGGCGGTCAAGGAACGGCTCGCAAGCCTCGGGCAAGATGTCCCGGCGCCTGAGCTGCAGACCTCCGAGGCGCTCGCCAAACACTACAAGGCCGAAATCGAGAAATGGTGGCCGGTGATCAAGGCCGCCAACATCAAGGTCGAGTAGGCGCCGTCGCCAGCATGGACCTCATCATCCGCAATGCGCGGCTCTCCGACCGGAGCGGGGAGCCGCGTGACATCGGCATCGCGGCTGGCCGCATCGCGGCGATCGAACCGCAGATCGTGGCAGATGCGCCGGCCTATGATGCAGGCGGTTGTCTCGCCTGTCCGGGCCTGATCGAGACGCATATCCATCTCGACAAGTCGCGCATCATCGACCGTTGCGCGCCGCAGCCGCGCGCCGCGCTCAGTCCCGTGAAAGGCGTGACGCCGCTGAAGAAGGACATGACGGTCGAGGACGTGCGCGTGCGCGCAGGTGCGACGCTCGAGCAGTGCGTCCTGCACGGCGCGACGCGGATGCGTACGCAAGTCGAGGTCGATCCCGGCATCGGCATGCGCGGCTATGAGGGCGTGGAGTCGCTGATCGCCGACTACAAATGGGCGATCGACATCGAGATCTGCGTCTTTCCGCAGGAGGGACTGATCAGCTATCCGGGTACCGACGAATTGCTGGTCGAAGCCCTCCGACGCGGCGCCAAAGTGCTCGGCGGTGCGCCGCGCTACGATGCCGACGAAGCCGGGCAGATCCGCCGCATCTTCGAGCTCGCGCGCGAGTTCGACGTCGACCTCGACATCCATCTCGACGTCGGCAACACACCCGACGCGATGAATATCCACCTGGTGCGCGAGCTGACCGATAAATACCGCCGCGGCGGGCGCGTCGTGGTCGGCCACATGGCGAAACTCTCGCTGCTGGCGCCGGATCAGCTCGCGACGCTGGCGCGACAGATGGCGGATTCCGGCATCGCCGTGACGGTGCTGCCCGCGACCGACCTGTTCCTGATGGGACGCGACCGCGAGCATGCGGTCGTGCGCGGCGTCGCGGATGCGAATGTGCTGTGCGAGCACGGCGTCAACTGCTCGCTCTCGTCTAACAATATTCTCAATCCCGCGACGCCGTACGGCGATTGTTCGCTGATCCGCATGGCGAACCTTTACGCCAATGTGCTGCAGGTCGATCAACCGGCGCGCTTGCGTGAATGCTTCGACATGCTCACCACGCGCTCGGCGCGGCTGATGAATTTGACCGATTACGGCTTCGCGCTCGGCAACCCGGCGGATGTCGTGATCGTCGACGCGCAGACGCCGCAGCAGGCCGTGGCCGAAATCGCGCGCCCGCTCGCGGTGTTCAAGAACGGCAAACGCACGGTCGCATGGGAGCGCCCGCAATTGCTGCGGCCCGCATAGATGCGTACCCTTCCTCAGGTCCACGCTGGCGCGGGCCAAGGGGAGGGGCGCATGTCATTGATCGCGAAGATCCTGATCACGTTGATCGCGCTCGAGCACATCTATTTCCTGGTGCTCGAAATGTTTCTCTGGACGGCGCCGCGCACGCGCGCGGCGTTCGGGATGAGCGTCGAACAGGCCGAGCAGACCAAGGTGCTTGCCGGCAATCAGGGGCTCTATAACGGCTTTCTCGCCGCCGGGCTGACCTGGTCGCTGATCGCGTCTGAGCCGCAAGCGAAACAGCTCGCGCTGTTCTTTGTCGCTTGTGTTCTTGTCGCCGGCCTCTATGGCGGCGCGACCGCGAACAAGCGCATCTGGCTCGTGCAGGCGTTGCCCGCCGCCATCGCGCTCGTCGCGCTCATGTTTTTGTGAACGGCCGAACTGCTTCGATTGAGCCCGGACTAACCGACAAGGTGGAACATCGCCCCAGCATCCCTGTTGCCCTGGCAGCGGGGCCACACTCAATCGAGGATGTCATGAAAACTAAATTCGCTGTCATCTCGCTTGCGCTGGCGGTTGCCGCTACCGCAGCAACGCCCGCGCTCGCGAAATCCAAGAAGCATCACCATGTGCGGCATGCGCCCTATGCGGCGCCGTATGCCTACGCGCCTTCTGCCGGCGCGCCGCTCGTGACGCGCAATGTCTCCGATCCGTCGTTTGGGAATCGTGCCGGGATCAACTACGCACGCGGCACCGGCCGCTGTGTCGCAGATCTCGGCTACGGCCGCTATGAGTATTGCGGCTGGTAATCGCTCGCGCGATCTAGTGCAGACGCTGCGGTGCCGGCATGTCGGCAGTTTGCTCGGCGCCGCAGCTCGTGCATTCGAGCGCCCAGATGTGGCGACGCTTGTGCCGCTTGTGCGGCTCGATGCGAACAAGACGCGTGACGCTGCCGCACTTTTCGCAGGGCGGACCGGCGAGGAGTTTCGGCTGCTGCGTTCTGACGTTCAGCATGCTGCCTATGATGCTCTATTTCGGGGGAATGATCTTTAACGCGCGCCGAGTTCCTCTCAGTGTGCTTAATACGCGCACGAAATTAGTCAGGTTTCGTCATAGCTGGTTTCGCCGCTGCGATTACGGCGAATTACCGCTACGCGGCCGAAACGAACGCACTCGGATATTGCTTACCTAGCGACATGCGCGGCGGCGATCTGCTCCGACCGGGCCTTGCTGGTGTTAAAGCGCGCAGATCGGAAAGCGCATCAGCTTTTTGGATGAAATATCGCAACGCCTGCAGACTGATCGCGCGTGTTGCGAACTGGCATGTCAGAGCGCCATCTCCATCCCGTCATGGGCAACGACGAGATCGCCTTTCCAGGTCTCACCCACAGCATCGGCCCACACCTGCGCGGTAACGTTAGGATCGTCGGCCGGCGTGAGGTGGCTCAGCACCAGCTTTTTCACACCGGCTTGTGTGGCAATACGTCCGACTTCGTCGGTTAACGTGTGACTGGCCTTGAGATGCGCCATTAACGTTGGCGCGTTCGGATTGCGCCGCAGCAGCGCTTCGAGCGCCGGCGCATACATCACCTCATGCACCAGGATGTCGGCGCCCTTCGCGAACTCGGCGAGCGGCGGGAAATACGCGGTGTCGCCGGAGAACACGATTGTGCGATCCGGGAATGTGAATTTCAGCGCGAAGCTTTCGGTGATCGGCGGGTGCACGTTGCGCAGCGCCGTGACCTTCACGTCGCCGGCCGCCATGACATCGCCTTCGGTATATTCGTGTACATGGACGAGCTTGCGCAGATCCGGCCGCCCTTCGTCCTTCATGCGTGTCTCGATGTCGAACCGATAGGCCTGCCAGAAGCCGTCGGCGAGGGCGTGCATGCCGGCCGGCCCGTAGGCGTCGACCGGCGTTCGCAGGCCGATCGCCCAGGCATTGTTCATCAACAGGCCGAACTCGGCGTTATGATCCGAGTGGTGGTGCGTGATGAACACATAGCGCAACGCATCGAGCGGACACTTCGCCTCCACGAGCTTGAAGCTCACACCGTAACCGGTGTCGATCACATAGGGCACGTTGTTGTAGACGATGAGGTTGGCGGACGGCGCCGCCTTGAAGCCGACGCGGATCGCGGGGCCGCCTTTGGTGCCGAGCGTGACGAGGCGGTTGGCGCCGAGATTGCGACTCACGGGTCCTCCTTGGGCGGGCGCGGAGCGTGCGTTGAGCACACCGATACCGGTGCCGAGAAAAGAGCGCCGTGTGATCATGCTCCCTCCTTTACCGGCGTAAGCATGGCCTTCGACTTCGGCCTTCCGGAGATAGTGGAAAGCAGCTAGCATTTCTCGCAAAGCAAGAAAATCCGGGGAATTCGGCTGCGCGGCATCCGACTTGCTTGCCTGGCATGCGGGTGCGGTGGAGCCCGGTCAAGGCAGTTATCTGGGAGCTTTGTCATGCAGCGTGTTTTTGCGACGATCGCATGCGCGATCGCGCTGGCGCTTGGCATTTCGGCGAGCGCGGCGCAAACCCTCAACACCGTCAAGGCGCGCGGAATTCTCCATTGCGGCTCCAATATCGGGCTTGCGGGCTTTGGCATTCCGGACAAGCAGGGCAACTGGACGGGCTTCGACGTCGACTTCTGTCGCGCGCTCGCGGCGGCGATCTTCAACGATCCGACCAAGGTGAAATTCATTCCGACGACGGGACAGAACCGCTTCACCGCGTTGCAGTCCGGCGACGTCGACGTGCTGGTGCGCAACACCACCTGGAGCCTCGCGCGCGACACCTCGCTCGGGCTGAACTTCACCGGCGTGACTTACTATGACGGCCAGGGCTTCATCGTGCGCAAGTCATTGAAGGTGACCTCCGCGCTCGAGCTCAATGAAGCGGCGGTCTGCGTCGGGCAGGGCACCACGACCGAGCTCAACCTCGCCGACTATTTCCGCGCCAACAAGATGAAACTCAAGACAGTCACGTTCGGCACCGCCGACGATACCGTGAAGGCGTATGAGGCGGGGCGTTGCGACGTCTTCACCACCGACGCGTCGGGCCTTTACGCCGAGCGCATGCGCTTCGCCAAGCCGGAGGAGCACATCGTGCTGCCCGAGATCATCTCCAAGGAGCCGCTCGGCCCGTCGGTGCGCCATGGCGACGATCAGTGGTTCGACATCGTCAAATGGGCGCACTACGCGATGGTGACGGCCGAGGAGCTCGGCATTACATCCAAGACCGTCGACGAGGCGCTGAAATCCGACAGCCCGGACGTGAAGCGCCTGCTCGGCAGCGAAGGCAACTACGGCGAGCAGCTTGGGCTCACCAAGGACTGGGCCTATCGCATCGTCAAGCATGTCGGCAATTACGGCGAGACGTTTGAACGCAATATCGGGCAGGACTCGCCACTCAAGATCGCGCGCGGACTGAATGCGCTGTGGACCAAGGGCGGCCTGCAATACGCGCCGCCGATCCGGTGAGCAGGCAACCTGTAGCCCGCATGGAGCGAAGCGGAATGCGGGGGCCGCTGCGAGGTCGATCCCGGATTTCGCCATAGCGCGTCGAAGACGCGCGTAAACGCGCTTTCGGCTCATCCGGGCTACGCGGGCTACACGGCGCGGCGCGCTTCCCATTCCGGGCGCAGCAACGCCATCACGAGCTCATCGCGGTGCACGCCGCCGAAGAAAGCGCTGCCGCGCGCGACGCCCTCCGGCCGGAAGCCGACGGCCGCATAGGATTTCTGCGCGCGGACATTGTCAGGAAAGACGCCGAGCCAGAGCCGCCAGGCGTCGGTTTCGTTGAATGTCGTGTCGATGACGACCTTGAGCAGGGCGCGGCCGTGTCCCTGACCCGGATCGCAAACCGCGATGCGCTTCACCAGCGCCACGCGCTCCGGTGAAGCCCAGTCGCGCAGGATTGCAAAGCCGATCGGCTCGCCATTCTGCCGTGCCACGAAGTAGGCGTGACGGCCGTCCGCGAGTGCTGCGCGATGCTTGGCTTCATCCCAGCGGCCGACGAAGCTCTCGTATCCGGCAATCCGCTCGGTCGCCATGATGAAGGGGATGTCGGACGCATCGCAACGCGCGACGTTGGCCGCGACGCCGCGTCCGCTCACCGCACTAGCTCCCGCATCGCGCGATCCAAGCCGTCGAGGGTCAGCGGATACATGCGATTGCCCATCAGCTGGCGGATCATGCGGATCGAGTAGGTGTAGTCCCACTGGTCTTCCGGCACTGGATTGAGCCAGACGCAGGCCGGGTAGGTGCGGGTGAGGCGTTCCAGCCAGACCGCGCCCGCCTCGTCATTGTAGTGCTCGACCGAGCCGCCAGGCGCGGTGATCTCGTAAGGCGACATCGCGGCGTCGCCGACGATCACGACCTTGTAGTCGTGCGGATACTTGTGCAGCACGTCCCAGGTCGGCGTCGTCTCCTGATAGCGGCGGCGGTTCTCCTTCCAGACTTTCTCATAGAGGCAGTTGTGGAAGTAGAAATGCGCGAGGTGCTTGAACTCGGCGCGCGCGGCCGAGAATAGCTCCTCGACCAGCTTGATGTGCCAGTCCATCGAGCCGCCGATGTCGAACAGCGCCAGCACCTTGATGGTGTTGTGCCGCTCCGGGCGCATATGAATGTCGAGATAGCCCTTGTGCGCGGTGCCTTTGATGGTGTTATCGAGGTCGAACTCGTCGGGCGCGCCGGTACGCGCGAATTTGCGCAGTCGCCGCAGCGCGATCTTGATATTGCGGGTGCCGAGCTCGACCTGATCGTCGAGATCCTTGAACTCGCGTCTGTCCCAGACCTTGACGGCGCGGAAGTTGCGGTTGCCGTCCTGCCCGATGCGGATGCCTTCCGGATTGTAGCCATAGGCGCCGAACGGCGAGGTGCCGGCGGTGCCGATCCATTTCTTGCCGCCCTGATGGCGGCCCTTCTGCTCCTCGAGGCGCTTCTTCAACGTCTCAAGCAGCTTGTCGAGGCCGCCCATCGCCTCGATCTGCTTCTTCTCTTCCTCGGTGAGATATTTTTCCGCGAGCTTCTTCAGCCATTCGGCCGGGATCTCGGCGGTGAGCGCCTGCTCCAGCAGGTCGAGGCCCTTGAAGACGTGGCCGAACACGCGATCGAATTTGTCGAGATTGCGCTCGTCCTTCACCAGCGCGGCGCGCGAGAGATAATAGAAGTCCTCGACCTTGCGGCCGGCGAGGTCTTTCTCCATCGCCTCCATCAAGGTCAGGTATTCGCGCAGCGTGACCGGCACGCCGGCTTGCTTCAGCTCGGTAAAGAACGTGACGAACATGTAATGATTTTAGACGGCGTCGATGCAAAGCGAAAGCCGTAGGGCGGGCAAAGGAGCGAAGCGACGTGCCCGCCACGCCGCTGGCGGGCACGCCATAGCGCGTCGCAGACGCGCGTGAACGCGCTTTCGCCCGCTTTCGCCGGCACGAGCTTTGCCCGCCCTATGATCTATTGTGGCTTGCCGAAGCGTTTCTCCAGAAACGTCAGCACGTCATCGACACAGCAGTCCGGCACGCTGTCGCAGATGTTGTGCGGCAGGCCCTCGTAGGAAATCATCTCGACGTCGGGAATGCGCTCGCGCATGGCGTCGTAATTGTGCGTCGAGCCGACCGTCTCGGCGCCCGGATAGACGACGAGCGTCGGGCATTTGATGCGGTGGAGCTCACCCGACCATTCGAGCGAGGACATCAGCCCGACGAAGCGCGCGATATAGGCGGTGTCGTTCTTGGCGGCTTCGTCGAGAAACCATTCGATGTGGCGCGGGTCGGTGCGGTCGACCGGAAAGCGGTCCGAGATCGTATCGGCGAGGAATTTGCGCAGGCCGTCTTTCGCGACGCGCGGAATCCAGCTCGCCGCCTGGCTGTTCTTGAGGCCCGGCGTCGAACCGAACAACATCAGGCTCGTCACGCGCTCGGGCGAGCTCATCGCGAGCTGCTGACCGATATAGCCGCCGGCCGAGTTGCCCACGATATGCGCGCTGGGCAGGCCGAGGTGATCGAGCATCTCGCGGGTATCCTGCACCAGCCGCTCCATCACGAGCGCAGGTTCGGCCGGAGGGACGGCGGACTCGCCGTGCCCACGCAGATCCATGCGCACCACGCGATAGTGGCGCGAAAGTTTCGGTACCCATGCGTAATAGCGGCGCGAATGTCCCATCGCGGCGTGCAGCAGTAGCAAGGTCGGCGGCTTGAGCCAGGGGTCGGTGAAGTCGTCGATCGTGTAGGCGAGCTGCAGTCCATCGCTCGCAGTGAAGAACCGCACGGGTGCACCTTGTGATGTGTTGTTGTCGTCAGCGGCATGATGATACCATTCCCGCGCGCGGCGCAAACGTCGCGGAGATTGAAAATACGCGCGAGCCGTTC
>Ga0081539_10003557_pt1 | contig 18925 bp, 15 predicted proteins | sample TabmetS4T2R2_FD_71023 | JGI IMG/M metagenome (GOLD analysis project Ga0081539, IMG submission 71023) | Tabebuia heterophylla rhizosphere microbial communities from the University of Puerto Rico - S4T2R2 | ecosystem: Host-associated > Plants > Roots > Rhizosphere ...
GTCATCACGCCCGCCCACGAGGCCCATCCCGGGGCGCTGCCGTTCGTCCTGCGCGAGCTCAAGGCGCCCGACATCCCCGTCTTTGGCCGCCCGCTCACCACGGCCATGGCGCGCTCCAAGCTCGACGAGCACAGGCTGCAGGAAGTCGAGGTCGTCGACGTGCGTCCCGGAGAGCGCATCGAGGCCGGGCCGTTCGACATCGAGCTCATCCACATGACGCACTCGATCCCGGACGCGTGCGCCGTCGCGGCGACGTGCGATCTCGGGACCGTGCTCGTGACCGGCGACTACAAGTTCGACCAGACGCCGGTCGACGGCGTGCCCGCCGACATGAGCCGGCTCGCGGAGCTCGGGCGCGAGGGCGTGCTCGTGCTGTGCGGCGACTCCACGAACGCCGACCGCCCCGGCTACTCCCCGAGCGAGGCGCTGGTCGGTCCGCAGCTGCAGCGCGTCTTCGAGCGCTGCACGGGGCGGATCGTGGTGACGTGCTTCGCCTCCAACGTGCACCGCGTGCAGCAGGTGATGGACGCCGCGGCGGCGCTGGGGAGGAAGGTGTCGCTCGTCGGGCGCTCGATGCGCAAGAACGTCAACATCGCGCGCTCGCTGAACCTCGCCCGGGTGCCGGAGGGGCTGCTCATCCCACCGCGCGAGCTCGACGACTGGCCCGACGAGAAGCTCGTCGTCATCTCCACCGGGTCGCAGGGCGAGCCGCTCAGCGCGCTGCGCCGGATGGCCCATCGCGACCACCCGGCCGTCGAGCTGCGCGAGGGGGACACGGTCGTGTTCTCGGCCACGCCGATCCCCGGCAACGAGCGCGCGGTGAACGAGACGATCGACCGGCTGTACCACATCGGATGCGACGTCATCACGACGCGCGACGAGCCGATCCACGCCTCCGGCCACGGCTACACGGAGGAGATCAAGCTCATGTTGAACCTCACGCGGCCGCGCTACGTGTTCCCGTTCCACGGCGACCACAAGCGGATCCACCTGCACGCCGGGCTGGCGAACGCCGTCGGGATCCCGGACGAGCGGATCTTCCGCGGCGAGAACGGGCTGCCGCTCGACGTCGACGCCTTCGCCGCACGCTTCGGCCCCAAGGAGCAGTCCGGCATGATCTTCGTCGACGGCGTCGACATCGGCGATCCCGCCGACGTCGCGCTGCGCGACCGGCGCATGCTCTCCGGCGACGGCATCTTCGTCGTGGTCGCCACGATTTCCGAGCAGGACGGCGCGAGCGTCGCCGAGCCCGAGGTGATCATGCGCGGCGTCCCCTTCCAGGTGGAGGCCGACGCCCTGCTGGAGGAGATCCGCCGCACGGTGGACCAGTCGCTCGAGAAGGCGGCGCGCGAGGAGATCCGCGAGATCGACCTGATGCAGGAGCTCCTGCACGACGACATCGCCGCGTTCGTCTACGAGCGCCTGCGTCGCCGGCCGATGGTGCTGCCAGTGGTCGTCGCGGTCTAGTACACGTACTAGCGATCGGCCGCGGGAAGGGTCACGACGAAGCGCGTCCCGTGCGCGATCGAGCTCTCCCGCTTCGTCGGCGACTCGACGCGCACGTTGCCGCCGTGCGACTCCGCGACGGCCCGGACGATCGAGAGCCCGAGGCCGAACGATCGACCGCTGTCGCCCGAGCCGCGGACGAAGCGCTCGAAGACGCGGTCGCGCAGCTCCGGCCGGATGCCGGGCCCGTCGTCCTCCACGGTGAGGACCACGCTGCCGTTGCTGCGCTCGACGCCCGCGTGGATGCTCGTCCCCTCCGGCGTGTGCCGGATCGCGTTCTCCATGAGGTTGAGCGCGAGGCGATGGAGCTCGTCGCGCGCGCCGTCGACGATCGCGCTGCCGGCGTCGACGTGCAGCTCGTGGCCGTCGGCGACGGGGCTCAGCTCGCCGGCCGCCTCCATGAGCACGTCGCCGAGGTCGGTGGGCGCGCGCGGGGCCTGCCGCTCGGCGTCGGCGCGGGCGAGGAGCAGGAGGTCGGCGACGAGCCGGCGCATGCGACGGCTCGACCGCAGCGCGGACTGGGCGGCCTCGCCGCGCTCGCCGTCGAGGCTCTCGGCCAGCAGCTCGAGGTTGGCCAGGACGCTCGTGAGCGGCGTGCGCAGCTCGTGCGAGGCGTCAGCGACGAACTCGCGCTGGCGGTGCAGCGCGGCCTCGGTCTCGTTGCGCGACTCGTCGAGCGCGCGGAGCATGCCGTCCAGCGTCCGCGACAGCTCGGCCACCTCGTCGTCGGCCTCGATCTGCGGGACGCGACGCGCCGGGTCGCGGGTGCGCTCGATCTCGCGCGCGGCCGCCGTGAGCTCCGCGATCGGCGCCATCGCGCGGGTGGCGATCCACAGCCCGGCGAGCAGCGCCAGGCCCGCGCCGCTCAGCACGCCCACGAGCAGGAAGAAGCGCACGCGGTTGATCGTCGCCTCCACGTCGGCGAGCGGGCGCGCGTACTGCATGTAGACGTAGCCGACCTGGAAGTCGTCGAAGTTGCGGGTGACGATGACTCGCCGGTTCTCGACGCGGTAGCCGTTGAACTCGAGCGACGAGCCGAGCGTCGGCAGGCCCAGCCACTCCGGCGCGTCGCTTGACTGCTTGATGACGCGGCCGTCGGCGGAGAGCACCTTCGCGGCCGCGTTGGAGCCGCTCACGAACGTGGTGAGGCCGGGGCTCTCGACATAGACGTCGTTCGTGATGCTCGTGTGGACGACGAGCCGGTCGCGCAGCCGGTCGGCGGCGCTGCGCACCTGGGTGTCGAAGTCGGAGTGGATCCGCCCGGTCGTGAGCGTCCCGACCGCGCCGGCGAAGCCGCAGAGGATGACGAGCGTCAGGAGGGCGGAGCCGCCGGCCAGGCGCCAGCGGATCGGGACCCGCTTAGGCGCGGAGAACGTAGCCCGCGCCGCGGATCGTATGGAGGAGACGTGGCTCTCCACCGGCTTCCAGCTTTCGCCGCAGATTGGAGACGAAGACCTCGATCGTGTTCGTGGTCGCGAACGGGTCGTAGCCCCAGACCTCCTCGAGCAGGCGCTGGCGCGGCACCACGATGCGCTCGTTGCGCATGAGGTACTCGAGCAGCTCGAACTCGCGCTGCGTCAGCTCGATCTCGCGGTCCGACCGGCGGACCTCGTGGGTGTCGGGGTTCAGCGACAGGTCGCCGACGACGAAGGACGCCGAGCCGCGGGGCGGGCGGCGGCGCAGCAGCGCGCGCAGCCGGGCGAGGAGCTCCTGGCGCTCGAAGGGCTTGACGAGGTAGTCGTCGGCGCCCGCGTCCAGCCCGGCGACGCGCGCGTCGACCGCGTCGCGGGCGGTCAGCATGAGGATCGGGACGTCCCCCTCGGCGCGCAGCGTGCGGGCGACGTCGATCCCGTCGAGCTTGGGCAGGCCGAGGTCGAGGATCACCAGATCGGGGGAGAAGGCGTCCGCGTCGGAGAGCGCCGCCTCGCCGTCGGCGCTGGTGCGGACCTCGTAGCCCTCCATGCGCAGCGACCGCTGCAGGACCTGGGCGATCTCCTCGTCATCTTCGACGACGAGCACGCGAGGCGGGCGGTCGGGCACCATGCCAGGGATGGTAGGGAGCCAGATTGACAAGGGATAAGCGCGTGCACGACGTGATCGACCAGCTCGTGGAGAACAACCAGCGCTTCGCGGCGTCGCTGCCGGAGCTGCACCTGGACGTCCGTCCGCGACGGCGGCTGGCGATCGTCGCATGCATGGACTCGCGGCTTGACGTCTTCGCCGCGCTGGGCCTGCACTCCGGCGACGCGCACGTGCTGCGCAACGCGGGCGGCGTCATCACCGACGACGTCATCCGCTCGCTGGCGGTCTCCCAGCGCCGCCTCGGCACGGAGGCGGTGATGCTCATCCACCACACCGACTGCGGGATGCAGGCGCTCACCGACGACGGGTTCCGGGCGGAGCTGCAGGAGGCCACGGGGGTTGCGCCCGCGTTCGCGATCGAGTCCTTCACGGACCTCGACGCCGACGTCCGCCAGTCGATCCTGCGCGTGCGCCGCTCGGAGTTCGTGCCGCACCGCGACAACGTCCGCGGGTTCGTCTACGACGTCGACACCCACGCGCTGCGCGAGGTCATCGCATGACTACGCGCGCGGCGCGTGCGCGACGAACACCGTCGCCCGCGCGTGATGCAGCACGTGCTGGCTGACGCTGCCCATGAGCGCCCCGACGCGCCCGACCCCCCGCGCGCCCATGAAGATCACGTCGTGGTCGCCCTCCTTGGCGGCGGCCACGATCACGGGGCCCGGCTTGCCGTGGCGGAACAGGTGCGTGACGGGGACGTCGTCCGGCACCGCCTCGAGCGCCTCGCGCATGTGGCGCTGGGCCGAGTCGTCGACCTCCTGCTGCAGCAGGGGATCGAACGCCGTCGCTCCCGGGGTCTTGCTCGTGTCGGCCGCGACCGTGAGGAGCGTCAGCCTCGCGTGGCTTCGCTGGACGGCGAGGATCGCGGCGGCCAGCGCGAGCGCAGCGTCGACCGAGCCGTCGACGGCGACGAGCACGTTGTGGAAGACGAGGTCGGGCGGCGTGACGTTCATGCGATCTGCACCGAACGATTGTTGGCGGAGGGATGCACGCCCGCCAGCAGCGCCTCGGCCTCGTCGCGCAGCGCGCCCTTCGCCCCGCGTGGGAGGCGCCCGAACGACGTGAGGCTCGCGGTCGCCTTGCGTCCCTTGACCTCCATCGACCATGTGCCGGCGACCATCCCGTCCACGAGGAACGTCGGGCGGATCTGCAGGTTCGCGCGGTTGTAGATGTCGTCGAAGCGCCCGTCCGGGACGATCCGCGCCCGCCGCTTGGGGGCGTAGGCGAGCAGGACGCTGTCGAATGCCGCGAGGAAGCGGACCGGCGCCTCGACGTCCCCCGCGGGTCGCGGGGCATCCTGCACGTCGTAGAGGCGCCCGTCGAGCTCGACCACGCCTTTGGCCCGCTCGAGCGCCTCGCGGACGGGCGTGACGTTCCAGCCGATCCAGGCGGCGACGTCGTCGGCGCCGGCGGGGCCGAATGCGCGCAGGTGCGCGGCGACGACGGCATCGAGCGCCTTGGCGGCGGACGCCTTCGCGGGGGCGGCGGTCACCGCGTCGGGCGCCTTCGCTCCCCACTCGCCGGAGGACGGGACGCGGAGGAGATCGCCGCCGCGCAGGAGCGTACGCCAGCGGTGTTTGCGCTGGTGCTCGAGCTCCTCGGGGGCGATCGCGTCGGGGTGGCGCTCGATCCACGCCTCGGCGGCCTCGGCGATCTCCTCGTTGCTCAGCGTCTTGCCCTTCGCGGCCTTGCGGATCGCCGCGGGGAGCTTCGCGGCCTCCTTCGTCGGCCCGGCTTTCGTGCGCCACGGCGTGGTGTCGCGCAGCGCCGCGTACAGCGGGTACTCGCGCGCGGAGACGACGTGGATCGTCCCGCGGTGCACGATGCCGGTGACGAGCGAGCCGTCGGCGAGCGCGGCGTAGAGGGCGTCGGGGGAGAAGCCGTTGACGCGCGACCACAGCGCGACCGGCACCGCCGGCCAGGACTGCGCCTGGATGGCGCCGACGCGCTCGACCGCCTCGGGCAGCGGAGCGTCGATCCGCTCCAGCAGGCCTTGGCGGGCGAGCAGCGCGCGGTTGAGCTCGGCGTCGTCGATCATGGTCGGCGCAGGAGGGATCGTGGCAGGCCGCCGAGCGCGGCGAGCGGCAGCGCCGAGCGCAGGTCGTAGGGGATGCGCCAGAGGCCCCCGTGAACGGCGCTCTCGGCGAGCGCGGCGTCGGGATCGTCCGGCGGCGCAGCACGATGCAGGTCGCGGACGAGCAGGGCGGCCATGAGGACCCGGGTCGTCGCCGGCGGGAACACCTCGACCCCGAAGCGCCGCGCTCCGGCGTAGGCGGCGGCGAGGACCCGGTTGCGCATGACCGAGCGCGTGGTCGTCGCGGGGGCGAGGTTCAGCGACACGGCGCGGCCCTCGCGCGCGGCGACGACCGCCCGCCAGCGCTGCGCCCGCTTGGCCAGCGCGTAGTTGGGGCCCTGCTGACGCACGATGCCGTCCGCGAGCCGCCGTCGCGCGTATGCCGGGCGCAGCAGCCGTCCGCCGGACGCGACGCGCAGGACGCGGCCGACCCCCCGCCGCCTCCAGCGCCGCCGTGCCTCCTCGACGGCGTCGTCGGGGACGAGGTAGCAGTCCGTCGGCGTCGCGAGCGCGGCGTAGGCGGCGCCGGGAAGGTCGGCCACGAGCAGGTCGGCAGCGGCGGCGAGCCGGACGTGCGCTGCGCCGTCGGAGTACACGTGGCTGGCGACGACGAGCGGCCGGCCGTCGTCGTGCTCGCCGATCCACGCCCGCAGCTCCGGCAGCTCCGTGAGGAGATCCGCGCCGTCGCCGGGCATGCGGACGGTGCCCGATCCAGCGCGCGCGAGACCGCGGATCCGCTGCGCCTGCGATGGCAGGTCGACTGCGAGGACGTCCGCTCCCCAGGCGGCGAGCGGCTCGAGCGGGCCCATCTCAGCCCCCGCGCCGACGAGGACGATGCGGCGGCCCTCGAGCGCCAGCCATTCCGGGTGCTCGAGCACCTCCGAGACGCCGGTCGCGGCGCCCGGCTCGATGACGCCGGCGGCGACCCAGTCGTCGAGCCGGCGGCGCAGGTCGTCGCCGCGCAGGACCTGGTCGCCGGCCGGCAGCGCGAGCTCGCGGACCGGCTCGCCCTCCCCCCGGAGCACGTCGGTGGGCAGGGTCCGCGCCGGCGGGACGGAGAACGCCTCGCGCAGCGGGCGCTCGTCCTGCCCGCGAACGTGGACGAGCCGGGCGTGCAGCGCCTTCAGTCCGGACGCCGCGACGTCGCGCTCGAGCAGCTCGGGCATCAGCTCGACGTAGGCCGTGCGCCAGTCCCCGCACGACGCGATCCGCTCCGCGAGCGCGGGATCGTCGGCGCGTGCGGCGTCCGCGAAGACCGCGCGCCCCGTGGCAAGGGAACTGCGCGTGTCCCCGTCGCCGATCGGGAACTGCACGCCGTCGTCGTCGCCCACGCGCGCACCGTACCTACGCCGGCCCGCGGGGGAGGCGCGCGTTGCGATCCGTGCGCGCGCCCGCTTCCCCGGTCGGTCGTCCGCCCTGGGCGTCGAGGTGGGCGAGCTCGCGCGCGGTCCCCACGAGGCTCGACCCGATCGGATCGACCATCCACGTGTCGATGGCGACGCCGCCGTCGCCGGTCTCCCGCACCGAGAGCATCCGCGCCTGCTGCGGCCAGTCCGCCAGCGAGGTGGTCCCGATGCGCCAGAACCCCGGCCGCCCCGGCGCTCGATATGGCTCGATGCTCGACCTGTGCGTGTCGCCGTTGAGGGCGGCGACGACGCGAGGGAAGCGCGCGAGGAGCGCGAGCGTGTCCTGGCCGAGCGGCCGGTGCGACGCCACCAGCACCCAGCGATCCCCAGCCGCCCGGAGCCGGTTCTCCAGGCGTGCCGTCGGGTTGCGCGCGTCGGAGTCGAGCACGATCAACCGGACGCGGGGACCGAGGTCGGTGACGTAGTCCAGGGCATCCCCCGAGCCGGGAACGCCGCCGGCCGCCCGCAGCCGCCCGACGACCTCGCGGCGCGACAGCAGGCGGCGAGTGGGATCGGCCGGGATCGCGACCTGTCGCCCGGGAAGCCCGCGCGCCAGCACCCGGTCGATGGCCTGTGGATCGGGCTCGGTGGTTCCGAGCTCGCGCAGCGCCTCCTCGGCGTCGACGTCGGCGACCGACCAGCCGCCGCGGGCGATCCGATCCAGCCGCGGCGTCGGCTCCACCTCCCCGGCGACGAGCCAGTCGTGATTGCCCAGGATCGGCAGCCAGGGCACGCCGGCGCCGGGGGAGCGAAACGGCCGCTGCGCCGCCTGCAGCAGACCGCGATGCTGCGGCGGATCGACGTCCGGCCGGTAGTACGCCGGATCGGCGTTGGCGGCGTCCTGGACGCCCACGTAGCCCGGAGCGCCCGAGTCCGGGTCGACCTCGCCGCCGCGCAGCACGGCGAGCGCCTGGTCGAGCTCGTTGCGCTGCGCGTTGTCGATGAGGTCCCCGGCCTCCACGATCTGCCGCGCGCCCTCGCGGCGCAGCGCGCGCAGCGCTCCCGCCAGCACCTGCGGCGCGAGCGCCTCCTGCGGCCGGAACGTCGACGCGTACGCGCCCCCGAGGCGGTCGAGGAACGTCGCGCGGAGCGGCGACTCCTCGTCGCGGACGTGGGCGTCGGTCACCAGGCCGAAGCGCGCTAGCTCGACGCCCGGCCGCGCGCGGGGCGCGAGCTCGGTGCGGTCGACCAGTCGTTCGCCGGGCGCGCGGGCCAGCTCGCCGGAGCCCGTCGTGTCGCGCCAGGTGGCGTCCAGCGTCGAGCCGCCGGCGCCGCTGCGGGCCTCCGTGGCGGCGCCGCAGCCCGCCATCACGAGCACGAGCGCGGTGAGCGCGAGCCGACGCATCACGCCCTCCGCAACCCGGCGACGATCGGCGCCCGCACCGTCCGGTACGCCACGAGCGCCGCTGCGACCGCGCACAGCACCAGCAGCCCGGCGACGATGAGCGCGGCCTGCCCGATGCCGGCGCGCGGCAGCAGCTCGGCGTAGCCGGCGGCCATGCGCCCGACCAGCGGGGCAAGCAGCGCCGACTGCAGCGCGAGCCCGATCGCGGCCGCGGGCACGGCCGCGGCCAGGACGATGCCCGCGAGCAGCAGCGCGATCGTGCGCGTGGCGGCGCCGCCGGCGCGCAGGACCGCGATCGTCTGGCGCCGCTCGAGCGCGATCAGGGCAAGGCCCTGGACGAGCGAGTACAGGCAGACCAGGGCGGTCACGCCGGCGAGTACGCGCAGGAGCGCGGCGAGCGTGGCGAGCAGGCTGGCGTCCGAGCTCGTCGCGCCGCCCACCGCGACGGGCTGCGCTCCGAGCGCGCGCAGCCCGCGGTCGACGGCGGCGCGATCCGCGCCGGGTGCGCTGCGCACCGCGACCTGCGTCGCCTCGGGCGCGCCGGCGGCGAGCAACCGGTCGGGCCTGACGTACGCGACGCGCCCGCTCGTCTCCAGCGCGCGGACGATCCCCACCACGCGGAAGCGGGCCTCGCCGCCCGACGGCAGCTGCGCGGCCAGCGTGCCACCGACCCGCAGGCCGAGCGCGTCGGCCAGCCCCGCGCCAACCTCCGCCTCGTCCGGGCCGGCGAGCCTGCGGCCGCTCGCGAGCGGCGGGTCCTCGAAGCGCGTGTGGTCGCCCGGGAAGGCGATGAGCCGAACCGGCTCGCCGAGCGCGTAGGAGTCGGCGCCGTTCACCTCCATGCGCGGCGCCGCGGCCAGCACGCCCGGGATCCGCTCGACGGCGGGCACGGCGGACGGCGCGAGCGCGACGACCGTGTCGTAGCGCTTGCCGAGCGTCGCCGGATCGTCGCGCAGCGTCACGAGCAGCGAGGCGAGCGCGAGCAGCAGCGCCACGACAGCGACGCAGACGGCGAGCACCGCCACCGTCCCGGCGTACCGCGCGCGTCGCGTCCAGGCGAGGCGGGCACCGAGTCGAAGCGGTCCGGAGATCGCAACGCGCGCGCGGCGCACCCCGCCGGGGAGCTCGGCGCCGCGCAGGAGCGCGACCGGCTGGCGCGCCGTCGCGCGCAGCGCGGGCCAGGTGGAGGCGGCCGCGACGAGCGCCACGGTGAGGACGGAGGCGAGCGCGAGCGGGCCGAGCAGCGCGGCGCCCGGGGGCAGCTCGTTGAGCGTGACGAGCAGGTCGGCCGTCGGTCCGGCGGCGAGGAGCGCGCCCACGGCGAGCCCCAGGACCGCCGCGGGAAGCGCGACGAGCGAACCGCGGAGCGCGTGCGCGGCGACGATCGTCGCGCGCGGGAAGCCGAGCGCGCGCTGGATGCCGAGGGTCTCGAGGCGCCGCTGGACCTCGGAGTGGGCGGCCACGCCGAGCATGACGCCCGCGGCGCCGAGCACGACGACCGAGAAGGCGACGAGGAGCGCCAGGACGATCCCGGCGGCCTCGTCGAGCAGCACTTGGACGCCCTCGCGGGTGACGAAGCGCAGGTTCGCGATGCCGAACGTCGTCGCGCGCGCCTGCTGCAGCGTCACGTCGACGCGCGCGGGATCGTGCGTCCACAGCAGCGCGGTGTTGACGCCGAAGCGCCGGAGCCCCTCGTCCGATCCGGCGACGTAGACGCGCGCGGTGGAGGCGAGCGGATAGGCGACGTTGTCCGGTCCCACGGCGATGCCGACGACGCGATCGGCGCCGAAGCGCCCGAACGAGATGCGATCCCCGACGTGGACGCCCCACTCGCGTGCGACGCCCCGCTCGAGGACGACCCCGTCTGAGCCGCGGTGCACGTCGCGCCCCTCGACGATCGCGTAGCCGCGCCGGCCCGGGCCGAGCACCTCGATGACGCCGCGCCCGGTCGAGCCGGTCCCCGCCGCGATGCGCACCCGCGTGATCTCGGTGCGATAGGAGAGTGCCTCGACGTTGGGCAGCGCCCGCAGCCGCGCCGAGACGTCATCCAGGCGCTGGCGGTCGAAGCGGGCGATGACGTGGGGCAGATCGGCAGCGTCGGCGGAGCGGTCGAACCCCGTAGCAAGCGACCAGCTCACGGTGATCGCCGTCCCCAGCATCGTGGCGGCCAGGGCGATGCCCGCGCCGGCCAGCAGCGAGCGTCGTCCGCCCATCCGGACGAGCGCCACCGCCTCGCGCAGCGCCGCCCTCATCCCGCAAGGAGGCCGTCACGGAGCTCGAGGACGCGCGACGCAGCCGAGGTCGCGGCGTCCTCGTGGGTGACGAGCACCACCGCCCGGCCGCCCTCGGCGACCTCGCGCAGCAAGTCAAGGACGGTGCGCGCGGCGGCCAGGTCGAGGTTGCCGGTCGGCTCGTCCGCCAGCAGCACGGCCGGATCGTTGACGAGCGCCCGCGCGAGCGCGATGCGCTGCTGCTCGCCGCCGGAGAGCTCGTGGGGCATCCTGCCCGCCGCGTCCTGCAGTCCGAGGCGCTCCAGCAGCTGGAGTCCGCGCCCGCGCGCGCCCGGCGCGGCGTCCGGCAGCCGCGCCGCGAGCGCCACGTTCTCCGCCCCCGACAGCTCGGGGACGAGGTGGAAGAACTGGAAGACGAAGCCGACGCGCCTGGCGCGGAGCCGCGCCAGATCGCGCTCCGTGCGGCCGTCGACGCGCTCGCCCGCGACCTCGATCGTCCCGGCGTCCGCGCGGTCCAGGCCGCCGAGGAGATGCAGCAGCGTGGACTTCCCCGAACCGGAGCGGCCGACGATCGCGACGAGCTCGCCCGCGCGCACGTCGAGCGTGGCGCCGTCCAGGACGCGGTGGGCCGCGCGCCCGCGGCCGAACGTCTTCACCAGGCCTCGCGCCCGCACGATCGCGCTCGACACGCGGGAACACGGTACGCCGCGCGCACCGCTCTGGGTGAAGGAGGCGCGGCGGCACGCGTCGAATGAGGACGCTCCGACGATGGCCCCTGCCCGCTCCTCCAAGCCGCGCCGACGCGCACGCCGCTCCTCGGCCGTGCGGCTGCGCATGCCGGTGTTCGAGCAGCGCCACCTCGACGTCCTGGGCCTCGGGCTCGTCGCGATCGCCGTGTTCCTCGCCTTCCCGCTGTGGCTGGGATGGGAGGCGGGCGCCGTCGGGGAGGCGGTGACGGATGCGTTGCGGCTCGCGGTGGGGGAGATCGCCTACGCCGCGCCGCTCGTGCTCGCGACCGTCGGTGCCCTCATCGTCCTACGACCGGTCCTGCCGGCGGTGCGCCCGGTGCGCACGGGCGCGCTGTGCCTGTTCGCGGGCGTCGCGCTCACGCTGGCCGCGGCGGGCGACAGCCCGGGCTTCTGGAACCGGCCGTGGATGGAGGAGCACGGCGGCGCGGCCGGCGAGGCGCTGCTGTGGGCCTGCACCCGCGCGATCGGCGAGATCGGGGCGCACATCCTGGCGATCTTCCTGCTCGTCGCGGGCGCGATCCTGCTCACCGGTGCCTCGGTCGCGGGCGTGCTGCGGGCGACGCACGCGGGCGTGACGGACACGACCCGGGCGCTGCGCACCGCCGTCCCGACGCGGCCGCCGCGCCCCACGCCGCCGACCCCGCCCGAGCCCGAGGAGCAGGAGGACTTCCGCGTCACGGCCACGCTCGACGCCTCCCAGCGCTACCCCGACATCTTCGCGGAGACCGAGGACGCGCCCGAGCCTGCGCCGGAGCCCGTCGAGGAGGAGGTGTCGGCCGAGGATGAGGCGGAGGAGCTCGTCGACGCGGAGGAGGCGGAGGAGCCCGAGCCCGAGGGCGTCATGGAGATCCGCCCCGAGGACCTCACGCCGCAGGGTCGCCTGCGGGCGTCGATCACGGACGATCCCTCTTTCCAGTGGAAGACCCCGCCGGTCACGTCCCTGAGGCGGTCCAGCGCCGAGCAGAGCCGGCCCGACACCGCCGGCCAGGAGCGCACCGCCGGCGCGCTCGTGGAGGCGCTCGGGCACTTCGGCGTGCAGGCCAAGGTCATCGGCATGGTGGCGGGGCCGCACATCACCCGCTACGAGCTGCGCCTCGCCCCCGGCATCAAGATGAGCAAGGTCGCCCAGCTCAAGGACGACCTGGCCTACGCGCTCGCTGCCACCGACATCCGGATCCTCGCCCCCATCCCGGGCAAGACCGCGGTCGGCGTGGAGGTGCCGAACCTGCGGCGCCGCATCGTCCAGCTCGGCGACGTCTTCCAGGACCCGCCCGAGGGATGGTCCCCGCTTACCGTGTGGCTGGGCAAGGACGTCGCCGGCAAGGCGATCGGCGCGGACCTGGCCAAGATGCCGCACCTGCTCGTGGCCGGCACGACCGGCGCCGGCAAGTCGGCCGCGATCAACGCGATGCTCTCGAGCATCCTGCTGCGCGCGACGCCGCACGAGGTGCGCCTCGTCCTCGTCGACCCCAAGCAGGTCGAGCTCAACCACTACGAGTCGGTGCCGCACCTGCTCACGCCGGTCATCACGAGCCCGCGGATGGCGGCGAACGCGCTGCAGAACCTGGTCAAGGAGATGGAGGCGCGCTACTCGATCATGTCGCTGGCGCGCACGCGGTCGCTGCCCGAGCTCAACCGGGCCCGCGCCACGCGCGGCGACTCGCCGCTGCCGTACATCCTCTGCGTGATCGACGAGCTCGCGGACCTGATGATGGTCGCCCCGGCCGACGTCGAGGACTCGATCATCCGCCTGGCCCAGAAGGCGCGCGCCGTCGGCATCCACCTGGTCCTCGCGACGCAGTCCCCGCGCGTCGACGTGATCACGGGCATGATCAAGGCGAACGTCCCCTCCCGCATCGCCTTCGCCGTCTCCTCGCAGACGGACTCCCGCGTGATCCTCGACCAGAACGGGGCCGAGTCGCTGCTGGGCCAGGGCGACATGCTGTTCTCGCCGGTCGGCTCCTCGCGGCTGCAGCGCATCCAGGGCGCGTACATCGATGAGCCGCAGATCGAGGTGATCACCGAGTTCTGGCGCAAGCAGGGCGAGCCCGAGTTCCGCGAGGAGCTGCTGGAGGAGGCCGAGGACGGCGGCGACGAGCCGGGCGCCGGCGGCGACGACGCGTTCAGCCCCGACGAGGACCCGCTGCTGGAGGACGCCATCCGGCTGGTCGCGGAGATGGGCACCGCATCGACCTCGATGCTGCAGCGGCGTCTGCGACTGGGCTACACGCGCGCCGGGCGGCTCATCGACATGCTCGAGCGGCGCAACGTGATCTCCGGCTACGAGGGGTCCAAGCCGCGGCAAGTGCTGGTCTCCGAGGCCGACGTCGAGCGGGTCATCGCGGCGCTGCGCGAGCGCGACGGCACAACTCCTGCAGAGCCCGTGGAACCTGGCGTCCCTGAGTAGCCTTCGGCCCCTGATGCCCGACATCGGGGCGAGCCTCCGGGAGGAACGAATGCGCTCCCGGACCGACATCACGGAGATCGAGGCGCAGACGAAGATCCGCGCCAAGTACCTGCGCGCCCTGGAGAACGAGGAGTGGGACCTCCTCCCGGGACCCACGTACGTCAAGACGTTCCTGCGCACCTATGCCGACGCACTCGGGCTCGACGGGCGGATGCTCGTGGAGGAGTACAAGCTGCGCCACGAGCGCCTCTCCGACGTCGACCTGCAGCCGATCTCGCCCCGCAGGGCGGGCGACCGCGACCGCAAGCAGCGCAGCCGCGTCCCGCGGCTGGGGCTGGTCGCGCTCGTGCTCGTCGCGCTCGTCGTCGCGCTCTACGCGCTCGGCCGCGGGGCGGACGACGACGAGCCCAGCGGCGGCGGCACGCCCGTGAGCACGCAGGCGAGCACCTCGACGCAGACCACCGGCACAAGCACCGCGCGCGCCGCGCCCGCGCCCGCGCGCCTGCGGATCACCGCGCTCGGACAGGTCGTGGTCTGCGCGAAGGCGGCGGACGGGCGCACGCTCGTCGACGGCCGCACGATGCAGGCCGGTCAGAGCACGAGCACCTTTCGCTCGCGGCGCTTCCAACTTCGGCTCTCCAACGGCCAGGTCCGCCTCCGCGTGAACGGGCGGACACGGGAGATCCCCCCGAATGCCGGCGAGCTGGGCTACCAGATCAGCCGCACGGGGAAGATCACCGGCCTCGAGCCGGCGCAACGACCGACCTGCGGCGCCTGAATGACCGTTCCCCGCGCAGCCGTGATCGTCACGGGGACCGAGGTCCTGAGCGGACGCGTGCGCGACGCGAACGGCCCCTGGCTCGCCGATCGCCTGCTGGAGCTCGGCGTGGAGCACGCCGCCACGGTCGTCGTCGGAGATCGCGCGCAGGACATGCGCCGCGCGCTCGCGTGGCTCGCGTCCGAGGGGATGGCGCTCGTCATCACGAGCGGCGGCCTGGGGCCGACGGCGGACGACCTCACGATGGAGGTCGTCGCCGAGTTCCAGGGCCGGCCACTCGTCCTCGACGAGGGGCTCGAGGGACGCATCGCCGCGAAGCTCGAGCCGCTGCTCGCGCGCTTCCCCAGCCTCGACGTCGCGGCCTGGCGCGAGGGCACCCGCAAGCAGGCGCACGTGCCGGAGGGAACGACGGTGCTCGAGCCGGTCGGCACCGCGCCCGGAGTCGTCGTGCCGGGCACGCCGACGATCGTCGTCCTGCCCGGCCCGCCCGGCGAGCTGCAGGCCATGTGGCCCGACGCGCTGCGCGCGCCCGCGCTGCGGCAGGCCATCGCCGGCGCCGGCAGCTTCGAGGTCCGCACCCTGCGGATCTACGGGATGCCCGAGTCGGAGATCGCCGAGACCCTCCGCGTCGCCGAGCGCCAGGGAATCGACCTGGGCGAGATCGAGATCACGACCTGCCTGCGCCGCGGGGAGATCGAGGTCGTCACGCGGTTCGCCCCGGAGGCGGCGGACGCGTACGCCGCGCTGGAGGAGGTCATCCGCGAACGTCATGCCGCCACGCTCTTCTCCGACGACGGCAGCACGATCGACGAGCTCGTCGCGCGCGCGTTGCTGGATCGCGGGGCGACGATCGCGACGGCCGAGTCGTGCACCGGCGGGCTGCTCGCGGCCCGGCTCACCGAGCGGGCCGGCTCGTCGGACTACGTGCTGGGCGGGATCGTCGCCTATGCGAACTCCGCGAAGGTGCATCTCGCCGGCGTCGATCCGGAGCTCATCACGCGCCATGGCGCAGTGTCGGTGGAGGTCGCCGAGGCGCTCGCCTTCGGCGCGCTGCGCCGCTTCGAGTCCGACGTGGGGGTCGGGATCACGGGTGTCGCGGGCCCCGGCGGGGGCACCGAGGCCAAGCCTGTCGGCTTCGTCTGCCTGTCGGCGGCGGCGCGCGACGGGCGCCGGCTCACCCGCACAGTGACGCTGCCGGGCGGGCGCCAGGACGTCCGCGACCGCTCCACGACCGTGGCGCTGCACCTCGTTCGCCGGCTGCTGCACGGCGAGGGGGAGCGCGCCCTGGTCGCGGCGTGAGGTGCGCTCCGCTCGGGCCTTCGTCCTCGAGTGCCGCGCGGTTCGGTCACTCGACTGGGGTTGGCCCTTCTTGCCGCCGTGCATCCCGTTCGCGCGAGGCTGTGGTGCGTGCCGTGCTGGAAGTCACCGAGGGAAAGGCAGGGGCTTGCGCGCGACCGCGGCCGGTCTCCGCAACGGGTTGAGGTGGCTTACATCAGCCGAGGTCACTTTGTTCGCCTCGTGGGCGGTGAGGTGACCCCGAACAGCGTTCGAGTAGGGCGCGCCGCTCACGCGGTCGACGTTCTCGATGAGATGGCGGGAGAACGTCGACGGGGCGGCGGGCGGAGGCCGGCACCGCGACGCGCCCAGCCAACTCCCTTTCCCTCATGACTCCGCGCCGCCGGCGCCCCAGCCCCGCCTGCACTGGATGCACAAGTGCCTCGGCGGCCGACCCCAGCTGAGTGGTGACCAGACGCAACGCACCGCAGCGAACGCCGGAACGGAGCGCACCCACGACCATGCCCCGGCTAGGGTCCACCCGTGCGGCTCTTCGCGGCGGCCGACCTCCCCGACGACGTGCGCCTGCCGCTGGCCGCGTGGGGGGCGGCCAGCGGGGAGATCTGCCCGGAGCTGCGGCCGGTCGCCGAGGACCGTCTGCACCTCACGCTCGTCTTCCTGGGCTCGCGCTCCGAGGAGGACGCCGAGCGGCTCGGTCCGCTCGTGGTCGGGTGCGCCGACGGTCCGGTCGAGGTGGTGCTGGGAGAGCCGCTGTGGCTCGCGCCGCGCCGGCCTCACGTATTGACCGTCGCGCTGCGCGATTGCACGGGTGCACTGGCTGCGCTGCAGGGACGCGTCGCCGATGCCTTGGACGAGCACGAGGACCGCGCCTACCGACCGCACGTGACCGTCGCGCGCGTGCGCAAGGGCGCGCGTATCCGGCCGTCGGAGGTGGAGCTGCCGCCCGCGCCGGAGGCGTCCTTCGGCCTCGAGGCGCTCGCGCTGTACAGCTCGCGCCTCGGGCCCAAGCCGCGTTACGAGCCGCTCGCGAAGGTTCCACTGGCCTGACACAGACTTGTGACAGAGCGACGTCGATCCGTCACAGGCCCATCCGTAGCGTCCGATCCGTCCGACGCGGCTTGCACCATGGCCGCTGAACTCCGAGCGCGAGGAAAGGCCCTCACCACCCATGTCCATGATCGACGAGAAGGCCGCGAAGGCCCGCAACGACGCCCTCCAGGGCGCGCTCACCCAGATCGAGCGCCAGTTCGGCAAGGGCACCGTCATGCGCATGGGCGACGAGGGTGCGCAGGTGAAGGTCAACGCGATCCCGACCGGCGCGTTGTCGCTGGATCTGGCACTCGGCATCGGCGGGATGCCCCGCGGGCGCATCGTCGAGGTCTTCGGCCCGGAGTCCTCGGGCAAGACGACGCTCGTCTATCACGTGCTCGCCGAGGCGCAGAGGCTCGGCGGCGTCTGCGCGTTCATCGACGCCGAGCATGCGATGGACCCGCTCTACGCGCGGCAGATCGGGGTCGACATCGACGAGCTGCTCGTGTCCCAGCCCGACTACGGCGAGCAGGCGCTGGAGATCGCCGACATGCTCGTGCGCTCGGGCGCCGTGGACGTCATCGCGGTCGACTCGGTCGCCGCGCTCACGCCGCGCGCCGAGCTCGAGGGCCAGATGGGGGACACGACGGTGGGCCTGCAGGCGCGGATGATGAGCCAGGCGATGCGCAAGCTCGCCGGCAACCTCAACCGCACGCAGACGATGTGCCTCTTCACGAACCAGATCCGCGAGAAGGTCGGGGTCATGTTCGGCTCGCCGGAGACGCAGCCGGGCGGCCGCGCGCTGAAGTTCTACTCGTCTCAGCGACTGGACATCCGCCGCATCGAGACGCTGAAGGACGGCGCGGAGGCGGTCGGCAACCGCGTCCGGGTCAAGGTGGTGAAGAACAAGGTGGCGGCGCCGTTCCGCCAGGCCGAGTTCGACATCGAGTTCGGCAAGGGCATCTCGACGTCGGGCTGCATCCTCGACCTCGGCCTCGAGCACGGCGTGGTGGCGAAGTCCGGCTCGTTCTTCTCCTACGACGACGAGCGCCTCGGCCAGGGGCGCAACAACGCGAAGGCGTTCCTGGACGAGCATCCCGAGGTGGCGCGGGAGATCGAGTCGAAGATCTACGCGATCCTCGGGGTCGACAACGAGCTCGTGGCGCCGATCGAGCGCGACGACGTCCCTCAGGACGACCTGATCGGCGAGGACCTCCCGGTCGCCGCGGCGTGACCGCCGAGGATCGCCTGCAGCACGCGCTCGACCTCGCCTACCGCTACCTGGGACGGCGCGACCGCACCGTCCTCGAGGTGCGCCGCCACCTCGAGGGCAAGCGCGTGGAGCCCTCGGCCATCGATGCCGCGCTGCGCGAGCTGCGCGACACCGGCTACCTGGACGACGCACGCTACGCGCGGCGCTTCGCCGAGGACCGGCGCGACCTCGACGACTGGGGCGCCGACCGGATCGCGCGGCGCCTGCACGCGGCCGGCGTCGCCGAGGAGGACGTCGCGGCGGCGCTCGGCGATCGCGGCCTGGAGGACGAGCGCGAGGCGGCCGTCGCGCTGCTGCGCCGGCGTCTGCGGGGCGCTCCGCGGTCGGACCGCGAGCGTGAGCGCGCGCTCGGGATCCTCGCGCGCAAGGGCTTCGACCTGGACGTCGCCTACGAGGCCGTGCGGGCGTTCGAGCGCGAGGCGGTCGGCCGGCCCGCGGTCGTCGGGCCGCTGGCCTGACGGGGGCACCGATGCGAGCAGCGCGGGTCCACAACTACACCGAGCACAAGCTGCGGGTCGAGGACGTCGACGAGCCGGAGATCCAGACGCCGTGGGATGTCATCGTCCGCATCGGCGGCGCCGGCGTGTGCCGGACGGACCTGCACGTGCTCGCGGGCATGTGGGACTTCACGTCGCCCGGCCTGCCTTTCGTCCCCGGCCACGAGAACGCCGGCTGGGTGCACGCGGTCGGGTCTGCGGTCACGTCCGTCGAGGTGGGCGACACGGTCATCGCGCACTCGTTCGTGACCT
>Ga0081539_10003558_pt1 | contig 18920 bp, 17 predicted proteins | sample TabmetS4T2R2_FD_71023 | JGI IMG/M metagenome (GOLD analysis project Ga0081539, IMG submission 71023) | Tabebuia heterophylla rhizosphere microbial communities from the University of Puerto Rico - S4T2R2 | ecosystem: Host-associated > Plants > Roots > Rhizosphere ...
CCATGCTCCGGACCACCGTCGCCGCCAAGTCCTGCTTCGCCGCGTCCGGCAACGCCCCAACGACCCCCTCGGCCGCCGCCTTCTGCTGCTCCGGGGATTCGAGGCCGCTCACCACTGTTGCCGCGAGCGCCTCATTGTCGGTTGCCGGCAACGTCCGGGCACCAAGGTCGGCGGCTGCCTGAGCGGTCGTCGGAGGGGCAACAGTCGAGCTGCCGCCGCCGTTCGCCGACTCGGACGGGCTCGACGCGTGCGGTTCGATCACCTGATTGTCCGGCATGGTCAGCCTCCCTGCCGTCACGCCTGAGTACGCGAGAATCCTGTTCCTCATCGTCATGGATGACTCGCCCGCGTTGGCAGGATCGTCGCTAACCCGACCATCGGCAGAACTACACCCGCCAACTTGGTCGACCCCGTCCGGATCGGCCGGTACCCGCATGGCGGCAAATGAGGATGTGGGTCGCAGTTGCGGAGGTGTAACTGGGTGCTGGAGTCAGACACGCGCGCGGCCTGCGCTGCGTCAGTAGCGTCGGCGTGAAGGACTCCGCGCGGAGAACTGGCGAGACCATTCTCCGGCTGACACATGGTGCCCCACGTTTGGATGAGTCAAGGAGCGAGTGAAGATGGCCAGAGTTGTCATGCAGGCTGTGGTTTCGGTGGACGGCTACATCGCCTATCCCGATGACACCGTCGGGCCGCTGTTCGACTGGTACGGCAACGGGGACGTCACAGTCCAAGCCAACGAGAAGTGGGCGTTCCACGTCAGCCGCGCCTCCGCCGACTACGTGAAGCCCTTCTGGGACGCCATCAAGGTGACAGTGATCGGCCGCCACCTGTTCGAAACCACCGACGGTTGGGCGGGCGTACCCGCCGCCGGGGACGAGCTCGTCGTCGTCACGCATCGGCCGCTGCCCGAGGAGTGGCTCGCCAGGTTCCCTGACGCGCCGTTCCACACAGCCGACTCCGTCGAGGCCGGCATCGCGCACGCCAAGGAAATCGCCGGTGACGGTCTGGTCTGCGTGACCGCAGGCGACGTCGGCGGACAGGCGTTCTCGGCGGGCCTGGTCGACGAGGTAGCGATGGACGTCGTTCCGGTCGTCATGGGTGAAGGAATACGATTCTTCGGCAGCCACATCGGCACCGTTCTTCTCGACGACCCGGACATGATGGTCCAGGGCGACCGCGTGTTGCATCTGCACTACACCGTCAACCGCGACCGGAACCCAGACACCGTTCACCCATCATGACGGAAGGCAGCGCACGCACGGCGGTCATGACCGTGCGGCAGGACGGTCTCAATGCACCAACTGCGAGGACGCACCGGGATGTCGGAGCCGCGGCCCGGACTGTCAGGTTTCGTCGTCGTCCAGGTCGACGGTGAGGCTGACGCTGCGTGTGTATCGGCCCGGGCAGTGTTGGGTCAGGATGGTCGGCTCCGGGCGTTGGCCCAGGGCCAGGGCTAGTGCCGGGCTAGTGCTGCCCCGTACGGGTCCGGGATGACACCCCAACCCCAGTACGGCAGCGGTCGGTCTGGCGCCACGCCGAGGACCATTTCCGGATCGATATCGTGCTCGTCATGGTCCGCCACGGCAACATCGTCGGCAGCCCTTCGACCGCGGTCTTTAGCCGTGGTTCGGTACGTAGTGGGCGACTTGATGGTTGGACAATGAGAAGGCTTCAGGTACTCGGAGCCGCAGCAGGTGTCGGCAGTTCTGTTGTGATGCCGGGTCCCCGGCGGAACCCGCCGAGCTGCTGGTGAATGACGAGAGTCGCCGCGCCAAGAGCTGACGAATGCTTCGCGGACTCTGATAGGCGCACGGCCGTGGCGTGGACGGTGTGGACGAAGGCGAGCCGGTCGAGTTCATCTGCCACGACGCGCGCATAGATGGGCCCGGCGATGTCGAATCCGGGGCCTGTGAGCACGACATGGTCGAGATCGAGCACGTTGGTGAGCGACAGGAGAGCGGCGCCGAGGATCCGCGCCGACGCCTCGAGAAGGGCCAGCGCATCGGGGTCGCCGTCCATGGCCGCAACGGCGATGCGCTCATAGTCCTCCCACTCGTCGTTGTCGGCGCTGATGCCTAGGCGGTCGGCCAGCCCATCGACCTGGCGTGCTTTCTCCACGACGCGCGGCGGGGACGCCAGGAGTTCGAGGCAGCCCCTGCTACCGCAGGGACATTCCGGTCCGTCGACGTCCAAGACCATGTGCCCGATCTCTCCGACGTTCGAAGTGGAACCGCGGTAAACGTCACCGTCGGTGACCAGTCCCACGCCGAAGCCGTGCGCCATGTTGAGTACGGCGAAGCTGCTTGTGGCGGGCGCGCGGCTGATCCAGAACTCACCGATGGCCGCACATGTGGAGTCGTTCTCCACCGTGATATTCATCCGCGTGGCGTCGGCGAGATCGTCCTCGATGGCGTGCCAGGCCCACTCGGCGTAGTCGAGCGGGTGCGTACGGGTCAAGTATCCGCTGATCTCCCGACGGCCCGGGGTCGCGACTCCGACCCCTAGCACGCTCGAGCGGTTCACCCCGGCGACGCCGATGAGCGTCTCCAGGTCACGGACCATGCGAGGCACGACCGCAGACCGGGTCTGGTGCGCGATTCCGACGGACTCGGTGGAGGCGACGATCCGGCCGGCGAGGTCGGTCAGCACATAGCTGATGCGGGTGTCACCGAGGAACACGCCGACGGCGTGCCGCGAGCTCGCATTCAGCTCCAGCAGCGTCGGGCGCTTCCCCCCGGTCGAGACACCTCGACCGGTCTCGGCAACGACGCCGTCCGTCAGGAGCTGCTTGACGATGCGCGAGACCGATGCCTCGGTCAGTCCTGAGCGCGCGGCGAGCTCCACCCTGCTCACCGATCCCGCAGACCGGATCAGGTCCAGAATAGTGCCGCTGTTGTCACGCCCTGTAGTTATGCCATTGCGCCTAGCCACAGTACCTCCCTTCGAAACTTACTTACGTACTCTATCTAAGTTACGGTTTTCCTGCTAGCGTTCGCGTCTAACCCATGAAGGTGCAGGTCACATTGACATGAGGAGTGGACGATGAGCCTTCCGAAGTTGCGGCGAGCCGCCACGACCGTCATCGCGGTCGGCGCACTCGCTTCGCTCGGGCTGACCGGATGCGGCAGCGACTCGACATCAAGCGATGGCGGGTCCGCCACGCAGGGCAACATCACCTGGTGGAGCTGGACTCCGGACAACGATCTCGCCGCCCGCGAGATCGCCGCGTTCAACAAGCAGTACCCGGACATCAAGGTCACCTACAAGAAGGTACCGATCGACAATTACTCCGCGCTCCTTAAGCCGGCGCTCGCGTCGGATGACGGCCCTGACGTGTACACCGTCAACGCGAGTGGCAGTTTCTCCGCCGAAGCGTTCGCCCCGTACGCGTACGACCTCACCCCGGACGTGAAGAAGCTGCTCGGCGACGACTGGCAGTCGAAGGTATACGCCGATGGCGCGAAGGCGTTCACGGTCAAGGATCGTCTCGTCGCAGGCCAGTGGGCCAAGGTCGGTGCCGGAATCCTCTGGATCAACAAGGGGACATTCGACAAGTACAACCTGAAGCCTCCGACGACCATGGACGAGTGGGTGTCGGTCTGTAAGACGTTCCGAGCCAACGGACTCGGTTGCCTCCGCGAAGGACTGGCGGGCACCTCCGGTTTCGTCGTCGACACGTTGCATTCGATCACCGACAGCGTCGAGCCCGGTGCGTGGACGGCTGCGGTGGCCCGTCAGAAGAAGTGGACCGATCCGGGGCTTGTCCAGTCGCTGCAGATCCTTCAGGACATGTCGACGAACGGCGTCCTGGACGAGGGCTCGGTCGGGATCCAGCAGTATCCCGACGTCAACAACGCGTTCTTGACCGGCAAGGTGCCCATGGTGCAGATGGGCACGTGGTACCAGCAATACGCGACGGTGAACAGCCTGACCGCGGCCCTGCAGGGCGCGGGCGTGCCCGCGGACACCAAGAAAATCACCATTCTCCCGACCCCGTTCCCCGACGTCGCCGGCAAGGGCAACCCGCCGACGATGTTCGCCGACCCGGACGCCGGCAACTCGGTCAACGCCAAGTCGAAGGTTCGAAACGCAGCCGTAACCTTCGCGCTCTGGCTCGGCCACACCAAGGAGGGCCAGCAGGTCGTCGCCGACAACGTGGACTCCTTCCCGACCTTGAACGGCGTCGGCCCGAACTTCGACAACATCGAGCTGGTCAACCCGAAACTGCAACGCCCCGCCCTGGAGGACGTCAGCAAGCGACTCGGTGAGGCCACCGCTGCGCGCAACGTCGGTACCTCGGCCCAACTCAACCAGGCGATCATCGATGCCGCTCAGGCAGTCGTCAGCGGAAAGTCACCCTCGGACGCGGCCGCCGCGATCCAGTCCGTGGCCGACTCGGAGCAGAAATGACCCGCGCCAATCCTGAAGCTGGAAAGGATCGACGGCCGTGACGACAACGCTCAAGCAGGTCGGTGCATCGAGGGGGAGGATCGCGGTGCACCGACCCGGCCGGCTTCATCGCCCGCGCGGATTGCCCTGGATCTTGCCGGCCATGCTGTTCTCGGTAGGGCTCATCTACTACTGCATCTTCTACACGGGCTACATCTCGACGCTCGACTGGGACGGCGCGAGCCCGCTGCAGGAGAACGTCGGCACGGCGAACTACACGCGGATGTTGAGCGATCACGTGTTCTGGGCCTCGCTCCGGCACACCGTGGTGTTCTTCATCGTGACCTTCACCGTGCAAGTCGCGCTAGGCCTGACTTTCGCCTGCCTGCTGCACTCACGACTGTATCTGCGCACCATCTACAAAGTACTCATCTTCATCCCCGTGGTCTTGGCGACCGCGACGACCGCTCCGGTCTTTCGGCAGATCTTCGCACCGGACGGACAGCTGAACGATATTCTGCACGCCGTCGGGCTCGGGGATCTCGCACAGCCATGGTTCGCGAACGGCACAATCGCCTTGGCCATTGTGATGTGGGTTCAGATCTGGCAGTCCACCGGAGTCGTCTTCGTGCTCTACTTCGCCGCGATCAGCCACATCGAACCTGAAATTCTCGAGGCGGCCAGAATCGATGGCGCCGGCGACCTACGCGTCCTGGCGTCGATCATCTGGCCCGGAGTGCGAGGTACCACGATCGCGATCGCGATCCTGACCGCCATCGGCTCGCTGAAGACCTTCGACATCCCCTTCCTGATCACCGGTGGCGGTCCGAGCTACGCGACCGAGTTCCTCGGAACGATGATCTATCGCGTGAGCGTGTCCCTCTCGCAGGTCGGCTACGGGGCGGCGCTTTCGGTCGTGCTGCTCATTCTCGCGGTCGGTGCGGCAATCATCATCAACGCGGGCGGACGCCGAGGAGGACGAGCCGATGTTTGAAACGCGCCGGATCCGGTCGAAGATCCTGCTGCAGATCCTCCTGACGATTCTGGTGATCCCGTTCGTCTTCCCGCTCGTCGCCATGGTCCAGGGATCGCTCGCCGGCTCAGGATGGGCCAACTACCGCACGGTCCTGTCCCTTCCGCTCCTCCCCGGATTCTTCCTGAACAGCGCCATGCTGGCGGCCGCGGTCATCGTCATCACGCTGATCTGCACGATGACCGCGGCGTTCGGGTTCTCGAAACTGCACATCCGTGGCAAGGAGGTCTACTTCTGGGCGTTGCTCGCCGCCTTGACTCTGCCCGAGGTCGTCCTCCTCGCCCCGCTGTTCGCCACCGTCACGAAGATCGGTGCCTACAACACTCTCTGGGCGGTGATCCTGCCGGTTGCCGCGTTGCAGGTTCCCTTCACGGTCCTGCTCGCAAGAAACTTCGTCGACGGCATTCCCGACCAGCTCCTGGAGGCGGCGAGGGTCGACGGCGCCAACGTTGCCCGCGCCTTCTGGCACATCATCCTGCCGCTGACCCGTCCGATCATGGCGGCGGTCGTCGTTCTGGTCTTCATCAACGCATGGAACAACTTCCTCCTGCCGTTGCTGTTCCTGCAAACGCCGGAGAATCAGACGGTCACCCTGGTTCCCTCGTTTTTCGTCGGGCAATACAACAACGATCAGACGAAGGTGCTGGCGGCCGCGGTCCTCACCGGACTTCCGGTCGTCGTGGGTTATATCTGCCTGCAGCGATTCTTCGAACGCGGCCTCGCCGCCGGCGCACTGAAATAGCGCCAGCCGCATCGTCGACCATCAAGCAGAAAGGGAAAATCGATGCCTCACGCCCGCATTGACCTGCACCGTGTGCACCAGCCGCAGCTACCGGAGTTCAGCCGAGCGGTGCTGGCCGGAATGGTCAAGGGATTCGACATGCCAGCGGACGATCTTTTTCAGGTCTTCCGCTTTCATGAGCCCGGCGAACTGGTCTATTCACCGACGTTCCCCGAACAGCAGCGCGACGACATCATCTTTGTCGAAATCGTCGCTCAAGTCGGCTACACCGACGAGCAGAAGCAGGGCGCCATGAGATCCATCGTGGACGAACTCGAGACGCTGGGCGTGAAGCGGGACAATGTGCTGTGCGTCATGCTCGAGGTGCACGGCGCGGCGTGGCACGCGGGTAAGTCGTAACGCCACCTCAACCACACGCCTAAGCAATCAGAAAGGATCCCTCCGTGCCGTTCTATCGATCGCTAGCTCCGGGCCAGGTCGCGCGCATTCACATTCACGACGTCAAGACCGGTGACGACGTCGTCGTGCACGAGAGCCGGGACGTCCTCTTCGAGGCGCCGAACTGGACGACCGACGGGCAAGCCCTCCTCGTCAACGGCGCTGGCGTCATGTGGTCGATCGGGATCGAAGCCGGTGCGAGCCCGGTGCGGATCGAGCACCAGGGTCTGCCCGAAGCCAACAACGACCACGTCCTCGACCCCGATGGCCAGCACATCTTCCTGTCGGCGATGGACAAGCACATCTACCGGGGCCGCATCACCGGGGGCCCGGTCACGCGCGTGACCTCGGACGCCGACGTCTGGCACTTCCTCCACGGTGTGTCTCCCGACGGCAAGCGCCTCGCGTACGTCCGGATCACCGCCTTCGACCAGCCGGGAAGGCTCGCCCTGACCTCGACAGCCAAAGGATCCGAATCCGTGCTCCTGGATACCGGTGAGGGGCACATCGACGGCCCCGAGTGGTCGCCCGATGGGAAGTGGATCTACTTCAACACCGAGCGGTGGGCGGACCGACCGGGCCACGCGCAACTCGCTCGTGTCCCGGACGGCGGCGGCGAGGTCGAACGACTCGTGTCGAGCGACACCGTCGACTGGTTCCCCCATCTGTCACCGGACGGCCGGTTCGCCGTGTATATCGAGTTCCCGACCGGCACCGAGGGGCACCCGCCGGATCTGGCCGTCCACCTGGTCGTCGTGAGCACCGACGACTGGGCCACGCCCCTTGAGCGCATCGCCCTGCCCGGCGGGCAAGGCACCATCAACGTCAACAGCTGGGCGCCGGATTCTCAGCGGTTCGCGTACGTGTCATATCCCACCGTGTAAACCCCTGACCGCAACGGCGGTCGTCCAGGAGATGATCATCATGAAGACAGGTGAGGCGAGACCGCCGATCACGCCGGAGTCATCCGACTGGCTCCGGCCGCTCGGCGCGACCGGGCTGACCGTGTCGGCCGTCGCGGCCGGCGGCGGCCCGCTGGGCGGCATGCCGGACCTGTTCGGCTATGACACTCCGGAAGAGCAGGCCGTCGGCATCGTCCACGACATCCTTGCCAGTCCGATCCGAGTGATCGATACCGCCAACGGATACTCCGACGGCAAGAGCGAAGAGCGGATCGGCGCGGCCCTGCGCGACGCCGGCTCCGCCGTCAAAGGTTTGCTCGTCGCGACCAAGGTCGACGCCAAGGACGGTGACTACTCGGGTCGCCGAGTGGTCGATTCGGTGGCCGAGAGCCGCGCACGCCTCGGTTTGGACCACCTCCCACTGGTCTACCTCCACGACCCCGAGTTTCACCCGGACGCGGGATTCGAGAAACCCGGAGGAGCGGTCGAGGCGATGGTGCGCCTGCGGGACGAGGGCGTGATCGGTCACCTCGGTGTCGCTGGCGGCCACACCCCGACGATGGAGCGGATGCTGGACCTCGGAGTCTTCGAGGTGCTGCTGACCCATTCACGGCTGACGTTGCTCGACCGCGGTGCCGACGACCTCGTGGACCGTGCACGTGCCGCCGGCCTCGGCATCGCGAATGCGGCGGTCCTCGGCGGCGGCCTGCTTGCTTCGCGCAGCGCGCTGCCGCTCTACGGCTTCCGCCCAGCACGACCGGAGATCATCGCCGCCGCCTCGGCCCTGCATGATCTCGCCGACGAGTGCGGTGTCTCCCTCGGGGATGCCGCCGTACAGCATTCGCTTCGCGACGACCGCATCGACATGACGGTGGTGGGCTTCTCCAAACCCGCCCGCCTCCCCCGCCTCCTCGCCGCGCTGCGCACCCCGATTCCGGACGAATTCTGGGTGCGGGCGAGCGAGTTGCTGCCGCCGCCCCATCTCTGGCTCGACCATTCGTAGTCGGCGAAGGAGTACACATGACCACGGAAAGCCTCATCCCGCGCCCACGCCGCATCGAACCGGCACCCACCCTTCGGTGGGGCGTGATCGGGCCGGGCTCCATCGCGGGACGATTCGTCGACGCGCTGCGCGCGCACGGCACGCAGCAGGTGGTGGCAGTCGGATCCCGTGCACCCGAGCGAGCCGCGTCGTTCGCGGCGCAGCACGGGATCGCGGGCACGGCGGGTTCCATCGAGCAGATCCTCGATATGGTCGAGGTGGACGTTGTCTACATCGCCACACCGCACGACAGCCACCGCGCGCTGGCGGAGCGCGCGCTGGACGCCGGCAAACACGTCGTCGTAGAAAAGCCCCTCGCGACGACCGAGACCGACGCGAAGGTGATCACATCGGGTGCGCGTGACCGCGGTCTGTTCGCGATGGAAGCGATGTGGACCCGGTACCTTCCACAAGCGAATGTGCTCCGGCAACTGCTCGAGGAGCACGCCATCGGCGAGGTGACATACGTGTCCGCCGACTTCGGTTTCGTCGCGCCGTACGACCCGATGCACCGGCTGTTCAACCCCGATCTGGCCGGTGGAGCCCTGCTGGACGCAGGTGTCTACCCGGTGTCCTTCATCGCATCCGTGCTCGGCCCGCCCGCGGACGTGACCGCGGCCGGGACGCTGGCCTCGACCGGCGTCGACGACCACGCTCAACTCACCCTGCCGTACGACAGCGCCATCGGAGCGGCGACGACCTCCCTCCGGTCGGCCCTACCGGTACGCGCCGTCATCGCCGGAACCGGCGGCCGCATCGAAATCGAACCGCCGTTCATCCGGCCGAGCGCGTTGACACTGTCCACCAAGGCGATGTGGGGACCAGACCCGGACGCCGCTCGGTGGACCGATGACGCGCTCACGGATCCGTACGACGCGTTGCATTACGAAGCCGACGCCGCGGCCCGGTTCATCGCCGACGGCCGTGTCGAGTCGCCGGTGCACGACCATGCCGAGACGGTCGCGGTGATCAGCGTGCTCGAGCGCGCGAGACAGCAGCTCGGCGCACGCTGAGCGCATCGGGAACAAACCCCGTCGCCTGACGAGAGCAAACACGGAAGCGCCGGGCGGCGTCACCGACCAATGCCGCCGCAGCGAGCGTTGATCGGCGTGCAAGGACTCACCGTCGAACGAGCCGGACACGGTGCCGTTCCGTTACCCAGAGGAGTGCCGTGACCATCGCACCCGCCGCCCGCTTCGGCGTCGTCGGCAGTGGCTGGCGTACCCAGTTCTTCCTGCGCCTGGCGCGTTTGGCGCCGGCACATCTCACCGTGACCGGTGTGGTGACCCGGACCGCGGAGCGAGGGGCACAGATCGAAGCCGAGTGGGACGTACCAACGTTTCGCACGCTTGCCGACCTCGCCGCGGCCGCGGAAGCTGACTTCGTGGTGGCCTCAGTCCCCTGGCCGGCTACCCCGGAGATCACGACCCAGGCCGTCCACCTCGGGTTGTACGTGCTCGCCGAGACTCCACCGGCGCCCGACGCGGCCGGGCTGCGCGAGCTGTGGGACGCCGTCGGGGCGAGCGGACGCGTCCAGGTGGCCGAGCAGTACCTGCTCATGCCCGGACACGCCGCCCGGCTGGCCCTACTGCGCCAGGGCATCATCGGCGACATCACGTCGGTTCAGGTCAGTTCCACTCATCTGTACCACGCGACATCGATGATCCGGCACATGCTCGGCGTCGAATTCGAGCCGGCGACCGTCGTCGCTCGCGCCTTCCAGGCTCCGCTCGTCAACCCGCTGTCGCCACAGGGCTGGAACGAGTCCGACGAACCCGAACAGCTCACCACGACCATCGCGATGCTCGACTTCGGCGGCGGCCGTTCAGGGCTCTACGACTTCACCGACAACCAGTGGTGGAACCCGCTACGGGCACGCCGCATCGTCATCCGCGGCTCCCGCGGCGAGATCGTCGACGACACCATCGTACGGTTGGCCGACGCCGTCACCCCGGTGGCGTCGGCGCTCGACCGCCGCCAGCTCGGTATCGACCTCAATCTGGAAGGGATCGAACTGGCGCACATCAGCTTCGACGGCCGGGTGGTCTACCGGAACCCGTTCCCGGGCGCCCGCTTCTCCGACGACGACCTTGCCGTCGCGACCCTCCTGCGGGACACCGGGCGCTGGGCCCGGGGCGAAGGCCCGGAACCGTACCCGCTGGCCGAGGGGTGTCAAGACCACCTGCTGGGTCTGGCCATGGAAGAAGCGGCCCGCACCGGGACGCCGGTCACCACAACCCGGGAGAACTGGGCCAACTAAGAGCTCACCGACCACGACATTGAGAAGATGTACTCCAACACGTTTCCTCGCTCCAGCCACCCGCCGAGACGGTCGCCACATCGGCGACTACCAACGAAGCGCCGATGGCGACGCCGATTCATCACTCGTGCCGGCGTCCAGCCCAGTAAGGAAGGAAATGACAACGACATCGGCATCCGACGGACTCGAGGTCGGGCGCAGTCCGGGACGTAGCACTCTCCAGCCGGGGCAAATCTCGCAGCTGGTCGTGGTCGACCTCCGCACCCGCACCGAGCGAGTGGTGTTCGAGAGGGACACCCTCATCGAGTCCCCGAACTGGACTCCGGACGGTCAGTGGTTCGTCATCAACGGCGGCGGCCGGCTCTACCGTCTGCCAGCAGACGGTTCCGGCGGTCTCGAACACATTCCGGTCGGAAGCGTCAGTGGCGTCAACAACGACCACGTGCTCTCGCCGGACGGCAACCGGATCTACTTCAGCGCCGAGGGCCACCTGTACTGCGTCGACATCGTCGGTGGTGAGGCCCGCAGGGTGTCGAACGTGCATCCCGCGAAGCAGCGATACGGCTACTGGCTGCATGGGGTGTCCCCGGACGAAAGCACGCTGGCCTATGTCTCAGTCGAGCCCGAGGGGAACCAGCCGCGCGCCCGGCGGAACCTCGCGACGATCCCCGCCACCGGCGGTCCCGACAACCAGATCACCGAGGGCGTGAACGCATACGACGGTCCGGAGTACTCGCCGGACGGACAGTGGATCTACTACAACTCTGAGGAGGCCGCGTCGGTTCCGGGCCACGCCCAGCTGTTCCGGATGCGGCCCGATGGGACCGGTCGGGAGCAGTTGACGTTCGACGACCGGGTGAACTGGTTCCCCCATCTGGCACCCGACGGTACGCGGCTCGTGTTCATCAGCTACGAACCTGGGACCGTGAGCCATCCGGCGGATGTGCCGGTCACCTTGCGGGTGATGCCGGCCAACGGTGGCACCCCCGAGACGGTCGCCACACTGTTCGGTGGCCAGGGCACCCTGAACACCAACAGCTGGGCGGCCGACAGCCAACGCTTCGCATTCCTCGCGTATCCCGCGCGGACGTAGACGCCACGGCGTGGGCGCTCGACGCTAACTGACGGGTCCCGCGCCGCCACGCCCGCAGGGAATCGCGGTCATTCGGATATGCCGTCAACACGGCCGCACCGGCCGCCGGCGGACTACGGTCGCCGTATGGAGCCTCGGTGTCCGGTCAGATGAGAGCAGTGCGCTGGCACGGTCGCGGCGACATCCGGTACGAGGTGGTGCCGGCCGCGCCGCCGCCCGGGCCAGGCGAGATCCGGATCCGCGTCGCGTGGTGTGGCCTGTGCGGATCGGATCTACACGAGTACCGATCCGGGCCGTTCCAGATTCCGTTGCGCCCGCATCCGGTCACCGGCCGGAGCGCGCCCATCGTGCTCGGCCACGAAGTGTCCGGCTGGGTCGCCGACCGGGGACCCGGCGTCGCCGGTCCGGCGGAGGGTCAGCTGGTCGGCCTCAACGCACTGGTCCCCTGTGGCCAATGCGGTCAGTGTCGGCAACAGGCCCCGCAGCGGTGCGCCTTGTTCGGGCACATCGGGATGAGCGCTGACGGCGGCCTGGCCGACGCGCTGACCGTACCGGCCGAGATGGTCGTGCCGGCGCCCGCCGGCACCGACCCGGAGGTGGCCGCGCTGGCCGAGCCGTTCGCAGTAGCCATGCACGCGATCGCCCAGGCCGGTCATCCTGCCGACCAGCGGTGCACGGTGCTCGGAGCGGGCGCGATCGGGTTGGCCGCGGCGCTGGTGCTGCGTGCGGCCGGCAACCTCGTCACGGTCGCCGACGTTTCCGCCCAACGATTGGCTCACGCGGCCGAGCTGGGTCTGCGGGGCCTCCCGATCGCAGATGCCGAGCCGGCGCCCGCCGTGTTCGAGTGCTCCGGCGCGGCCGCAGCGCCAGCCACGGCCATTGCGCTGACCGAGCCCGGCGGCCTCATCGTGTTCGCTGGGTTGCCCGAGTCCCCGGTCACCCTCGACCTGAAACCGTTAGTGCTGCGCGAGATCCGTACCGTCGGCACCGTCTCCCATCGCACCGAGGCCGACCTCGTCCCGGCACTCGCGTTCCTGGCCGCCCATGCCGAGACGGCCCGCCGCCTGATTACCGCGCGCATCCCGCTGGCGGATACCGTACCGCGCGGCATTGAGGCGCTAGCGGCCCCGGACCGCCGTCAGTGCAAGATTCTGGTCCACGTCGCCGGTTAGCCGGCGGCCAGGCGTGACCCCACGGCCAGCGTGGCGGGCGGGACCGCGCCGACCGCCCGGCAGGTGGCTTCGACCGCGGCCGAGCCGGCACGATCGGCCCGGCCGCGGAGAAGCCACCGTGCTGAGCGAGCGCGACGATCCATTCGAAGTGGAGTTGCCGACGGTCCGGAAGTCCACGTCAGCGAATGAACTGATCCACGTACGCCCTGCCGAGGCCGACCGCCTCGTAGTGGCGCCGACACATGTCGATCTTGGTAAAGGCGTCCTCGTAGCCGTTCTGCCTGCCGGTCTCGTCGAGGTAGATCATCGCGCCGGTGATGTTGAAGAAAGTGATCATCTCGGTGCAGTCGTCCGGCACGGCCAGGGTGTGGATCTCGCCCGGTGGCTCATAGACGAAACTGCCGGTGTCCGCGGTCCACTCGTGTTCGTGGTACTTCCACTTTCCCTTGAGCACGAACCCGAACACCGCACCCGGATGCCGGTGCCGGGACACGATGCCCGCGCGGGTGACCTTCAGCAGATTGCACCACTGACCGACTACGGTGTTGAACATCAACGGGCGGAACCACACGTCCGGCGCCTGCGGCACCCAGATCCTCTCGTCGTCCGGCACGGCCGCCACCGCGATCTCCGGCGGCACGTCGTGCGAGATCGGCACCTGCACAGTCATCTCCTCGTCCCCTCTCAACTCGCCAGATACCCGCCGTCGACCGGCAGCACAACACCGGTGATGAATGCCGCGTCCGGACCGGCGAGGAAGGCGACGGCCCCGGCCACCTCGGCGGGCTCACCCCACCTGCCCATCGGGGTACGGTCGACGATCCGCCGCTCGGCCGCCTCGTCCGCCCGGATCCCGGCCGTCAGGCCGGTACGGATCCAGCCCGGCGCGACCGCGTTGACGCGGATCCGCTCGGCCGCCCAGGCCACTGCCAACGACTTGGTGAGTTGCATGATCCCGCCCTTGCTCGCGGTGTACGCCGGAACCAGCGGCCCGCCGAAAAAGCTCAGCATCGACGCCAGGTTGACGATGCACCCGCCGCTCTGGGCCAGCAACGGTCGGGCTGCGACGCAGGCGCGCATCACGCCGATCAGGTTCACGTCGATCACGCGGGCGAACACGCCGGGGTCGAACTCGTCCGACCGGCGGATCACGCCGGCCGCGTTGACCAGTACGTCGAGCCTGGGCAGGGCACCGATGAAGGACTCCACCGCAGCGTCCTGGGTGACGTCGAGCTCGTACACCTCGGCCCGGCGGGCGACCGCGGACGGCGTCGCCGACGACTCCAGACCGGCCACCGCCACCCGTGCACCGAGCTCGAGGAACCGTTCCGCGATCGCGCACCCGATGCCGCTGGTGCCGCCGATGACCGCCACGACTCGATCGTCCATGCCCACAGTATTCGCGTCCGCCCGGCAACCGGCCGCTCCAAATGGCGAACCGTGGATGTCGGCCGTCACGACGAGAACGTCGTCCCGCTTGACGTTGGTGCGGATGTTCGCGCTGCGTAGCTGTCCGCGCTGAGACCGTTGGCGGCGATGACCGACGCGTACCAGGCGGCGCTGTCCTTGAGCGTTCGCGCCTGTGTCTCGAAGTCCACATGCACCAGGCCGAAGCGCGAAGACTCGCCATACGCCCACTCGAAGTTGTCCATCAGGGTCCAGACGAAGTAACCGCGAAGGTTTACTCCGTCTGCGATCGCGCGAAGGGCAGCCCGAAAGTGCGCGTCGAGGTAGGCAATGCGCTCCGGATCGTGCACCTTGCCGTCGGCGGACACCTTGTCGTCGCAAGCGGCTCCGTTCTCGGTTATCCACAGCGGCGGCGCGTCATAGCTGCGGCTCACGTGCGTGAGCACCTCATAGAGGCCGTCCGGGGTGATCTCCCACCCTCGAGCGGTGCGGGGAGCGCCGGTAGAGACGATCTCGACGTCGCCCGATCCGACATACGCAGTGTGGTGGAAACGGTGACCAGTCCCGGCCCGGACGACGTGCCTGGTGTAGTAATTGATGCCCAGTGCGTCGATGGGCCCGCTGATCAGCTTCAGATCCCCGTCACGGACATGGTCGAAGCTCATCAACGAGGCCAGATCCTCGACCACGTCGGCGGGATAACGGCCGCGCAGGACCGGATCGAGGAACAGGCGGTTGCCGACACCGTCCATCCGGCGGGCGGCGTCGATGTCGGCGGCCGAGTCGGTGGCCGCGGCGTACGGCGACAGATTGAGCGTGATGCCGAACTGCTGATCCGGCCGGGCCCGGTCGCGCATCGCCTGCACGGCGAGACCGTGGCCGAGAAGCAGGTGGTGCACGGCGTGGATCGCGCTGACCGGCTCGTGCCGCCCGGGCGCATGCTCGCCGGCGGCGTACCCGAGCAGGCCGGAGCAGAAGGGCTCGTTAAGCGTCGTCCAGTAGTCGATCCGGTCCCCGAGGGCATCGAAGACCTGCCGGGAGTAATCGGCGAAACGAGAGGCGACATCGCGGTTCGGCCATCCCCCGGCATCCTCCAGCACCTGGGGCAGGTCCCAGTGATACAGCGTCACCCACGGCGTGATGCCGCGCTCGAGAAGCCGGTCGACGAGCCGGGCGTAGAAGTCGAGGCCGGCCCGGTGGAGGTCGCCGCGGCCATCGGGTTGGAGCCGCGGCCACGCCAGGGAGAACCGGTAGAAGCCGGTGCCGAGCCGGCCCATCAGGTCGACGTCGTCGGCCCAGCGGTGATAGTGGTCGTTCGCCCGGTCACCGTCGGTGCCGTCGGTGATCATGCCGGGTGTATGGGAGAACGTGTCCCAGATCGAGGGCGAGCGTCCATCGGCTTGCACCGCGCCTTCGATCTGGTAGCTGGCGGTGGCGGTCCCCCATCCGAAACCGGCGGGAAAGGTGCCGGACGCGACCGCGGGCGATGTGCTTGAGATGGCCAGATCCTTTCGGTTCCAAGGCTCGACGTCGGTGCCGACGGCCTGAGCAGTGCGAGCGCTTGCTCGCCCGGCGCGTAGCGGGCCGGACGTCATTGACAACTTACTTACGTTGAGTTAGAAACTCAACCACAAGTTTCGGAGGATCCATGACCCCCTCGTCTGGGCAAGACTTTCAACCACTCTTTGACGGCCGGACGCTAGTGGGTTGGTTCGCCGTTCCCCGGACGTATGGAACCGCGTGGCCGGGTGGCCCGACGGTCCGTGAGCTGTTGCCTGACCTGCCCGCCGACTACGAGGCGAACGCCGCCGCCCACCCCGCTCACTGGATAGTCGCCAACGGGGTGATCGAAGGCTTCCAGGACCCGGCGAAGCCCGGATACGGCGGTTACCTGGTGTCCGAGAAGGCCTTCGGCGACTTCGAGCTCCGCCTGGAGATGAATCCGGACTGGCCGGCCGATACCGGCGTCATGATCCATCGCCGTCCCGACACCTGGGAGGGTATCCAAATTCTGGTCGACCACCGGAGGTCCGGGTCGATCGGTGGCTTCTACGGAAACGGCCTCGGCGGGTTCCACGCCGTGCCGTTCAACCTGGACGTCGCGTACGACGCGGACGGCCGGCCCGTCCGGTTGATCGAGGAGGATCCGGCCACCACCGTCGAGCCGATCACACCGGAGAAGCTGGCCCTGCTGACCCGGCGCGGGAACGCCGCCGACTTCCTCGCGAAGTGGCGATTCGGCGACTGGAACGCGCTGCGAATCCGATGCGTCGGCGGCGCCCTGCCGACCATCACGACCTGGGTAAACGACATTCTGGTTGCCGAGATCGACCTGGCCACCATGCGGCATCCGCGCGTCGATCGGGACGCCGTCGCCAAGACACTGGGCGAGTCCGGCCGCATCGCCTTCGAAGTCCACGACAACGACCCGCAGATGCGCGACGCGCGCTGGGCCCCCGGCGCCCGATGCCGGTGGCGCAGCATCGAGATCCGCGAGCTCTGACCGCAAGACCCTCGAACAGCATGAATGCGGTCCGGGTTCTGCCACATTGGGTTCACCGGTCGGGGGATTGCCGGACCACCGACACACGCAGACCGGAACGTGGCGCGGACGCGTGTCGAATAGATTGCCCAACCGTCGGTCGGACAGTACGGCTACCCGATAGGCAGATCAGCCGCTATGGCCAAGCGTCCCCGTGGGGAGCAGTCTAGGGATGTATCCGGCCATCGGGATCCACCGGCGGCTACTTCCTCTGTCGTCCTCGATCGGCGCCGAGCTCGGTAAGGGCCGCGCGTCCTCCCCCGGTTCGTCGCCTGGGCTGGATCACTGAGATGGGCGCCGCACGGCCGTCACCGAGCGACAAAGTCGTACTCCTGAAAGGCGTCGACCTCAGTCCGCCAACCCAGGCCGACCTCATGGGAGGGGGGCCGCGAGATCGAGCGCGTCGAGGACGCGCGTGAGGGTATCGGGACCTCCGACGTTCCCCGGCACGACGACGTAGAGCACCTCACGGCCGTCCCGAGCGACCAGTTGCCACACCGAGACACCGGGCAGGACCTGGCCGAGCACCACGGCGGAGGTTGCGCCGATGCCGGTGCGGGCGACTTCGGCCGACGTGATTCCCCCCTTGGCCACGACGACATCGACCTCCGGCAGGAGGGTCGCGACGGCAGTCGTGAGCGCGGACATGACCCGTTCGCCGTGGGCCAGGGTGTTGTGCTCCATGGACCGACGGCGCTCTGTCGCCAGGACGATGACCGGTTTGCCGTCGAACGCCAGGCGTGCCGATCTGGCCGCCTCGGAACCCGCCACGGCGGGATCCAGGAGGGCCGCTGCGGTGTCGACGACGGCCGGAGTGCCCCACGCTTCGGCGATCGGGGCAAGCTGCGCATTCGCCCCGTGGGTGTGCGAACCGCAGACCAGCAACGCGCGGGCCGGCCGGTCGAGGAGCGGCCCGGGCAGAAGGCCCCGACTGGGAACCCCGGCGAGCTCGGCGGCCAACGGGGCAGCACACCGAGGCACCACACGAAGGCCGAGTCCGGTGACCTCGTTGACGGCGCGGGCCACAGCGGTCACATCGTCGGCGTCCACGACGTCCGGCAGGACGACGCTGCCCGCCGGTGCCTCAGCCAGGACGTGGGCCAGCGCCCCTGCGCGGACCTGCTCGAGTGGGACCGGCACACCGAGACGACCCGACTTCTGCGCGACGTAGTCGACCAGGACCCCGGTCGAGAAACCGAACACCGGGTCCTGCGCGTACTCGCTCTCGTGAGCGGGCAGCTCCTCGTCACCGATGCGAACGTAGTGGACCCCTCCCCGGGTGGTACGGCCGCCGTCCGGGAAGGCAGGGACGAAGAGGAGGACCGCGTCGTCGTTCAGGAAGACCGTCGACTCGGCAAACACGTGACCCCGCAGCGTCGAGTCACCCCGCAGCACGAAGCGGACCTCGTCGCCCAGACGCTTGGCCGCAGCCTCGCCGTCCGCCTTGATCTTCGCCACCAACGCCACGGCCTGAGCTTCCGGAAGCGCGCGACTGTTCGTCTGCACGTAGACCGAATCTGCCTGCCGCAGCGCGTCGACCAGCAGATCGACGTGGGTCTCGAACAGCACCGACACCCCGGTGGCGGACTGCGTTCCGGTGGGATCGTCGTCGAGGACGATGGTCTTCATGTGGACTTCCCTTGTCGACGGTCAGTTTCTCGGCGCGCGCCACCTCCGCGCGTGAGCAGGCTCAGGCGGACAGTTCGGCGACCCGGCGAGCCAGATAGTCCACCCCGAGCCGCGGACTCGCCAGAACCGGCAGGCCGGTCTCCTTCTGAAGCACGTCCACGAGGCGCGCCATCGATGCCTGCGCCAGGACGATCAGGTCCACCGTCCTCGCCAGGTCGACGGCCTGCTCCACGACCAGCGAGTCGTGCTTGTCGCGATCTCCGGACAT
>Ga0081539_10003559_pt1 | contig 18917 bp, 12 predicted proteins | sample TabmetS4T2R2_FD_71023 | JGI IMG/M metagenome (GOLD analysis project Ga0081539, IMG submission 71023) | Tabebuia heterophylla rhizosphere microbial communities from the University of Puerto Rico - S4T2R2 | ecosystem: Host-associated > Plants > Roots > Rhizosphere ...
ATTCGCGAGTATCTCGCGATCACCAACAACGCGCCGAAGCCCTTCGTTTGGACGAAAACAGCTGACGAGATCCTCACGAAGGTCGCGAGATTTTGTCAGCGAACTTCTAACCCGGGACACTAGGATATCGTCAGCCTAACCTTGCGAGTTCTACACCTTGAACGACGACAACCTTCTGAGTCACCGGCACGACACCCGGCGCTGACACAGCATCATCGAGGTAATCCGGCAGCAACGGAGGGCGGGCACCGAGGTACGTGTCCTGCGCCGACAACCCACTGCCACATGTCACGCGAATGTCGCCTGAAAATGTCGCGCAGTCCTCGCGACTCGCGAAGGGCGCGAATACTGGCGGCAGAATGAGCGATCAACCGCCGTTGGCTGCGAGAAATTCTCTTTCGACGATCTCGCAAACGAAATTGATGGCGGAGAGGGAGGGATTCGAACTCTCCCGCCTCCAATGGATTCTGTAACTTACAGATTCCACAACGCCACGTTTGCCGTGAATGCCAGCGATGCCGTGGCGCATTGCCCGCCATTGCCCGCCGCCTGACCGCTCCCCTTCCCGCGCGCGGCGTCGCCCCGCAGGTGATCCTCTAGGCCGCTCCGATTCGTGGTACGACCTCGTTCATCGTGTAGTGAACGAACTGACTCTCCCCAGCTCCGTCAGCTCGTACTGTTCCTTGTCGTCAAAGGCCGACTTCATCGTGCGAGACGCATGGCCTCTTGGCGTCCTCACGGGTTGCCTGCGCACGAACTGACCGTCGGCGGTCGTGTCACGATGCTGCCTGATCACTCCCCCAGTGCTGAGGTCCCGGATCAAGAGCTTGAACAGGTCGGCCTCAGCCGAGTCCTCGCGTACGCTCTCGCCATGCACGCTATCCCACATGTCCGAACGAGTACATCCAGGGTTCTGGTAGATCGCACGAATAACCGCGAAATGCGCCTACAATCGCCGTCCCGGCCTGGTGGCCAGCTTCGCATGTCACAACCGCTGCACGCCTGTAGACTTGCGGCTGCCGTGACCGCGGCCGCACTGATCGTGGCCGCGAGCGCCCTCCCCGGCCGCGCCCACGACGTCACGACCCGCGTCACGTGGAATCGCGAGATCTCCAGAATCGTCTATTCCCGCTGCGCCACCTGCCATCGTCCCGGCAGCACCGCCTTCTCGCTTCTCAGTTATCAGGAGGCCAGTCCGTGGGCCAAAGCCATCAAAGCGGGTGTGTTGCGACGGACCATGCCCCCATGGGGCGCGGTGAAGGGGTTCGGGACCTTTCGCAACGATCAGGCCCTGCTGCAGGAAGAGCTGGATTTGATCGCGAACTGGGTGGACGGCGGCACGCCCGAAGGCAATCCCAACGACCTCCCGCGACGGCCGACCATTCCCGAGGCGACGCCGGACCTGTCCCGGTCCGGTGAAATCGTCGCGACGGGCCATTTCCGATTTCCCCGCCCGTTCACGATCGACGGATTCTGGGTCACGGCTGCCGCCGACGTCACGTCGGCGCGCGTCACCGTGGCCTTTCCCGACGGTCGTATCGAGCCGCTGGTGTGGCTTCGCGACTACGCGTCGCGGCACAGCCACCCCTTTCTTCTCCGGAAAGCGCTGGGCGTTCCCGCCGGCGCCACCATCCGGGGACTCCCTGCCGGAGTGGGCCTTCGGCTGCTCCCGCTGGCACCGTCACGCTGATCGACTCAGCGCGGGTCGCTTCAGATAGATGGCGGCTGCCGTGGCCGCGCCTGCGGCGATGACCACCATTGCCAGCCCCACGAACGTCCTGTAAGGGTTCACCGGCATCAGGAAGAACGTGTCGATCCCTTCGAGCATGCGACGCCACGACACATGAATGGCGAACGCCGCCGCGATGACGAGCACGGCTCGTTGCGCACGCGACGCGAACAGCATGGCTCTCAGCGCTGTCGCCGCACCCACCACGACGATCCCCTCAGCAGCCACCGCGCCGAGCGCGAAGCCGGCACCCGCGGCGACCGAATGCGACCCGCCAAACTGCAGTGTCGGCTGCAGTCCCGCCCAGAGCGCGCAGCCCATGACGAACCCGGTGCCGACGGCCAGCTCGGGCCGGCTGTCGTCAGGGGCCACAATCGCCTCAATCGCCAAGTAGATCGTTGCCGCCGCGGCGAGCACGCCGCTGACGGCAGGAATCCAGACGAGCAACGGCATCGCGCCAATCGCCAGCAGCACTGTCGCCGATTCCGCGAGGACCAGCGAGCTGAGAAACGTGACCAGGAGACGAGCGCGCCGGAAAACCAGCGCCGCACACGAGGCGAACAGCAGATATTGAACGTCGCCGAGATAGTGAGACGCCCCTTCCCGGGTGAACCGCGCGAACGCATGCGGCACGCCGGGGTTTAACTCGAACGGTTCGGGATCGCCTTGATACTGAAATCGACGAAGCGTTCCCTCAGGAGTAACCATCGTGAGCGTCGTCTCCACTACGACACCGAGCCGCGCGAATCGAGGTGCGAAGGAGATCGCGGCATTGTCGGGGACGATCGGCGTCTGCAGCAGCGTATCGACCGTCAGTTGATCCTGAAGAACGAGCGTGTCCGGCGGCAGCGGCGGACCCGTGATGCGCGCCAGCGCATCAGGAAAGCTGCGGAACGACGGGTCGTTGACTCGTGACAGATGTACCGCCAGGATGCGCGGCTCCGCGCGTGCACGCCCGTGCTGGCTCAGCGTCAGCAAATCCGCGATCCAGACGCGCGCACCCTCAGCGGCGACCGAATCGGCATGCGCCAGGTCCACCCAGTTGCTGTCGGCCAGCGTTGGGAACAGAAAGTCGATGAGCGCGTTCGCCGGCATCCGCACGACGATTGACAGGTGATCTCGCTCAGGCTTGACGAAGACAGCGATCTTCACCAGGTCTGGAACGTCGTGCGCGGCCGCGGCTCCCGGCCACAATACCGATGCCGCCAGCAGCAGCAGGAGGACGAACCGTCTCATGCGGGCGTCTCACGTTTCGACGGCGGCATGATCGCCTCCTCGGCGAAGCGGTGCGACTTGAGCCACTCGTTGACGGCCCACACCACGCCGCCGGCGAGCACGACGACTGCCATCGTGCTCAGCGCTGCCGTGGCACTGGCCTCGAATGCGCCCTGCCACGGAACCTTGCGGAGCTGTTCCCACCGGTCCGCCAACCACCCCCACGCGGTGTCCGCCGCCAACGCCGACACGATGATCCGTTCGAGACGCTCGGTTCTCGCGAACGAGAACAGAAAAGACACAACCGGAACGAACAGCGCGACCGTCGCGGCCATCGCGATAACGACGCCCGCGCCAAAACACACCTGCGAGGTGACGACATATGGGCCGCCGAACTGCAGGACAGTGCGGAGGACGAACGCACAGCTGACACCGCTGACGGCACCAGCACCGAGCGCCAGCAGCGCGCGACGTCTCGGCGTGACCGCGCCGGCGATGTTGGCGCACGCGGCGAGGAGTACCGCGGCTGCGGTGAACGTGTCGATGAGCGGCCTGAACCACAGCGCACCGGGCGTCAGGCCCGCCGCCGATGCCGCGAGCGCCAGGATGAACGCGCTCGTGAACGTGAGCGCGGCTGGAACGATCGGGCGGAAGCGCTGAAATGGGAGCACCAGGCAAGAAAGCATCAGGAGCAGATCCGCGCGCCCCAACAGCACGCGGATGCCGCGCAGAAGGAACGGCCCTGCCACATCGATCCAATGCGGATCGAGGTAGATCAAGCCGGGGTCGCCGTCGAAGGAGAGCGATCGATGCCCGGCGGCATCGACGACCGTCATCCGCGTCGAGACCCGCACACCCAAGGCCGCAAGCCGTGGACTGATCGCCACCCGCCGGTCGCTCGAGCTCAGCGCGTAGAGCAGGCGAACGTCGAGCCACACCTGCTGCCACAGTAGATCGTCATCGGCCGCCACGTCTGGCGATACGAAGCGGGCCCGCGCCTGCTCGTACGAGTCAAACGATTGATCCGCGCTGATCGAGATGTGCGCGCCGGCGACGTCCGGCCTCACCACTGCGACGCCGTCTTCGAGCACGTCGAACCCGTTCGCAATCCAGTAGCGCGCGGCGCCAGGCAGCATGGTTCTCAACGCGGCGAGGTCCAGATACCCGGCGGCGCCTCGCGTTGGGAACTCGATTTCCCTCAGGGCCGCAAGCGGAACGCGGACGAGCAAGTCGAGCTGGCGCTCCTGCTGGCGGGCGAACACCGTAACGTCGACCACTTCAGGGATCGGCCGAGTGATCGCGTCGACCGGCCGCGTCACGAGGACGCTGCCCACGCCCGCGAGCAGCGCGAGCCAGCTACAGCGAGTCGGACGGCATGCCCCGCCGCGCATTTTCAGAGTTTACATGGCAGCGGAAAAAGGTATATACCGCGCATGCGGGGATTCCGCCGCGTGACGCCCGACAAGACGAGGAGATCTATGAGGCAGAAACTGTGTGTGTGCGCAGCGATCGTGACCCTGGCCGCTGCGTTGGCGGCAGGATCGCGGCTGGTCGATCGCCGGAGCGTCGTTCAAGCGGCCGGCGAGATGGCGCCCAAGTTCGAAGTGGACCCGTTCTGGCCCAAGCCGCTGCCGAACAATTGGGTCATCGGACAGACAATTGGGCTGGCAATCGATGCGTCGGACAACGTGTGGATCGTGCACCGGCCAGGATCGCTCGAAGCGAAAGAGTCGTACCTCACCAGAAAAGAGGCCGACTGCTGCACGGCCGCACCCGATGTGCTCGCCTTCGACTCAACCGGCAATCTGATTCACTCGTGGGGCCGCGTCGAGGGCCACGACTGGCCGACGTCGAATCACGGGATCACCGTCGACAGCAAGGGCAACGTCTGGCTCGGCGCCAATGGCGCTGGTCAACCGGGTCCGCCTCCCGGCAGCGCGGCGCAGTTTGCCGCGGCCGGTCGTGGCGCGGCGCCCGCCGCTCCTCCTAGCGCCGAAGCGGGCGTCGCCACCCCGGGCGTTCGGATGTACCACGACAGCTTCATCCTGAAATTCAGCCAGACGGGTCAGTACCTGGGCCAGATCGGGCGTGCGAACGGCAGCAAGGGCAGCCTCGACAACGACAACGTGCGAGGCGTCGCGCAGATCCGCTTCGATCCGAAGACGAACGAGCTGATCGCCGCCGACGGCTACGGCAATCACCGTGTGTCGGTCTGGGATCCGGACACGCTGAAGTTCAAACGCTCGTGGGGCGCGTACGGGAAGAAGCCGACCGACGACACGCTCCCCCCGTACGAGCCCGGCCAACCGCCGGCGCAGCAGTTCCGCAACCCGGTCCACTGCGCCCAGCCGACGAACGACGGCCTGGTGTATGTGTGCGATCGCGTGAACGACCGCATTCAGATTTTCAGGACCGACGGCACGTTCGTCAAGGAGGTGTTCCTCGAAACCAACACGAAGGGCGACGGATCGGTCTGGGAAATCGCGCTCTCGAGAGATCCGCAGCAGAAGTACCTCTACGTCGCGGATGGCGCGAACCATAAGATCCACGTCTTCGATCGAGAGGCAATGAAGGAGATCTACAGCTTCGGCAGCGGCGGCCGCCAACCCGGCCAGTTCTACGCACTGCACAGCATCGCCATCGACTCGAAGGGCAACCTCTACACCACGGAGACCTATCGCGGTCAGCGCGTGCAGAAGTTCGTGTACAAGGGAATCGGGTCCGTGACCACCGCGCACGAAGGCGCGCCGTGGCCCTCCGGCAAGAAGTAGCACACCGGTGACGCGAATCTCGGTCGTCCTGGCGGTCACCCTGTTCTGCCTGGCGACCGCCAGGACGCCGGATCCGCGCGTGCTAGCGGCGCTCGACGCGCTCTCGTTCAACCACACCCACGATCTCGACGATGAGCAGGCGGCGAGCTTCTACTGTCCCATGGACCCGCAGGTCCGCTCTATCCGAGCCGGCCGCTGTCCGCGATGCGGCATGACGCTGGTTGAAGGCGCACCCGACATCGTCGAATACCCCCTCGAGCTGACCGTCGATCCGGTGCTGCCTCGCGCCGGCGTGCTGACACGCCTTACGTTCGGACTCACCGACCCGCGCACGCAGACGCCCGTACGCGGATTCGAGGTCGTCCACGAGAAGCTCTATCACGTGTTCGTCGTCAGCCAGGATCTGTCGTTCTTCCTGCACACGCATCCGGAGCGGCAGCCGAATGAGGATTTCCGGCTCGACGTGCGCTTCCCCAAACCGGGGATGTATCGCGTGTTGAGCGATTTCTATCCGTCCGGCGGAACCCCGCAACTCGTCACCAGCACCGTGATCGTCCCGGGACCGGGCGTTTCACTGGAATCGCCGCGCATTCCCGCCAGCGTCGCACCCAAAGCGAGTGAAAACGCGCGCGCGGAGCTCGAGTTGGTGCCGAAGCGGGTGGTCGCCCGCGAAAAGACGGCGCTCGTGCTGCGCCTCACGCCGAATCAGGGACTCGAGCCGTATCTCGGCGCGTGGGGTCATCTGCTGGCGGCGAGCGCCGACCTGATCGACATGGTGCACGAGCATCCCGTTCTGGAAGACGGAGACTCGAGGAACGCGAGCCGGGCGCTTCGGTTCGACCTGTTCTTTCCCCGTGAGGGTGTCTATCGGGTGTGGATGCAGTTTCAGCGACTCGGCGTCGTCAACACCGTCGCCTTCGATGTTCCGGTCGAGGAATCGCCGTACTGAATCGGGCCGACCTGAGGTCCGGCCCCTCGCGTGTGGTGGCTCTTGCAGCCACGATGACAGCCGCAACGTTTGCGCAGCAGCCAGTCCCATCTGGTGCCGCGACGCCGCCGGCCGTCCGAGGCACAACCTCGTCGCGCGCCGTTGAACCGCCAGGGCCGCCGGTGCGCGAATCCTTCTGTGCCGTCCTTTTCGAGTAGAATCCCCACCCGCCGGGGTCATGGATTCCACAAGCCCTCCTCGCCCGCCTCGCTACTACGTCTTTTCGCCGTTCACCGTAGATACCGTCACTCGAAGCCTGTTTCGGGACGGCTGCCCTGTCCACCTTGGGTCGAGAGCCTTTGACATGCTCGTCACACTGGTCAGACACCGTGGACGGGTCGTCGAGAAGGATGACTTTCTTCGCGAGGCCTGGCGTGGAGCGGTGGTAGAGGAAAGCAATCTCACCAAGCAGATGTCGACCCTCCGGAAGACGCTGGAGGACAGTCGAAGCCCGCATCGATTCATCGTGACGGTCCCGGGCCTGGGCTACAAGTTCGTGGCGACGGTCGAAGAGCGGGAGGTCATCGACGATCCACCTCCGGCAGCGGCGAGCCCTCAGCTCTCGACGTCCCGTCTCGCCCCCGGTCTCTATGGTGTGCTCGCTCTGGCAGGCGCTCTCGCGTTTGGTGGGCTGACGGCCAGGATGCTCCTTGGTCGTGGGCTGCCCGGGGCGGCGTCGTCACCGAGGACCCTGTGGCAGTTGACGTTCGACACCGGTGTTCAGGCGAACCCCGCATGGTCGCCGGACGGACGGACGATTGCGTACAGCTCGGATCGATCGGGCCACGGCGACATCTGGCTCCAGCCCGTCGCCGGTGGCGCCCCTGTGCGGCTCACGGATTCTCCCTTGCCGGATGCAGAGCCGGACTGGTCGCCGGACGGGACGCGCATCGCGTTCGCGACTCTTGGGGCGGAGGGCGGTATTCGCGTCGTCCCGAGTGCTGGCGGCACCGTCACGGCCATCGCGCCATTTGGAGACTCGCCGAAATGGTCGCCCGACGGGTCATTGATTCTATTCACACACTCAGACGGGAGCCTGCCCCAGCTGTACGTGTCGACGCCCGACGGGTCGCCCCGACGGATCCTGAAGGATTTCCTGCGCGGGTTCGGCGTGATCCGATTTGCGTGGCACCCCGACTCGCGGCACGTCTCGGTGTGGGGCACGCAACCAGGCGCCGGCCTTAGTTTTTGGACGATTGCCGTCGACGAGTCCGATGTCGTGCGATCGGCCATCAGCCCAGGAGTCCTGTCGCAACTCGAACGCAGCGGGTTGCGATTCGCCGACGTTGACGGATGCCCATTCGCCTTCAACTGGTCGCCTCGAGGCGATGCCTTGGTGTTCGAAGGCGAGTCGCACGGCGTGCGCAACCTGTGGAAGGTCAGCGTTGATCCGCAGACGTTTGCCTGGACGGGCGGACCCGAGCGTTTGACCACCGCGTCGGATCTGAACACGGAGCCCCAGCTCTCGAGGGACGGCACGCGACTCGCCTTCGTCTCGCGGCACGAACGGGTGCGCCTGTGGTCGTTTCCGTTCGACGCGCGCGTGGGGCGGTTACTCGGGCATGGGGAAGCGTTGACCTCGGATGCGTTTGACGCGCTGTCGCCGGATATGTCGCCCGACGGATCACGGCTGGTGTACAACGCCGAGCGCGGCGATGTTCGCGAAGTGCGGGTGCGCGATCTGCGAACGGGCGACGAGACCGTGCTCGTCAAAGGCGACCGGCGGAACAGGGTTGTGCTGCGCTGGGCCGCCGACAGCCGGGAAGTGTTCTATGCGCGCGACGTTCCCAGGCCGTCGCGCCCCGAGGTGGTCTCCGCCCTCCTGTCCGGCGGGAACGAGCGTGTCGTCCAGTCCATCGCGGGCACGCTGGACTATGTGTTCGATTGGGCTCCCGATGGCCGCTGGTTGTTGGGGGGCTGGCGGAGCCCGGCGGGGTTCTCTGAGGTTCGACTCGTGCGCGCGGACGCCTCGCATGCGGGCGAGCGTGTTCGCACGCTGGTGGCGGATCGCGACGCGATGCTCCGCCTTGCCCGACTCTCGCCCAATCAGCGGTGGGTGGCGTACGCCGCCGGCAAAGCCGGGGCTTCGGCGCTGCAGGTGGTTGACGTCGACGGCGGCCCGGCCCGGGCAATCACCGACGGGACATTCTTCGATGATCACCCGCGCTGGTCCCCTGATGGCTCGATCCTGTACTTCCTGTCGAACCGGAGCGGGTTGTTCAATGTGTGGGGCCGCCGCTTCGACCCGGCGACGGGACAGTCCGTTGGCGAGCCGTTCCAGGTGACGTCGTTCGACCGTTCGTCGCAGGTCATCCCCTCCCGCCTCAAACAGCTGGGGCTCTCGGCCGCGGGCGATCGCTTGATCGTCCCGGTCAGTGAAGTGTCCTCGAACCTCTGGATTCTCGACGGCCTCGACCGTCGCTGATCGACAATTCCGCCCGGTCTTCCCGCCCGTCGCGACCCTTCGCCCGGTTCTGCCCGAAAAATTCGGAACATTTCGGAGAACGGCAAGGACTCGTTCCGATGCCGCCGCTACAGTGCGGTCGTTCCCGTGGCCAGCTTCGCCTTGGGGTCGGTTCGGTCGCGCTGTTCAAAAACGGAGATCGCGACGTCAGATGCTATGCCTTGCTGGGACTCATCCTGCTGTTGACCTGTCCGGTGGCGGCTTACCACTCCGGCGTCATGTACGACCCGATAAAAGAGGTGACCCTCAAGGGCGCGGTGAAGGAGTTCGTCGCTTGACAGGCCCAAGGGGTTGGCCATATGTGCGGCGCCACGCTCGACATCGGCGCGGGCGAATAGACGACAAAAGATAACCACTTCCCCGCGCCAAGGGACGACCGAGTCAAATACCCGAAAGACCGCGCACATCGTTGGCGCGAATTCGCTCGAGATCGACGCTATCCGCAGGTGGTCGAAGTGCGTAATTGTGTCCGCGCGAGAGCTAAAGCAGCGGAGGAGTGGGTATGACGTGCAGATTTCTGGTTCGCGTGTTTGCGCTTTCAGTGGCCCTCTCCGCTCTGTCGACTGCGGCGCACGCACAGAGCAGCATCACCGGCATGGTCCGCGACACGAGTGGCGGCGTGCTGCCGGGGGTGACCGTTGAAGCGGCAAGTCCGGCGTTGATCGAGAAAACCAGGAGCGCCGTCACCGACGGCGAGGGCGTATACCGGATCATCGATCTGCGTCCCGGACTGTATACGGTGACCTTCACGCTCACCGGCTTTTCGTCGGTGCGGCGCGAAGCCATCGATCTGCCTGCGTCGTTTACGGCAACGGTCAGTGTCGAGATGACCGTCGGTTCCCTTGAAGAAACCGTTACCGTCTCAGGTCAGCCGCCGCTGGTCGACGTGAACAACACAGCGGCGCGAACGATCGTCTCGAAGGAGGTCGTCGAAGCGATTCCCGCCGCGCGCCTCGCCACAGCGCTGACGTCGCTCCTTCCCGGTGTGCAGACATTGGGCCTCGGCGATCCGGTCGGTCGCCAACAACTACAGATCGCGATCCACGGCAGCCGCTCGGGCGAGCAGACGACGACCATCGACGGATTCTCCAACAGGATGGGACGCGGCGTCGGCGGGGCGTTTTCGACGTTCTACAACAATCAGGCGAGCGTCCAGGAAATCAGCGTGCAGACGAGCGGCGGCAACGCCGAACAGCAATTCGCTGGTATCTGGACGAACATCATCCCGAAGGAAGGCGGCAACAGCTTCAGCGGTTATCTGTTTGGCGCCTATGCCAGCCATGCGATGTCGTCGAGCAACCTGAACGACGAACTGCGCTCGCGCGGCATTCAGGACGTTGCCGGACTGAAGAAGCTGTGGGATTTCGATCCGGCGGCCGGCGGCCGGTTGATTCGCGACAAGCTGTGGTTTTATTCGTCGTACCGGACGTCACTGGTCAGTCAGTATCGCGCCGGCATCTACTACAACCTGAACCCGCTCGCGTTTACGTATCAGCCGGATTTGAGCCGGCCGGCGTTTGTCACCGTCACCGACGGCGACTACAACACGCGCCTGACCGCGCAGCTGACGCCGCGCAACAAAGTTGTTCTCTACCACGATCTGCAGCCTCATGTCGTGCGGCATCGAAACTTCGATTCGTTGACGTCGCCGGAGGCGACGACCTACACACCGTACCAGCCGAACTACTTCACGCAGGCGATCTGGAAATCACCGGTGACGAGCCGTCTCATGCTCGACGCGGGCGTCGGCGGGACCAACGTCGATTACAACACCCGGCTGCAGTCGGGACAGGAAGACGGACTGGTCGTCGTGCCCGGAACGATGTCCTTCACCGAACAATCGACCGGCATGATCTACCGCGCGCCGCTGATTCCGCCGAGCGATCAGTCGCCGGCACATCACCGAAACGCTCAGTACACGATCAAGGCGTCAGTCACCTACGTCACCGGTTCGCACGCGGTGAAGGGAGGGTTCCATCTGCTGAAGGGATCGGTTACCGATTCTTACGACTACGGTGACGTACAGGCGACGTTGCTGAACGGCGTGCCGAGATCGTTGACGCTGGCGGCGACACCGATTCAGAACACCGGCCGCGTCAATCACGAAATTGGTCTCTACATTCAGGATCAGTGGACGGTCAAACGCATGACCCTGAATGCCGGACTGCGTTACGACGGACTGAACAACCAGACTGACGCCGTCGACCTTCCCGCCGGACGGTTCGTGCCGGCGCGAAGTTTTCCAGCAGTGAAGAACATTCCGGACTGGCACGACGTCAACCCGCGCTTCGGCGTTTCCTACGATCTGTTTGGCAACGGCCGCACTGCGGTGAAGTTCGGTGTGAATCGCTTCGTGGCAGGCGTCGGCGGAATGGGCCTCACCCAGGACAACCATCCCGTTTCGACGTCGGTGCAGACGGTGACCAGAAACTGGACCGACTCGAATGGAAATTTCTTCCCCGACTGCGATCTGGCGAATCCGCTGTTGAACGGCGAATGCGCGCAGGTATCGAACCTGAATTTTGGAAAGAACAACCCGAACGCGACCCGCTACGATCAGGATGTGCTGCAGGGATGGGGCAAGCGCAATTACAACTGGGAGGTTGCAGCGGCGATTCAGCGCGCGCTGACGGACCGCGTCTCGGCAACGTTCGGTTACTACCGCCGCTGGTACGGCAACGTGACCGCTACGGACAATCTCGACGTCACGCCGGCGGATTACGATCCGTTCTGCATTACCGTGCCAAAGGATTCGCGGCTGCCGGACGGCGGCGGCAACCGGCAGTGCGGGTACGCGAACGTCAGCGTCGCGAAGTTCGGCCAGGTCCACAACTACATCACGCTGCGCGGCGAAGATAATTTCGGACTGTCGACCGAGATCTACAACGGCTTCGACCTGACTGCGAACGCGCGCCTGCCGTCCGGTTCGCAGGTGTCCGGCGGCGTGAGCCTCGGACGCACGGCGACCAACACGTGCGGTGTCGTCGATTCGCCGCAGGAGGCATTGTTCTGCGAGGTGACGCCGCCGTTCCAACCGAATATCAAGGCCCAGGGTGTTTACGTGCTGCCGTGGTACGGCGTGCAGGTCGCGGCAGCCATTCAGAACGTCCCCGGCGCACAGATCACCGCGACCTACACCGCGACGAACGCCGAGATCGCTCCGTCGCTCGGCCGCAACCTCTCTTCGGGCACGAACGGAACGGTGGCCCTGCCGATCATTCAACCGGGAACCATGTACGAGGATCGTCAGACCCAGCTCGACATGCGATTGAGCAAGCGGTTCCGCGTGCAACGGATGCGCATTCTGGGCAGTGTGGACATCTTTAATGTGTTGAATCTCGCCGGTATCGACGCCGTTAATATCAATTACGGGCCGAGCTGGCTGCGACCGACGCGTATTCAGGGATCGCGATACGTGAAGTTCAGTACGCAGATCGACTTCTAGGCGCGATAGGCGGATGATATTCAAGGCAAGAGACAAGCAACTAAGGATGACGCGAATCTCTCGTGCGATCGCGGCCTACTCCGGTTCCCTGCTGATCGCTGCCATTTACTTCGGTTCCCACGGCGCGGCGAGCCAGACGGTTGAAACGCGCAGCGCACAGACCGGAGGCGGTGCGCAAACCGCGCGTGCCGTCCTCGATCGCTACTGTGTCACCTGTCATAACCAGCGCCTGAAAACTGCGGGGCTGATGCTCGACGGCCTGGACGTGGACCACGTGTCGCGGTCTTCCGCGGACTGGGAAAAAGTTGCGCGCAAGCTGCGGACCGGCGAAATGCCGCCGCCCGGCATGCCGCGGCCGGACAGCGCGACATCGACCATCGTCAGCGCGTACCTCGAAAATACGCTCGACGCGGCAGCGCTCGCTAATCCGAACCCGGGTCGGGTTCCGGTGCATCGACTCAATCGTACCGAATACACGAACGCGGTCCGCGATCTGCTGGCACTCGAGCTCGATGGGAAGTCCTTGTTGTGGGCCGACGAACCCGATCAGGAAGGATTCGATAATGTAGCCAGCGTGCTCTCGATATCGCCTGCGCTTCTCGAAGGGTACATTTCGTCGGCGCGGCGGGTGAGCCGACTCGCGATCGGCGATCCCACGATCAATCCGGTCACTGACGAATTCAAGATGCTCACGGCCGTCGTGCAGGATGACCGCATGGGAGACGACCTGCCGTTCGGCTCGCAGGGCGGCACGTCGATCCCGTACTTGTTCCCGCTCGATGGTGAATATCAAATCAAGGTTCGTTTGAAGCGGCAGCTTTACCTCTACATCATGGGAATGGGCGAGCCGCATCAACTCGAGATTCGCCTCGACCGCGCGCTCGTCAAGCGATTCACCATTGGCGGCCAGGCGTTCGGCATGACGAACCCGGAGAGTTTCGCCGGCAACACGCAGGGCGATCCGGAGTTCGAAGAATACATGCACACCGCCGACGATGGTCTCGAGGTTCGGATTCCGGTCGAGGCAGGGCGGCACGAAGTGTCAGTGTCGTTCGTGCGCCGATTCTGGCAGCCGGAGGGCGTGCTGCAGCCCCCGCAGCGCGGTTTCGCTCGCACGACCAATGAGCTCTATCACGGTTATCCTGCCGTCGACAGCGTGTCGATCGGCGGACCGTACAACGCGGTAGCGACGACTGATTCGCCGAGCCGCAGGAAGCTGTTCGCGTGTCGGCCGAAAAACGCCGCCGACGAAGAACCATGCGCGAGAAATATCCTCGTCACTCTTGCGAAGCGTGCATACCGACGTCCGGTCACCGAGGACGAGGCGAACACGCTGATGGCCTTCTATAAAGAAGGTCGCGCGACGGGCAGCTTCGACAAAGGCATCCAGCGCGGAGTCGAAAGGATCCTCGCCGCGCCGAGCTTTATTTTGCGGATTGAAGGTGAGCCGCCGAACGCTGCGCCCGGTACCGTCTATCGCCTCAGCGATCTCGACCTTGCGTCACGTCTGTCGTTTTTCTTGTGGGGCAGTATTCCGGACGAGGAGTTGCTGAATGCGGCGATCGCCGGTCGGCTGCGTCAACCGGCGGGACTGGAGCAGCAGGTTCGCCGCATGCTCGCCGATCCGAAAGCAAAATCGCTCGTCGACGGTTTCGTTGCGCAGTGGCTGCAGCTCGGAAAGCTGAAGAGCATCGTACCGGATGCCGAACGCTATCCCGAGTTCGACGAGAATCTTCGTGACGCGATGCGCCGCGAGACGGAGGAGTTCGTCGCCGATCAACTGCGCGGTAATCGCAGCGTCCTCGAAATGCTCAGCGCGAACTACTCATTCCTCAACGAACGCCTCGCCCGCCACTACGGCGTCCACAACGTGTACGGCGAGCGGTTCCGCAAGGTCACGTTCAACGACGACAAGCGCGGAGGCTTGCTCGGCCAGGCGAGCGTCCTGACGGTCACTTCGTATCCGAATCGCACGTCGGTCGTCCTCCGCGGAAAGTGGCTGCTTAACACCTTTCTCGGCGGACCGCCGCCACCGCCGCCGGCCGATGTGCCGTCGCTCAAAGATCCCGGGCAGGACGGCCAGCCGCGTTCGCTTCGCGATCGCATGGAGCAGCACCGAAAGAATCCCGCTTGTGCGGGTTGCCATCGACGCATGGATCCGCTGGGGTTCTCGCTCGAGAACTTCGACGCGCTCGGCAAGTGGCGGACGATCGCCGATGGCGAAACGGTGGACGCCTCGGCGTCGCTCCCCGACGGAACACGATTCAGTGGAATCGCCGGACTGCGTGGCTTGCTCATCGACCATAAAGAGGACTTCGTCCGCACATTGAGCGAGAAGATGCTCGCCTACGCGGTGGGCCGGGGCATCGAATCGTCCGACCTGCCGACAGTTCGCAAGATCGCCCGCGATGCTGCGGCTGGCGATTACCGGTGGGAATCGCTGATTCTGTCGATCGCCAGGAGCACACCGTTCACGATGGGAATCGTGAAGAGCGCGCCGCCTGCAATCACCGCCGCCGACCGACCGGTTGATCGATAAGTGTCGTCGATCGAAGAGGAGTGCCGAATGATTATCACCAAAATGGCTATTCCACGCCGTCAAGTCCTGCGCGGGTTCGGCGCGATGCTGGCGTTGCCCTTCCTCGACAGCATGGTGCCGGCCTTGTCCGCGCTGGCGAAGACGGGCGGAAAGCCGGTGAACCGGCTGGGCGTCGTCTACGTCCCCAACGGCGTGATCATGAAGTCGTACCTGCCGGCGAGCGACGGGGCGGCGTATGAAATGTCGCCGACGCTCAGTCCGCTGGCGCCGTTCAGGAATCAGACGCTGGTCGTGAGCGGCTTGAACTGCGTGCCTTCCCCCGGACGGCCAGGCGGCTCGCACGCCAAGGCGAGTACGCGATTCCTCACCGACGTATCGCCGCCGACGAGCGAAACGGTCCTCGACGTCGGCGTGTCAATGGACCAGATGGTTGCCGCCGAACTCGGAAAGCAGACGCAGTTGGCATCGCTCGAGCTCGCGATCGAGTCGACCGAGACGGCCGGGGCATGCGACGTCGGCTTCGCCTGCGCGTACACCAACACGATTTCATGGAAGAGCGGCAACACACCGCTGCCGACGCAGAACAATCCGCGCGCGGTGTTCGAGCGGCTGTTCGGCGACAGCGCGAGCACCGATGCGGCGCTGCGCGCAGCGCGCATCCGCGAACAGAAAAGCGTGCTCGATTCGGTCAGCCGGGAAATTGCCCGGCTCGAGCGATCGCTCGGCACCGGCGACCGAACCAAGCTCGGCGAGTATCTGGAGGCGATTCGCGACGTCGAGCGGCGGATCCAGGTCGCAGAAGAACAGAGCGGCGACGCGCTGCCGCTCGTCGCGCATCCGGCGGGCATTCCCGGCAACTACGATGATCACGTCAAGCTGATGTTCGACTTGATGGTGCTCGCCTATCAAACCGACATGACTCGCGTCATTACGATGATGCTCGGCCGCGAGTTCAGCGGTATGACTTACCCGCAGATCGGCGTGCCGGATGCGCATCATCCTATTTCGCATCACGCAGGCGAGGCGGAAAAGATCGCCAAGATGGCGAAAATCAACCGCTACCACATGACGCTGTTCGCCTACCTGCTCGACAGGCTGCGGTCGACGCCCGATGGCGACGGCACGCTCCTCGATCACATGACGATGATGTACGGGTATGGAATGGCCGACAGCAACAGCCATTCGCCGTACGACATCCCGCTCGTGCTCGCCGGCGGCGGCGTCGGCACGATCAAGGGCGGACGGCACTTGCGCTTCAAGGACACTCCGCTTGCGAACCTGCACATCTCGCTACTCGACAACCTCGGGGTGCGGGTCGATCGGATCGGCGACAGCACCGGACCGCTCAACATCGCGTAGCCGGAGATCTGAACATGCGCTCGGCACGTCAACACCTCGCCGTCGCCGGCTGCGGACTGCTGCTCGCGGTCACGGTGCAATCTGCCGCCGCGGAAGTTCGGCTGATCGACGCGATCAGAAATAGAGATGCCGCGGCGGTCCGCACACTCGTCAAGCAGCGCGCCGAAATCAACGTCGCCGATCGTGATGGAACGACGCCGCTCCATTGGGCGGCCCATTTCGATGACGCTTCGACGATCGATCTCCTGCTTCGCGCCGGCGCGAAGGTCAACGCGGCCGACGACACGGGGATCACGGCTCTGTATCTGGCGTGCACGAATCGTAACGCCCAGCTGGTACAGAAACTGCTCGCCGCCGGCGCCAACCCTAACGCGACGTTGCTGAACGGAGAGACCGTTCTGATGAACTGCGCGCGCACCGGTGATGGCGCGGCCGTCAAGGCGCTCGTCACCGCAGGTGCCAGCGTCGATACGAAGGAATCGGCGCACGATCAGACGGCGTTGATGTGGGCTGCCGCCGAGGCGCACGCGGATGCAGTGAGAGTGCTCATCGAGGCCGGAGCCGACATCAGCGCGCGATCGCGCATTTACGCGCAGACCGTGACTGGCGAGCAAACGCAGCGGGCTGGACGCGAAGAGCTGAACTACACGGTGCTGAAAGGCGGCAGTACTCCGCTGTTGTTCGCTGCCCGATCGGGCGATGTCGAGTCGGTGCGTCTGCTGCTCGCCGCGGGCGCGCATCCCGACGAGGCGCTGCCCACCGGGATCACTGCGTTGACGGTGGCCGCACACAGCGGCCATGAGGCCGCGGCGATTTTCTTCGTCGACCACGGCGCCGACGTCAACAACGACGCCATCGGCTACACGGCGCTGCACGCAGCAGTCCTGAAGAGCGAACTCGATCTGGTGAAGTCACTGCTCGCGCACGGCGCCAATCCGAACGCGAAAATCACCAAGGGCACGCCGATCCGCCGCAACAGCACCGACTTCAACCTTCCCGCGACGCTGATCGGCGCGACGCCGTACCTGCTCGCCGCGAAGTTTGCCGAGCCCGATATCATGCGCGCGCTCGTCGCCGGCGGCGCCGACCCGAAAGTTGCCATGAACGACGGTACGACGGCAGCGATGCTCGCCGCCGGCATCGGCGTGGTCGCCGGCTCGAACCGCCGCGACAACGCGATCGTCGACGGCGGCAAGCCCGACGACGAACGACAGGTCATCGGCGCGCTGAAGGCAGCAATCGAGCTCGGCGCAGACCTGAACGCCGCCAATCAGGCCGGCGATACGGCGCTGCATGGAGCGGCGGCGATCGGAAGCGATGAGGCCGTTCGCCTGCTCGTCGCACACGGTGCCGAGATCAACGCGAAGAACAAGCGCGGCTTCACCCCGCTGGCGCTCGCGCGTGGTGCCGGACGGCGGAGAAGCGCCGCCAGCGCCGACGTTTCCGACGGTCCCGCGGAACGTCAGACGACCATCGATCTGCTGCGCAAACTTGGCGCGAGCGACTGACCGCAGGCGATCTGATGAAAAAAGCGCTCGCCGCCCTGCTCACCGTCGGCTGCTTCGGCGAAGCCGCTCCACACAGTCAACAGCAATCGTGGACCGGCGTGTTGTCTGACAGCCGCTGCGCGAACTCGCATCAAGTGGTTGCCTCGCCGCGAGGGCTGACCGATCGGCAGTGCATGTTCGAGTGCATCTACAAGGCACTCGCCCGGTACGTGCTCGTCGACGGCAAGGGTCAGGTCATCCCGATTGCGAACCAGGACTTTGCGGGATTCCCGCTATATCTCGGCCGCCCGGTGCGAATCGTCGGAGAGACGAACGGCAGCGCGCTCGCCGTTTCGAGTGTCGAACCGATCGCCGCCCACCTGCATCTCGGGCACCTGATGACGAACTGGCGAGATACGCCGCAGAGCGTCGGCTTGCTGACTGCGGCGATCAGCGACGCGAATGTCGCGGCGATTCATGCAAAACTCGCCCTGGCCGCCGCCGACAATCTCGCCGAGATGAAACTGCATGCCGGTCACGTCGTGCACGCACTCGACCCCGGTATCGAGCCGCGCGGACCAGCCTCCGGATATGGAGTGAAAAGGGCGGCGACCGGCGCGCTCCAGCATCTCGACCTTGCGGTCCAAGGCGAGGGATCGACGGCGAACATCAAGACGCACGCCACACACGTGTCCGCGTCTCTCAACGACGTTTTGCAGTGGACGGATCGGGCGGTCGCCATCGCGCAGCAGATTCGATCCTCTGAATCGACGAGCGACGCCGCGCGCCTCGTCGCCGAGCTCGTTGCGCTGACTGCTGCCATCGCCGAGGGTAGAGACGCGAACAATGATGGACAGGTGGACTGGCAGAGCGGCGAGGGCGGACTGCAGCAGGCGCAGACACATATGGCGTTGCTGATG
>Ga0081539_10003560_pt1 | contig 18916 bp, 11 predicted proteins | sample TabmetS4T2R2_FD_71023 | JGI IMG/M metagenome (GOLD analysis project Ga0081539, IMG submission 71023) | Tabebuia heterophylla rhizosphere microbial communities from the University of Puerto Rico - S4T2R2 | ecosystem: Host-associated > Plants > Roots > Rhizosphere ...
GGTAGAGGCTTTCTTTTTTGCACCTTGTGCACACCATGCGTGTCGCCAGGCGCGGCGTGCCGGCGTCCAATTGCTTGAAATCAGTACCGCCGCAACCGTCGCAGCGCGCGGTCACGTCCCGGATGCTGACGATCATGCCGCCTCCCTCCGGTCGATCTTAAGTGGCCCCGGGGGGGCCGCGCCAACCGGAAAGTGGCGCCGGGTGCCAACTATTTGGCAGCGATCACCATGATCTCGACCAGCGCGCGCGGATCGGCGAGCTTCGCCTCGACGCAGGCCCGCGCCGGCAGGTTCCCGGCATCGGTCCAGGAGGTCCACATCTCGTTCATGGGTGCCCGGTTGCGGATGTCGGTCACCCAGATCTGTGCCTGCAGCACCTTGGACTTGTGCGAGCCCGCCTTGGCGAGCAACCGGTCGATTTCATCCAGCACCTCTTTCGTCTGCCCCTTCACGTCCTTGCCCAGATCCTTAGCCACCACACCGGCGAGATAGACGGTGTTGCCGTGCTCCACCGCCTGCGAAAGGATGTTGCTCGGATTGTGCCGCACGATGCTCATCGCGTCTCCTGGAGGGTTGATCTATCAGTGTATGGCCAGGTAGGCCTTTTCCAGCGCACCGCTCGAGGCGATCTCGCTCGCCGCGCCCGCAGCGGCGATGCGCCCGCTCTCAATCACGTACGCCCGATCGGCCAATGCGAGCGCAAGGCCGGCCATCTGGTCGACGAGCAGGATCGTAGCCGCCTCGGCGCGCAGCCGCTCGAGCGCCGCGAAAAGGTCCTGGATCACGGCCGGCGCGAGGCCAAGCGACGGTTCATCGAGCAGGAGCAGCTTCGGGTGGGCCATGAGGCCACGCGCAATCGCGAGCATCTGCTGCTCGCCGCCAGAAAGGAGTCCCGCGCGCTGGTGCAAACGCGTGCGCAGCCGTGGAAAGCGGGCCAGCATCGCCTCGATGTCGGCGGCTACCTCGCCGCGCGAGCCGCGTTTTCGTCTATACGCGCCGAGCTCGAGGTTGTGCAGGACCGAGAGCTCGGGAAACACCTGGCGCCCCTCCGGCACGAGCGCAACGCCACGCGCCGCGACCTGGTGCGCCGGCAGCCCGGCGATATCTTCGCCTCCGAGCGCGATGCCGCCCGCGCTGGGGCGCAGGAGGCCGGAAACGGCGCGCATGAGCGTCGACTTACCGGCGCCGTTCGCGCCCAGGACCGCGACCAGCTCGCCGCTACGAACCTCCAGATCGACGCCGTTCAGCACCGGCTCAGCGCCATAGCCGGCCTCGAGCCGTCCGACGGTGAGATACGGCTCGCCCGGTGCCGCGGCAAGGCGCTTACCGGGCTGGGGTCCGCCCTCCTCGCCGAGATAGGCCTTGCGCACCGCGGGGTCGCGCTGCACGGCCGCCGGCGTACCGGAGGCGATGACGATGCCGGCATCGAGGACGACGACCGTGTCAGAGATGCCCATCACGACCGGCATGTCGTGCTCGACGAGCAGCACCGCGACACCGCTTTCGGCGATGCGGCGCAGGAGCGCCGCGAGGCGCCCTTTTTCTTCGCGCGCGAGCCCCGCGGCGGGCTCATCGAGGAGCAGCACCGACGCTCGGGTGGCGAGCGCGCGCGCAATCTCGACCAGGCGCTTGTCGACATGCGGCAGGCTCGCCGCCCGCGCATCGATGTTGCCGCGGTAGCCGACGAAGGCTAGAAGCGCTTCGCTGCCGCCGGCGATCGCCAGGTTTTCGGCAACGGTCATCGAGCCGAAAAGCTGCGTCGTCTGATAGGTGCGCGCGACACCGGCGCGCGCGATGCGCCAAGCCGGCCGTCCCTGCATCTGCCTTGCGCCGATGGAGACGGTGCCGGCGCCCGGACGATAGAAGCCGCTCAGCATGTTGAGCACGGTTGTCTTGCCAGCGCCATTCGGGCCGATCAGGCTCGTCACCTTGCCCGGCGGCGCGGCGAGAGAAACGTCGCTCGCCGCGCGCACCCCGCCGAACGCGATGCCGAGCCCGCGGGCCTGCAATCCCTGCGGCTGCGCGGGCCCAATCACCGGCTCGCCGGGCGCGGCAAAACGCGGCTTGCGCCGGCGCGCGGCGAAACGCGCCGCCACGCCGGTGACGCCGTCGGGCGCGAGCCACAGTACCGCGAGCAGCATCACGCCGAAGAAAAGCAGCCGGTATTCGGCGAGCGCCGCGAGCACTTCGGGAAGGAGCACGACGATCGTCGCGCCGGCGAGCGGTCCTGCGAGCGAGCCGGCGCCACCGATGATCACCACCAGCACGAAGAGAATCGACTGCGAGAACGCGAAGGTCGACGGCGTGACAAAGCCCGAGAGGGCAGCGAAGAAAGCGCCGGCGACGCCGGCGAACAGCGCCGAGACGGCGAACGCGAGCGTCTTGATGCGTAGCGGCGAGAGGCCGATCGACTCGGCGGCGACTTCCGAGTCCTTCACCGCGCGCATCGCGGCGCCCCAATGGCTGCGCGCCAGGAGCCAAAAGCCGAGCGTCGCCAGCGCCGCGAGCACGATGCTCGCGATCGCCACGCCGCGCTCGCCGAAGGCGACGCCGGCGAGCGCCGGTTGCATTGCGCCCATCAGACCGTTCTGTCCACCCGTGACGCTGCGCCATTCCACAGCGACGTTCTCGATCACGAAGCCGAACGCGATCGTCACCATCGCGAGGTAAGGGCCGCGTACGCGCATCGCAGGCAGGGCAAGCAGGGCGCCGGTTCCAGTAGCCACCAAAGCCGCCACCGGCAGCGCCGTCCAGAAGCTCCACTTGGCGCTCACTGTCAGCACCGCCACTGTGTACGCCCCCAGCGCATAGAAGCCGACGTGACCGAAGGACACCTGCCCGGTAAGCCCCAGCAGGACGTTGAGGCCGATGCCCGCCACCGCCGTGAGCGCGAGCGTGCCCATGATGAAGACGTAATAGCTGTTCGCAAACGCGGTGAAGGCGATCGCGGCGACGAAGGCAGCGATGAGGAGCGCCGCTTTCATACCTTCTTCAGCTCGGCGCGACCGAAGAGGCCATTGGGCATCGCGGCGAGCGCGACAATCACCAGCATGAACGTCACGATCTGCGTATATGCGGAGCCGAGGAGCGCGGTGACGAGAGACTCGACTACGCCGAAGATCAGCCCAGCGAGCATGACGCCCCAGGCGCTGGTGATGCCGCCGAGGATCGCGACGGCGAACGCCTTCAGTCCGAACACCGTGCCCATGTCCGAGTGCACGTTGAAGAGCGGCGCAATCAGGATCCCCGCGACGCCGGCGAACGCGGTCGACGTAGCGTAGGCGGCCATGATCATGAACGGCACGTTGATCCCCATGAGGCGCGCCGCATCGGCGTTCTGCACCACGGCAAGCATCGCCTTACCCAGACGCGTGCGACGCGAAAACGCATGCAGGGAGCCCGCCAGCGCGAGACCCACGATGGGGATCGCTAGCTGGAGCGCCGAAACGCGTAAGCCCAGCACGTCGGTGGCGGCAGCGGCCCACGGCAGCACCAATCCGCGCGGCTCCTTGCCGAAGGTGAAGAGCACCGTGTTGTCCGCGACGATGCCGAGCGCCACCGTCGCCATCAGCCAGGCATTCGAGGCGCGTCGCGCGAAGGGCCGCACGGCGAGCGCTTCCACCAGCAGCCCGTATAGCGCGCAGAGCGCGAGCGCCAGCGCCGCGGCGGGCAGGAAAGGCCAGCCGAGCGTCACGGCGAACGTGTAGGTGAGCACCGCGCCGAGCATCATCGAGCTGCCCTGCGCGAAATTGACCGTGGTCGAGACGGCGTAAGTGACGTAGAAGCCGAGCGCGAGCAGCCCGTACATGCTGCCGAGCCCGAGTCCCGAGATGAGCGCCGAGCCGACCATTGATAAAGAAACGGCCGCGCGCGGCGGCCGTGCCTTTTTCGTCTCGCGCCGGCGCTACTGCTTCATGCCGACCGGCACGATTTGATTATCGATGAACTGGGCCCACACGTAGTCGTGCTCGTTCAGCGCGTCGTGCTGCTGAGGGCTGAAAGGTTTGCTGTAAGTCTTGATGAGCCCATCGTAGCGATCGATCTGGTAATAGCCGTCGCGCACCTTCGCTCCATCCGTCGACCCCGCGTTCTGGATCGCAAGCGCGGTGAGCATCATCGCGTCGTAGGCATTCGCCACCCCGACCGCCGGCGTGACATCGCCCGCGCCCTTGATGTCGGGATATTTCGCCATCAGCGCCTTGAGCACCTTCTCGCCTACTGGGGATTGCTTGCCGAAGAAGCTGTAGGTCTGCACGAAGTGCACGTTCTTCGCGCTCGGACCGGCGAGCTCGGTGAAGCGCCCGCCCGCGGGACCCCAGTGCGAGACGATCGGCGGCATCCAGCCCATGCGGTCGAGCGACTTCACGACCTGCGAGGAGGGCCCGACGTTGCCGACCAGGAACAGGCAATCGGCGCCCGCGGCCTTGAGGCGCGAGAGCTGCGGCACGACGTCGATGTCGTTCCCCTCGAATTTCTCGATGCCGGCGTGCTTCACGCCCTTCTCCGAGAGCGCGGCGCGCAGGCCCTTCTCGTTCGACTCGCCCCACGGATTGTTGACGAGGATCATGCCGCAGTTCTTAGCGTTGAAGGTCTTCTGCGCGTACTGCAGCATCGCCTTGTCCACGATCTCGTCGACGGCTGAGACGCGGAACACGTAGTTGTCCTTCGCACCGTTCTTGGTGATCGGGGTGCCGGCGGCCCAGGGATCCATGAAAGGCCGCTTGTTCTCGTTGGCGATCGGCACGATCGCGAGCGCCACCGGCGAGTCGAGCCCGCCGAAGAGCACCGCGACCTTCTCCTTGAAGTAGAGCTCGCGCGCGGCGATCACGCCCTTGGCCGGAATCGATTCGTCGTCGCGACGTACCAGCTCGAATTTGCGTCCTTTCAGCGCACCGCCCTTGGCGTTGAGCTCGTCGATCGCGACCTGCAGGCCGCGCGTGAGCGCCTCGCCGGCGCGCGCCGACTGGCCGGAAAGCGCGGTGACGAGGCCGATCTTGATCGGCTCCTGGGCGATAGCGGGCAGCGCCGCCGCGAGCGCGAGGGTGACCAACAGGCGTCTCATGCAACCTCCCCGTGGTGGATCGGCCAAGCTTAGCAGGTCGCATGCCATGTTAGGCTCCGCGCCATGCATCCGGCCGCCAAGATCGTCGAGGAATATCTGCGCCTGCTGATGATCCCCGACCCGGACGCGGCGCGACGCTACATCGGTCCGGAATTCGAGATCCGCTTCACCGGCAACCGCCCGATGCGCGATCCGGCCGAGTGCGCCGCCTTCAACGCCACGCGCTACAAGTGGGTGAAGAAGAAATTCGGTCCGACGCACGTCGCCGAAGGCGGCACCGACGACGAGACGGTCGTCTACCAGACCGGGACGCTCTACGGCGAGTGGCCCGACGGCACGCCGTTCGAAGGCAACCGTTATGTCGACCGCTACGTCGTGCGGCGCGGCAAGATCGTGCGCATGGAGGTATGGAACGACAGCGCCGAGTGGCTCCTCGCGGGCGCGGGCGCCGCCAAGCGCTGAACTGGTGCAGCGCAAGCTCAAATCACACGGGCGCTATCCCTACTCCGCCATTACGGAGCGCAAGGACTACGACTGGCCGGAGGGCAAGCGCCTCGCTGTCTACATCGGCTTCAACATCGAGCACTTCGAGTTTGGCGACGGCCACGGCGCCTGCCTCGGCCCGAAGTGCGCCGAGCCCGACGTCCTAAACTACTCCTGGCGCGACTACGGCAATCGCGTCGGCGTCTGGCGCTGCCTCGAGCTCTTCGACCACCTGAAAGTCCCGGTCGGCGCGCTCATCAACACCGCGCTCTACGACTACGCGCCCGCAGTGATCGACGCGTTCGTGAAGCGCGGCGACGAGCTGATCGCGCACGGTCACACCAACTCCGAGCGCCAGGGCGAAATGACGACCGACGCGGAGCGCGCGCTGCTCATCGCCTGCCGCGAGCGCATCAAGAAGGAATCCGGCACCGCGCCGCTCGGCTGGCTGAGCCCCTGGATCTCGGAGAGCGTCGACACGCCCGACCTTCTCGCCGAGGCGGGCTACAAGTACACGCTCAACTGGGCGCACGACGACCAGCCGATCAAATTCAAAACGAAGAACGGCGAGCTCTGGGCCATCCCCTATCCGCAGGAGCTGAACGACATCCCAATGATCATCGCGCGGCAGATGGACGCCCGCGACTTCGCCGACATGATCGTCGACAACTTCGACGAGATGCTGGCGCAGGCGAAGGCGCAGCCGCTGGTGATGGGCATCGCCCTGCACCCCTACATCGTCGGCCAGCCATATCGGCTGCGGCATCTGCGCCGCGCCCTGCAGCACATCGCCAACTCGAGCGCCGTCTGGTTCACCACGCCCGGGAAAATCCGGGCGGCGGTGGCGAAATAGGCCGCTACTTCGTCTCGCGCAGCAAAAGACCGCTCGTCGAGACGCGCACCTCAAGCTCTGTCGGCTCCCTCACCTGCACGAAAGTCGCCGAGCCGTACTCGGCATCGTAGAGCGGTGCGAGAAAGGCGTAGCGCTGGCGCAGGCGAAAAAGCTCGACCGGCCGCTCGTCGCGCAGGAGATACACGGTGCGCGTTGCGGCGCGCTCCTGCGCGATCTCCTGGTAGCGACCGGCAATGCGATCGAGCTCGTAAGCGGTGTGCAAGCCGACGATGTTCGCGAGCGGCTTCCACTTGAGGATGTGCGCGTCGATGTAGATCTCGTCGCCGGCGAGGTTGAAGCTGCGGCTGCGGCCGTCGGGGTAGCGCACAACCGCGGTGAACTGCTGCGGGGCCGACGGCTGGACCGTGATGCGCGCGGCGACGTCCTCGCGCGTGAGCGCGTTATAGCCCTGCACGCCGAGCGCGATCCCGCCGGCGAGTGTGCCGAGCGCGACGAGAAGCAAGCCAACGAGCGTGCGCACGGTGAAGCGCGCCACGCGCAACCGAACGAGCGATGCGAGCCCCGCGCCGATTAGCACCAGGCCGAAGGCCCCGAGCACGATGGCGGCGAGAACGAATGGTGCGTACGGCACGTCAGGCTTGCGACGTCACTGCCGGCGACGCAGAGAGATGTGCGCGGCGCGCTCGCCGCCGGCGTACTTCGTGCATTCGTAGCCGAGCGCACGCCAGTCGAGGCCATGGAAGAGATGCTCGCCGGCACCGAGCAACACCGGCCGCACTGCGAGGTGCAGCTCGTCGATGAGCCGCGCCTGCAGGTACTGCCGCACGGTTGATACGCCGCCGCCCAGCCGCACGTCCTTTCCCTTCGCCGCGGCCTTGGCGCGCTCGAGCGCGACTTCGATGCCGTCGGTGATGAAGTGAAAGACGGTGCCGCCTTTCATCTCGAGCGGCACGCGTTTGTGATGCGTCAGCACGAAGACCGGCGTGTGATAGGGCGGCTCGTCGCCCCACCATCCCTTCCAGTTGTCGTCCGGCCATGGCCCGCGCACCGGGCCGAACATGTTGCGGCCGAGAATCCAGGCGCCAATATTGTTGAAACCGTGCGTGGCCATTTGATGGTCGGTCCCCGTCTCGCCGCCCGGCTGCCCGTGCATTTCGCGCCAGCTGCGGGTGTGAAAGAACCATTCCATCAGCTCCAATCCATTCGTGCCCAGTGGGTTCTGAAGACTCTGGTCCGGCCCGGCGCCGAAGCCGTCGAGGGAAACGCCGAAGCTCTGTACGCGCAATTTCGACACGGTGACTCCTTTCAGCCTTTCAGCCGACCCAGCGGCGGGCGTTGCGGAACATTTCCATCCACGGCGAATCCTCGCCGAGACCGCGCGGGCGCCACGAGTACTGGACGCTGCGGAAGCAGCGCTCGGGATGCGGCATGACGATGGTGAAGCGGCCGTCGGCGGTGGTGAGCCCGGTGATGCCCTGCGGCGTGCCGCTCGGGTTATACGGATAGGTCTCGGTCGGCTGCCCCTGGTGATCGAGATAGCGCATGCAAACGAGTTTCGGCGCGGTGCCGTCGAACTTGGCGCGGCCTTCGCCGTGGGCGGTGACGATCGGGATGCGGCTGCCGGCCATGCCGGCGAAGAAAAGCGACGGGCTCTCGGTGATTTCGACCATCACCAGGCGGCCTTCGAACTGCTCGGAGCGGTTCTTGACGAAGAGCGGCCAGTGCGACGCGCCGGGGACGAGCTCCTTCAGCGCGGCGAACATCTGGCAGCCGTTGCACGCCCCAAGCGCGAAGGTGTCGGTGCGCGCGAAGAAATCTTCGAATTCGGCGCGCACGCGCGGGTTGTAGAGGATGGTCGCCGCCCAGCCGCGGCCGGCGCCGAGCACATCCCCGTAGGAGAAGCCGCCGCCCGCGACGATTCCCTTGAAGCCGCCGAGCGTGTGCCGGCCGGCGAGAAGATCGGTCATGTGCACGTCGAGCGCCTCGAAGCCCGCGCGCTCGAAGGCCGCGGCCATCTCCACCTGGCCATTCACGCCCTGTTCGCGCAGGATGGCGACGCGCGGCCGCGCGCCGCCCGATACGGCGGGCGGCCGTGGCGTGAAGGTCAAATGGAGCGCGAGGCCGCGATCCTGTGGATCGATGATGCGGTCGTACTCCTCGCGCGCCGACTCGGGATGATCGCGCAACGCCTGCATGCGATAGGTGATCTCGCCCCAGATGCGCTGCACATGATCGCGCTTGTTCTCATAGAGCGGCACGTTGTTGCGTGTGACGCGGATCTCGTCGCGGTTATTGAGCTGCCCGATGGCATGTGTCCATTCGGCGAGACCCGCATCGCGCAACGCCTGCATCACGTTCGCACGGTCGGCGCTGCGGATCTGGATTACCGCGCCGAGCTCCTCATTGAAGAGCGCACGGAGCACCGCTTCGCGCACGCGACCGGCGAGCTGCTCGTCGGCGTTGCGCTTGAACGCGTCGACGTCGTCGGCGCCGGCGTCGAAGGTGAGCGCATCGACGTTCAGGGTCACGCCGCAGTGCCCGGCGAAGGCCATCTCGGACACCGTGGCGAAGAGACCGCCATCGGAGCGGTCGTGATAGGCGAGGATCTGCGGCCGCAGCCGCTGGAGGGCGGTGAAGAAGCCTTTGAGGAGCGAGGGCTGATCGAGGTCCGGGCACTCGCTGCCGAAGCCGTTGGCATAGGTCTGCGCGAGGATCGAGCCGCCGAGGCGATTCTTGCCGCGTCCGAGGTCGATGAGCAGAAGCTCGGTCTCGCCCTCATCGGTGCGAAGCTCGGGCGTCAGCGTGTCACGCACATCCTCGACCGGAGCGAAGGCGGAGACGATGAGAGAGAGCGGCGCCACGACTTCGCCGCCTTCCCAGTGCGTCTGCATCGAGAGCGAATCTTTGCCCACCGGGATCGAGAGGCCGAGCGCCGGGCACAGGTCCATTGCCACCGCGCGCACGGTGTCGTAGAGCGCGGCGTCCTCGCCGGGGTAGCCGGCCGCGGCCATCCAGTTGGCCGAGAGCTTCACTTGCCCGAGCGTGCCGATGCGCGCGGCTGCAATGTTGGTGATCGCCTCGCCGATCGCCATGCGGCCCGAGGCGGGTGCGTCGATCAGCGCGAGCGGCGTTCGCTCGCCGATCGCCATCGCCTCGCCGCCATAGCCGTCGTAGTCCCATAGCGTGACGGCGCAGTCCGCCACCGGCACCTGCCACCGCCCGACGAACGGATCGCGCGCGCAAAGGCCGCCGACGGTGCGATCGCCGATCGCGACGAGGAAATGCTTCGCCGCCACCGCCGGATGGCGCATCACGCGGTGCGCGGCGCCCTCGAGGGTAATTCTCTCGAGCGAGAACGGCGCCGGTCGCCGCTTCGCTCGGCTCACGTCGCGCAGCATCTTCGGCGGCTTGCCGAGGACGGTGCCGAGCTCGATGTCGACCGGCTTCGTACCGAACTGCCGATCGGTGACAACCAGACGGCCGTCGTCGCTCGCCGCGCCGAGCACGGCAAACGGGCAGCGCTCGCGCTGGCAGATCCTTTCAAACGCCGGCAGATCCTTCGCTGCAATCGCGAGCACGTAGCGCTCCTGCGCCTCATTGCACCAGATCTCGCGCGGCGACATGCCGGTGTCCTCGCTCGGGATATCGCGCAGCTCGAGCCGCGCGCCGCGCTGTGCCGACCAGACGAGCTCGGGCAGCGCATTCGAAAGGCCGCCGGCGCCGACATCGTGGATGGAAAGGATCGGGTTCGCCTCGCCGAGCTGCCAGCAGCGGTCGATGACTTCCTGCGCGCGGCGCTGCATCTCGGCGTTGTCGCGCTGCACGGAATCGAAGTCGAGCTCGGCGACATTCGCCCCCGCGCCCATCGACGAAGCGGCGCCGCCGCCCATCCCGATCAGGAGTCCCGGCCCGCCGAGCTGGATGAGGAGCGCGCCCGGGGCGAGCTCGCGCTTGGCGCTGTGCCCGGCGGCGATGTTGCCGAGGCCGCCCGCGAGCATGATCGGCTTGTGGTAGCCGCGAAGCACACCGCCGACTTCCGCCTCGAAGGTGCGGAAGTAGCCGAGGAGATTCGGGCGCCCGAACTCGTTGTTGAACGCTGCGGCACCGATCGGCGCTTCGAGCATGATCTCGAGCGCGGAGGCGATATGCGCGGGCTTCCCGGGCGAAGGCCCTTCCCACAGCTGCTCCTGCCCGGGGATGCGAAGCGACGACACCGAGTAACCGACGAGGCCGGCCTTCGGCTTCGCGCCACGACCGGTCGCGCCCTCGTCGCGGATCTCGCCGCCCGCCCCGGTTGCGGCGCCGGGAAAGGGCGAGATCGCCGTCGGATGGTTGTGCGTCTCCACCTTCATCACGGTGTGCGTGGCCGTGGCGTGGCGTGCATACACGCCGTCGGCGCGCGGATAGAACCGCTCGGCGGTGCGACCTTCCATGATGGCGGCGTTGTCAGCGTAGGCGACCACCGTGCCCTGCGGGCTCACCTCGTGGGTATGGCGGATCATGGAGAAGAGCGATTGCGGCTGCCGCTCGCCGTCGATGATCCAGTCGCCATTGAAGATCTTGTGGCGGCAGTGCTCCGAGTTCGCCTGCGCGAACATGGTGAGCTCGGCATCGGTAGGGTCACGGCCCATGGCGCGATAGGCGCGCTCCAGGTACTCGATCTCGTCCTCGGAGAGCGCAAGGCCAAGCCGCGTGTTCGCTTCACGCAGGGCGGCGAGCGACACCGATTGCAGCGGCCGCGGCGGCACGTGGCTGAAGAGCTTCGCCGCCTGGTCGAACGACGAGAGCACCGTCTGCGTCATGCGATCGTGCAGGGCGGCGGCGATGCCCGGCGCCTCCGAGCGCACGTAGTAGGCGGTGCCGCGCTCGATGCGGTTCACCGCGGCAAGCCCGCAGTTCCGGGCGATGTCGGTCGCTTTGGATGACCAGGGCGAGAGCGTGCCGAGGCGTGGCACCACCAGGTAGAGCTTTCCCTCGGGCGCCGCCGGCGGTTCGCCGTAGGCGAGCAGCCGCTCGAGCAGCGCGCGCTCCGTCGCGCCGAGCCGCGCTGCCACTTCGATGAAATGGCGGAATTCGGCGGCCACCGCGCTGACCGCCGGGTCGATTTTCTTCAGCTGCGCGACGAGCTTGGCAAGACGAAACTCGGAGGCGGCGCGCGGCCCCCGAAGCTGGAGGATTTCGGGCACTAGTTGCGGACCTGAGGCTCCTTCACCGTGCCGCCGAGAAGCAGCGTGGCGGAGAGCATGCGCGAGGCGGTCTTCATATCGGCGATGATGCGTCCCGAGAGCGCGCCGTTCTGCGAGATGTCCGCGCTCGCGCCGGCGTTGAGGGCGCCGGCACCGATGGTGACGTTCCTCAGCGCCACCATGCCGCGTTCATAGATCGCCTGGCCGTTCATCTCGACGAACTGGGTGTTGCCATTCGCCTGCTTGCCGCCCGACTGGATGGCGCGCGCCAGATCGAAGCTGCCGAGGGTCCCCTTGTTGACGGTGAAGTTGCCATCGAGCCGGCTGCCGTGCGCGAGGCTCGCCGCGTCAGGACCGTTCATCGAGAACTTGGCCGTGCCCTCGCCGTTGCCGGACGAGAGGAGTGCCGGCGCAAAGACCGCCGCATTGATGTTGCGCACCGTCAGGACGCCGTCCACCTGCCAGCCGCTGCCCCAGCGCACGTTCGCGCGCCCGGAGATGCCGCCGTTGAAGATCGCGCCGCCCCATTCGGCGATAGTCATGCCGCGCGGCGTCGCCGTGCCTTTCATGGCGAAGTTGCTGAGCGTGACCTGTGGCCCGATCGGCAGCGGGAAGCCGCCTGCCACGACATCGAACTCGATCGTGCGGTCCCTCGGCGTGAGCTTGGCATGCAGGCCATCGGGACCGCGCACCGTGGCGCTCGTCATTGCGCCTCTGGCATTCAGGAAAACCTCGGCGCTCAGGCCCTTGGGCAGTGTGGCCGGTCCGGGCAGCTCGAGATTCTTGACGGCGATGCGCGAGACGCTGAAGCGGTCGCCGCGCACGGTGGAGAACAGCGCATCGGCGATCGCTTCCTGCGGCAGCTTCAGGCCATCGACCTCGATGGTGCTGAAATCCTTGCTGTCGCCGAAGATCGCGAACGGTGAGCCCGAAGCCTTGACGAGCGCAATGCGCGCGTCACCCGCGCGCACGTCCCGGAACCGTACCTCCGGCAGGCCGCTGAAGAGCCAGAGATTTGCCGAGCCGATTCTCACCGGCCGCCCGAGCGCCCCGGAAGCGAGCCGCTCGTAGTCGGCGGTGTCGATCGGCATGACGTGCGCCGCGCCGAGCGCGATGGCAAGCAGCGCAATCAGCGTTACGGCGAGGGGCTTCCCCCATTTCACCGGCTTTCGCGGCACCCTCGGCGCCGCCGCCACCGGCGCCGGGCGCGGCTTTTCCGCCGGGGGTTCTTTTTTCTTCACCTTCGGCTTGGATTTCGCGAGCTCGTCCTGCTCGCGCTTCACCTCGTCGAGATCGAGGTCCTCCTCGCTGATCGGGATCTCGTCCTCGACCTCTGCCGCGGCCTTGCCTTCCTTCGCCATGGCTGCGGCGGTGGCGGCTTCCGCCTTGCGGCGGATCTCCTCGGCTTCGCGCCGGCGGCGCTCCTCTTCTTGTTCGCGCCGCTCTTCCGCCTCGCGCACACGCCGGGCCTCTTCGGCGAGCCGGCGTGCCTCCTCTTCCTCGCGCTGGCGCTCCTCCGCCTCAGCCTTCTCTTTCGCTTGGCGCTCGGCCGCCTCGCGGGCGCGCTTGGCCGCCGCGGCGGCCTTGGTCTTGCGGTTCTCCTCCTCCTGCGCCTTGCGCTCGTCCTCTTCACGATTGGTGAAGTTGGCGAGATCGGCGAGCAGCGTGTCGGCGAAGCTCTCGGGCTTGGCGGCGGGCTGCGCGGGCGGCGGTGCTGCCGCGGCTGCCTTCGCTGCGGCCGCTGCCGCTTCGGCGAGCGCCTGCTCTTCGGCGCGGCGCTGCCGCTCCTCCTCGAGCGCGCGCCGCGCGCGCTCGGATTCTTCCTTGGCCTTGCGCTCGGCCTCTTCGCGCGCCTGGCGCTCGGCTTCCAGGCGCTGGCGCAACTCCTCGGCTTCGCGCTTCGCCTTCTCCTCGGCTTCCTTGCGCGCTCGCTCTGCTTCCTCGCGCGCCTTTTTCTCCGCTTCCTCGCGTGCCTTGCGCTCCGCCTCGAGGCGCCGCTCAGTTTCCTCGCGAGCCTTGCGCTCGGCGTCTAGCTTCGCCTTTGCCTCGGCCTCGGCTTTCGCCTTGGCCTCGGCCGCCGCCCGCACGGCCGCTTCGCGGGCCGCCTTGACCTTCGCCTCGGCGTCGGCCTTCGCCTTGGCTTCCTCGGCCTTGACCTTCGCCTCGGCCTCGGCCCGCGCCTTGGCTTCCATCTCGATGTGCGCCTTGAGCTCGGCCTCCCTTTTCAGGCGGTCCTTCTCGGCCTGGGCCTTGGCCTCGGCCTCCTCGCGAGCCTTGGCGAGCGCCGAGGTCTGTTCCATCGCCGAGGGCGAGGGCTTCGGCGGCGCCGCCGGCCGCGGTGCGGGCCTGCTCTTGCCGAGCGAGCTGAAGTCGAGATCGCCCCCGCTCGGCTCCTCAACGACCGGCCGGGCGGCGGGCTTGGCAGCCGGTTTCGGCGCCGCCGCCGCGGCGGGCTTCGCGGCCCCCGCGCCTGGCGACACTTCGCGGATGAAGCCGTTCTTGTCGAGCTGCGAGATCAGGTTCTGGAACGCGCCGTCGAACGCCTTGCCGACCTTCTGTGCCACATCGGCGAGCGTCGCGCGGCCATCGATCGCGGAGAGCACGGCCCGGTCCCCCCGCTGCAAGAGGCTCGTCTTTCCCGATGCCTCCTGCACTCCCTTTCCCGACTTCGAATAAATGGCGGTCGGATTCATATTCTTGGCCGCCATTATATTAGTGAGGCGCGCCGTAGCCCCCGCCGCCCGGACTCTCGATGACAAAGATATCGCCCGCGGCCATCTCGGTCTGGTCGAACGGGCCGAGCTCCTCGCGAGCGCCATCGGCGCGCAGCACGTAATTTTTTCCCGGTTCGCCGGGCTCGCCCCCCGCCATGCCATGGGGCCGCACCCGCCGGTGACCGGAAAGAATTGCCGCCGTCATGGGCTCGAGAAACCGCATGCGCCGCACGGCGCCATTGCCGCCGCGCCAGCGCCCGCGGCCGCCCGAGCCATGGCGAATGGCAAAGCTTTCGAGCCGCACCGGGAAGCGCCACTCGAGCACCTCGGGATCGGTGAGCCGGGAGTTCGTCATGTGCGTCTGCACGACGTCGGCGCCATCGAAGCCCGGCCCGGCGCCGGAGCCGCCACCGACCGTCTCGTAGTACTGATAGCGCTTGTTGCCGAACGTGAAATTGTTCATGGTGCCTTGCGCCGACGCCATGACGCCGAGTGCTCCGTAGAGCACCTCGGTCAGGCATTGTGACGTCTCGACGTTCCCGGCCACCACCGCCGCCGGATAGCGCGGCTTCAGCATGCAGCCCTCGGGAATGATCACCTCGAGCGGCTTGAGGCACCCGGAATTGAGCGGAATGTCGGCGTCGACCAGCGTGCGGAACACATACAGCACGGCGGCCATACACACCGCCGAGGGCGCATTGAAATTGTTCGCGAGTTGCGCCGATGTGCCGGTGAAGTCGAGGATCGCGCTTCGCCGATCGGCTCCGATCGTGATGCGCACCCGCAGCACGGCGCCATTGTCGAGCGGCAGCTCGAAGCTCCCGTCCTTCAACACGCCGATCACGCGGCGCACGGATTCCTCGGCATTCGCCTGCACATGGCCCATGTACGCCTGCACTACCTCGAGCCCGAACTCCTCGACCATACGGCCGAGCTCCTGCACGCCCTTCTCGTTCGCGGCGATCTGGGCGCGCAGATCGGCGATGTTCTGCTCGACATTGCGCACCGGATAGCGTCCCGATGTCAGCAGCGTGACAGTTTCCCGCTCGCGGAAACGGCCTTCCTCAACGAGCAGGAAGTTGTCGATCAGCACGCCCTCCTCCTCCACCACCTTCGAACCCGGGGGCATCGAGCCGGGCGTAATGCCGCCGATGTCGGCGTGGTGTCCCCGCGAGCCGACGTAGAAGAGGATCCGGCCGCTCTGGAATACCGGCGTGATCACCGTCACGTCCGGCAGATGCGTGCCGCCGTTGTACGGGGCGTTGAGTACATAGACATTGCCCGGCTTGATGCGCCCCGCGTTCTCGCGGATTACCGTCTTGATCGATTCGCTCATCGACCCGAGGTGCACCGGCATGTGCGGCGCATTGGCGATCAGGTTGCCCTCGCCGTCGAAGATGGCGCAGGAGAAATCGAGCCGCTCCTTGATGTTCACCGAGTAGGCAGTGTTCTGCAGGCGCAGCCCCATCTGCTCGGCGATCGACATGAACAGGTTGTTGAATATCTCGAGCCGCACCGGATCGACTTCGGTACCGATGGCATGCGCCGCGGCTCGCGGGCGCGTGCGCCTCAATACCACGTGATCGAGCTCGGTCACGGTCGCCCGCCACTGCGGCTCCACCACCGTCGTGGCATTCGCCTCGGCGATGATGGCCGGCCCGTCGACTTCTTGGCCGGCGGCCAGCGCTTCGCGCCGATAGAGCGGCGCCTCGTGCCAGCGACCCGCCGTGAAGATCCGCGCGCGCTGCACTGGCGCCGCGCGCGCTCGCGGCGGCGCTCGCGTCTCCCGCGGCGCATCGCCGGGCGCGATCGCTTCCACCGACACGGCCTCCGCGACGAGCGCGCGGTTCGGCATCAGGAAGGAGAACTGCTTGCGATACGCGGCCTCGAACTCGGCCACCATCCGCTCGCGCTTGCCGAGCGCGACAATGAGCGCGGTGTCCGTGCCGTCGTACTTGAGATGGGAGCGGCGCTCGACGCGAACGCGCTCGGCGCTCGCGCCTTGCCGCACGAGCTCGTCGCGCGCGGCGATTGCGAGCTCCTCGGCGAGGTCCTCCAGCACACAGGAATCGTCGAGCTTCACCTCCACCGCGCGCTCGCGCATCACGGTTTGGTCCGCCAGCCCCATGCCGTACGCCGATAGCACGCCCGCGTGCGGATGGATGAAGACGCGGGTCATGCCGAGTGCATCGGCGACCAGGCACGCATGCTGGCCGGCGGCGCCGCCGAAGCAGTTGAGCGTATAGCGGGTGACGTCGTGGCCGCGCTGTACCGAAATATGCTTGATGGCGTTCGCCATGTTGCCGACCGCGATCTGCACGTAGCCCTCGGCGACCTCCTCGGCGCTACGCCCGTCGCCGATCTCGCGCGTGAGCTCGCGAAAGCGCTGCGTCACCACCTCGGCGTCGAGCGGCTGGTCGCCGTTCGGGCCGAACACCGCCGGGAAAAAGGCCGGCTGGATCTTGCCCAGCATCACGTTCGCATCCGTCACCGTGAGCGGACCCCCGCGCCGATAGCAGGCGGGGCCGGGATTGGCGCCGGCGGAATCGGGTCCCACGCGGTAGCGGGCGCCATCGAAGTGCAGGATCGAGCCGCCGCCCGCGGCGACCGTATGGATCGACATCATCGGCGCCCGCATGCGCACGCCGGCGACGCGCGTCTCGAACTCGCGCTCGAAGGCGCCGGCGTAATGCGACACGTCGGTCGACGTGCCCCCCATGTCGAAGCCGATGATGCGCTCGAAGCCGGCTGCCTGCGCGGTGCGCGCGGCGCCGACGATGCCGCCCGCGGGTCCAGAGAGGATGGCGTCCTTCCCCTGGAAGCGCCGCGCGTCGGCAAGGCCGCCGTTCGACTGCATGAAGAGAAGACGCACCCCTTCCAGTTCGCCCGCCACCTGGCGCACGTAGCGGCCGAGAATCGGCGACAGGTACGCATCGACCACCGTCGTGTCGCCGCGGCCGACGAGCTTCATGAGCGGGCTCACGCGATGCGAGACCGAGATCTGCGTGAAGCCGACGCCTTCGGCGAGCCTCGCGACGCGCTCCTCATGCTCGGTGAAGCGATAGCCGTGCATGAAGACGATCGCAATTGACCGGTAGCCTTCAGCGAACGCGGTCTGCAAATCCGCCCTCGTCCGCTCGGCGTCGAGCGGCAACACCACCTCGCCGCGCGCGGCGACGCGCTCGTCCACCTCGACCACTTTGCTGTAGAGCATCTCCGGCAGGACGATGTGCCGGTCGAAAAGGCGCGGCCGGTTCTGATAGGCGATGCGCAAGGCATCGCGAAAGCCGCGCGTGATGAAAAGGACCGTGCGCTCGCCCTTGCGCTCGAGGAGCGCATTGGTGGCGACGGTGGTGCCCATTTTCACCGCCTCGATCTCGTGGCCTGGGATCGGCGCATTGGCGGCAACACCGAGCAGCTCGCGGATACCGGCGATCGCCGCATCGCGATAACGCTCCGGGTTCTCCGACAGCAGCTTGTGCGTGACGATGGTGCCATCGGGCCTGCGCGCAACCACGTCGGTGAACGTGCCGCCGCGGTCGATCCAGAACTGCCAGCGACTCATGCCAGGCATTTCCGGATTTGCGACACGGCGCGCATCGTCAGGCTGATGCGCATCGGATCGAGCGGCATGGCCTGCGACGAGAGCTTGGCAATTACCAGCCGGTTCTTTCGATCGACGAACAAATTCTGGCCGTGGATACCGAGCGCGAAGATAAGCGGCGCCTCCCCCTCGAGGATGTACCACTTGCTGCGGTAGCGCATCGGCATGCCCGGAAAGTAGGCGACGAAACTACCCGCATCCCAGGCGCCGCGCTCGCCGGCCGATTCCATGTCATCCACCCATGCCGGGCCCTCTTCGATCATCCACTGCCCGACCCGCGCCAAGTCGCGCGCGGTCACGCACATACCGCCGGCGGCGCGCGGCGCGCCGTGGCGATCGACGGTGATATAGGCGTCGCGCTCGGCGCCGATCGGCTTCCACAGGTGTTCGCTCATCAAGTCGGCGTAGCGAGCGCCGGTGGCGCGCTCGATCGCCCAGCCGAGAAGATCGGTGTTCGGCGAGATGTAATGAAAGCGCCCCCCGTGCGCGCCGTCGCGCTTCGTGAGCTGCTGGTAGAAGGAATGCAGATCGGACGGCGCATCGCCCGGCAGGAGCGGGTTCCAGCCGGTCGCCTTGCGGTACTCGACGATCGTGCCCGAGGTGGCAAGGTAGTCCTCGTCGAAAGCGATGCCGGCACGCATGTCGAGAAGATGCCGCAGCGTCGCGCCGGCATACGCGGTGTGGCGCACTTCCGGCAGCAGGTCCGCGACCTTACGCTCGGCATCGATGCCGAGGCTGCCGAACAGAAGCCCCAGCATCGACTTCGACACCGACATCAATATATGCGGCGCCTCGGGCGGCATCTCGTAGTGCTCGTAGATGAGCGCGCCGCGGTGCACGACCAGGAAGGCGTCGGTCTGCGTCTCGGCGAGGAACTGCGCCAGCGTCAGCGGCTCGCCAGCATCGGGCTCCACGCGGATATCCAGATCGCGCGGGCGCCGCTCGAGCGCGCGTACGCGCCGCGGGTCGTGCGCGATTTCCGCGCTCGGGATGAGCTCTCGCACATGGTGGAAC
>Ga0081539_10003561_pt1 | contig 18914 bp, 21 predicted proteins | sample TabmetS4T2R2_FD_71023 | JGI IMG/M metagenome (GOLD analysis project Ga0081539, IMG submission 71023) | Tabebuia heterophylla rhizosphere microbial communities from the University of Puerto Rico - S4T2R2 | ecosystem: Host-associated > Plants > Roots > Rhizosphere ...
GGCCGCCTCGTTCTCCGCGTGCTCTGGCCCGACGGCGAGCCTCCGCCCGGACAGGATCCGAACGACAGCGCGATCGTCCTCCTCGCCTCATACGCCGCCATCGACGTTCTCTTCACCGCAGACGCGGAGTCCAACGTCACGCTTCCGTTGGATCTGCCGGCGGTCGAGGTGCTCAAAGTTGCGCATCATGGGTCCGAGGACGATGGGCTGCCCGGCCTCCTGGACGTACTCCATCCCTCCGTGGCCGTCATCTCTGTGGGAAAGGGCAACGACTACGGCCATCCGGCGCCCTCGACGCTCGCCACTTTGAACCGTTACGCGGGTCTTGCGCTCTATCGCACCGACGAGGACGGCCGCGTGACCGTGGAATCGGACGGCAGCCGTATCGTGGTCCGCACGCAGTCTTGATCGGGGGCCCTCGTGAGCTGTGCGACGCCCTTGAGCGAGCTGTCTATCCTTGTCCGCCATGGCCGCCGAAGCGCTCAGTCCCGCGTACCTCTTGCTCGGATCGGATCGGCCGAAGATCGGGCGAGCCCTCGGTCGCCTGCGCAGCCGCTTCGGGGCCGAGGCGGTCGAGGCGTTGTCGGCGGAGGCCGTGTCGGGAGCAGACGCCGTTACCTCGATGAACGCACTTGGCCTCTTCGGCTCCGGAAGGCTCGTCGTCGTGGAGGGTGTCGAGGTCTGGAAGAAGGCCGACGTGGAAGCGGTGGAGGCGTATCTCCGCCAGCCCGCACCGGGAGCCGTGCTCGCCCTCGTGGCCGACGAGGTCCCGCGGGACGAGGCCCTCGCGGACGTGGTCGCGAAGGCGGGCGAAGTTCTGCGTTACGACATTCCCAAGCCGAAGGATCCGTCGGTCTGGGTCCGGACCGAGCTCGACCGCCTCGGCGTGCAGGCGAGCGAGGATGCGGCTCGACGGCTCGTCGAGATCGTCGGCGACGACGTCGCTGTCCTCGCACTCGAGCTGGACAAGCTGGCGACCTGGGCGGGAGGCGAGACGATCGGCCCGCGCGAGGTCGAGCTGCTAGCAGTTGCGGCCGGCGGCGAATCGCCGGGATGGCTTCTCTCGGATGCATGGGGGACCCGCGATGTCGCCGGCGTTCTGGCGGCATGCGAGGCCGAGCTCGACGATGGCGTCGAGCCCTTCTTGATCGCGGTTCGACTCGCTGCGCAAGTTGGGTTCGTCAGGACGGTCCAGGCGCTTGCTTCTGAGGGACTCCGCTCGCGCGAGATCGCGGGCCGCTTGAAGAAGCACGAGTTTCGCGTGCGCAAAGCGCTTGAGCACGCCGAGCGACACTCGACGGATGATCTCGACCTGGCGATTGTCCGACTCGCCGCGCTCGACGCGGCCCTGAAGGGCGCGAGCCGCCTCTCGGCCGAGCTCGAGCTCGAGCGTGTCCTGATCGAGGTGACGCGCGCGCCGGAAGTTGTGCCTGCGAGCCGCTAGCTCTTGCGGGCGAGAAGCTGGTCGGCCTGCGACTTCTGGCGAGCGGCCTTGTTCGGGTGGATGGCCTTGCGAGCGGCGGCCTTATCGAGCAGCTTGACGAGGGTGCGGTGCTCCTGGGCCGCCCGATCCGTGTCGCCGTCCTGCATGGCTCGCTCGAGCCGCTTGAAGATCGTCTTGGCCGACGAGCGATAGCGGACGTTCTCGAGCCGCTGGCGTGCGGCGATCTGCACGCGGTGCTTCTGCTGCTTGATGTTGGGCATCGTGTGAAAAGGCCTGCGAATGCAGGCGCATTGAAAAATCGTAGCAGCGAACTTCGCCGCGGCAACCGGTCCAAGTCTTGATGGAGCTCATTCGATCTCGCCACATTCCGCGTGCCACCCGCGCATTTTTCGACGATAGGCTGGAGCTGGAGGGAGGCCCGCGGCGGCCCCGGGCTGAAGCCCGCTCCCCCGGCTCCTCGCCTATGCTCGCCGCGTGAAAGCCGACGAGGCGGCCCGGACCGAACCCCCGCGGCCCCCACAGCGTCGGCTCGCGTGGTCGACGGCGATCTTCTCGGCCGCGACGGCACTCTCGCGCGTCTTCGGCCTCGTGCGCGAGATCGTGGCCAAGAACTACTTCGGCGTGCAGGGACCGATCAACGCGTTCGAGATCGCCTTCCTGATCCCCAACACCGTCCGGGCGCTCGTCGCCGACTCGGCGCTCTCGGGCGCGTTCGTTCCCGTTTTCGGGGAGTTGCTCGAGAAGGGAAACCGCGCCCGCGCGTGGCGCGTCGCCTCGACGCTCTTCTGGCTGATGTTGGCGGGGCTCGGGACCATCACGGTGCTCTTCCTGCTCCTCGCGCCCTGGCTCATGGCGCCCTTCCCCTACGAGCAAGACCTCCTCGTTACCCTGGCCCGGATCCTGTTCCCGATCGTGCTCCTGATGGGGCTTTCCGGGATCGTCGTCGGCCTCCTCAACAGCTACGAGCAGTTCACGATCCCGGCGCTGACCCCGGTCCTCTGGAACTCGATCATCATCGCCGGGTTGGTCATCGGAGTCCCGCGCGCCGACTCCGAGGAGTCGAAGCTCTACATCTACGCGGGCGCGATCCTCGTCGGCACGTTGGCCCAGTTCCTCCTGCCACTTCCGTGGCTCCGCAAGCTCGACGGCCGGCTTCAGCTCGTCCTGGACTGGCGCGATCCGGCCGTCCGGCGGGTCTTCATCCTCATGCTCCCGGTCACCCTCGCGCTCGGGCTCATCAACTTGAACGCGCTCATCGACGCGGTCTTCGCGTCCAAGCTCATCGACCCGCAGATCGGCCCGAGCGCCATCAACGCCGCCTTCCGGATCTACATGCTCCCGCAGGGGATCTTCTCCGTGGCCGTAGCGACGGTCCTCTTCCCCCGCCTGGCCCGGCTCGCCGCCAGAGCGGACATCGACGGGTTCAAGGACACCGTCTCGCTCGGCCTGCGGCAGATCGGCTTCCTGCTCCTCCCCGCGAGCGCGGTTTTCGCCGTCCTCGCCGTGCCGATCGTCCGCCTCGCCTACGAGCGGGGGGCCTTCACGGATCACCAGACGACCGTCGTGGCCGGCGCGCTGGCCGCCTTCACGCTCGGCCTGACGTTCAACGGGACGATGCTGCTCCTCAACAGAGCGTTCTTCAGCCTGCAGTCGCCCTGGGTGCCGACGGCGATCGCTCTGGGCAACCTCGCGCTGAACGCGCTGCTCGACTGGGTCTTCTACCGCGTCGGCGTCTGGGGCATCCCCCTGGCCACGTCGATCGTGAACATCGCCGGAACCGGCGCTCTGCTCCTCGTCCTCCGGAGCCGCACCGGGCCCATCGGCGGACGGCGCCTCGCCGACTCCTACCTCCGGATCGCAGTCGCATCGGCCGGCGCGGCCGGAGCCGCGCTCGCCGTCTGGCTCGGGCTCGACGCCGTCGTGGGTCGCTCGACCGGTGGCCAGATTGTCTCTGTGGGCGGCGCGATCCTCGTTTCGGTAGGCATCTTCTTGCTGCTCGCCCGCCTGCTGCGGATCGCCGAGCTGGACACGTTGCTCTCGCTCCGTCGGCGGGCTGGTACAACGAGCTAGTGCCGCTCGACCGCATCAGGAACTTCTCGATCGTCGCCCACATCGACCACGGTAAGTCGACGCTGGCCGATCGAATTCTGGAGCTGACCGACACCGTCTCGCAGCGCGAGATGCGCGCACAGGTGCTCGACACGATGGAGCTCGAGCGGGAGCGCGGCATCACGATCAAGGCCCAAGCCGTCCGCGTCGTTTGGAAGGGCCGGCAGCTGAACCTCATCGACACGCCCGGGCACGTCGACTTCACCTACGAGGTCTCGCGTGCCCTCCAGGCCTGCGAGGGGGCACTCCTGCTCGTGGATGCGGCCCAGGGCATCCAGGCGCAGACGCTCGCGAATGCCTATCTCGCCATCGAGAACGGCCTCGAGATCGTCCCTGTTGTGAACAAGATCGACCTTCCGCAGGCAGACCCTGAAGGGACTGCGGCGGAGGTCGCGGATCTCGTCGGTGAGGATCCCGAGCGAGTGCTGCGCATCTCCGCGAAGACCGGGGAGGGCGTCGAGGCGATCCTCGACGCGATCGTCGAGCGCATCGCGCCGCCCCAAGGCGATCCGAAAGGGCCTGCACGAGCGCTCGTCTTCGATTCGGCCTACGACCAGTACCGCGGCGTCGTCGCCTTCGTGCGCATGGTCGACGGTTCGTTCCAAACTCGGGAGAACGTCCGCGCGATGGCTGCCGGCACGCGCTTCGAAGCCGAGGAGCTCGGCTTCTTCTCGCCGAACCGGACCCCGACTCCGACGCTCGAGGCGGGAGAGGTCGGATACGTCGTGACCGGCTTGAAGGACGTCAGCCGGCTGCGCGTCGGTGACACGCTCACCTCGGCGCGCGACGGGGCTCAGGAGCCTCTGCCCGGCTACAAGGACGTCAAGCCGACGGTGTTCGCCGGGCTCTACCCGACCGACTCCGACGACTATCCGGATCTGCGCGACGCGCTCGAGAAGCTCAAGCTGAACGACGCGTCGCTCTTCTACGAGCCGGAGACGTCCCAGGCGCTCGGCTTCGGCTTCCGCTGCGGCTTCCTCGGGCTCCTGCACATGGAGATCGTCCGTGAACGGCTCGAGCGTGAGTTCGATCTCGATCTGCTCGTGACCGCTCCCAACGTCGCCTACCGCGTGACGACACAAGCGGGCGACGAGCTCGAGGTGCACAGCCCGGCCGACATGCCGCGCGAGCTCGAGCACGTGGAGGAGCCCTACATCCGGGCGTCGACGATCGTGCCCAAGGACTACGTCGGCTCCGTCATGGAGCTCAACAACGACCGCCGCGGCCGCTTCGACCACATGGAGTACCTGAGCGAGGAGCGCGTGCTCCTGACGTACGACCTGCCGCTCGCCGAGATCGTCTACGACTACTACGACCAGTTGAAGAGCAGGACCAGGGGCTACGCGAGCTTCGACTACGACTTGCTCGGGTTCGAGGAGGGCGACCTCGTCCGGCTCGACGTGCTGCTGGCGGGCGAGCCGGTGGACGCACTCAGCCTCGTCGTGCACCGGCAGGCTGCCCATCCGCGCGGAAAGGCGCTCGTCGAGCGGCTCCGCGAGGAGATCCCGCGCCAGATGTTCGACGTGCCGGTCCAGGCCGCCATCGGATCGCGCATCGTTGCGCGCGAGACGATCAAGGCGAAGCGAAAGGACGTGCTCGCCAAGTGCTACGGGGGCGACGTGACGCGCAAGCGCAAACTGCTCGAGCGCCAGAAAAAGGGCAAGAAGCGCATGAAGCAGGTGGGCTCGGTCGAGGTCCCCCAGGAGGCGTTCCTCGCTGTTCTCAACCTCGACGGAGACAAGCGATGAGCGCGGAAGGGCGTGCGCGCCATCTCTACGTCCACCTGCCGTTCTGCGCGCATCGATGCGGCTACTGCGACTTCGTCACGCTGGTGGGCCGGAGCGAGGGTCACGCTGCCTATGTCGATGGTCTCCTCGCCGAGCTCGAACTGGAGGGCGGCCTGCTTGCAGATCCGCTCGACACCGTCTTTCTCGGCGGCGGCACACCGACGTTCACCGAGCCGCGGCAGCTCGAGCGCCTGCTGCGGTCGCTTCCGCGGGCCGGCGAGGTCACCATCGAGGCGAATCCCGAGACGATCACCGCGCAGCTCGCCGCCGTGCTCAGGGAGGCCGGCGTCACACGCGTCTCCCTCGGCGTGCAGAGCTTCGAGCCAGGCCTCCTCGCGGTCCTCGAGCGGCGGGCTGGTCCCGACGACGTCCGGCGCGCCTTCTACCATCTGCGTGATGCCTGTTTTGACAACATCTCACTCGATCTCATCTACGGCGTCCCGGGCCAGACCCCCGCCGACCTGACGCGGGATCTCGAGGCTGCGATTGGGCTGGGGCCCGAGCACCTCTCGTGCTACGAGCTCGAGGCCAAGCCCGGCACGCGCTTCACGCATGCGTGGGGAGGGGAGCTCGTTGCGCAGGCGGAGGCGATGGAGGGCTATTTCGAGTTCGTCGTCGCGACGCTCGAGTCTGCTGGCTACCGCTGGTACGAGACCGCCAACTTCTGCCGTGACGGGCGGCAGGCTCGGCACAACCTCGCCTACTGGCTCGGCCGCGACTATCTGGGTCTCGGCATCGGAGCGGTCTCGACCGTGGACGGTCTCCGGTGGCGAAACGCGCCCAAGCTTGGGCGTTACCTGGCCGAGCTCGGTGCGGGACGCCGCCCGCCCCGTGAGCGCGAGGTGCTGGACGTCCACACGCGGCGCGTGGAGCGGCTGATGCTGGCACTGCGCCTGGACGAGCCGATCCCGCTCGAGGAGGTCGAAGAGGCCGTCGACGCGGACGCTCTTGCCCGGCTGGTCGCACTTGGTCTCGTCGAGAGGACGGGTCGCGGGCTTCAGCTGACGAGGCGCGGACGCTTCCTCGGCGGCGGTGTGACGGCCGAGCTCATCGCGGAAATCCCTGCAAAACAACTACAATTGACCGCATGAGCGACGCGATTGGACGCGAGCTGACCCCGCGCCAGGAGGCGATCCTCGTGCGCGTCGTCGAAAAGTACGTGGAGACCGGCGCGCCCGTCGGCTCGAAGACGCTCGTGTCGCACGGGCTCAAGGCCTCCTCGTCGACCGTTCGTAACGAGCTCTCACAGCTCGAAGAGTTCGGGTTCCTTTCCCACCCGCACACGTCCGCTGGCCGCGTCCCGACGGATCTGGGCTACCGGTTCTTCGTCGACCGGCTGATCGAGTCCATCGATCCGCGGGGGGGAGAGGCGGGGCTCGCGCTCGACTTTTCGCAGCTCCGCAGTGAGGTCGATGCCGCCTTGCAGGTGACGACGGAGGCGCTCGCGGAGATGACGCATCTGCTCGCGCTCGTCTCCGCTCCACCTCTCGAGACGACCGCGCTCAGACGCGTAGAGGTCATCCTCCTGCAGCCGCAGCTCGTCCTGGTCGTGGTGATCACGGCGGCCGGTGGAGTCATGAAGCAGCTGATCAGCTTCGGCGAGCCGGTCGATCCCGGGGTGGCGGAGTGGGCAGGGGAGTACCTGAACGAGCAGCTTGCCGGCCAGCAGCTCACCGCGCGCCTCCTCCGCTCGCGCTTCGAGGACCCGGAGCTCTCGCAGAGGGAGCGCGCGTTCCTCACCGAGGTGCGGCCGGCGTTCACGGGCGTTCTCGAGGCGGGCGAGCAAGCGCTGTTCGTCGGCGGCACCGCAGGACTCCTCGACGAGTTCCGCGCCGAGGACCTCGACGGCTATCGCCGCCTGCTCGAGGTGCTCGAGCAGCGTGCCGCGCTGCTCGGTCTCATGCGCGCGAGCCTCGGGTCGAAACGGCCGTTCGTGCGAGTCGGGTCCGAGTTCGACGATCCTGAGCTGGCTCGCGTGTCCCTCGTCGGCGCCCCCTACGGGTTGCAGCACCGCAATCTCGGCACGGTCAGCCTCCTGGGCCCGCGCCGCATGGATTACGTCAAGGCGCTCGATGCGGTCCGGGCAGCAGCCGGGGAGCTCTCGCGCTTCGTCGAGAAGGTCTACGAGGACTGACGAGCGGCCCGGCGCCGGCTTCCGGATCCGTGGGAAGCCGCCAGTAATCTAGGAGCGTGGCGACGATCAGGCGCGATTACTACGAGGTCCTGGGCATCTCCCGGGACGCTTCGGAGAAGGAGATCAAGTCGGCCTTTCGGCGCCTCGCGCGCGAGCTTCATCCCGACGTCTCCGAGGAGCAGGACGCGGGCGAGCGCTTCCGCGAGGCCGCCGAGGCGTACGAGGTCCTTTCGAAGGCCGAGACGCGCGACCTCTACGACCGCTTCGGTCACGAAGGGCTCCGCACGGGCGGCTTCCGACCGACGCAGTTCGACTTCGGAAACATCGCCGATCTCTTCTCGGTCTTCTTCGGGGACGAGCTCTTCGGCATGGCGGGCGGCGCCCAGCGCAGGCCCGGGAGAGGAGCGGATCTGCTTGCCGAGGTGACGATCGACCTCGAAGACGCCGCCCGGGGCACGAAGGGATCGGTTTTGGTCCCGGTCACCGTCACGTGCGACACGTGCGCGGGAAGCGGCGCCGCGCCGGGAACGGCGCCCGAGACCTGCCCGACCTGCAGCGGCGCCGGACGTCTCCAGTCCGTTTCGAACTCCGTCTTCGGCCAGTTCATCCGCACGCAGTCGTGCCCGGACTGCGGCGGCACTGGGCGGCTGCTGCGGACGCCGTGCGACGAATGTGCCGGGAGCGGCCAGCGCCTCGAAGAGCGGACGCTCGAGGTCGAGATCCCGCCAGGGATCCACGACGGCCAGCGGATCCGGCTCAGCGGGGAGGGCCACGCAGGCGGGCCGGGGGGCCGCGCAGGCGACGTCTACGTGCTGGTCCACGTCCGCCCGCACGAGCTCTTCGTGCGCGACGGGAACGACATCGTCTCGAGCGTCGCCCTCACGATGACGCAGGCGGCCCTCGGCACGCGGCTCTCCGTTCCGACGCTCGACGGTGACGTCGAGCTAGACCTCGAACCTGGTACGCAGGCGGGCGACATTCGGGTCCTGAAGGGACGAGGCATGCCCGTGCTCCAGGGCTTCGGCCGGGGTGACCACCGCCTGCTCGTGAATCTCAGCGTGCCGCGCAACCTCTCCGTCGAGCAGCGGAAGCTCCTCGAGGAGTTCGCACGCTCGGAGCACGAGGACAACTACAAGCCCGACGGCAGCTTCTTCGAGAAGCTGCGCGCGGCGTTCCGCTGAGCGCCCCTCATCTCCGCCGCCTCTCGGTGCGGGTGCCGGCTGCGCGCGTCGAGGAGGCGCGGGCCGCGATGATCGAGCTCTTCCCCGAGGGCTTCGAGGAGGTCGACTGCGGCAGCGACCTCGAGTTGGCCGCGTACGCGGGCCCGGGCGCAGAGGAACGCTTCTGGCAGGCGTTCGGGCCGGGAGACGCGGCGGACGTCCAGCCCGGTTGGAACGAGGGCTGGAAGCGCTTTCACCGGCCGGTGCGGGTCGGCCGGCTCTGGCTCGGGCCGCCCTGGGAAGAACCGGATCATGACGCCGTGCCTGTCGTGATCGACCCCGGGCTCGCCTTCGGAACCGGAGCGCACGCGACGACGCGTCTGTGCCTCGAGCTCCTGCTCGAGCGCGATCGTGGCAGCGTGCTCGATCTGGGCTGCGGCTCGGGGGTACTCGCGGTCGCTGCAGCGCAACTCGGTTTCGCGCCTGTGACTGCACTCGACAACGACCCTGCCGCGGTGGAAGCAGCGGGCGAGAATGCGCGGCGCAACGGCGTTGACGTCGACGTACGCCGCGCCGACATCTTCGTCGACGATCTTCCGAGCGCGCAATTGGCGCTTGCCAACATCACTCGGGACGCGGCTCGACAACTTGGACCTCGTCTCGTCTCAGCGGAGCTGATCGCGTCCGGCTATCTGGCGCCCGAGCATCCCGATCCGCCGGGGTGGAGCCATCGGGAGCGGCGCGAGACGGACGGCTGGGCCGCAGATCTTTTTTCCACCACGGCGAGAACTACAATTGGACTGTGACGCACCTCGCCGGCTGCGGGAGGTTTTGGCTCTGGGCGGCCGCAGGCGCGCTCGTCGCCTTCTCGCTCATCGCCGCCGCCTCCGTCGGCCTCTTCGTCCTCCCGGTGGCGGCGTTCGTCACCGTTCTCGCGGCTCGCCGGGCTCGCAATTGGACGGAGACGCTCGGCTCCCTTGTCGGCGTCGGTGGCATTTGCGGCCTCATCGCGCTGCTGCAACGCGGCCCCGGCTCCCTCGACGCCAGGCCGTGGCTCGCCGCGGCCGTCTTGCTCGCCGCGGCCGGCATTGCCGGCTACGCGCTCTTCGAGCGACGGCTCGCGCCCCGGGCGTAGGCGCCAGGGTCGGCTAGCATCACGCGGTCATGGCGCGTTTCAGCGTCGATGTCCTCGGCTGCAAGGTCTCCCAGACCGACGCGCAGGAGATCCGCGAGCGCCTCGCGGGAGACGGCCATGCGGAGGCAGCGGACGGCGAGATCGCGGTCGTGAACACGTGCTGTGTCACCCACGAGGCGGTCCGTAAGTCTCGCCAGGCCGCGCGGCGTGCGGCCCGTCGCGCGCGCCGTGTTTACGTGACCGGGTGCGCGGCCCGGCTGCCGGGCGCGTTCGATGGCCTCCCGGCGAATGTGCGCGTGATCGGCGCTCCCAGCGAGCGCACGCCCACGCTCGTCGCGAGCGACGTCGGTCGGGTCGGCTGCGTCCGGGCCGACGTCGGGCTCGATCGCATCCGGGCGTTCGTGAAGGTGCAGGACGGCTGCAGCTTCTCGTGCAACTTCTGCGTCATCCCGCAAGTCCGGGGCTCCTCTCGGAGCAGGCGCGCATCGTCCGTCCTCGCCGAGATTCGCCGGCGGGTCGAGCAGGGTCACCGCGAGGTCGTCCTCACGGGCATCAATCTCGGCTGTTACCGCGACCGCGAGGAAGGCTTCGACCTGCCGGGGCTCGTGCGAGCGGCGGGGAAGACTCCCGGCCTCGTGCGCCTCCGGCTCTCCTCCCTCGAGGTCAACCACCTGAACGACGACCTCGTGTGCGCAATGCGCGAGACCGAGTCGGTCTCACCGCACCTGCACGTGCCCCTGCAGTCGGGCGACGACCGAGTGCTGCGCTCGATGGGCCGCAAGTACTCGGTCGGCACCTACCTCCGACGCGTGGCCAAGGTCGAGGGCTTCAACTTGACCACAGACGTGATCGTCGGCTTCCCGGGCGAGGACGAAGCCGCCTTTGCAGCGACCATCCGCGCCGTCGAAGCTGCAGGAATCACGAAAGTCCACGTTTTCCCGTACTCGCCCCGCCCAGGCACTGTCACGGCGGCCGACGACACCGTTCCTCCGGCGGTGAAGAAGGAGCGCGGCGCTCGACTGCGCGCGCTCTCGGAGGGAAGATGCCGCGAGCGCTGGCTCACGAAGGTGGGGACCGAAGACGTCGTGCTCGTCGACCGCCCCGGCCGCGGATACGGCGACGATTACTCGCCGTGGTTGGTCGACGCGCCGGTGGGGTCGGTCGTCGTCGCGCGCGCCTCGACCGTCACCGCGGAAGGAATCCATGGTGTCGCAGCCTGACTGCCTCTTCTGCACGCTCGTTGCGGAGGGCGATCACGTCAACGAGGCCGACGGCTTCGTGGCCATCGAGGACATCAACCCGAAGGCGCCCGTGCACCTCCTCGTCCTTCCGAAGCGCCACGTCGACACGTTTCGCGACGTCGGAGAGTTTCCGGCCGACGAAACGAAGCGGATGCTGGAGTTCGTCGCGGACACCGCGCGCCGCGCCGGGCTCGAGGACTACCAGGTGATCGTGAATGTCGGTCGCGGCGCGGGCCAGACCGTCTTCCATCTCCACTGGCACGTCCTCGGCGGAGGGTCGCAGTTCGAATGAGCCTCATCGAGCGGATCGAGGCCGAGCTGAAGGGCGCGATGCGCGCCCGCGACCAGGATCGGACCGACGTGCTCCGCCTGACGCTCTCGTCACTGCGCGCCGCGGAGAAAGAGGTTCAGCGCCCGTTGAAGGAGGACGAGGAGCTTCACGTCCTGCAGCGGGAGCGCAAGCGCCGGGCCGAGGCGTCCGAGGCTTTCCGCTCGGCCGGGCGGGAAGAGCAGGCGGCGAAGGAGGAGCGCGAGCTCGCCGTCATTGAAGCATTCATGCCGGAGCCGGTCGACGAGGAGGAGCTCGAGCGGATCATCGACGACGCCATCGCGGAGACGGGCGCGACGTCATTGCGCGACCTCGGTCGGGTCATGGCGGACGTCATGCCGCAGGTTGCCGGTCGGGCAGACGGTTCCATGGTCAGCCAGCTCGTGCGCGAGAAGCTGGCATAGACGCGCACCGTTTGACCCATTCCGTCACCCTCTTCCGCGTCTCGCACCGATAGGCTGAAACCGGAGGGAGGCTCGCGGCGGCCCCGGGGCAATCTCCTCAGCCCTCACTACACTTGGATCACTTGCAGGAAGTTCTGTCGGTCTCGAACGAGGTCGCGGCCGAGCTGGCCACGATCGACGACGGCATCCTCCACGCGCTGCGCGACCGCCTGGGCGTCGCGCTGCGCCTGCGGGGCAATCGGCTCACGCTCGAAGGCGACGACCGCAAGGTCGGCGAGGCGCGCGCGGTGATCGACGAGCTGGTCGAGCTCGTCGAGGGTGGGCAGGCGATCGGCCCCGGGACGGTCGACGCCGTCATCGCGGCCATCGACGCCGCGCACGATCCGCGCGAAGTCTTCGAGGACGTCGTCTGGCGACACCGCGGCACGAAGATCACACCGAAGACGATCAATCAAAAAGCGTACGTGGACGCCATCCGCAACCGCACGATCACCTTCGGGATCGGGCCGGCAGGCACCGGGAAGACCTACCTCGCGATGGCGCTCGCCGTCGCGGCGATGGCCGACCGCCAGGTCAGCCGAATCATTCTCACGCGCCCGGCGGTCGAGGCCGGCGAGCGGCTCGGGTTTCTTCCCGGAGACATGCTTGCAAAGGTCGACCCCTATCTCCGGCCGCTCTTCGACGCGCTCTACGACATGCTCGATGCCGACCGCCTCAACTCGTACCTCGAGAAGGGCACGATCGAAGTCGCCCCCCTTGCCTTCATGCGCGGCCGCACGCTCAACGACTCCTTCATCATTCTCGATGAGGCCCAGAACACGACCCCGGAGCAGATGCAGATGTTCCTGACGCGCCTCGGCTTCGGCTCCAAGGTCGTCGTCACAGGGGACGTGACCCAGGTCGATCTCCCGCGGGAGCAGGCCTCGGGGCTGATCCACGTGCGCGAGATCCTGGGGACGATCGAAGGCATCGAGTTCGTCGAGTTCGGCAACCAGGACGTCGTCCGTCACATGCTCGTCCAGCGGATCGTGGAGGCGTACAAGCGCCACGCCGAGGAGACGGGCACGCAGCGGCGTAAGTGATCCGCATCGAGGTGGAGAACCGAAGCGGCGTCGTCGTCGACGAGCCTGGCGCGGCCCAGCTTTCGCGCCACGTTCTCGCAGCCGAAGGCATCGAGGACGGCGATCTCGGGATCGCCTTCGCAACGCCCAGCGAGATGCGCGCTCTGAAGGCCCGTCATCTCGGCATCGACGAGGCGACGGACGTGCTCTCGTTCCCGATCGACGCGCGCGAGGAGCTGGCGCCGGGAGTCCCGCGCCAGCTGGGGGACATCGTTCTCTGCCCGCAGCTCGTCGGCGAGACGTGGCGCCCGCCGCTCGTCCACGGCCTCCTGCATCTGCTCGGCTACGACCACGGGCCGGAGATGACCCGTCGCGAGTCCGAGCTGGCCGAGTAACCGATGGCCGAGCGGCGCGCGCCTCCGGTCTTCCAGAGCTTCAACTACGCCTTCGAAGGCGTCATCCATGCGCTGCGGACGCAACGCAACATGCGCATTCACTTCGCCGTCGCCGCCGGCGTGCTCGTCGTGGCCTTCATCTACGACGTCACGAGGCTCGAGCTGATCGCGCTCATGATCGCGATCGCCTTCGTACTCATCGCCGAGATGGTGAACACTGCCGTGGAGGCGACGATCGACCTCTCCACGCCCTCGTTCGACCCGCTCGCCAAGATCGCGAAGGACCTTGCCGCGGGCGCGGTCCTGATCGCCTCCGTGAACGCGATCGCGGTCGGCTACCTCGTGCTCGCCGACCGGCTCGCACGCCCGAGCGCCAGGTTCGTGAACCGACTCGGCGATGCGCCGATCAACGTCACGTTGATCGCGCTCGTGCTCACGCTCATCGTCGTCATTGCCGTGAAGGCGGCGACGGGGCGTGGCACCCCACTCAGGGGAGGGCTTCCATCCGGCCACGCCGCACTCGCGTTCGGAGGATGGACAGCAATCACGTTCATCACGATCGAGCACCGGATCGTCGTCTCGTTCGTGGCGCTGATCATGGCGCTGCTCGTGTCCCAGTCGCGTGTGGAAGCGGGCGTGCACACGCCGTTGGAGGTCATCCTCGGCGCCGTGCTCGGTACGCTCGTAAGCCTGGTTCTCTTTCAAGCTTTTCGATGACCGACCAAGAGCTCTACGAACAGGCGAAGACGGCGGCCGCGGGCGCCTACGCGCCGTATTCCAAGTTCTACGTCGGGGCCGCTGTGCTCCTCCGCGACGGCCGCGTGATCACCGGCGTCAACGTCGAGAACGCCTCCTATCCGCTCGGCATGTGCGCCGAGCGGTGCGCCCTCGCTCGCGCTGTCGCGGAGGGCGTGCGGCCCGGCGACGTCGAGGCCGTCGGCGTCACAGCCTCTCCCTGCGGGGGCTGCCGCCAATGGCTGCTCGAGTTCGGCGTCGACCGGGTGGTGTTCATGCACGGCGACGCTCTGCTCGTGCGCCGGCCGGACGAGCTCCTGCCCGACTCCTTCGAGCTTTGAGATCGGGCTTCGTCGCCGTCGCCGGCCGCCCCAACGTGGGCAAGTCGACGCTCGTGAACGCGCTCGCCGGCGGAAAGGTGGCCATCGTCTCGGACAAGCCGCAAACGACGCGGCGCCGGATCACCGCGGTCGTCAACGGGGACGACCACCAGCTCGTCCTCGTCGACCTGCCCGGGTTCCAGCGCCCGCGCGATCCCTTGACGGAGCGAATGCAGAAGACCGTCGACGGGTCGCTCGAGGGCGTCGACGCGTTCCTCTTCGTGCTCGCTGCGGACGAGCGGATCGCAGCCGGCGACCGCTTCGTCGCCGCGCGGGTCTTCGGTGCCGGCCCGCCGGTCGTGATCGCCCTCAACAAGGTCGACCGACTGAGCCCAGCGAGGATCGGCGAGCAGATCGAGACCGCAGCCGCGCTCGGCGACTTCGATTCGCTCCATCCGGTCAGCGCGCTTCGAGGCGAGGGGATCGAGCCGCTGCGGGCCGACCTCGTCGCGCTGCTCCCGGATGGCCCGCGCTACTTCGGCGAGGGCGAGAAGACGGACCTGCCGCTCGAGGCGCGGATCGCGGAGCTGATCCGAGAACAGGCACTGGCTCTCACGCGCGAGGAGGTCCCGCACGCGCTCGAGGTGGAGGTGGAGGAAATCGACGCAAGACGAGTCCACGCTCGCCTGTTCGTGGAGACCGAGTCGCAGAAGGGCATCCTCGTCGGCAAGGGTGGCGGCATGGTCAGGGAGATAGGCTCCCGGGCGCGGCCCGAGGTGGAGGAGCTCCTCGGGCGCAAGATCTTTCTCGAGCTCGTCGTGAAGGTGCGGCCGCACTGGCGTCGGGACGAGAGCGTGCTGGAACGGCTCGGAATCTGATGGCTCTCGACGCGGACGCATTCGAACAAAGGCTGGCGCGCTACCTGTACGAGCGCTCCGAGGAGGCGCGCGCCGTCCGTGTCGGCGAGAAGGAGACGAGCGAGCAGGCAGCCATCGCTGCGCGCTACGCGGATCTCTTCACCGGCGAGCAGCTCGAGGCGCTGACCGACGGGGACGACGAACGCGCCTACCGGCTGCACGAAGCCTGTCTGGGCGGGATCATCGTCGGCGAGCTGGCGGAGAAGGCCGACAGGCTCGAGAACGCCATCCTCGCGGAGCGTGTCGAGTTCCGGGGAGAGGAGCTTCCCCTGCGCTCCGCCCAGGCCCAGCTGGCTCTCCTCGACGAGTACGCCGCTCGGGAGGAGCTCGGCACGCTCGTGGGCGACGCCTCGGCAGGTTTCAACGGCGAGCGGCTCGAGCTGATGCGCGCAGAGGAGACGCTCGACGCAGACCTGTCGGGTGAGCGGGACCCCATTGCGCGCAGCGCCGCTCGCAAGCGGATCGACATCCACGAGCTTTCCAGCGCGCTCCAGGCTGCGGCGAAGGAGCAGGACCGGATCTGGGCCGAGCTCCGGGAGCGCTGGACCGACCGCGTCCTCGGCGAAGGCCGGGACGAGGAGCCCTCCTCCCACCACGTCGCGTACATTCGCCGCCTCTCGCCCCTCGCCTCCGTCTACACCAAGGAGCGCGCGGTCGACGTGTGTCTCGAGTCCCTCACACGCCTCGGATTCGACCTCGCGGCCGACGAGCACATCAAGCTCGACCTCGACGACCGACCGCAGAAGAGCCCCCGTGCCTGCGTCATCGCCTCGGATCCACCCACTGTCGTGCACCTCATCACGCGCGCGCAGGGGGGCTTGCACGACTACCAGAGCTTCATGCACGAGGCGGGCCACGCTCTGCACTACGCCGGCTGCGACCCGTCACTGCCGTACACCTTCAGACGCCTGTCGCGCGATCATGCGCTCACCGAGATCTACTCGTTTCTCGTCGAGTCGGTGACCCGCGAGTCCGGCTGGCATGCCGAGCACTTCGGGCTCGACCCCGGCGAGGCGGAGGAGCGCGCGGATGCGACCCGCTTCCTGGACGTCCTCCTGTTCCGGCGCTACGCCGCCAAGCTCGCCTACGAGCTCGAGATCTGGGCCGACTTCGTGAATGCGCCGGACTACGCACCCACATACGCCGACAAGCTCCGCGGCGCGACGGGCTTTCGCTACCGCCCGGACGGCTATCTGGCCGACATGGATGACGGCTTCTACTCCGCGGATTACCTGCGCGCGTGGATTCGGAGCGCGCAGCTCCGCGCCTACCTGCGCGAGACGGTCGGCCCTCAATGGTGGGAACGGCCCGAAACGGGGGAGTTTCTGCGCGGGCTCTTCTTCGAAGGGACGCGGCCCTCGAGTGAGGAAATCGCCGCACGCATCGGCTTTTCGCCACTCGACACGGGCCCGCTCGTCGCGGAGAGCGCCCGTTCGGCGTAGACCCCTTTTCGAGGGAAACGGGGTGCTGTCTTCCCCGGGATCGACCGATACAGCTGCCATGGATGACGAAAGCGGCATCGTCGAATCCGAGCGGCTGCGCCGATCTTCGGTGACGAACATCAACATCTTCGCGCTTGCCCCCGTGGCAGCGCCGCAGGCGACTCCCGTCCGGGCTCGCGAGGTCGAGCCCGCGGAGACCTCGGAGGCACTCGTGTCTCCGCAGTGGGTCGAGCGACGCAACCGGAAGCTCGATCTGCTGGAGCAGGATCTCCGGCGCCGTGCGGCAGAGCTCGACGTCCGCGAAGCGGAGCTCGAGCAGCGCGAGGCGGAGTTCGAAGCTGAGGCGTTCATTCGCTCGGAAGCCTTGGAAGAACGGGAGCAGCGTCTTGACGAGCTCGATCGGCGCCTTGGCCGGCGCGAGAACGAGCTCGGCTCGTACGTAGCGCGGCTGCAGGGCGGTTTCCTGCGCGCCGACGCGCTCTAGTTCCAAACCCCAGGGCTACACTCTGAGCATGGCGCAGGCGCCTGCTCTTCCGCGTGGCTTCGAGCTGCCCCTCGAACCGCGCCTGCCTAGGGTGGGCTCGGTCGACCAGGTGGCAGTGGAGGAGCGCGCCGGGTCGCTGAGCCGTCGGTCGATCAAGCGCGAGTCGAAGCTCTTCGCTCTCGACCTCGCCGTCCGGATGATGGACCTGACCACGCTCGAGGGCGCCGACACGCCCGGCAAGGTGGCCGCGCTCTCGTCGAAGGCGATGCGGCCGGACCCGGCCGATCTGACCGTCCCGCCCGTCGCGGCAGTCTGCGTCTACCCGAACCTCGTTCCCCACGCCCTCGAGCGCCTCGGCGATTCAGGTGTGAAGGTCGCCTCGGTCGCGACCGCGTTTCCTTCGGGTCAGTCTCCGCTCGAGATCAAGGTCGAGGAGGCCGAGCGCGTAGCCGCCCTGGGCGCCCATGAGATCGACATGGTCATCGACCGCGGCGCCTTTCTGTCAGGCAACTACGCCAAGGTCTACGACGAGGTGCGACGCGTGAAAGAGGTATGCGGCGACGCGCATCTGAAGGTCATCCTCGAGACGGGCGAGCTCGGCACCTACGACAACGTCCGTCGCGCGAGCCTGCTCGCGATCGCGGGCGGCGCCGACTTCATCAAGACGTCCACGGGGAAGATCCAGCCCGCGGCGACGCTCCCGGTGACGCTCGTCATGCTCGAGGCGATCAGGGACGTCCACGAGGAGACCGGTCGGCGCGTGGGGATGAAGCCCGCCGGCGGGATCCGCCATGCCAAGCAGGCGGTGCAGTACCTCGTGCTCCTGCACGAGACCCTCGGGCCCGAGTGGCTGACGCCCGACCTCTTCCGGTTCGGCGCCTCGTCGCTCCTGAACGACGTCCTCATGCAGATCCGCAAGGAGAAGTCCGGCACCTACCAGAGCCCGGACTACTTCACGCTCGACTGATGGCACCCATTTGGACGCACGGGGTCTGGACGGTCAAGCCGGGCCGGGAGGACGACTTCGTCCGCGCCTGGCAGGAGATGGCGGACACGGGCTCTGGGGAGCTCCAGCCGGTGGCGCCTCCTCGGCTCCTGCGCGACCGCGAGCGGTCCGGAGTCTTCGTCAGCCTCGCTCCGTGGCCGAGCGACGAGACGATTGACCGCTTTCGGGACGCCATGGGTGCCCGCTTCGACGCGATCGAAGCCGAGCTCCTCGAGAGCTTCGAGGCGAGCACGTTCGACGAGGTCGCACCCCGTGGCTGACGTCGAGCGGCGTCAAGACCGCTCGCCGGTTCCATCTTCGTTCGACTACGCGCCGGCGCCCGAGTCCCGCGAGATCGTCCGGCTCGAGGAGCGCCTGCTGGCCAAGGAGGCCGCGCTCGAGAACCAGCGCACCGCCCTCACGCAGACCGAGGAGCAGCTCGAAGGCCGGCGCGCCGAGATCGAGAGCGTGCGCGAGCGCCAGATCCGCGAGCTCGAGCGCGTCTCCGGCCTGAGCGCCTCGCAGGCCAAGCAGATCCTCCTGCGCGAGCTCGAGGACCAGATCCGCCACGACTGCGCCCGCCGTGTGCGCCAGATCGAGGAGGAGACCAAGCGCGACGCCGACCGCCGCGTCCGCAACATCCTCTCCGTCGTCATGCAGCGGATGGCGGCCGGCCACGCCGCCGAGACGACGGTGTCGGTCGTCCAGCTCTCCGCCGACGACATGAAGGGCCGCATCATCGGCCGCGAGGGCCGCAACATCCGCGCCCTCGAGCACCTCACCGGCGTCGACTTCATCATCGACGACACGCCGAACGCGGTGATCCTCTCGGG
>Ga0081539_10003562_pt1 | contig 18913 bp, 16 predicted proteins | sample TabmetS4T2R2_FD_71023 | JGI IMG/M metagenome (GOLD analysis project Ga0081539, IMG submission 71023) | Tabebuia heterophylla rhizosphere microbial communities from the University of Puerto Rico - S4T2R2 | ecosystem: Host-associated > Plants > Roots > Rhizosphere ...
CGTCTCGAGGTCGAGCACGCCGACGTGATCGAATGACGGGCGCTGAATCTGCTGCCCCAGCCAGCCGAAATCGCTGCCGCGGACAGGCTCCTGGCCCGCGGCATTCCGCTGGCCGAGAATCGCCGCAATCAGCGCCTGCTCGCGGCTGTGGGCCTCGGCATCCTCGTGCCCGACCAAAGCGAGCAGGCTGGCTGCGGTGCTCGTCAACTCCGCCGCCGCGACCTCCGCATCGTCCTCGTCATGTGCGGAGCCCAGCGCTTTCATGATCGCCAATGGCGTGGCGGTACGACTGCCGGGCGTGTAGACGCGCACGTCAGCAGCGGCTCGCAGCTTCGCGATCCGCTCCGGTGTCTGGTCCCATTCGGCCAGTCCCGCTCGCCACCGTTGAGCCTCGGCGGCTGCGTACTGGTCAGTTGTCATTTGCTTCGCTGTCGCTTCCGCGGGATCGATCCACGGAGCGATCTCGGACGCGTCGAGCTGAGGAAACGTCAGCAGCAGGTTTGCGAGGTCGCCCTTCGGGTCGATCGCAAGCACCGGCACGCCGTCGATCGCCGCCTCCTCGATGAGCGTGATGCCAAGGCCTGTCTTGCCGCTGCCCGTCATGCCGACGCACATCGCGTGCGTCACGAGATCCTTTGCGTCGTAGAGGACCGGCTCCGCAGTCCGCGTGTTGGTGCCGAGGTCGTAGCGCTTTCCGAGATAGAAAAGGCCGAGTTGCTCGTAGCCGTTCACGTCCCCAATTATGCTTCGCAGGTGCAGGGGGCCTTCAGGCGGCCCGACACAGGAGATCCTCATGGCTGACCGCAGACGAGGTGAAAGCAAGGAGATCAAGAAAGATCAGCAGATCCGTCGCGAGGTGCTGAGCGACATCGGCTCGGAGATCGCGCAGGATCGCACAACACCTCAATACCGCAATCCGAATCGCGATCAGGCGCGTGGCGACTGGGATCGCTCACGCCGCCACATGGACGAGGGGCGCAGCCGCGAACGGGAAAACGACGGCGACGACGGCCTGCGTGCGCCGAAGTAAGAAAAGTCGTTACCTCTCGTCGTCTTCGCTGCGAGCGACGAGTATTTCCCGCTCGAGGATCGGCCCGAGATCCGACTCGGCACGCGGCGGCACTGACGCAAACCCGGTGGTCTCGGTGACCCAGACTCCGGGCATCAGCGACGTCGGCGCCTTTTCGGACTCGGGCCCAATCGCGCCAGTCCTGCCGGTCAGCGTTCGCTCGAGCAAGGCTCGCACGCGTCGCTCCGCCTCGCACTCTTCGTCGAATGTCTCCTGAAGCGCCCGCGCCGCGTCCTCGTCTCCGATGCTCATCGCCGAGACCCGCGCACACGTGTACGCCGCCATCTCGTAATGATCGATGTGTTCAAGGGTGCCCAGTATCGCCGCATCGAGTGCCGCACCGCGCTCCCAGGAGCCGTGGCGTTCCCGTGCCTCGTGGATCACGCCGCGCATTCCGAGACACACGGCCATGCGTCGGCGCTCGTCGAGACGATCGAACAACGACTCGATGCGCTGAAGGTGTCGTTGCGTCGCGCGATAGTGCTCCTCGAGCAGGCTCCGCAGCTCTGATGAGGTGGCACGCGAGGCCATCAACGGCAGCTCGCGCAGCAGTTGCTCCTCGGCGTCGAGCAGATCGCTCAGCTCGACCAGGAAAACGTCGCGCATCGACACGGTCGGCGTGCGATCCATAAGTGAGATAGCTGGCGTTTTGCCAGATACTGCGACCAATGTTGCTTGCAGGATATGCGCCGAATCGCATGGTATCTTCGGCAGCGGATGAGCTCTCGTGGTTAAATTCGAGTCGCTAGATCCGGAAATACGCGGCGTGCTCGGCAAGAAGGTGAGCGAGCTCGGGTTGCGACTCGAAGGATCGCCGGTCGAGGGCTACGTTCGCGAGCTGTACGCCGAGCTGGCGCGCCGCGGGCTCAAAAAGTTCCGCCCCGTTTGCTACCTGACGGACGAATGGGGTTGCCCGGATCAACAGCCGGTGCTCGGCATTCCGTTTTACCTCGCCGATCCCAAGCTGCAGCGCCTCGAAAAGGCGGTCGACGCGCTGGAGAACGAGCGGCAAATCATGATGTACATGCGCCATGAGGCGGGGCATGTCTTCAACTACGCCTATCGCCTGTACACCACACCCGAATGGCGTCGTCTGTTCGGTCCGTTCTTCCGTTCGTATCGCGACGACTACAAGCCGGTTCCGTTCAGCAAGAACTTCGTGCGCCACATCGAAGGCTGGTACGCGCAGAAGCATCCCGACGAAGACTTCGCGGAAACGTTTGCCGTGTGGCTGGCGCCGCGCAGTCCGTGGCGGCGGCAGTACAAGGGCTGGCCGGCGATGCGCAAGCTCCGGTACGTCGATCGCATCGCCCGCGCGCTGGCCGACGTCGAGCCGATCGTCAAGACCGGCGAGGTCGACATCACGCCGGAAGACATCAGCGTGACCGTGGGACAGTTCTACGAGCAGGCGGCACAGGAGCGCCAAGCGCGGATCGATATCGCGCTCGACGCTCACCTCGGACAGATCTTTCTGGCGCGCCGGCGCAAGGAATCGAAGCCTGCAGCCGATATCATCAATAAGCACCAGCAGGAGCTGGTCGACAAGATCACCTATTGGACCGGGGTCAGGCGTCCCATCGTCCGCGGGTTGATCGATTCGATCTGCCGCACCTGCCGCAGGATGAACCTGTGGGGCGAGGTGGGCGAGGAAGCGCGCTACCTCGTCGAGGTCACGACGCTGGCGACTACGCTCGCCATGAATTTCTTGACGCGCGGCAAGTTTGAGCACTGATGGGGAAACTCAAAATCGTCGTTCTCTACGACCGTGTCCTCGTCGACGAAGACGAATCCGCTCCGAGTGCGGACAAGGCGCCGATGGTGCGGACGCTGTCGAAGAAGGAAGTCGAGGAGGAGGTCGCCGACGTTCTCGTGAAGCTTGGTCACGAGCCGGTCATGTACGAGCTCGATGGCACCCAGAAGAGCCTGCTCGGTCTTGCCCGGGCCGACTGCGACCTGATCTTCAATCTCGCGGAATCGTTCAACGACGACGACACGGCCGATTTCAAGATCGCGGCGTTCCTCGATCTGCTGCGCAAGAAATACACGGGCACCGGTGCCCACGGCCTGATGCTGGCCCAGGACAAGGCGGTGGCGAAGAAGATCTTCGCGTTTCACGGCATCCACACGCCGGTGTTTGCAAAGTCGTATCGGGGTCGGCTCGATTTTTCGCACGACCTCCAATTTCCCGTCATCGTCAAACCGGCGCGTGAGGACGGCTCGATCGGCATCGAGTTCAGCGCCGTCGTCAGCTCGATTCGGGAGCTGATGGAGCGGATGGACTGGCTGCACGCCCATTTCGACTCGCCGGTGCTGATCGAGGAGTACATCGAGGGGCGCGAAATGTACGTGGGCGTCATCGGCAACGACAAGCCGGAGGCGCTCCCGGTCGTCGAGCTGGACTTGTCCAAGCTGCCGGACGGCACGCCGCGGATCGCGGCGGCGGAAGTGAAGTGGGGAAAAGGCACGGCGGCGTACCGGGATACGAAATCGGTGGTGGCGACCGATCTGCCAGAGGATGTCGTCCTCGCGCTGCACCAGACCGCCATCGCCGCTTACCAGGCGCTGGAGCTGCGCGATTACGGCCGCGTGGACATGCGGCTGCAGCCTGACGGCCGCGTACAGGTCATCGAGGTCAACCCGAACCCCTGGCTCAGCTCACGAGCCGAATTCGCGATGGCCGCACGCAAGGCCGGCCGCACCTACACGCAACTCATCGAGGAGATTGTGGAGTTGGCGCTGGCGCGCCCCTGATGTTCCACATGTAGAGCGTCCGCTTCCTCCCGCCAGAATCCGAGAAGTTGTCGACCACGTCCGGTTCCCAGTCGCCGATCGGGAAGTTGTGCGAGACGATGCGCGTTCCCGGGCGGAGCTGCTGCATCAGTGTCGGGCGCAGCCGCGCGTTGGCCGAGGCGAGCAGATAAAGCGTGACGACCGTCGCCGGCGAGACGTCCACTGTCAGCGCATCCTGGACGCGGAACGTCACGCGCTCGCTGACGCCAGACTCCGTGGCGTTCGCGATCGCCTGTTCGACCAAGGCTGGTTCGATGTCCACACCCACCCCGCGCGCGCCGAACTTCTGCGCCGCCATGATCACGACACGCCCATCTCCGCATCCGAGGTCGTAGACCACATCGTGTGGACCGACTCGCGCCAGCATCAGCATCCTCTCGACGACATCGAGCGGCGTGGCGACGTACGGTGCGAGGCGCGTCTGCGCGCTGGCTGTTACCGCGAGACCGACGAAGGCGATAGCGGTGATGACGGTTCGAGCCACGAGCGCATTCTAGATGGAGACGGGTCCGCTCTCCCGCTAACCGTCGGGGTCGGCCGGCAAAGGCGGCGTGGGCGGTCAGAAGCGCCAAGTTCAAGCAGGCCCACGGTTTATGTGCCGAACTTCCCGTTGAAGACCCCTCCAGATTTGCGTGTCGAATGGGCAGATCGGCGGGCTGAAGTGCCAAAATCAGGCGGTTTTTGGCCGCGAATCCATTGCCGTAGTGGGGCAAGTGGGCTATACTTGTGGGTGCTGTTCCCGGCGCGAGACCGGTCCTACCACCAACCTACCTGCAACGGGGGAAACGTGACATTCCAGGTCGGCGACAAGGTCATCTACCCGAACCACGGCCTCGGTATCGTCGAACGGGTCGAAGAAAAGACTATTCTCGGTCAGACTCTCGGCTTCTTTCATCTTCGGATCGTGTCCAACGACACGACGGTCCTGGTGCCCGTGGCCAACGTCGACGGCGTTGGTCTTCGCAAGGCCATCAGTGACGAAGAGGTCGAGCGGCTTTTTCAACTGCTCAGCGACGGAAAGATCGACAACCATCAGAATTGGAAAGGGCGGTTCAAGGACAACTCCGACAAGATGCGCACCGGTTCCATCTACGACATGGCCGACGTGCTGAAGAGCCTGACGTTCCTCAGCAAGTCGAAGAGCCTGTCGTTCCGTGAGAAGCGGATGCTCGATCGCGCCAAGGCCCTGATCATCTCCGAGATTTCAGAGGTCATGCGCGAGAAGGCCCTCGAGGTGGAAGCCAAGGTGGACTCGGCGCTCGAGAAGTGCTTTCTGGTGAAGGCGCGCAATATGGCACGCGCCACCGCGAGAGCCAAGGTCGCCAAGCCCGTCAAGGCTGCCGCCGCCGCCGCGGCTGTGGCTGTCGTGGCGCAGCGTCGCGCGGCCCGCGCGTCGTAAGTTTCGCCCTCGCCTTCTTCGCCCGCCCTCTTCAGGGCGGGCTCTTTTTTGTACTGCCACGTCATGTCGACCATCGTCGCCGCGGTCCGATCGGTCATTACGTACGTCGCCATCGTCGTTTACATCCTGATCGCGGCGCCGCTCGCGCTCATCGTTGGCGGGCTCCTGCGATGGAAGAGCGGCATGTACGCGCTTGGCCACTTCGGGGTCGGGATGGCACTGGCGCTCTCGGGCATCCGCTATCGGGTAGCCGGGCGCGAGAATGTTCCCGCCGCCGCGGTCGTCTTCTGCTCGAATCATGAGAGCAATGTCGACCCGGCCGTGCTGTTTCGCGCCCTGCACCGGCAGCTGCACATCCTCTACAAGGCGGAGCTGCGGAAGATTCCCATCATGAAAACGGTGTTCGACGTCGGCGGCTACGTGGCGGTCGAGCGCGGGGACCGTGCCAAATCGATGGAGTCGATCGCTCGTGGCGCCGAATCGCTGCAGTCGGGAAATTCATTTCTGATTTTTCCCGAAGGCACGCGGAGCCGGACAGGCGAACTGCTCCCGTTCAAGAAGGGCGGGTTCATCATGGCGATCCAGGCGCAAGTGCCTGTGGTCCCGGTGGCGGTGCGTGGGGGACGGGCGGCTATGCGCAAGGGAAGTCCAATCGTTCGGCCGGTTCACGTGAGCGTGCGCATCGGGCGGCCGGTTCCGACCGAGGGTCTGACGATCGATGACCGCGACGTCTTGATTGAAAGGGTTCGCAAGGAAGTGCAGGACTTGATGGCCGCAAGTCGGGCGTGGACGTGAGTTGGGATACACTCCCGAGGCCAGCCTGCCGTCGAGGGTCCGATGCACGCTCGACTGACCACGCTCTGGGACCGCTATGCGGCTCGTTTGCCGAAGTCTGTCCTCGTTGTGACCCGCTTAGCGGTCCCCGGCGCGCGAAGCGCGCCAAAAGATACTGGACACCAGCCGAGCGGCTCTGCCGCGCTGTCAAGCGGCGGAGCGGCTTGGCTGGTGTGCATGGCGGCTGTTCTTGCGGCAGCGCAAGGGCAACAGCCGGCCAGCAATGCCCAGACACCGAGGTTTCGCACCGGGGCGAACTATGTTCGCGTCGACATGTACGCGACCGAGGACAGTCGTTCCGTCGACGACTTGACGGCGGCAGACATCGACCTCCGCGAAGACGGCGTCGCACAGCAGATCGACAGCTTCGAGTACGTTCACGTCCGTGGTGGATCGCCTGAGGCGGCGCGGATCGAGCCCTCGAGCGTCGCCGGCAGCCGCCAGATGGCGACCGATCCGCGCGCGCGTGTGTTCGTCATCTTCCTCGACACGCTCCACACGAGCATCGAGGGTTCGGCGAACATGCGGTTGCCGCTGGTTCGCTTTCTGGACCGTGTGCTCGGCCCCGATGATCTGGTCGCCGTCATGACGCCGGAGATGTCGGCGCGTGACCTCGCGTTCGGGCGGAAGACGACCGTCATCTCCAACATCATGCAGACGCAGTGGGATTGGGGACGCCGCGATCGGTCCGTGACCGTCGATCCGAAGGAGGAGTTGTACGAATTCTGTTACCCGGCGCTCGATGCACGTGGCGAGCGGGATCGCACGGCGCGCGAGATGAAGGCCCGACGGCGCGAGAAGCTGACGCTCGACGCCCTCGAGGATCTGATCACGGTGCTGACCGGCCTGCGCGAGGAGCGAAAAGCCGTGCTGACGGTGACCGAAGGGTGGTTGCAGTATCGCGAGGACAAAACGCTCGCCTCTCTTCAACGCGACTCGAACGGCAATCCGGTGCTCGAACCGCCGGATCTGCTGGGGCGCCGGCCGCGAGGACGCACGGACACGCGCTCGGACAACACCACGGCTACGAGCGGAACCTGGGCCGAATGCGAGGCCGATCGTCGCGCGCTCGCGACGCTCGACAATCGCTTTCGCATCAACGAGATCACGGAGGCGGCCAATCGCGGCAACGTGTCGTTCTACCCCGTTTATGCGCGTGGCCTGGCCGTCTTCGATTCGCCGATCGGTCCCGATCCGCCTCCACCTCCCGACGTGGACCGCGCCAACCTGTCGACGCGGCAGGAGAGTCTGCGGTTTCTCGCTGACAACACGGACGGCCTGGCCATCGTCAACACCAATCAGGTCGAGGCAGGCATCAATCGGGTCGTCGCGGACCTGAGCTCCTATTACTTGATTGGCTATTACTCGACCAACACCAAGCTCGATGGCAAGTTCCGGACGATCAGCGTGCGGGTGAAGCGGCCCGGCGTCCGAGTACGTGCAAGGCGCGGCTATCGTGGATTAACCGCTGGCGAAGTGCTGTCGACGGCCGGCTCGCCCGACGGTACCTCTCGAACGTCGACCGATGCGAAAGGCGATTCGTCAGATTCGGTCGCCTACGCATTCAGTTCCATGGGCGCCGTGGACAGGCGTGTGCCGTTCCGAATACGGGCCTCGTCGTGGAACGCGGTCGCGTCCGGCGACACGGGAAGTGGAGCGATGTGGCTGGTGGGCGAGCTCGATTATGCGATTCGCAAGGAGCTGGCGTGGAGTACCGGAGCGGAAGCCGACGTGACCGTCGTTGCCGCCGACGGGGCGCCGGTGCTCACGAAAACGGTCAGTGTGCCGGCAGCGGAGGGCACATTCGCGATTCGCGTCCCGGACACCGGCGGCATCCAGGCAGGTGAGTACGCCGTGCGCGTTCGTGTCCGGCCCCGAAGCGATCCGTCGTTGCCGGTGACAGATATTGCTCGAGTCCAGATGCCGCAGACGGCCACCAGCGTGGGCGAGGCGGTGTTGTGGCGACGAGGACCATCGACCGGCCTGCGCCATCTGATGACGGCCGACCCGCGATTCATGCGCACGGAACGCGTACGGCTCGAGTTGCCCACACGAACCGCTGGTGCAGCTACGGCCAGGCTTCTCGATCGGTCGAGCAAGCCGATGCAGATTCCTGTGCAGGTCAGCGAGCGTGTCGACGCCGGCGCCGACTTTCGCTGGATTGTGGCGGATGTGACGCTTGCGCCGCTTGCACCGGGCGACTATGCGATCGAAGTCACCGCCGAAGGTGCCAAGCGGGTCACGGCATTTCGCGTCGTGCCCTGAGTCCGGCTAAGCCGGACACGACGATCGCGGACCATAAAGGTCCGCGCCGCATCTGGTTTCGCAGTCCGCCGGGTTTTCGTAATGTCCGCTTTGAGGCGGGCCTAACCGCCTACTGAGAACGTCACCGACCAGGGGACAACTGGGGCGCCGTCGAACGCTTTCAGTCCGTCGAGCACCTCGATCTTGACCGTGCGGAAACGTTCGAGCGGCTGAGCGAACCGCAGCTCGATCGCGCGATTGGCGGGATCGTAGCTCACCTTGAACATCAGCCCCGCCGCGTCTGGAGGCACTCCAACGTAGGTCGCGCGGAAGTGATCGGCGATCGAGGCTGGTTGCAGGCCGCGCGAGAACTGGATGCGAACAGCACTCGTCGCGCTGACCTCGGTCTCGTCGGCGGTCGGCGAGCTGAAGACGACCTCGGCCGGCGGCGGTGGTGGCGCCGGTGCAGCGCTCTCCTCGCTCACATCAGGCGTTGTCGCGGGCGTCTTTGCCAGCGTGATGTCCTTTCCCATGACGATGGCCAGCCCGCGGTTCTCCGTCACGGCGCCCGTGATCTGCACCCACTTGTCGGTGTCCATGCGCCGATCGACATCGAGGTCGAAACCCTTGCCTCGCGGTCGGACGCCGGCGATCCATACGGCGCCTTCCGCTCCGCGCATGACGAAGTCGTACCGGCTCTTGCCCGGCGCATCCGGCAGATCGCCGAACAGGTTCCGGCCTCGAAAGTTTCCGGTCAGCGTGATGGTCTGTCCGTCGAACTTCCACGGCTCGAGCGCTACTGCCCGAACCGACGGCGTCGTCGCCGCCTGCGCTTCAGCGACGCCGGTCACGTTCAACACCAGTTCCTCGCCCGGTTTGGGCCACTGGTCGGCGCTTCGCCCTTCGGCAAAGCCGCTCACGCGTGGGTCCCCGGGTTCGAGGCGCCCGACGTCCACGATCTGACCTCGTACTTCCACCGGCCCGCTCCGCGAGGACACATCCTTGAGGATTGCGCGCAGCTCCTGATCGTTGGAACGCAGCATCACACGCGGCCCGCTTTCAACGAGCTCGCCGCGAAGCAGAACGTTCTGAAGATGAAAAAAGCCGGGGAACTGGCGGATGGCCGCGACCGTCGTCAGCCGGCGCGTGTTTGTCTGTCCGTGCACGCCGGCCGACGCGAACAGCAACAACAGGGCGAGGGCGAGACTTCGCGCCACGCCCCATTGTACGGCCGAACTACATGACCTTCTTCTGTGCCGACCGTCCGAGGATGACGGCCAGGGCCAGGAACAGCAACGCGCTGGCGATATATCCGGTCGTTCCCTCGTGCAGGAACGGGACGGCGTTACCGATTGCCTGGAATGTGTCGATTCGGCCTGTTCCGACGAGCACGGCGAAGAGAATTCCGCACAGCGATCCACCGGCAATCAGACCGGAGCTGAACAGCGTTCCGGCGCCGACCTCGGATTCTTCCTTCTGACCGGTCTTCCGCTCGACATAGGCGCGGACCAGGCCGCCAGCGAAGATTGGCGCCGTCGTCGCGATCGGCAGATACGACCCGACGGCGAACGACAGCGATCGGATGCCGCACAGTTCGAGCGTCACCGAAACGAAGACGCCGACCAGCACCAGCCCCCACGGCAGATTCTGGCTGAGGAGACCCTTGATGATCGTCGCCATCAGCGTCGCCTGCGGTGCCGGTACGGCGGTGCTACCGATGCCGAACACGTTGTGCAGATACAAGGTGGTCCACCCGATCACGAACGCCGATGTCACCACGCCGATGACGAGGCCGATCTGCTGGTAGATCGGTGTGGCACCGACCAGATAACCGGTTTTCAGATCCTGCGACGTGCCCCCGGCGTTCGCCGCCGCGATGCAGACGACCGCTCCGACGCAGATCGCGATCGGCCCGTACGCGTCACCGGTCCATCCGAGGGCGACGAAGAGCAGACACGTCAGAATCAGCGTCGCGATGGTCATGCCGGAGATCGGGTTCGACGAAGTGCCGATGAGGCCGGTGATGCGCGACGACACGGTGACGAACAGGAAGCCGAAGATGATGATGAGGATCGCCGCCATGAAGTTGCCCTGTGTTGGCATTCTTGGCGCGACGGCGAGGAAGATCGCGAGGAGCAGCGAGCCTGCGAGGACGAAGATGACCGGAATGTCTCGCTCTGTCCGCAGCCGTGTGCCGGCGCCCGCGCCTGCGCCGAAATCCTTGATGCCTTCCTTCGCGGACGCGATGATCGTCGGCAGCGTGCGCGCAAGCGTGATCAGCCCCGCCGCGAGGACGGCGCCGGCACCGATGTAGCGGATGTAGGCGCTCCACAGCTGTGCCGCACTCATTTCCGCGATGGTGAACGGCATGCCGGTTGCCGGGTTGTTCGCGAAGTTTGGATGAATCGGAGGAAACGGGACGGTGATGTAGGCGCCGAGGATCGTGAGCAGCGGCAGCAGCACGAGCCACGACAGCACACCGCCGGCGAACATCGTGCCGGCGATGCGCGGTCCGATCACGTAGCCGACGCCCATGTACTCGGGTGAGATGTCGACGTTCAGCGTGGCATTGGGGAACTGGCTGTTTCGCGGCGTCGAATAATCGAGCTCCGTCAGGAACACGTTGAACACCCACGACAGCGCCTTCCACAGTGCGCCGAACGCGACGCCGCTGAACACCATCGTCGCCAGCTTGCCGCCGCGCTCGCCGGCGACGAGCACATCGGCGCACGCCGCGCCTTCCGGATACGGCAGCACGCCGTGCTCCTTGACGATCAGCGCGCGCCGCAGCGGCACCATCATCAGCACGCCGAGAATGCCGCCGGCAAAGGCGAGCATCGCGATCTGGAAGTAGTTGAAGTATCCCGGTCCCGCCGGCGTGAGGAAGATGAGCGCCGGAATCGTGAAGACGACGCCGCCCGCCACCGACTCGCCTGCCGATCCGATCGTCTGGACGATGTTGTTCTCGAGGATTGTCGAGCCGCCAAGCTTCTTGAGCACGGAGATCGCGAGCACCGCGATCGGGATCGACGCGCTTACCGTGAGACCCGCGCGCAATCCAAGGTAGACCGTCGACGCACCGAAGATGAGTCCGAATGCCGCTCCGAGCAGGATCGCCTTGATGGTGAATTCTCGTGGCGATTGCGTCGCCGGGACATACGGCTGAAACGTCGCGGTCACAGGCGTTTCGGCGGGTCTGGTGGACGGTAATGCCATAGCGGGGCGATGGTAGCATTGAACCTTGTGAAAGGGTCGAACAAGCGGAGGCAGTCACCCGATCAGGTTTCCGAGCTCACGACCAACCGCCTTTCGGTGTATCTGCGCTGCCTCAACGAGCTCGATGCGGCCGGAGTGCAGGCGATTTCGTCGCAGGCGCTGGCCGAACAGTTCCATCTCAACGCCGCTCAAATCCGCAAGGACCTCGCCTACTTCGGCGAATTCGGCGTGCGCGGCGTTGGCTACTACGTCAAGGAGCTGCGCCGGCACCTGCGGCAGATCCTCGGCCTCGATCGCCATCTGCGGGTCGCGATCATGGGCGCCGGCAACCTCGGGCTGGCGCTGGCGGACTATCCCGGGTTTCGTCAGGAGGGGTTCGAGATCGCGGCGCTCTTCGACGCCGCCAACGAGAAGATCGGCCACGAGTCCAAGAGCGGCGTGCCGATCCACGACATCAAGGATCTGAAACGGGTGTCGCGCAAGGACCGCTTCGACATCGCCATGATCGCCGTGCCGGCGCCGCATGCACAGCCGGTCGTCGAGATGGTGATTGCCGCGGGGATAAAAGCTATCCTCAACTTCTCTCCGGGCGCGATCAAGGTGCCCGACGACGTGAAGTTGAAGAGCGTCGACCTGACCGTCTCGCTCGAGAGTCTCTCGTTCTATTTGGCGCAAGGTGAAAATGGCCGCCCGTAGATCGCGGACCATAAAGGTCCGCGCCGCATCCCGGAAGCCAAAACTCTCGCACGTGGGGCCGCGCGGCGATGTGCGCATGGTCGACGTCGGCGACAAGCCGGTCACGTCGCGTGAAGCCGTGGCGCAAGGCGAGATCACGATGAGCGCGGACGCGCTGGCCGAGATTCGCAGCGGCACGGTGAAGAAAGGTGATCCGCTGCAGACGGCGCGCCTTGCAGGCATCATGGCCGCCAAGCAGACCTCGGCGCTGATCCCGCTCTGTCACCCGCTGGCGCTCACACACGTGGACGTCCAGCTGACTCCGACGGACCGTGGCTACCGGATCGAGGCACGTGTTCGCACCTCCGGCCAGACCGGCGTTGAAATGGAAGCACTCACGGCTGTGTCGGTTGCCGCGCTGACGATCTACGACATGGTCAAGGCCGTGGACAAGGCGATGGTGATCGGCGATATCTGTCTCCTCGAAAAGAAGGGCGGCCGCAGCGGCCACTATCGACGCAGGTAGGCCGGACCTTGTCAGGTCCGGCGGACGAAAAGCTATGAAGAAGATTCGATCGAGCGCCCAGGTTCCAAAAGTTCTAGCGGTGATGACCGTGTGGGCAGTTACTGTTTCCGCACAGCGCGCCGTGCCCACCGAAGGGCAGAGCGCAGCCCAGGTCTACAAGAGCGTGCAGATCCTCAAAGACATCCCGAGCACGCAGATGATTCCGACGATGCGCGTGATCTCCGCGTCGCTCGGCGTCGAGTGCGAGTTCTGTCACGTCACCGATCGCGGGGGAGAAACGGAGAAGAAACAGGTTGCGCGCCGGATGATGACGATGGTCAGGGCGCTCAATCAGAATGCGTTTGCCGGCCAGAGCCGCGTCACGTGCTACACGTGTCATCGTGGCAACAGCGCCCCGCTTGCTGCTCCAGTTCCAACAGGGAATTACACGCCGGAAGGCGTTGGCTTTCTGATCAAGGGCACGGGCAATCCGATACCGGGCGGAACCGACGCTGCCCTCGAACGGCGGCTCAAGGAATTCACGGCGGAACAGACAGCGGCCCTTCCGGCTCCAGAAGCCATCTTCGCGAAATACGTCACCGCGCTCGGCGGCGAGGCGGCGATCCGTCGCGTAACTTCGCGGAGGGTGACGGCGTTACAGGAAGTAGCGGCCGACGTCAGAGGTCTTGCACCACCGACTCACGCACTCATCCAGCAGATCTCGAAGGCCCCTAATCAGTGGGTCGTGACGTTGCAAAGCGCCAACGCCAAGACGGCTCGAGGTTTCGACGGCAACGTCGCATGGATCCAGGATGCCAGAGGCGGAGTCACAGAGAGCACGGGAGGGGCGCCAGCTCCACCGCTCGCACGGGTCAAGCGCACATCGGATTTCTACGAGCCGCTCAACCTCAGGCAGGCCTATACCCAAGTGGTGACACGGGCGCTGGTCAAAGTGAACGAGCGCGACGCCTATCTCGTGGTCGGCACTCCTGCGGACGACCTGCCGGAGCAGCTCTACTTCGACAAAGAGACCGGGTTGCTCCTCCGCAAGGGCACGGCAACACCAACGGCCTTCGGCGACTACGGTATTCAGATGGATTTCGAGGACTATCGCGAGGTCGGCGGAGTCAAATACCCATATATCGTGCGAACGATTGGCGTGAGCCCCGCCGACTCGACCACGACCTACATCGAACGGATCGAAAACAATCCGACGCTCGATAACGTCACGTTCGTAAAGCCCGCGCTGAAATGAGAAACCTTCCCGTTTCGCGGACCATCCGCCTTCGTCAAGGCTACGGCGGACGAGTAATTCGCGCCGCATCGTTCCTGTTAGTCGCTGCCGCGGCCGGGGTTGCCGCCTGTGGCGGCAATGACCCTGCCGCTTCTGGTCCGGCGCCGGCGGCTCCGCCGCCGATGGATGTCAAAGCCGTTACGCTCCAGCCGAAGCCGGTCCCACAGTCTTCAGAGTTCGTCGCCACGATTCGATCCCTGCGGTCGATCACGATCCAGCCGCAAGTGGAAGGGTTCGTGCGGCAGATCCTGGTGAAGGCCGGCGACCGCGTCCGGGCCGGCCAGCAGTTGGTGCAGATCGATCCCGACCGGCAGCAGGCGGCCACACGCACGATCGAGTCGCAGCGCGCGGTACGCGAAGCCGATCTCGAGCTTGCCCAGCAGGAGCTGACGCGCATCCGGCAGCTGGCCCAGGAAGGCGTGGTCAGCCGAGCCGATCTGGATCGCGCCGAGTCCGCGCAGAAAACCGCCGAGGCGCAGCTGAAGGCGGTGCAATCACAGCTTCGCGAAAACGAAGTGGAGCTTCAGTATTACCGCGTCACGGCTCCCGCCGAGGGCATCGTCGGCGACATTCCGGTTCGGCAGGGCGATCGCGTGACCCCGTCAACGCTCATCACCACGATCGATCAGGCCTCTGGCCTGGAGGCCTACATCAACGTACCGCTCGAACGCGCCGTCGATCTCAAGGTCGGCTTGCCCGTCGAACTGGTCGATTCGTCGGGAAAGGTTCTGACGTCCACTGCGCTTACCTTCATCGCACCCCGGGCCGATGACGCCACGCAGTCAGTGCTGGCAAAGGCGACGCTGCGGCAGATCCCGCCCGGCACTCGGGTGATGCAATACGTGCGCGCACGGATCATCTGGAGCAGCGACCCGGCGCTTGCCGTGCCTGTCGTCGCCGTCACACGTCTGGCTGGACAGCACTTCGTGTTCATCGCCGAGCCGATGGACGAGGGTTTCGTCGCACGTCAGAAGCCAATCACCGTTGGCGCCATCGTCGGGGACGACTATGTCGTGCAGAACGGCGTCAAAGCCGGCGATCGGGTGATCGTTTCGAACGTCCAGAAGATCGGAGAAGGCTCGCCCGTCAAGCCTAGTTGAATCATGTTCGTCGACACGTTCATTCGTCGCCCCATCCTTGCCACCGTCTGCTCGTTGGTGATCGTGCTGGCGGGCGCTCTCGCGATTCCGGGCATGCCGATCGCGTGGTATCCGGAAGTGACGCCACCCACGGTGTCCGTGTCGGCAATGTATGCCGGTGCGAGCGCCGACACGGTCGAGACCGCCGTGACGACGCCGCTCGAACAGGCGATCAACGGCGTCGAGGGCATGCTCTACATGACCTCGTCGAGCGCCAACGGCGGCGGCAGCTCGATCACTGTCACTTTCGACGTCACGCGAGACCCCGATATCGCCGCGGTCGACGTGCAGAACCGCGTGAACCAGGCGGTCGGCCGGCTTCCCGCGGAAGTGCGGCAGCTTGGGGTGACGGTCCAGAAGGTCAGCCAGAATTTTGTCTCCGCGGGTGCTCTCTATTCCGAGCACGGTGAATACGATCCGCTGTTCGTCTCCAACTACATCGACGTGTTCATCAGGGACGCGCTGAAGCGCGTGCCCGGGGTGGCCGAGGTGCAGGTGTTCGGCGAAGGCCGCTACTCCATGCGCGTCTGGCTCGACCCTGTTCGTCTGGCCGCACGTCAGCTCACCGCGGGCGACGTCGTCAACGCGCTGCGCGAGCAGAACGCCACGGTGGCAGCCGGAGCTGTCGGCGACGCTCCCGCGCGCACCGGCCAGACGTACCAGATCAGTGTGCGTGCGGCCGGCCGGTTGCGCGAAGCCGCTGAATTCGAAGACGTCATCGTCAAGGCGGGCCAGGACGGCACGCTCGTGCGACTGCGGGACGTAGGGAGCGTGGAGCTCGGGTCCGAGACCTACTCGACGATGCTGCGGTATCAAGGGATCGATGCGGTCGGATTCGCCGTGCAGGCGCTGCCGACGGCAAACGCGCTCGACATTCAACGCGGGGTGTCGGAGGAGATGGTCCGGCTCCAGCGGTCGTTTCCGCCGGGCCTCCAGTATCGAATTGCCTTCGATACGACGACGGTGGTCAGGGAATCGATCGCCGAGGTCATTCGGACGCTCGGGATCGCCGTGGCCCTCGTCGTCGTGGTGATGTTCCTGTTCCTTCAGAGCTGGCGTGCGACGTTGATTCCGACGCTGGCGATGCCGGTGTCGCTGATTGGCGCCTTCGCTTTCGTGAAGCTCCTCGACTTCTCGATCAACACGCTGACTCTGTTCGCCATCGTCCTCGCCACGGGGATCGTCGTCGACGACGCGATCGTGGTGATCGAGAACATCGAGCGACACATTCAGGAATACCGCAAGCCGGTGTGGCAGGCGGCGTCCGACGCGATGCGAGAGGTGTTCGGTGCCGTGATCGCGACCGCGCTCGTGTTGGTGGCGGTGTTCGTTCCCGTCGCGTTCTTCCCGGGAACGACGGGACGCCTCTATCAGCAGTTCGCGCTGACGATCGCGTTTTCGGTGGCGATCTCGGCGTTCACGGCGCTCACGCTGACGCCGGCGCTTTCAGCCCTGCTCCTTCGACACAGCACGCTGGGCGGCGGGTGGTTCTTCGGTCCGATCGAGCGGATGATTCATGCCTTCACGTCCGCGTACGTGTGGAGCGTGCGCGGGTTGATGCGGGGTCGGTGGGCGATCGCCGTGCTGTTCATCGGGCTGCTCGGCGTGACCTACTACGTGTATCAGCGCGTGCCGCGCGCCTTCGTGCCCGACGAGGATGCCGGCTATTTCGCGACGATCGTGCAGGCGCCGCCGGGCGCGTCGCTCGAGTACACGACGAACGTGATGAAGGAGGCCGAGAAGATCCTGCTGGCGCAGCCGGAAGTGGAATCGGTGTTCTCGATTGGAGGCACCGGCTTCAACGGCAGCGCGCCAAACGGCGGCTTGATCTACACGCTGCTCAAGCCGTTCGCCGACCGGCCGCGGGCCGATCAGCGCATCCAGGCGCTCATTCCGCGGTTGCGCGGCCCGCTCTTCGGCATTCAGGGCGGCATGGTGATTCCGTTTGCCCCGCCCGGACTCAGCATCGGGAACGTCGGCGGCTTCTCGTTCGAGGTCCTCGATCAAGGCGGCAATCCGGACATCGGTGCGTTGGGCGGAGCGGTCCAGGGGCTGATCGGCACGGCTCAGCGATCGACGCGGGTGGCGGGCCTCTTCAGCTCGTTCACGGCCAACGATCCCCAATTGTCGGTGGACATCGATCGCGAAAAGGCACGGAGCCTCGGGTTGCCGATCAGCGAGATCACCAACGCGATGCAGATCTATCTCGGGTCGTCGTATGTGAACGACTTCGACTTCAACAATCGCGCCTATCGCGTATACGTGCAGGCGGACAAGGCCTATCGCGCTTCGCCGACCGATCTCGGGCACTACTACGTGCGCGCCGACGGCGGCGGGATGATTCCGCTCGCCAACGTCGTACACGTTCGCGAGACGAGCGCGCCGCAGGTGATCAGCCATTTCAACCTGTTCCGGTCCGCCTCGATCAGCGGTGCCGCGGCTCCCGGCATCAGCTCGGGGCAGGCGCTCGAAGAAATGGAGCGGCTGGGACAGACCGCACTGCCGCAGGGATTCGGCTACGCCTGGTCCGGCCTGTCGCTCGAGGAGATCAAGGCGGGCTCACAATCGGCGGCGATCTTCGGCATCGCACTGCTGCTCGTGTATCTCACGCTCGCCGCACAGTACGAATCGCTGGTGCTGCCGTTCATCGTGCTGCTTGGTGTGCCGCTCGCGGTGCTCGGAGCGCTGTCCGCGCAGTGGATGCGCGGTCTGCAGAACGATCTCTACTGCCAGGTGGGTCTCGTGATGCTGATCGGCCTGGCGGCGAAAAACTCGATCCTGATCGTCGAGTTCGCCGAGCAGTTGCGCGGCAAGGGGATGTCGGTGATCGAGGCCGCGCTCGAAGCCGCGCGCATCCGCCTGCGGCCGATCCTCATGACGTCGCTGGCGTTCATCCTCGGCGTCATGCCGCTCGTGTTTGCGACCGGCGCCGGTCAGGAAGGCCGCCACTCCGTGGGGACTGCGGTCGCCGGCGGAATGTTGTTCGCGACCTTCCTGAACATCGTCTTCATCCCGATTCTGTATGTGATCGTGCGATCGCTGATTCCCGGGCGTACGAGCGCTGACGGAATGCCGGCGACGACGCAGTGATTGCGATTACTGCAGGTGAACTTTCGTCGTCAGGACGATCTGGTCGGAACACGGACTGCCCCCCGGCGCGCACGAGTTGGCGCCCACGGTCAGGCCCGCCGGCCCTTTCTTCCAGGTCCCGATCGCGGGGTAGATCACCGACGTGGTGGCCGTCCAGGTCTGCAGCTCCCCGGTGCACACATCTGTGGAAGAACTACCGGTGCCAATCACGCTGCCCTGCTTGACGGTCTGCGAGAGGATCGTCGAGATATTGAGGGTGTCGCCCTGCGTGCAGCGAGCCTGCCCCGACACGATGACGGTGGTTCCATCGTTGAGCAACGTCGCCTTGACGTCGGCGCCGAGAAAGTCGATCGCAGCAGTCAAGCCGCTGCCCGACAGCAGCAGGCCAACGGCAATGCAGGTGGCGGTGATGTAACGCGATTTGGAAGTCATGCATCTCTCCTTCGTGTTCAGCGAATCCGAAAAAGTCGGTTTCGCTGCTCGTAGGTGAGAACGCGTCGTGACGAGCAATCAAACCGAGGTGCCAACGCGTAGAATCTGATGCATGAACTTGTTCGGGTCGACGCGCCGTGACGTTTATCGACGATGGCGTTCGCAAATGAAGGCGGTCGCGGCAGCGCTGATCGTCCTGTGCCTGAACCTGGCCACCGGTGATGCC
>Ga0081539_10003563_pt1 | contig 18911 bp, 18 predicted proteins | sample TabmetS4T2R2_FD_71023 | JGI IMG/M metagenome (GOLD analysis project Ga0081539, IMG submission 71023) | Tabebuia heterophylla rhizosphere microbial communities from the University of Puerto Rico - S4T2R2 | ecosystem: Host-associated > Plants > Roots > Rhizosphere ...
AGCATCTCGCGTCGCTTGTCGGTGACCTTGTCGAGCTTCCATGCGGGCTTGGGCGCAAGCCACTTCTCGAACGTGTCACTCAGCCGCTCGGTATGCGAGCGCGTGTGATCGCTATCGATCACCCGCACCGGACCGGACAGATGCACGGCCTCATAGAGCCAGGTCGGCACCTGGTCCGCGCTCGCATACCAATCCGGTGACACGTAGGCATCGTGGCCTTGCACGGCAACGAGCCAGGTTCCGCCCTTCTCGGCGATCTGTCCAAGCGGATTGGGGCGCGCGACGTGAAATTCGAGCTTCGGCACCTTGCCGTCCTGCTCGATCAGGCGAAACGGCAGCGGCGATGCAACCGGACGGCCCGCGTCAGCCGCGATGACGAGGCCGAAGCCGCGCGCCGCCGCGAAGGCGAGGCTGGCCGCGGGATGGACCTTGAAATGCGCGTTGACGTACATGGCTCGGGTCTCCGGTTCGATTTTCGCCGGAGACTGAAACTACGCGGATTTTGTGAAGGTGCCGCGGAGCTGTCTCCGGCGGCAGGGTTGCGATCAGGTGCGATCGAACGCCGATACCGCCCGGAAGGGACGGCGGCGACGGCGCGAAATGGTCGCATGCGTGATCATGGGGCGGCGCTATATCCTCGACGGGAACCTCCCGTCAAGCCGGTTAGTCGCAGCTCACGCGTTTGTGGTTCAGGCGCATATCCCGGAAAAGTGGATATCGCTTTTCCGAAAAGGATATGCGCCAACGAAAGAGCCTACGCCGAGCCTTCGGGCGACTTGTCGAGCAAGGTGCGCAGGCGCACCAGGGTGAGATCCTGGTCCTCGCCCACCGCGTGCTGGCGCAGATATTCGGCCATCGCGGCCGCCGAATTCAGGTTCTGCCCGCGATAGCGTTGCTCGAGGTCGGAAAAGACGACGTCGATCGCACTCGGGTCGATCGCGCCGTGCATGGCGAGCACTTTCAGGATCAGAATCAGCGTATCGGCGAGTGCCAGCTCTGCCCCGGTGAAGACCGGTACCGGACTCTCGTCGCCCATTACGCGCTTTCCAGCTAGAATTCTAGCAGAAGAGGAAATTGATACCGTTGTTCCTTATCGTTCACGATTGTTATTGACCATACGTAATTCCACGAATGCGGGCGATTGCTGACGAGCCGCCCGCGTGTTGTGCACACACATCTCGCTCAGAATTTGACGATCTCGATCCAGTTCGGGTTCTTGCCGACCGGATATTGCTTCAGCTGCTTCAGCGTTCCGGTCTTCGGATCGATCGAGTAGCTCGTCATGCTGTCGGACAGTTCGCCGACCGCGTAGAGAAACTTGCCGCTCGGATCGATCTCGAAGGCGCGCGGCTGCTTCTCGGTCGCGACGCTCCCGTTGGCGGTCAGCATTCCGGTACGCGTGTCGACATTGAATTGCGCGATCGTGCTCGTGGTCCGCTCGGTGGCGTAGAGATATTTGCCGTTCGGGGTGAGGTGGATGTCGGCCGCCCACTTCTTGCCGGTAAAGTCGCCCGGCACCGCGCTGATCTCCTGGATCTGCTTGGTCAGCACGCCGCGCTTGGCGTCGTAGCTGAAGACGTTGATCACCGCGGCAAGCTCGTTCAGCAGGTAGACGAATTTCTCATCCGCGCTGTAGCGGAAATGGCGCGGGCCGTTCTTCTCTTTCACCTTCGTGTTTGCCGGATCGGCAGGCGTCAGCGTGCCGCTCCTCGCATCGAAGCTGAACTGGTTCACCGCGTCGGCGCCAAGGCTGGCGGCGAGAACATGCTTGTTCGACTTGTCGGCGATGATCGAATGCGAGTTCGGCAGGTTCGGGATCGTCTGCTTCACCGCCTCGACAACGCCATTCTGGCCGATCGGATTCACCGTCACCTTGTGCCCCGGATAGGACGCGCTGAGCAGCCACTTCCCGGTGCGGTCGGTCGCGATATAGGCCATCGAGTCGTCGAGCGGCCCGTTGCCGACATGGCTGAGCTTGCCGCTCTTCGAATCGATCGCGAACGTCGCCACGATCTGCGGCTCGCCGCGGAATCCCGCATAGAGGAATTTCTTGTTCGGCGAGACCGCCATCGGCATCGAGCCGCCGGCCTTGGTGATGCCCGGAACGGTCAGCTTGTCGACCTGCGTCAGCTCGCCGGTTCTCGGATCGAGCGCGTAAGTGAGGATCTCGTTGCTCGCGGCATTGCCGACATAAAGATAGGTCGCGGCGCTCGCGGCCGTTGCGGTCATTGCCAACACCATCGCGAAAAAGCCGCGCGTGAGCGCGGCAAGGCTGAACTGCATTGCATCCTCCCAGGCGTGTCGCTTGTCTCAAAATCGGCGCCGCCGCACGCAGTTGAGCGTGTCCGGTCGTCGCCTTCAAGGGCCAAAGCCGTGTCCCGCACGCGATGCAGCGTGTCAGCGGTGCATCGCGGACGCGGGACCGTTTCAAACTCAGTGCTTGGAACGGTCCCGGATCGGCAGCGCGTCATTTCATGCCGCGCTGCGCCCGGAACACGGCTTCTCAGATCGCCGGATTCCACAAGGCCATCGTCTCACGATAGCCGTTGCCGCTCTTCTCCACATAGGCGTGCGAGGGGAACGGATAGTGGAAGCCCTGGACCATCATCTTCTCGGCGGCGAGCATGTCGTAGACCTTGCGCCGGGTCGTCTCCGCCATCGCGGCATCCTGATCGTAGAGTGCATGCCAGCCCGGATTGCGCACGAACAGGAACGGCACGTGGGTGACGTCCGCCTGCACGTAGACCTTGCCCGACCCTGACGCGATGATGTGCGAGGTGTGTCCGGGCGAATGTCCCGGCGTGCCGACCGCTGTGATGCCGGGCACGACCTCCTTGTCCCACTCATAGGTGCGCAGGCGTTTCAATACCTCACCGGAGAAGATCCGCCGGTTGTTCTTGAACAGGCCTTCGATGCGGCCCTTCGGCGCGCGCGCCATTTCGCCGTCATCCATCCAGTAGCCATGCTCCTTGGCCGGCACCAGGATCTCGGCATTCGGGAATGTGAGCGCGTTGTCGGCCCGCAGCAGGCCGTTCACGTGGTCGCCGTGATAGTGCGAGATGATGACGGCGTCGAACGCCTTCGGGTCGTATCCGGCGGCCGCAAGATTGGTCAGCAACTGCCCGATCTGTCCCTTGCTTTGATTGAAGGCGCCTTCACCCACGCCGGTGTCGATCAGGACCAGCTTCGAGCCGGTGTTCACGACCAACGGATTGTACGGGTTGTAGAACATGTCGCCTTCGACATGCGCCGCCGCTAGCGCGGCCTCGACCTCCGATTTGGCGACATTGCTGACAAAGCCGTCCGGCAGCTTGAAGCGATTGACGCCGTCGGTCACGACCGTGACCTCGATGTCGCCGACCTTGTAGCGATAGACGCCTGCGACCTGCTTGCCGGCCACGGGCGCGGCTGCGCGAACCGACGGCGGCATCCCTCAGGAGAGCGCGGCGCTGGCGGCTGTGCCGGCGATCCATTCACGACGGCTGAGTTTGGTCATTTTCACCCCCCAATTTGCGGCTAACCCCACGTAATGGTAGCGCGGTAGCAAAGGTAGCGGAATGGGCTCTGCAGCCCGTTGCGTCAACAACGCGCAGGGTGATCCACCATTCCGGCCTATCGCTTCACGCTGGCGCGGCCTGCCTGCTATGGAGTCCCCGCCCGGGCCGACAGCGTGAGAGTGGGACCATGTCCTCTGGCGAGCAGGCGCCCGGCGTCCGTCTTCCGACCCAACGCGTGTTGCTGCCGACATTCGCGGCCGCGATCCTGCTCTCGGCGGCGCTCTTGTTCGCCGTGCAGCCGATGTTCACCAAAATGGTGCTGCCGCGGCTCGGCGGTTCGCCGTCGGTGTGGTCGGTCGCGATGGTGTTCTTTCAGGCGCTGCTGCTCGCCGGCTACGCCTATGCACATCTGCTGACGCGATGGCTCGCGAGCCGCACCGCCGTGCTGGTGCAGGTCGCGGTCATGACCTGCGCGGTGCTGTCGTTGCCATTGTCGATCCGCGCCGGCTGGGGCCGCCCGCCCGAGACCGGCGCCGCCTTCTGGCTGATCGGCCTGTTCGCCGCCTCGATCGGGTTGCCGTTCTTCGCGCTCTCCGCCAACGGCCCGCTGCTGCAGGCCTGGTTCGCGCGTACCGATCATCCGGCGGCGCTCAACCCCTATTTTCTCTACGCGGCCAGCAACGTCGGCAGCTTCCTCGCCCTCATTGCCTATCCGGTCGCGATCGAGCCATTCGTGCGGCTGACCGACCAGAGCTGGGGCTGGTCCGCCGGCTTCCTTCTGCTGATCCTTCTGATCGCGGCATCCGGCGCGATGCTGTGGCGTGCACCGGCGCGCCCCGCGCAAGAGGTCGCGGCCGCGATGAACGCGAGCGATACGTCGAGCTGGCGCGACGCCGCACGCTGGGTCGCGCTCGCCGCCATCCCGTCCGGCCTGCTGGTGGCGGTCACGGCGCACATCTCGACCGACATTGCGGCCGTGCCGCTGCTCTGGGTGGCGCCGCTCGCGCTCTATCTCCTCACCTTCGTGATCGTGTTCGCCACAACGCCGATCATCTCGCATCGCATCGCAGTCCAGACGCAACCATTTTTCGTGGCGGCGCTGGTGATCGTGCTCACGCTTGACCTCGTCGGCTCGATCCTGCTGCAGATCACCGCGCACCTGCTGGCGTTCTTTTTCGCAGCCCTCGTGTGCCATGGCGAGCTTGCGCGCCGTCGCCCCGCACCGCGTCACCTGACGGCGTTCTATATGTGGATGTCGGCGGGCGGGATGATCGGCGGGATCTCGGCCGGGTTGATCGCGCCGTTCGTCTTCAACTGGATCGCCGAATACCCGCTGCTGATCGTCCTCGCGCTGCTGTGCCGTCCGGGTGCGCTCGCGTTTCCGCAGCGCAGCCGCGAGCGTCTGCTCTGGGGCGCGGCGATCGTCGGATCGCTCGCGATCCTGCTCTGGTTGAAGGAATCAAGCGAGGGCCTCGACGATAGTGTGAAGATCATCGGCGTCCTGGCCATTCTGGCGAGCGCGGTCCTGCTCTGGATGAGGCCCTTGGTCCTCGCCGCTGCCGTCACGTTCCTGCTGGTCGCAAACGTCATCGACACCGACGATGGCACGAGCGAAACGCGGCGCAGCTTCTTTGGCGTGCTGAAGATCTCCGACAGCCCCGATGGCCAGTATCGCATCCTGATGCATGGCACGACGATCCACGGCGCCGAGCAGATCAGCACGCCGCAAGCGGACGATGAAGACGAAGCCGAAGAGGAGGACGACGACACGGCGCAGACCGAGAAGAAGGAGAAACCGAGCGGGGCAGCCGTCGCCGAGAGCGAGCGGCCGACACCCCTCACCTATTACTTCGACGGCTCACCGATGGCGCAGGCCATCGCGGCCGCGCGGGAGAAAACCGGGACGGTCCGCCTCGCAGTGGTGGGCCTCGGCGCCGGCACGCTCGCCTGCCGAACCGAACCTGGCGACGCGCTCACCTATTACGAGATCGATCCGTTGGTGGTGCGCGTCGCACGCGATCCGGAGCTGTTTACCTATCTCTCCTCCTGCGCGCCGAACGCGCCGATCGTGATCGGCGACGCGCGCCTCACGCTCGCCGACGCACCCGACGGCGCCTACGACATCATCATCATCGACGCGTTCTCGTCCGATGCGATCCCGATCCATCTGCTGACACGCGAAGCGATGGCGCTCTACGCGCGCAAGGTCGCGCCGAACGGCATGGTCGTGACGCATCTTTCGAACCGCCATCTCGAGCTCGCCTCGGTGATGGCGGGTATCGCGCAGGCGAACGGCCTCGTCTCGCGCCTCAGCGACGTCAAGAGCGACGAGGCGAACGACGACGAATACCGGTTCGACTCCACGGTCGCGGCGGCGGCGCGCAAGGACGAGGATTTCGGCGCATTGATGAGATCCGCGCGCTGGCAGCCGCTGAGCGCGGATCCGGCGCAGCGGGTGTGGACCGACGACTACTCCAATGTCGTCGGCGCGATCATCCGCAAGCTGCGCAAGCGGTAGCCTATTTCCAGATCAGCTGGATCGCCTTCGAGACGATATCGCCGAGCGTGAGCAAGCTTGCGGCCCACAGGAAAGCCGAGCCGAAATTCGCGATCTGGAACCGCCAGAACGGCATCTCGAAGATGCCGGCGATCAGCGGCACCGAGGCGCGCAGCGGTCCGGAAAAGCGTCCGATCACGATGCCGAGCATGCCCCATCGCTTGATGAAGTCTTCGCCGCGCGGGATCAGATCCGGATGCTTCGACAACGGCCACACGTGCTGAACGCGATATTCCAGCTTCTGCCCGATCCAATAGGAGAGCCAGTCGCCGAGCGCCGCGCCGAGCGAGCCCGCGACCCAGATCGGCCAGAAGCTCAACTCGCCCGCCGCGATCACGGTGCCGATCAGCACCAGCGCGCCCCACGCCGGCACCAGCAGCGAGATGAAGGCGAGCGACTCCATGAAGGCGAGCGCAAACACGATCGGCATCGCCCAGTTTTCGTGGGCGCGCGCAAAGTCGACGATCGGCTGGACGTAATCTTCGAACATGAGGCGGGATCGTTTATGCCGCCTCGACTTAGCCCAGTCGGCGGGCTCTGGCTAGCGCGGCACAGCCGCACGCCCTGCCCCCTAGTTCGAGCCGTCGCCGGTGAGCGGCGCCCACTGCGCAACGCCGGTGCCGAGAACATCGGCCGGGACGATTTTGTTCGTTTCGAGGGTGGTCACCGATTTCGTGACGATCGTGTGGCCCGCAACGGCTTCGCCTTGGTGCCGTTGCTGCCAGAACAACGCAAGCGCCGCGACCAATGCAAGCGCCGTGATGCTGCAAGTCCAAACGCGTGATCGTTGACGCATCGGAGTCTCTCCAATGAGTAAGTCACGATCCCGGCGCGTCGTGACGGACGCCCGGATTTAACGAGTGGCCATCGATTTGCTCGACGGCGCATGGTGTTGTTCAAGCCGAAAACGCGCTCAAGGGCGTCAGCCAAACGCATGTCAACCGAACGGATGATATGCGCGCGCAATACGCGCGATCAGTTCGCGCCGTCGCCCGTGAGTGGTGCCCAGGAAACAACGCCCGTGCCGAGAACATCTGCCGGCGCGATCGGGCTCGTCTCGGCCGCAGGTGCGGTTGCGGCATATGCGGCCGACACGACTATGGATTGCGTGTCGCGTGCCGCGATCAATTGCGTGACATGGGACTCAAAGAAGATGGCGAAGGCAGCGGTCAGCGCCAAGCTCGCGGCGACCAACGCCCAAGTTTGCGGTCGATTTCGCATCGAGAATCTCCCGTCTCGGTTCGGCCGGTCCCCGCGGCCCCATGCAAGATTGAGTCAGCTGCTCGTTTCGGAGGGTTCGAAGTTCCACCCGCGCGTAGAGGAATTTTTTTACGCCTCTGTTCCACCCTCATCGAAAAGCCGCCAAATGAACCAGGAGGGCGTTCACGCCCGTCCTCGACGGGCTATGGACGCGCGTAAACGCGCTTCAGGGCGGGCTATGGATGGGATATGAACCGCGGTTCTGACGATCCGGCGCCGGCCGTGGCATAGTGGCCGGCAACTGATTCGTTCCCGACATCACGAAGCGAGATCGATGGCAAAAAGCGCCAAAAAGACCGCCAACGCGCCCGACTTGTTCGGCGGAGCCTCCTCTTCGGCCCGCCGCGCCACCAAGGACACGCGCGCCAAGCCCGCCGTCACGTCGGGCGAACAGGGCTACACGGCCCGCGACATCGAGGTGCTGGAGGGGCTCGAGCCGGTGCGTCGTCGCCCCGGCATGTATATCGGCGGCACCGACGAGAAGGCGTTGCATCACCTTTTTGCCGAGGTGATCGACAATGCGATGGACGAGGCGCTGGCCGGCCATGCCGATTGGATCGACGTGAAGCTGACGGCCGACGGCTTTGTTACCGTTACCGACAACGGGCGCGGTATTCCGGTCGACCCGCATCCGAAGTTTCCGAAAAAATCCGCGCTCGAAGTGATCATGTGCACGCTGCACGCGGGCGGAAAGTTCGACTCCAAAGTCTACGAAACCTCCGGCGGCCTGCACGGTGTCGGCGTGTCGGTCGCGAATGCGCTGTCGGAGCGCCTCGAGGTCGAGGTCGCGCGCGGCGGCAAGCTCTACGCCATGGCGTTCGAGCGCGGCACCCCGCAGGGCAAGCTCAAGGAAATGGGCCGCGTGCCGAACCGGCGCGGTACCTCCGTGCGCTTCAAGCCCGATCCGAAGATCTTCGGCGCCAAGGCGGCGTTCAAGCCGGCGCGCCTGTTCAAGATGTCGCGCTCGAAGGCCTATCTGTTCGGCGGTGTCGAGATCCGCTGGTCCTGCGACAAGACGTTGCTCGCCGGCGTCGACGATGTGCCCGAGCAGGAGACCTTCCACTTCGAGCGCGGGCTCACCGATTTCCTCACCGCGGCGCTGCACGGCACCACGCTGGTGCATCCGGACATTTTCGCCGGCAAGGTCGGCAAGACCGGCCAGCACGGTGCGGTCGAATGGGCGGTCGCGTGGGTCGCCGACGCCGACGGGTTCATCTCCTCCTACTGCAACACGATCCCGACGCATGACGGCGGCACGCACGAGGCGGGTCTGCGCGCCGCGCTGACGCGCGGCATTCGCGATCATGCCGAGCGCGCCGGCCAGGGCAAGCGCGCCGCCAACATCACGCAGGACGACGTGATGATCGGCGCCGGCTGCATGCTCTCGGTGTTCATCCGCGAGCCGGAGTTTCAGGGGCAGACCAAGGATCGCCTCGCGACCGTCGAGGCGCAGCGCATCACCGAAGCCGCGATCAAGGACAATGTCGACCACTGGCTGGCCGGCAATCCGATCCAGGCCAACAGGCTGCTCGACTGGGTGGTCGAGCGCGCCGAGGAGCGTATTCGCCGTCGTCTCGAGAAGGAGACTCAGCGCAAGAGCGCGACACGCAAGCTGCGCCTGCCGGGCAAGCTTGCCGATTGCACCAACACCGCCGCACAGGGCTCCGAAATCTTCATCGTCGAGGGCGACTCGGCCGGTGGCTCGGCCAAGGCGGCGCGCGACCGCGCCAGCCAGGCGGTGCTGCCGTTGCGCGGCAAGATCCTCAACGTCGCCTCCGCCGGCAAGGACAAGCTCGCGCAGAACCAGCAGCTTGCCGATCTGGTGCAGGCGCTCGGTGCCGGCGCCGGCGTGCATTATCGCGACGAGGAGCTGCGCTACGACAAGGTGATCGTGATGACCGACGCCGACGTCGACGGCGCGCACATCGCTTCGCTGCTGATCACGTTCTTCTACCGCCAGATGCCGCAGTTGATCGAGAAGGGCCACCTCTATCTCGCGGTGCCGCCGCTCTATCGTTTGACCCACGGCGGCAAGACGATGTACGCGCGCGACGAGGCGCACCGCGACGAGCTGCTCAAGAGCGAGTTTCGCGCCAACGCCAATGTCGAGATCGGACGCTTCAAGGGCCTCGGCGAGATGATGCCGGCGCAGTTGAAAGAGACCACCATGGACCCGAAGAAGCGCACGCTGCTCAAGGTCATGCTGATCACCGACGATCGCGCCGATACGGATTCCTCGGTCGAGCGGCTGATGGGCACCAAGGCGGAAGCGCGCTTTGCCTTCATTCAGGAGAAGGCGGAATTCGCGAGCGAGGAATTGCTGGACGTGTGAGGGCGCCTGCCCTCACTTCTGCGGCTTGAACCGCTCGGCCGACCAGCGCATCACGCGATCGATGTTGAAATAGACCTGCGCCTTGGCGCCGGACGAGGTTTCGATCGTCATCATCGCGGCCGCATACGTCGTAGTCGGCTGAAGCCGTAATTCATTCGTCCGGCCTGATGCTGCTACGCGCCTCGCGCCCCAAGCGACGTAGACCCAGCTACCCACGACCATTTGAGCGGCCACTCGCGCGCTTCACGCGCAGCAGGCGGCAAGGGCGGAACCCTGCATGCTCGTTCCCGGACTATCTCAGATCGCGCGCAAGCAGCGCCGGCGACTGTGAAAGGGGACGCAGATGGCGGAGGTCGATCCGAAGGTCTTGTACAATCGCAGTCTGGACGGTCGTTGGGCGCCTCTCCCCTACATCGACTATGTGGTCAGAAAGGACGTGTTCGACGAGGTCGCCGCGCGGCAAGGGCAAAAATTTGGAACCGCCTATCAGTTCTACGACAAGAAGCCGGTGCCGGTCCTGTTTATCTCCCAGAAAGACCGCGACTTCAAATCGTACGCGACTCCCTGGGAAGTCCACCACAGCAACCTGATCTTCGGAGATCGAACTGCCGCGCCGGTCGTGGACCACAGCATGACCGTCATTGCTCATTTCGGTTGGTTCGACAGCAGGGACATCTATATTTCCGGCAGAGCCCTGAAAGCCGCGCCGGCCGCGCGTAGCGCCGGGACCAGCTCTCATGGTCAAAAACTTCAGGCCATCCTGACTGCTGGTGGAGAAGTCTACGCGGACCAGTGGAACAGCACCTACTACACGAACCAGGGCTACGCGACGTATTCGGGCCTTTGGCCGGACTCTTCAGTCCAGGCCGTTGTTAACCCTGAGGGTCGCGTGCTCTTCTTCACCGCCCTCGTGACAGAAGGCGGCGGCGTGAAATCATCATGGGTGTCGCCGCTCGATCTGATTTCGATCGTCAAGCTGGTCTCACTGGTCGGAGTCGCAGCCGCCGGACTTGCGATTCGCATCGCGATCCGCAAAGCCATGCTATCGAGCATCCGCACCGGCGTGAACGAACTCACGAGCACGACTGTCCGCGAGCTGACGAGTGGCGCGTGGCGTGAAGGTGCAGAGGACCTAGCGCGCGAAGCCTCCGCGGCGGAACGCGCGGCCGCCGGTCGACGCGGAGGTGGAGGGGCTGGCGGGGGTGGCGGAGGCGGCGGGGCAAGCCGCGGCGGTGGAGGACGGACCCCGACCTTGCGCGGCGTCGGCATCGCAGCACGCGAACCCTTCCGACGGCGCACAGGGCGGCTGTCGCTGGACGAAATGCAGGCCTATCTGCGCGAGGTGCTCGCCAACCGGCCCGACCTGCGGCGCCTTATGGCCGCGCGGGTGATGACCGGTCAGGGCCGGATGGATGCAATCAGGGTCGCGTTGAACGAGTTTGAAAGAACGCAGGGCTGGCGAGTCGTCGAGAGATCCGCTGCGGACATGGAAGCGGCTGGGATTGCGCGAACCAATATCGTTTCGCTGAGATCGCAGACCAGAGAGCTCTGGATCAACAGGGACAGCGCGGCGCGCTTTGATGCCGACGAGTTCTACACCCACGTTGTCCACGATCTCTCGGCGCACGCCCTTGCTGGCAGGGGCGGCACGCTTGGTGCCGCGGAGCTGCCGTTCATTGGCGCGGAGTTTGGCCAAGCCAACAATGGGCTGTTCATCCTGCAGAGCGCCGTGAAGGAGGGGAATCTCGAGCAAGTGATAGCGACCTTCCGCTGATCCCGTGGCGGATCAACCGCCTCACTTCTTGGTCTTGGCAGACACGAAGTGCGCCCCATAGGCGCGTGCCAGCGCCTGCTTCGCGAGCGTGGCCGCCTCGCCCTGCGATTTCTCCAGCGTATGGCGGTAATGCGACGCGAGCGCACGCAATGCCCGCGGATAAAGCGCCTTCGCGCGGGCGTATTGCGTCCGGTACATCGGGCTGCGCTGCGCCCAAGTCCGAAGGCCGTTCTCGATCTCTGCGGCCGAATTGTGCGACTCTTCCCACGGTCGCAGCGCCAGATTCGCGACTGCGTGCGCCGCCGCGACATGCACGCGATCGGTTGCCCGATAGGTGCCTTCGTCCTGCGCCGGCACCCCAATGATCTTATCGAGCAGCAGTGCGAGCTTGCGCGCGGGACCTGGCGGCAGCAAATCCGCGGCGCGGATGGCGGGCGGGCGGAACGCGATATGGCAGGCGCGCTCGGCGACGCCGTTCGCGGCGCGATAGACGATCCAGTCGGCAAGGACGTCCGCCGGATGCTGGGTATCGATCGCGACGACCGTGTGGCTTTCCGGATCACGGATCAGCCACGGGCGCTGCCAGGAGTCCTTGAAGATCGTCGCGGCAGCCGTCTTCTTCTCGCCGGCCCGCATCTCGGCGGTCTGCTCCGCATCATGCGTCGCATCGACGAGATGGAGGCCGAAGAAGTCGCCCTGCCAGTTCATCTTCTGCTGCGTGACGACGAAGTGCGCGCCTTGCGTTGCCTTCTGTAGGAACAGCGCCGTGAAATGACCGCCGTTCTGCTGTTGCACCGCCCTCTCATCGACGATCATCTCGTCGCCATCAGGACTATGCGCTCCGGGCGCGAGCAAAATGCCGAAGTCTGGTTTCTTGTCGGTCAGGATCAGCGGCGCGGCATCCGCGGTTTTTGCCGCTGTCGAGTCGAAGGCGCGCCTGGCGACGACCAGCGCCTGCCGGCAAGCGGTCGCGTCGTTGGCCTGGCTGATGCGCGGATACGGCAAGTCGGTGCGAGCAAGCGCCGGGCCGGCCCAGGCCAGCGCGACGATCAACGCCAACAAAAATCGAAGACTTGCCATGCAGGATGTGTGAAACGGAGCTTCTTTCCGTAGTCGCGGACCATTGCTAAGAGGTTCGACTGAACGAACGAACCCGCGCGTTATGCCTAACAGAACGGAAGATCCTGTGGCCGACAACAAGACCAAGACCGCCCTGCTCTTTGGCGCCTCACGCGGGCTCGGCCTCGGCCTCGCACGCGAATATCTTTCACGCGGGTGGCACGTCATCGCGACGGCTCGCGATAACGCCACCGAGCTCGAAGCGCTGACGAAGACTGCCGCCGACCGGCTACGCATCGAACGGGTCGACATTGCCGACGTCGACGGCGTCCATGAACTCGCCGCGACGCTGAAGGGCGAGGCGCTGGACCTTTTGTTTTTCATCGCAGGCATTTCGGGCTCGGTGCCGAAGCCGCTGCATGAGGTTTCCGCCGACGAAGCCGCGCGGGTCTATCTCATCAATGCGTATTACCCGATCGTTGCGGCCGAGGCGCTCGCCGGTTTGCTCAAGCCCGGCGGCGCGATCGCCTTCATGAGCTCGATGCTTGGCAGCATCACGCTGAATGTCGGCCGCGCCGACTGGGAGACCTATCGGACCAGCAAGGCCGCGTTGAACATCGGCGCGCGCAGCTTCTACAATCGCCACGCCGATCACCCGGTGCTCTCGATCGGACCCGGCTGGGTGCGCACCGACATGGGCGGGCCGGCGGCGACTTTCGATGTCGAGACGAGCTGCCGCAATGTCGCGAACGCGATCGAACAGCACGCCGGCACGCCCGGACACCGCTACGTGAACTACGACGGCAGCGAATTGCCGTGGTAGGGTGTGCGGCGAACTGCCGTTGAGATTGAAACGGGCGCCAATCGAGAGTGGAATGCGTCACGCGTCGACCACCAGGCTGGAGTCACCCGCGTGAGCAACGCCAAGGACGAGCCGATCGACTTCTATTTCTCGATCGGCAGCATGTACACGTTTCTGACCGTGATGCGGATCGATCGGGTCGAGGATCTGACCGGCATTCGCCTCGTGTGGCGCCCATTCTCGGTGCGCGCCATCATGATCGAGATGGACAACCGGCCGGCCTCGAAGCCGCTCAAGCTCGCCTATATGTGGCGCGACCTGCACCGGCGTGCCGAGATGTACGGCTTCGCGTTCGAGGGCGAGGCGCCCTACCCGCTCCGCGAGTTCGATCTCGCCAATCGGGTCGCGACGGTCGGTGCGCGCGAAGACTGGTGCGCGGACTATGTGCGCGCGACCTACCGGCGCTGGTTCGTCGAGAAGCAGGAATGCGGGATGGAGCCGAACCTGTCCGACTCGCTGCGCGAGATCGGCGTGGATCCGGCGCGGGTCATCGCGCTCGCCAAGTCGGAAGACATCGGCCGCGCCTACGAGGCCTCGACCGGCGAGGCGAGGCGGCTCGGCATTTTCGGCGCGCCGAGCTTTGTCGCGCGCGGCGAAGTGTTCTGGGGTGACGACCGCCTCGAGGACGCCGTCACCTGGCATCAGCGCGGAACTCTGGGTGCGCCGAGACCTCCATAACGGGCCGCCGGCATGCTAGGACGTGGCTCGCATTTTGCGACCATCGTTTCGTACAGGGAAACAACAATGGAAACGTCCCCCGCCCGCGAACAGCAGATCAAGAAGCTCCTGCGCGGCACGATCGACCCGCACATCCATTCCGGCCCGTCCATCGCGCCGCGCGCGCTCGATCATATCGAGCTGTTGAAGGAAGCCGCCGAGGCCGGCATGGCGGCGGTGGTCACCAAGGATCACGACTATTCGGGCGTCGCCACCGCCAACCTGATCGCACGCCACTACGGTCACCTGCCGACCAAGCTTTATTCCGGGATCGTGCTCAACAATGTGGTCGGCGGCTTCAATCCTTACGCCGTCGAGCACACCGCCGCGATGGGCGGCAAGATCGTCTGGCTGCCGACGCTCGCGGCGGAGAACCACCTCGCCTGGGAGAAGAAATCATCCTGGGCGCATCCGGCGACGACCAAGAAGATGCGCCCCGCGACCGCCATCCCGGCGACGCGCGACGGCAAGGTGCTCGATCAGGTCAAGGAAGTGCTCGACATCATCGCCAAGAACGACATGGTGCTCGCGGCCGGGCATCTGCATGTGAGCGAGATCTGGCTGGTGTTCGAGGAAGCGAAGCGCCGCGGCGCGAACCGCCTCGTCGTCAATCACCCCGAGGAGATCATCGACGCAACGATGAACGACGTGCAGGGGCTCACTGCGTTGGGCGCCAGGATGGAGCACTCGCTCTGCATGTTCGTGCAAGAGTCGAAGCTGAAGGTGCTCGAGGCCGAAGACCTGCGTAAACATATCGAGGCCGCGGGCGTCGACAACACGGTCATGAGCACGGACCTCGGGCAGACCGGCAATATTCGCCCGCTCGAAGGCTTCAACGCCGGCATCGCCCTCTGCCTCGATCTCGGCTATTCGGAAGCCGACATCCGCAAAATGTTCTCCACCAACGCGGCCAAGCTGTTCGGCTTCGAGGAGCTGGTGGAGAAGATGGCGGCGTAAGGCGGGCTTATCCAACGTCGGACATCTGCGCGAGCAGCTTGTCGAGCGTGACCGGATAGTCACGCACCCGCACGCCGGTCGCGTTGTAGATCGCATTGGCGACCGCGGCGGCGACGCCGCAGATGCCGAGCTCGCCGACGCCCTTTGCCTTCATCGGCGACGATGTGGGATCGGTCTCGTCGAGGAAAACCACGTCCTGATGCGGAATGTCGGCATGCACTGGCACCTCGTAGCCGGCGAGGTCGTGATTGACGAAGAAGCCGTGACGCTTGTCGACGACAAGCTCCTCCATCGGCGCCTGGAACAGCGGATCGACGCGCACCGCACCCGTGAAATAGTCCGCGGATCCTTTTGCGGATGGCCGCGTGCCATTGCGCATAATGTCCATTGCGTCACTCCTGCGAGCCGTCGGAGCAGCGCCAGGCTCGGCGGCGGTTATCGCGAGGCCGCCTGAGGCGGCGAGCAGACGTCGGCGCGAGATCATGGGCGAGATCTAGCGCGTGGCGCACCGTCGACTAGCCGCTATAATCCGCAAAGACCTATTAGCTGAGCGAATAAATGCAGCGCGGCCGTCTCGATGACCTCGCCGCCTTCGTGGCGGTCGCGCACGCGCGCAGCTTCACCAAGGCGGCCGCGAAGCTTGGCGTCTCGCAATCGGCGTTGAGCCAGACCATTCGTGATCTCGAGGCGCGACTCGGCGTCAGGCTGCTGACCCGCACCACGCGCAGCGTGTCGCCCACCGAGGCGGGCGAGCGGCTCCTGCGTGTCGTCGCGCCGCGCTTCGAGGAGATCGACGCCGCGCTGAAGGCGGTGAGCGAGCTGCGCGAAAAGCCCGCCGGCACGATCCGCATCACCGCCACCGAGAACGCAATCGACTCGATCCTCGTGCCGAAGCTCGCGAAGCTGCTGCGTGAATACCCCGACATCCATGTCGAGATGATCGTGAACTACGGCCTGACCGACATCGTCGCCGAGCGCTACGATGCCGGCGTGCGCAGCGGCGAGCAGGTCGCCAAAGACATGATCGCAGTGCGCATCGGCCCGGACCTGCGCATGGCCGTCGTCGGCGCGCCGTCCTATTTCAGGAAGCAGTCCGAGCCGAAAACGCCGCAGGACCTGATCGGCCACAACTGCATCAATCTACGCCTGCCGACACATGGCAACGTCTATGCGTGGGAGTTCGCGCGCGGCAGCCGCGAGCTTCGGGTGCGCGTCGAAGGTCAGCTCACCTTCAACGCCACCGGACACTTGCTGAACGCCGCGCTCGCCGGCCTCGGTCTCGCCTATGTGCCGGAGGGCATGGTGCAGGAACATGTCGCGAAGGGCCGACTCCGCCGTGTGCTGGCGGACTGGTGCCCGCCCTATTCGGGTTACCACCTGTTCTATCCGAGCCGGCGCCAGTCCTCAGCGGCGTTCACACTGGTGGTCGATGCGTTGCGGCATCGGGGCTAATCCGCGTGTGGCCACTCGATATTTTCAGAAGTGCCGCAGATCGGCGTGTCGCAATTGATCCGTGCAGCGATCTCCTTGCCCGACCAGCAACTCCGACACGGCCTGCGTGGCGATAACCGCCTTCGGTACGCCGGCCGACACGGCGGTGAGATAGATCAGCTCCCTCAATTCAAGCGTCGTTGCGCCGGTATCGAGCGCGTTCTTGGCATAGCGCTTCATCGCGGCGGCATCATCCAGCGCCGCGAACGCGGTAACCATCGCGCTCGCGCGCGCGCTCGATTTTGGTCCTTCGCTCAGAAACGCCTCGCCCAGGTCCTGCGCGACGAAATCCTCGACGATGCGGCCGAGCAACGGGCATGCGATCCTGATCCGCTGCAGTGGCGATAGCGCGTCGCCCAAGGCGGTACTTGCGACGCCCACTTGTTGCCCGCAGGACGCATTGCCGCCTGCGAACGTCGACGCGGAAAAGCTCACGGCCATCAATACGATGGCCGCAACACCTGCGATATGGCGCGAGCTGCGTCTGAGGTCCATTGTACATCCTTCCGGTCGCTTATCTGCTATCTTACGCGCTTCTCGAACACATCCTTCGCGACCGGCATCGCCGAGATTGCGGCGAGCGCGACAAAGAATTTCACGTCGAGCCTCCATCGGAATTTGGCGTGGCGCGCGCGGCGAACAGCAGCCGCATCGCGATCACCGCCGTGCCAAGCACCGCGAGCGTGCTCGCCAGAAACACCGCCCCCAATCCGGCCGGGCCTCCGACCAGCCCAAGCGCCGGGCTGCCGAAGCCGAGCGCGACGTCGAGAAACACCGTATAGGCTCCCATCGCGAGGCCGCGGCTTTGCGGCGGCGCGCGGCGTACCGCCTCAACGCCGAGACCGGGATAGACCAGCGCATAGCCAAAGCCCGTCAGCGCAGCGCCGAGGGCCGCGACAGCGTGGCCTGGCGCAAGCCAGATCAGTGCGAGGCCGGCCGCCTCGATCAACACGGAGACGAGCGCGACTTTCGCCCCACCGAGCCGGTCGGGCAGATGGCCGAACAGGAGCCGTGCCATGACCAACGCGACCGCAAAGGCGCTGAAGGTGAGCCAGAGCGGGCTCCAGCCGCGCTCGGCGGCGAGCAGCGATGAGAAACCGATCATGGCGCCGAAGCCGATGCTGCTCAGTGCCGAGCCGACGCCGGGCAGCCAGACGGCACGCGCCACTCTCAGGAGTCCCGGCTGCGCACCGCGCTGTGGCGCGACGACCGCGAGCGGCGCGACGAGCAGCAGCGTGGCCAGCGGAACCAGCGTCGTCGCGGCCGCGACCGCCGCAAAGCCGCCGCTCGCGTAGAGCGTGGTGCCGACCGGCGCGCCCAAGGCCAGCGCGGCGAACATCGCCATGCCGACCCAGGCAATGACACGTCCGGCGTTCTGCGGACCGGCTCGCGTAAGCCCCCAGGCGACCGCGCCGGTGATGATGAAGCTTTCGGCTCCGCCAAGCAGCGCGCGGCCGGTGAGCAGGATCGTGACGGACAAGACAGGCTGGGCCACGAAACCGAGCGACGCGGCGTAGCACAGCCCCGCCACGAAAGCGGCGAGCAGACCGGCAACGACCGCGCGCTTCGCGCCGCGCCGGTCCGCATAGCGCCCTGCCCACACGCGCGAGATCAGCGAGGCGACGAACTGGCTGCCGGTGACGAGACCGACCACGAAGGTGCTTAAGGTCAGGCCCTGGTGCACATGCAAGGGCAGCACCGGCAGCGCGAGACCGACGACGAGAAATGCGATGAACACCGCCGCCATAATTGGCAACAGCATGAGAATTTCGCTGCGGTGGCTCTTGTCCGGGCTCGCACGACAGCTGTCCCGCCAGTTTGTCATCGCGCGCGGCGGGAAGCTTCCGGTGTCGGCCGCGGATGCGGTGGGCGGTGCAACCATGGCCGTCGTTATACGAGCCGACGCAATGTGCGATTAGCCGACGAAATCCGCATGGACCTATTCGGCTGGCTAATGGATCAGGCCATTTCGGCGCCAAGCCAGCGCGCGTGTCGCCGACATACCGCTTCGACCCGGCGCGGCCGCACGATCAGCGCGAGCACGAGAGCGACCGCCGGCGCCAGCATCGTGGCGCTGGCCGGCGAACACCGCTGACCGATTGTAGGACGGAGTAGCCTCGTCGCGGCAAGGCCGCGACCGGCGTAGTCCGCCACTTGCCCCGGATCGGCGGATTACGCGCGCGCCACCAGCGCGTTTACCCGCGTCCGTGACATGCTATGGCACGCGCTAATCCTACTGGCGTCAGAATCGCAGCGGTCGTATGTGCGCCCTCTCCCGCTTGCGGGGAGAGGGCTGTTCGGAGGTTCAGCGAAGAAAGATGGGAGGGGCCCTTCCGCGAGCCTATCGAGGGGCCCCCACCCCACCGAGCCCGTTGCGCTGGCTGCGATGCCCTCCCCCAAAAAGG
>Ga0081539_10003564_pt1 | contig 18907 bp, 14 predicted proteins | sample TabmetS4T2R2_FD_71023 | JGI IMG/M metagenome (GOLD analysis project Ga0081539, IMG submission 71023) | Tabebuia heterophylla rhizosphere microbial communities from the University of Puerto Rico - S4T2R2 | ecosystem: Host-associated > Plants > Roots > Rhizosphere ...
TGGTTGATGGCGGCTCCAGTAATGAGGAGACGATCCGTTGCGTGAAAGACTGGCAAGGGAAAGCGCCACGTCTTCAAGTGCAGTTTCTCTCGGCCAATCTCGGCGTGGCGGAAAACACCAACCACGCTCTGGCGCTGGCCAGGGGCGACTTCGTCGTCTGCATCGATCACGACGACAAACTGCCGCCCTTCGCGCTTTATCAATTAGTGAAAGCAATCGTCGCTCATCCCAACGCCGAAATTTTTTACAGCGATGAAGACCGGCTCGACAAAACCGGCAAACGACATTCGCCGTTTTTCAAACCCGATTGGAACCCGGAATATCTCCTCTCCTCGATGTATCTCGGGCATCTCACTGCCTACCGATACGACCTGGTCCGGCGAGTGGGACGATTCCGGCCTGAATTCGATCTTTCGCAGGACTACGACTTTGCGCTCCGCGCGACGGAGCTGGCCAATGAGATCGTTCACATTCCGCACGTCCTTTACCATTGGCGGGAACATCCGGCTTCAGGATCTGCGGGTGGAAAACCGCACGCTCGCCAGAGCAATCTTGCCGCGCTCGCCGCCGCCATGGAAAGGCGTCAACTGAAGGCGGACGTCTTGGAGTATTCTTTTGCCAATCGTGTCCGCCTAAGAATCACCGATTGGCCCAAGGTTTCAATCATCATCCCGACCGATTCGGCCGAGCGGGGCAAGTCGATCGTTGAAGAACTGCCGAAAGGCACTTCCTACCCGGATTACGAAGTCGTCCTGGTGACAAATAGTGCGCTGGCCGAGCAGTTGGAAACGATCGCGCCGCCCGCGCCCCTGTTTCGTTTCGTTCGCTACGACCTGCCATTTAACTTTTCTGCCAAATGCAATTTGGGCGCGGAAGGGGCGCGGGGCGTGCGGCTCATCTTTTTCAACGACGACGTCGAGAGCACCCAACCGGATTGGATCGAGAACCTGATCGAGCCGTTGGAAAATCCGGCGATCGGCGCCGTCGCGCCAAAGATGCTCTACGAAACGGGGAAGATTCAACACGCCGGGCTCGTCACTGGAGTGCGTGGCTTGATCGGAACGGCCTGTCATCAGTGGGAGGGCGATTCGACCGATTATGTGAATTTCGCGCAGTCGATGCGCGACGTGGCGGCGCTCTCGGGCGCTTGTCTGGCGATGCGGCGCGACGATTTTTTTGCGATCGGGGAATGGGACACAGGTAACGTGCCCGTCGCGCACTCCGATCTCGATTTGTCATTCAAGCTGCGCGATGCCGGCCTGCGCTGTGTCTACACGCCATTCGTCACGATGCGCCATCGCGGGCACGCTTCAATCGGTCTCGCGGAAGAGACCGCGTTTCCGCGGGGACGCGAGAAGGTTTCGATTTTTCTTCTCAAGCGCTGGCCGCAATACACCTGCTATGACCCGTTCTTTCCGCCTAACCTTCGCGATTGGATCTATCACGATTCACCTACTCCGCTCCGGATGTGGGCGCCTAACGAACGGTGGGCGCGGGAGACTCGCGCCGATTTGCTCGTCGTCTCGCATGACCTGAGCTGGAGCGGCGCGCCCATGATTCTCCTTCAGCTCGCGAAATGGCTTCGGGAGCGTGGCTATTTTATCACCGTGATGTCGCCGGTCGACGGGCCGATGCGCGAGCGGTTTGTCGCCGCCGGCATGCCGTTGGTGGTCGATCCACTCATTATCACCGGGCATGAATCGTTTGCCCGGCTGGCAGGCGAATTCGACGGGGTGATCGCGAGCACGATTTTCGGGGCGCCGATTGTCGAGGCGGCGAAGCGGGCCGGGATTCCTCACATCTGGTGGATCCATGAAGGTCGGGTGGCAGAGCACTACCTCAATGAAGAGGAAAAGATGCGGGCGGCGCTGGCCCGAGCGGATTTTATCGTCACGCCCGACACGGTTAGCGCCCAGCTCTATCAGCCCTTTACCAACCGGGCCATTCGCGTCATCGGCTACGGCATTTTCGACCCCGTCGAAAGAGATCTTTCCCCGCCAATGCCCTCGCCTAACGAACAAAGGATTCGGTTTCTTCTTCTTGGAACGGTTGAGTATCGCAAGGGACAGCAGGTTTTCCTCAATGCTCTGCGCCGGCTCTCCGAGAAAGTCTTGGAGCAAGCGGAATTCCAAATCGTAGGACGGCCGCACGATCCTGAATTGACGGCGCGGATCCGGGCCGCGACCCGCGAATTTCCCGGCCTTTCCTATGAGGAAGGCGTGCCGCATGAGCAAGCGCTCGCTCGCATTCGCCAGGTCGAGGTGATGGTCTCGGCTTCGCATGACGAGACTGGGCCGCTCATCCTGATGGAAGCGCTGGCCCTGGGCACGCCCATCCTGAGCACCGCTGTGGGCGGCGTGGCCGAGCGGCTCGCGGGCAGCGAAGCAGGAATCTTTTTCCCCGCCGGGAACGACCGTGCCCTGGCGGAAGCGATCACCCGGCTGGTCGAGGAGCCGGAGCTGCGGGCTCGGTTGCGGGCGGCGGCGCGACCGGCTTTCGAGAAACACTTTACCTTTGAGCGTTTCGGGCGTGAGTTTCGCGAGTTGATCGACGAAGCGACTGGCATCGCGCAACTGGCGCGTCAGCCTAACGAATGAAGGTCGCCCCGCCAAACGTGGCGCGCCCGGAACGGGCACCCTCTTATCGGGAGTGGCTGGAACGTTACGAGAAAATCGATCCGATTGCGCTCCGGCGAAGTTTGCGGCAATTGCGCGCCCAACCGCTCATCTCGGTGTTGCTTCCGGTTTACAATCCGCAACTTGACTTGCTCGAGGCGGCGATTGCTTCGGTTCGCGGGCAAATTTATCCGCGCTGGGAACTCTGTATCGCGGACGACGCTTCGACCGATCCAGCGATCCGTTCATGCCTGGAAAAAAGTGCGGCGGAGGAGCTGAGGATCAAAGCGGTTTTCCGGCCGGTGAACGGACACATCGCAGCCTGTTCCAACTCAGCCCTGGCCTTGGCGAGCGGGAGCTGGTGCGCGTTGCTTGATCAGGATGATCTGCTGGCGGCGGACGCGCTCGCGCGGGTGGCGCTCGAGATCGAGGTCAAGCCCGGGGCGGGCCTGATCTACTCGGACGAAGACAAGATCGACCTCGGAGGCAATCGGTCCGAGCCCTACTTCAAACCCGATTGGAACCGCGAGCTTTTTCTGGCCCAGAATTATGTGAATCACCTCGGCGTTTTTCGGACCGATCTCGTCCGGCAGGTTGGCGGCTTCCGCGAGGGATTCGAAGGCTCGCAGGATTACGATCTGGGGTTGCGCTGCATCGAAAAATTGCGGCCGGGGCAGATTTGCCATATCCCGCGAATTCTTTATCACTGGCGCAAGGTGCGGGGGAGCGTGGCGGCAGTGGCCGACGCCAAGCCTTATGCGATCGCCGCGGCCCGCCGGGCGATTGGGGAACATCTCGAGCGCTCACAAATCCGCGGCCGGGTCGAAGCCTGCCCGAGGAACCCCGAGGCGCATCGCGTTTGTTATTCGTTAGGCGAGAGTTCGCCCCTGGTTTCGATCGTCATCCCGACGCGCAACCAAAGTGCACTCCTTAAGCAATGCCTGGGTAGCATCCGCGAGCGCACGGAATATCGGCCCTTCGAGTTTGTGATCGTCGATAATGGCTCGAGGGAAAAGGAAGCGCTCGATTTCCTCCGCCTCCTGGAAGAAAAGAACGCGGCCCGGGTGGTGCGGGACGACGGGCCGTTTAATTTTAGTCGCCTAACGAATGCCGGTGCGGCGGCGGCCCGCGGCGAAGTGTTGCTTTTCCTGAACAACGACATCGAAGCGGTCGAGCGCGACTGGCTGCGCGAGATGGTGAGCCATGCGGCGCGAACGGAGGTCGGCGCGATCGGGGCGCGCCTCTGTTATCCGGATGGGACGCTGCAACACGCGGGGGTGATTGTCGGTCTCGGGGGGGTGGCAGGTCACCCGTTTGCCCACATGCCCGGCGAACACGGTGGCTATTTCAGTCGGGCGTTCCTTCAGCAGAATATCTCGGCGGTAACCGGCGCCTGCCTGGCGGTGCGCGCGGAACTCTTCGCGAAAATGGGTCGGTTCGATGAAGTAAATCTGCCAGTCAGTTTTAACGATATCGATTTTTGTTTGCGCTTGCGCGCGGCGGGGTATGAGAACCTCTGGACCCCCTATGCGAGCCTCGTCCACTGCGAATCGGCTTCGCGTGGACATCAGCCAAGCCGGGAGGACCTGGTGCAGTTCGTCAAAGAGGCAGCGTTCATGCAGGAGAAATGGGGCGCGGAGTTGTTGCACGATCCGTTTTACAATCCCAACCTCTCGCTCAACCTTCCCGGGTTTGAGCTGGCAGTTCCGCCGCGAATGTAGCGGGCGGGCGGGGCGCTTACGACACTCTGCTATGCTTGTGCGAGCGCGAGAGGAAACACTTCGGCGTTGCGCTGAAAAAAGCGCGCGGATGTTTCCATCCGCGCGCTTGCAATCCGTTAGGCCGCGTCAGGCGAAAGCTCAGGCTTCGGTCAGCTCGACGTCGACCGGGCGCTCCTTTTTGTTCAGCGCACGGCGCAGCTTCGAGAGCGCGATGTTCTGCAACTGGCGAATGCGCTCCCGCGTCACGCCAAACTTCTTGCCCACTTCCTCGAGAGTCTTCGGCTTTCCCCCGTCGAGCCCGAAGCGGGAGAAGATGATCTTGCGTTCGCGATCGTCGAGCACGTCGAGCAAGCCGCCGACTTCGTTGCGCAGGTTCTTGTCCCGGAGCAACTCAAAGGGCGTTTGCGCCTCTTCGTCGCCGACGATCTCGCCAAATTCGGTCGAGTCATCGTCGCTGATCGGCGCATCGAGCGAAGCGGGACGAATCGAAACGGTCTTGAGCTGCGAGACTTTGCCCGCGGCAATGCCGATCTCTTCGCCAAGCTCGTCGTCGGTCGGTTCGCGGCCGAGCTCCTCGCTCATCTGGAGCGAGACCCGGCGCATTTTGGAAATCTTGTCGACTAGATGCACGGGCAGGCGAATCGTTTTCGACTGGTTGGCGAGGGCGCGCTTAATCGACTGCTTGATCCACCAGGCAGCGTAAGTGCTGAGCTTGCCGCCCTTTGCCGGATCGAAACGTTCGACGGCCTTCATCAAGCCGATGTTGCCCTCGGAAACGAGGTCGAGCAGGGGCAGACCGAGGTTGGCGTAATCGTGCGCGATCTTGACGACCAGCCGCAGGTTGGAACGGATCATCAGGGCACGCGCTTCCTTGTCTCCCTTTTTGATCTTGGCAGCCAGTTCGATCTCCTGCTGCGGAGTGAGGAGCGGGATTTGCCCGATCTCACGCAGGTAAATCTTGATCCCAGTGTCGCTATCTTCAGCGGCCATATAATTTCTCATGCGAAAGGTGGAAAGGTGGTGTGTGGCAAAAGCACAAATGGCTGGCGCGGCGGGGCCGCCGGGATTTGTGAAACAGATTTTGTAACATCAGTCGAGGTATTTAACAAGGTTAAATATTCGATACAATGACATCTTTTGGATGCTTGTTGTTCATTTCTTTGCGACTGTCGAGCACCAAGTTTAGGGCGAGACGATCATTTTCACTCCTCTATGTAGTGGAGCGGGTGAATCGAGCTTTATTCCTCCTCTCAGTCTTCGAGCGCCAGTTTTTCGTGTCCGGGAGAATTTTTTTGGGCGGGGGAATGATCTTGGACGGCAGGAAATTGCAGCTTGTTCAACGCCCATTCTTCCCAGCTTTCCACTTCGCTCCGGTTCTCGGTCGGGCTCGGGCAGCGCACGACCGAGATCTTGTCGAACCCGACGCTGGAAAACGGCAGCTTGATGCCGCGGACCAGCCGTGACCTTTCCCCCGCCGGCAACCGGCAATAAAGGAGGCTGAGGTGCGGGTCGTAATCGCCCGCGTTCACGCCGAGGGTTTTGCGCAACTCCTCGAGGCCGGGGTTCGAATCGAACCGAACGAAGAGGGTCTTAGTAAAAATCGAGGAAGATGAGATCCCAACCACGCGCAGCCGTATCGGGCTGGGGATAATGCGCGGCGGCCGAATCGGGTTCATTCGGCAAAGACCGAGAGTCAGATGCGGGGCAAAGATCGGTGCGTTGCGGTTGCGCGCGAGGCGCTTGATCACGCCAGAAAAGAAGTCGCGCTCCGGAGGCGCAGGAAGCAGCCAAAGGACAAACACAAACGGTTTCTGCCCGCGACGAGGCATTTCGCAGATTGGCATCTTGAATGTGAAAGAGCGAGTTTTTGATGGAGCGCGCGAGGCCCGTGGCTAGGCTGTTCGCATGCCCACCAACGTTCTCGGAAGAGATCTCCAGCCCTGTTGCCATAATCCGGTAACCGGATTTTATCGGGACGGTTATTGCCGCACCGGCCCCGAGGACTCGGGGCAACACACGGTTTGCGCGGAAATGACGCGGGACTTCCTCGATTATTCGGTGCTGATGGGGAACGACCTTGTGACGCCGCATCCGCAATGGGGATTCCCGGGATTAAAACCGGGCGATCGCTGGTGTATCTGCGTGACCCGCTGGAAAGAGGCGCTCGAGCGGGGGGTGGCGCCGCCGGTGGACCTCGAGGCGACCCACTCCTCGGCCCTCGAGTTCGTTAATCTGGAGGAGCTTCAGGCCCACGCCCTGAAGTAAGCCTAACGCCTAACGGCGGCGGCCGCGCACGCCCATCGCGCCGAGAAGCGACCGGGTCACGGTCCCGGCAACGCCGACGGCAACGGTCCGGATGACGCTGCGCGCGATGCTGCTGCCAAAAATTTCGCCGAGGACATTTTTCCCAGGGGCGGGCGGCGGGGTCGCTTTGGGGTAAGGAACGCCCACTGGCGGAGCCGTTGGGTCCTCGGGCACGCCGAGCGCGTCACTTAGTTCACGACTGCGCGGCGCGCCTGCGCCCGGCGTAAACGTAGGCCGCGCGGCTTTCCCGACCCGCTCTGCCTGCTCGGGCGACGCGGCGGTGGCGATTTTGCCGCCCAGGATTTCGTAGGCGCTCTGCGGGTCGCGCGCGGTATAGTATTTTTTCGCGAGGAGGGAGCGACTCACGACGTCCTGCAACTCTTCGGGTGTAAGGGGGCCCATGCGCGACCGGGGCGCGGCCAGCCGGGTGGCCACGAGCGGCGTGGGGGCACCGCGCTCATCGAGCACCGTCACGAGGGCTTCGCCGATTCCAAGGTCGGTCAGCAGCTGTTCGGTTTTATAGAACGATGTCTCGGGATAATTCTGCGCGACGGCTTTAATCGCTTTTCGGTCCCTGGCGGTGAAAGCGCGGAGAGCGTGCTGCACCTTCATCCCGAGTTGGCCGAGGACATCATCCGGTATGTCGGTGGGCAACTGAGTGCAGAAGAAAATGCCGACGCCCTTGGACCGGATCAGTTTGATCACGGTCTCGATCTCATCGAGGAGCGCCTTTTCCGCATCGTCGAAGATGAGATGCGCTTCGTCGATGAAAATGACGAGCTTGGGTTTATCGAGGTCGCCGACCTCGGGCAAAGTGGCGTAAAGCTCCGCCAGCATCTGGAGCATGAAGGAAGAAAAAAGCTTTGGCCGGTCCTGCATATCGGTCAGGCGCAGGACGGAGATACGGCCGAAGCCATCTGCAACCTGGAGCAGATCACCCATCTCGAAGGAGGGCTCACCAAAGAATTCCCCGGCACCCTGTTGTTCGAGTTCGATCAGCTTGCGCAGGATAAGGGCGGTCGAGGTGGTCGGCACGAGTCCATATTCAGCCGTGACGTTGGCTTTTGCTTCGCCCGTGACGTATTCGAGGACCTTTTTGAAATCCTTTAGGTCAAGCAGCGGCAGATGTTTGTCGTCGCAGAATTTGTAGATGAGCGAGACGAGGCTGGACTGGGTCTCGTTCAAGCCTAGCATGCGGGAAAAGAGCAGCGGACCGAACTCCAGGACGGTCGCCCGGAGCCGCGCGCCCGGTTCATTCGAAAGAGTCAGAAATTCCACTGGATATGCGCTCGGCGACCATTCCGCCCCGATCGCCTGCTGGCGTTCCCTGATCGCAGGCGACTCGTTTCCGGGGACGGCGAGACCGCTCAAGTCGCCTTTGATGTCCATGAGCAAGGTGGGCACGCCGGCTTCGGAAAGTTGCTCGGCCATCATCTGCAGGGTTTTGGTTTTACCTGTGCCGGTGGCACCGGAGATGAGGCCGTGACGATTCATGGTCCGCAACGGGAGACGGACGGGGGCTTCCGGAAAAACCTTGCCCTGTCGAATTGCGGCGCCGAGCTGAATGGAAGCGCCCTTGAAGGAATAGCCGGCCTTAATGGCCGTAACAAAATCGCCAGCACTCATGAGCATGAGGATAGGAAGCGGCCCGGACCGGCGCAAGCGTCACGCCTGGTGCTGACGAGAAATTTCAGTGGCTGCGAAGGCAAAGGTCGATAGGATGGTGGCCCGCCTGTCGCACATGAAACCACTCGTCGCTCTTCTTCTCTTCGCTTTTTGGGTGCAAGTCGCCCTCGCCCGCTGGAGTTCCGATCCGATGTTGAACTTCGGGGTGGCAATCAAACCCAACGAGCAGGTCCAGCCCAAAATCCGGCCGATTCAAAATGGCGGCTGCTACATCAGCTGGTTTGACAATAATCCCGACGGTCAGCCGCCCTTTGGCTACGACGTTTATCTCCAACGACTCAACGACAAGGGCGACCCGCAATTTCGCGCCGGGGGCCGCTTATTGGCGGATCTGGGGATGAGCTCAACCCAGGATTATGGGCTCGAGGTCGATGCCGAGGGTAACGCCCTGCTTGCCTTTCTCGACGACCGCAACGGCCCAGACAACGTCGTTACGGCGGTAAAGGTGAGTCCGCTCGGGCAAATGCTCTGGGGTCGCTGGGGTAAACACCCGGGGCTTGGGAGCGATTTCAAGGCAAACCCAAAAATCGCGGCAACCTCCGATGGGTTTGTTGTGATCGGGTGGATCAACGGCAGCAACCTTACATTCCAGCGGTACAACGCCGCCGGTGAAGCCCAGTGGGGCATCGATGGCATCACGGTCAGCGCGCCTAACGGCACCACCTATTCGCTGGCTGATCTGCACGGCGGTGAGAAGGGAGCAGCGATTTTCTCTTTCGTCTCCTCCGCTGGTTTTACCGGGCCCAAGCATCTGCTTGCCAACAAGCTCAGCCCGGCGGGCGATCTTCTCTGGGGGACAAGCCACGTGGCTGTGTTTGACGGCGGCTCACTTCAGTTTGGATACTTCCCGCCTTTCGTCTCGGACGGGTCAGGTGGGGCGGTCTTTGGCTGGTACGCGGTGGATCCCTTGCAATCGCGCGCCCAGCATATCTTTGCTGACGGCTCGGAGGCGTTCCCGCACAACGGAAGCCTGGGTTCGACCGACATCTCTCGCGACCAGGTCAACCCGAGCATCTCCTACGATGCGGTGAGCGGTTCCACCTACCTCTTCTGGGATGAGATTCTCCCGGGCCCTTTTACAAATGAGGGCATCTCGGCACAAAAGTTTGACTCCACCGGTGGCGCACAGTGGGGACCGACCGGGGTCATCGTGCAACCATTTACTTCTTCCGCCATTATCAATGTCACAAGTGTTTACACCAGCGAGGGGCCATTAGTGGCATGGTCGGCAGAGATGGCCGTTTCCCAGGACGAAATCCTCGGCGCCAAGCTCGACCCGAGCGGCAACGCCCTTTGCCCGCCCTTTGCCATCTCCTCGACTCTCTCCTCAAAATCGCGGCTTGACCTGACCTTCTCCACGACCGATCGGGTCCTGGCCGTTTGGAGCGACGGTCGCTTCGATGGGGGCGACATTTTTGCTCAGAATGTGAATCCAGATTGCTCGCTCGGACGTTAGAATGGGGCTGCTCGGCACGCTTCGCGCTCCTGGTCAGCCCTCGCCAAAGCCCTTGACGACCATGACGAAATAATTGCATGCTCACTATCTGCATTTGCCGCGGGAACGTCGTTCCCGCCCTTTTATCATGAAGAAACATCCTGTAATCATCCTCGGTGGGGGTCCGGCTGGCGCTGTCACTGCAATGCATCTTCTCCAGCGCGGAATTACCCCGTTGATCGTCGAGCGCGACGAACATCCTCGGTATCACGTGGGTGAATCGCTCACCGGGGCCACCGCCATTACCCTCAAAGAGCTGGGGCTCGGCCCGATCATTGAAGCCCAGCGCTACCCAATCAAACACGGCGCGGTTTTTTACGGTCCTGATGGAAAGAACGAATTTTGGGTCGGATTGGTCAGGCGCAACGAACAGAACATTCAGGTGCCAAATTGGACCTGGAACGTGATGCGAAGCACTTTCGACAAAATTCTCTTCGACGCCGCCCTGGAACGCGGAGCTCAATGGATGATGGCGACCGCCCTTGCGCCGATCCAGGAGGACGACGCCGTTATTGGGCTCAAAGTTCGCACCCCCGGAGGCGCGACCGAGAATCTTTATTCCGAGGTTCTGATCGACGCTTCCGGCTGCGCCACTTTCCTCTCCAATCATCGAGTCACAGGCCGGAAAGTTCCCGGGGCGTCTGACAAACAGATCGCGCTTTTCAGTCAGTTCGCCAATACCATCCGCGATGACGGACCCGGCCTGGACAAGCAACCGGGGAACACGCTGCTTTATTATCAAGCAAAACATTACTGGGCCTGGTTCATTCCGGTGACCGAGGAGCTGACCAGTGTCGGCGTCGTCTTCACGAGCGATTACTTCAAAAAGGCGCGCATGACCAAGGAGCAAATGTTCCTCCACGAATGCCGCCACATGACCCCGGTGCTCTCGGAGCGCCTGCCCGATCTCACGCTCCAGGAGCCCGTCTACGCCATCCCGAACTTTTCCTACCGGATCTACGATTACACCGGCAAAGGCTTCATCTGCATCGGTGACGCTCATCGCTTCATCGACCCCATCTTTGCCTACGGAGTTTACTTTGGGATCCAGGAAGGACTCTTCGCGGCCAACGCGATTGCGGAATTTCTCTCCGGCCAGCGGAATGGCAACGGCAATCCGTTCGCCGATCTCGAGCCGCTCTTCGACGAAGGCAACGAAGTCGTGGAAGACGTCATCGGCGTGCTTTGGGAATATCCTCTGGCGTTCCAGCGCATCGTCACCTGGAGAGATAAAGAGCCCTCACTCGATCTGCTTTCGGGTCTCATTTACGGAGAGCGCGGGCGAAACAATGTCGCCCGCATCGCGATGCGCAAATTGATGGCGACCAAAGAGGCAGAGCGCGCCGCCTCAAAGGAACTCAAACACGAGCCGGGTCACGCCGAGCTGGCCGTGGCCTGAGGGCGAACCGAGGGAAATCGTCAAGCTCCCCCTCCGAACATTTGCGAAGCGCGGCGAGCAGCGTTTAGGTCTGTGACTCCGCCAGTTGCCTCGTGGTGTAACGGTAGCACGAGAGATTCTGGATCTCTTTGTCAAGGTTCGAATCCTTGCGAGGCAGCCACCCGCTACGACGTTCTGGAAGGGTGCCTACTGCTGCGGCTCCAAGTCGTAGGCCTCGACCAATCCAATCCCGCTGGCCGAATGCGCATCGTGCGTTACCGCAGTGTAACTGCCAGGAGGCAGGCTAGCGACAATCGCTGCCTCGTTGTCGTTGGTCGGCGGAATTCCTGTCGCGATAATCTCCTGCTCCTGGTCGCTCTTCCAATTGTCATTCGACGCAAGCAGCGAGCCGTTGCCGTCGTGCAGTTCCAAGACCGGATCGGGCAGATAATCCGTGATTCCCGCTCCAGCGAGGGACGGACCGAGAGCGCGGACAATGACCCTTGTCGAATCGTTACCGCCTACAATGAAACCGCCGATCATGTCATTCTCTCCGGTCCCGGTCACGACACGGGTCGAAATGTTCGCCAGGCTCGAGTTGGCTGGGTCCAGATCGTAAACCTCAACCAGGCCGATCCCAGAAGTTGAATTGATCCCGTGAAGGACGGTCGTGTAACTGCCCGGGGGCAAAAACGCCAGTAGGAAGGACTCGGAGGAAGCTGACGGAAGTAGCGGATTAGGAATCCCGGGAATCGAAATCCAGTTATCGTTGGTTTCAATCAGCTTCCCGCTCGAGTCATACAGCTCGAGGACAGGATCCGCCAGAGCGCCGGCGACGCCAGAGCCGCTCAATGATGGCCCAATACCCCGCAGCACGACCCGTTTGTCCTTGTCGCCGGTAACAATAAAACCACCCACCATGACATCCTCACCCGTGCCCACCTTTCCGCGAGTCGACACATTGAGTAGCTTTTTCGTGGTCGCGCCGGGAAACGGCGTCGGACTCGGACCCGGGCTTCCCGCAAAAGCGGTCCCGATAAAAGCAAGCGCCACATCTCTCACCGCCGTCCAGTTGCCAAAGGAATGCTCGTCCCCCGGCTCGCTTACAACCTGATAGTTAGTCAGGCCAAGTGCGTCGAGATGCTGAACCAGGTCGGGCACCTGGATGTAGGGCATCGAATCACCCACTGAGTTAACCAGGAGGAGCGGGGCTGTCTGGGCGTCGATGTTCCAGGCCGGAGAAGCCGCACGCAGCGCCGCGGTATCATTGGGCGTCACGCCGACGTAGTTGGTTACCGTGTAGCTGTAATAGTTCATATTGGGCGCGGAACTGAAATCGGAGAGATCGTGCGCGCCGGAAAGGGCTATCCCGACGTCGAGCCGGTCGTCACCAATTGCCCCGGTGCCAGCGACAAAGGCGACATGCGACCCGCCCGCCGAACCGCCAACCGCGCCAACCTGCCCGCTGCAACGCGGGTCGTTCCGCGCGGTGCGAACCGCAAGTTTCACGTCGTCAGTCTGATCGGGGAAACGACCGTCGGTCACCTGACCCGGAAGCGCTCCGGGCGGAGCCAGACGGTATTCAATGGAAAAGGCGATGTAACCGGCAGCCGCAAGGTCCTGGCCACACGTGATCGAGCCCCCGGACCAGTCCGGCGTCCCCTCGTTAAAGCCGCCGCCATGAATAACCAGCACCGCCGGCCACGGTCCGGTCCCATCCGGCGTATATACCAGCCAATGGAGCGGAGTTCCATCTTCAGCCGTGGCATACTGCTCGGTATACGAAGGCAGCGCCGCCCGTGTCCAACCGCTGCCAAAAGCGAGGACAAAGAGAGTTATCAAGATGCTGAGAGTAAAGCGTGTTACTTTCACCTTCGGGTCAAAATCGGAGGAAAGAGTGCGCTCTTTCCAAATGGGTTCAATGGCTGAAACAGAATGTAATACAGCAGTAATCTTGCCGTCTTAGGTTCCCATCCGCGCGCTGAGAAGATTTTTTCCCGTCATCTCAGCCGGCACCGGCAATCCGAGCAGAAAAAGCAGGGTGGGGGCGATATCGGCCAGGATTCCGCTGGCAAGGGCGAACTCTTTCGCATCATCAGCGACATAAGTCAAGTGGACCAGATTGCTCGTATGCGCGGTGTTGGGAGAGCCGTCCGGATTACGCATCTGTTCGCAATTCCCGTGGTCGGCCGTGATCAGCAGTTTCCCGCCCAAGGACAACACTGCGGGGACCAGTCGGGCCAGGCAGGCGTCGATCGTCTCGACCGCTTTCACTCCCGCCGCCACAACGCCGGTGTGACCGACCATGTCGGGGTTGGCGTAATTCAGGATCACCAGATCGTACTGGTCGAGCCGGCTCATTACCTCGTCCGTCACCTCAATCGCGCTCATCTCCGGTTGCAGGTCGTAGGTTGCGACCTTTGGTGAAGGAACGATCTTGCGGTCCTCGCCCCTCGCCGCTTTCTCCACTCCGCCGTTAAAGAAATAGGTTACATGGGGATACTTCTCCGTCTCAGCGATGCGTAACTGCTTTTTCCCGGCCGCGCTCACCACGTCACCAAGAATGTTCTTGAGTGATTGTGGCCCAAAGACAATCGGGCAGGAATAAGTCCCGTCGTATTCCGTCAGCGTGACATAATATGTTTGCGGCCAGACTTCGCGCTCGAAGCAGTTGAAATCCTTAAAGAGAAAGGCCTGCGAAAGCTGCCGGGCCCGGTCGGCGCGAAAATTGAAGAAGATCACCACCTCGCCGTCGTTGATCCTTTGTTCGTTAGGCCAGGCAAAGATGAGCGGCGGCATGAATTCGTCCGTCCTGCCCGCCTGGTAATGGCGCGCCACTGCGGCCGAAGGTTCATCCTGGCAAGCTTCGCCCCGCCCAAGCACGATTGCGTCCCACGCCCTTTTCGTCCGCTCCCAGCGCCGGTCGCGGTCCATCGCGAAATAGCGGCCGACCACGGTAATGATGCCGGCCCCGCTTTGCGTCAGGTGCGCCCCGCACTTCTTCAAATAATCCACCGCTCCGGTCGGCGAAGTGTCGCGCCCATCGGTAATCGCGTGCACCAGGAGGTGGTTGACTCCCGCCTTTTTTGCCGCTTCCGCCAGGGCGAACAGATGCTGAAGATGGCTGTGCACGCCTCCGTCGGAAACCAGACCAATGAAATGGAGCCGACTGCTCCGCGCCCTTTTCAACGCCTCCTGCAACACCTCGTTTCGCTCCAGTTCGCCCTCGGCGATCGCCTTGTTGATCCGGGTCAGGTCCTGATAAACGATTCGGCCCGCGCCGAGGTTGAGATGGCCCACTTCGGAATTGCCCATTTGCCCCGGGGGCAGACCGACCTCTTCCCCGCTCGCCCGCAAGCTCGCCGTCGGATACTCCCGATAAAGCCGGTCGTGGAACGGGGTCTCCGCGAGCAGCGTCGCGTCGCCATTTTTCTCCCGCTCCGCTCTTCCTCCCGGGTTAATCCCCCAGCCGTCGCGGATGAGGAGCACGATCGGTTTCGCCATGAGAGAGTTTGCCAACGCGCGCCCGGCGCTCAAGCCCTTTCCCGTTTGCAGGATTGACAACCCCCGTGAGTGCCGCTCCCTCTATCGACCGCATGAAATGGCGCAACCAGATCCTGGCGCTGCTTTGCCTGGCGATCTTCGTGGCCTTCGGCGTCCTTTATTTCCGCCATTGGGTGGTGCAAAAACCTTTCGGCATCGTCCTCTTCATCGGCGAAGGATTAACCCCCGAGCGGATCGCTGCGACCCGCCTTTACGCCGGCGGCGCCACCACCCGCCTCGCCTTAGAAGCGCTTCCGGCCGTCGCGTTGCTTTCGAATTATTCGCAGGATTTCGCCGTGCCGGATGAAGCCGCCGCCGCCACCACTCTCGCCACCGGCGTGAAGGTAAACAACCGCAGTCTCGGGCTTGGGCCTAACGACAAACGATTGCGCACTCTGATCGACCTGGCGCGTGAACAAGGCCGCACCATCGGGATTGTGACCAATGGCCGCCTGACCAATTCCACCCTCGCCGCCTTCTACGCTGCTGGGCAGGGTGATGTGCCCCGGCAATTGGCGGACGAGAAAAAAATCGACATCGCCCTCGGCGGCGGAAGCGCGGATTTCCTTCCCGAAGCAAAAGGCGGTCGCCGGAGTGACGCACGCGACCTCATCCTCGAGATGCGCAGGGGCGGCTACGAGATCGTCCGGACCAACGCCGAATTGGAAAAAATCCCGCAATGGCGGCGTCCGAAACTGTTTGGGATTTTCAGCGGGAACGAAATGGCTCGCGCGAACGAGATCGCCGCCGGGAGCGAACAGCCCGGTCTTGGGGACATGACCCGTCGCGCGATCCAGCTCCTGCAATGGAATACTGGAGGGTATCTCCTCATTGTAGACGCTGCTCTCATGCGCACCGCCGCGCGCGAAAACCAGGGCGAACAAACCCTCGCCGAGACGGCACAACTGGATCGGGCGATTGCCGTCGCCCTCAGTTACATGGGCGAAAACTCGACCTTGCTCGTTACCGGCAACGTGGGGATCGGCGGTCTCTCCTTGAACGGCTTTCCATTCCGGCGCGACAGCGGAGTGGCGATCCTCGGATTCGATTCTTCCGGCGAACCGGCGTTGACTTGGGCAACCGGGCCCAACGGCACTCCCGCTCGCAGTGCGCGCCCAGCGCAAGAGATCGACGAGCCTTCCCCACTGGCGGCAGGCCTTCCGCCTCCTCTGGCTCAGGAGCCTGCCGCAGCCTACGCTCCGGAAGCACGCAACACGGTCAGTGATGTTCTCGCAGTCGGTCGAGGGCCGGGAACCGAGGTGCTTCGCGGCTTCGAGGACAACACGATCATCTTCAAAATCATCGCCGGGCAGTTGTGAAAATCACCTCTGGCAGATGGCCAGCGTGCCGCCCGCGGAGCGCACTCGCGATCACCTTCCCCGGCACTTCCCGCCGGATCGCCTCGGCGGCCTCAAGCCATAATGGTAACAATTCACCCCGCGAGATCTCGCTCCCCGACCTGCACGTTGATCACCGGGTTGAGCGTTTCGGTCGCCGTCACCGCCTGGGTGATCGCACCGCGAGTGACTGAGGTCGTTTGGTACTCGGTTCCGTGGCTCCCGGTGCAATTTCGCAAAACAAAGACGAAGAGAACGATAAGAATCACCGTGCCAATGATGAGGGTTTTGCGTTTTACGAAAAAAATGCCGACGTCAACGCGTCGGCAGGATTGATTTAGACCGGTCGAACTTGAATTAGTTACAAGAAACGATGCGCCGCTATTTCGAAATTTATTCGATCATGCTGCGCAACTCGCTTATTCGCGAGATGAGTTTCAAGGCCAATTTCATCCTCTGGATGATCGTCGAGGTGCTTTGGTTTTGCGGGCAGATTCTGTTCTTCAGCATCATCTTTGGCCAGGTCGATCAGATCGGCGACTGGACGAAATGGGAAGTGGTCCTGCTCGTCGGCACTCATCAGATCATCGCCCAGCTTTTCCAGGCTTTCTTCTTCGTCAATGTGGCCAACATTCCCGAGTTGGTGCGCACCGGGAAACTCGATTCCGTGCTCGTCCTGCCAGTGGACAGCCAGTTTGCCGTCTCGACGAAACAGTTCGGACTCGACAGCGTGGTCAACGCGTTGATCGGGGCGCTCGTCGTCATCTTTTCCCTGCGACAATTGCACGTCGTCCCGGGGGTGTGGGCGGTGCTGCTCTACCTGGTAGCAATCGGATTCGGGATCGCGATTCATTACTCGATCATGCTCGCTCTGGCGGCGGTCAGTTTCTGGATCGTCAGGGCGCAGGGTCTGGTCTACGGCTATTTCAATTTTCTCAACATCGCCCGCTACCCCGACGTGATTTTTCCCCGGCTTTTCCGGCTTGTTTTCGGCTGGTTCATTCCGGTGGTGATCGTGGCCAACATTCCGGCCCGCCTTCTCATCAAATCGTTAGGCCAACCGACCTGGCTCATGTTCCACCTGGTTGTGGCCGGCACCATCGCGGCCCTCGTTAGCCGGGCCTTCTGGCGTTTCGCGCTCCGCCATTATTCCAGCGCCAGCTCCTGAGAAACGACCACGGATTAGCCGGATAACAGGAATGGGAATTAAGGTGTTCCCCCGGGAGGAACTGCTCGCTTTTTCGTTGTTGGAGATAATCGGGCGGATGCCTCGCAGGAAGGCCGGTCTCGGTCAATTCCCTCTCTTCCTGTTCGTGAAATCCGCGTAATCCGTGGTCGAATCAGCCCGGGTAAATTCGTGCCGAAACCGCTTGCGCCAATATTTTCTTGCTCTTAATTAAGCCTCCCCAAGTCCGGGACTAAGGGTCGCGCAGCTCGAAAAACACTCTATGGCTCGTTCAAGCAACAAATCATCCAGGAAGAAATCCGCCGGGAAAGCGCCTGCCAAAAAGGCAGTCGCTGGCAAGAAGCCTGCGGCCCGCAAAGCCTCCCCTCCCGGCCGCTTGAAGCCGGGCAGGAAGCGACCCGCCGCAGTTCGTGCGGCCAACGGCAAGACCAGGAAATCGGCCGGGAAAAATAGCGAGACTCTCACCATCATCGGCAACCACACCCAGCCGAAGCAGCGCCGGCTCGATCCGTTCGTTAAGGCGCAGCGCGAGAAACTGCTCCAGTTGCGCGACGCGATGGTCGATTCTATGGCGGGTGTGGCGCAAGACACCCTCCGCGCGCGGGCCGAAGGGAGCGAAGCTTCCGCCTTTGGCATGCACCAGGCCGATGCAGGTAGCGATGCCTATGATCGCGACTTCGCGCTCAGCCTCCTCTCGCAAGAACAGGATGCGCTTTACGAAATTGACGAAGCCCTCAAGCGGATCGATCTCGGCACTTACGGCAAGTGCGAGATGTCGGGCAAACCGATCTCGCGCGCCCGGCTCGAGGCAATCCCGTTCGCCCGTTTTACCGTCGAATGCCAGTCGCAGCTGGAGAAGCAGAGCAAAGCCTCGCGCGTCCGGCAGTCCGTCACATCGCTTTTTGGATTGACCGATGACGAGAGCCGTGAGGCGGAAGAAGAAGAGCCGATGCCAGAGAACAAGGAGTAAAAGGCATGCCGCAGGAAATCGTTATGCTCGAATGCACGGAGGCGAAGGCGCTCGGCGCTCCCGTCTCGCGCTACATGACCACCCGGAACAAGAAAAGCCCGCGCACCCCAAATCGCCTGGAGAAAAAGAAATACAATCCGTTTTTGAAGCGGCACACACTTCACCGGGAAACGAAGTAGGATGCAACCGAAGACCGCCAAACGCCGTTCCGCTTTTCGCCGCGCCAACCGCACCATGCCCCGGCGCCGGATCGACATCGCAGCCGAAGCCATCGATTACAAGAACCCCGACCTGCTGAAAAAATTTGTCACCGAGAGCGGCAAAATCCTCCCGCGCCGGGTGACTGGGATGCCGGCGCACATGCATCGCAAGATCACGCGCGAGATCAAGCGCAGCCGCTCGGTCTTGTTGATGAAATAGGGAGGCCTTGTTGTAGCGGCCGTCTGCGACCGCCGGTCAACTACGCTGAGTTTACCTTTTCCGCGCACACCGAAAGCGAGAGAACGCTGACCATACGGTGAAAAGGCGGAAGTAACCTTGGTGAGGGTAGTATCTTTCACACGGTTTGTTTCCGCGAGGTGATGAGGCCGTGCCGCTGTGCCCGGGAACGGCGGTTCAAAACCGCGGTGGGCGCTTCCAAACCGCCCCTCCGAGCTTTTCGTTAGGCCAGCG
>Ga0081539_10003565_pt1 | contig 18904 bp, 18 predicted proteins | sample TabmetS4T2R2_FD_71023 | JGI IMG/M metagenome (GOLD analysis project Ga0081539, IMG submission 71023) | Tabebuia heterophylla rhizosphere microbial communities from the University of Puerto Rico - S4T2R2 | ecosystem: Host-associated > Plants > Roots > Rhizosphere ...
AGTGTAGACAGAAATCGCGTCAGTACGGCACCCTGACGCCGTACGAACCGCGCTCAGGCGAGCGGACAAGTCAGGGGGGAAACGTTTTGAAAAGCTAGGGTCCCTTCCTGCTGAAAACCGACACGGAGAGGAGGCCCGCACCGTGGTTGTCTTGTATCGACCTGGCTGGGGAGAAAGCGGCTTCACCTCCGTTGAAGCCACCGCCATCCGGAATCGTGCGCACAAAACGAACTTCGACTTCACGACGTTCATCCTGCTCGATCCACCCGCAGCGCCGCCGTGGCTTCCTGCCACCAGAATTTGGGGCACCCTCGCGGAGAAGGGGATTGACCACGCTGTCACCGTGGTTGAATCTCGGATTCTGGAGCACGGTGGTTCGGTGGCGGCAGAGACCGCTGCCAGCGTTGCTGCAACTTTGCGAAGGCGCCTCGAGGCGAAAGCGCGTCGTGACGAGTTACTGGCGTCTCCTAACCTTTATCAGACGGCTCTAGAAGAATTTGGCACCCTCGCGGCGGTAGTCGAGGATTTAGTTCGCGCGACGGAGCTGCTCCAGTCGCACCGGCAGGGCCAGTTGCCGGGTCAGGCTCCGCAGCGACAGCTCACGATCGCTGGACGAGAGGGTTGGCGCTCGTCCATTTCATTCAGCCAGCATGCTTGGCGTTCACCGGACGAATGTCATCTCATCGTCCAACTCTTCCAGCCGTCCAGTGGCAAGTCAACAACTTCAGGCTATCGGTTCGACGCCGACGACGAGGGACGCCAACTCGGATGGAGGGAGTGCGAGCCTGAACTCGAGGTGGGTCGGAGATACGTCATCTTCAAAGGGACCGGAGCATCTCCGCGTTTTCTATCAACCGAAGCATTGGCTGATGAAACGGTCCGGAATCTGTTGCGCGCGATCGGAGAACACCTCTAGAGGCGAATTAGGAGCTCGCGCGTGTTGTCATGCCGTAGTACAGATGTGGTCCAATTGCGCCGAAACACCGAGCAAAACCAATGGTTCTGGACGACCAGAGGCCAGCACGAAACGACACGATTTAGAGCCCTGTTAAGTCGCAAACCTCCACCGCCGGTTGAAATCAGGGCGGCGCGTCCAAGTCCCAAGACCTGCCAGCCTGCGATGTGAACCGCATGCAAATATCTAGCGGGTGGACTGTCAGGACCCGATCGGGTATTCGGCTTCATGAAATTCGAAGAAGTTGGCGTTCGTGAGGATACGGTGCTCGTGCTGTAGCCGCTTGGCTTCGGCCTCCATCTCCGGCGTCCACTCCCGCACGTCCATGTATAACGCGTCTTCGGAACGACCGGCGTTACCGCGCGAGGATTCGGTGGCAAACCCCACGATATCCTTCGTGTCCCGCCACATAAGCTTCGTCACGGCGCAACATGCTTGAAGGAACCATCGACGCGTCGTGCGGTTCTGTTCATAGCTGACGGTTTTTAAATATGGGAAAGCGAGGAACACCCAGAAGGGATCACCTTGCTGGACCGGCGGTATTACTCTGAGACGGCGTTGGTGTGGCTCGGTGCTCACAACCACATCGATCGCGGTCTTTGCTAGGAGCCGGCGTCTTACCCGTGTTTCCCGTGCAAAGTACTGAAGGATCCTCGCGTGCTCAGCAGCCTCACGATGTGAAAGGTGTTCCGCGGTTCCCTCCCTAAAATGCTTGGCAAAACGCTCAATGATGTCGTCCCACACGTAGCTGATTCTGTCAGCCTCGCGTTTCGCGACAACCTCAGGTCCGCTGATGTAACGATACCACCACGACTCATCGATAGCGATTGCGGAGCCATCATCAGGCAACCTGAATGTGTGGTTCCCGTCATCATCAACATCGGCGAGATACATGCCGAGCAAGGCTTCTTCGCCGGTCGCGAGAGCGAGGCGACCGGACAGCATCAGATCTTCCTTGCGTTGGAGGTATGCGATGAGGTCAGGCGCGGTGTCCAGCGTTCGGAGCAGCAGGTCAAGCGATGCGTCATCGAGCACGTGGATGAACCCCTTCGACGAATCGACGCGGCCAAGCGAGAACGGTACGCCCCCCTCGGCCGGCGGTTTGACGTGATCGTCGCCGACGAGTGAGGGTTGGAGGACCAGTGTGCCGTGCCCGCCGAGATGCTGCTGACATCGTTCCGATGCACCGTGAGCGACGAGCACTCGATGAATGCGCATCTCCCGGGGATCAGGCAGCGCGAGCGGGAATGGCGCCCCGAGTTGCGGATCAAGAAAGAGCGGTTCGCGCGCTAGGATGACGCGCTCCGCTCCGTACAACTGTGCCGCTGATTTCTGAACGGCCCTTCGATACCAACGCCGCCAATCCTTGTGGACGTCGTCAGACTTCGGAAAGGCGATGTCTTTGTCGGAGAAGATCAGGACATCGTTCTCAAACACGACGAGGAGGTCGCACACTTCTTTGCCTTGGATCGAGCCATCGGGGCGTCGCTCGCCGCGGAAGACGTTCGGGTAGCTCCAGCTGGATAGGAAGGTCCGCCGACATAACCCCGCAAGGTGACGCTCGGCGGTAGTCGAGCCTGATGAGCGCGGGGGCTGCGCGGGGTAATTGCGCACCGGAGGCGCGCCGGGCAAATCGTCATTGCCCCACTTCTTGTTTCGCTCCTCGGCGGCGCGATGTTCTCGTTTTTCGCGACTCTTTCGCCCCATCCGGGCCTCTCGTCGAGTTTAAGCGGGCGCCCCATTATCCAGCGAACCTCGTCCTCACGCGGTGTGCGCCGCAACCGTAACGATGATTCCTGGTAACAGCGTGGGGGCGTCGATGCGCAGCCGCTCAAGCCAGCGCTGCATGGAAAGGCGTCCCCGATTAGCCCTTCTAACCTTCAGTCCCAGAGCACCCGGCCTCCGCGAAAGGCCCAACGAAGCTGTCGTACGCCGCCATTACGGCGCCGGGTGCCCGAGCGGCCAGGAGCGGGGTTCAACCGCGCGCCCTTCGTCTGGAGCTTTGTCGTCCTTGGAAGGCCTCGCGCAGGATTCGTGAAAGCCCGCATCGCCAAGGCGTTGTCTCCCGCGGGTAACACCATCCCGCTTCCGCCGGCGTACGGTTTCCGCAGCAACTATTTCGGTTGCAGAGGAATTCCCGCCGTTCGGTCCGTCGATCTCTTACGTTTAGGCCTCTGTAAGCACTTCTTCCGAATTTCGACCGACACGATCGTCGCGCGGATCGTGCGAGTCCTCGCGACTTGAACACTGGAGGACCTGGTGGCAAAGGCAAAGAAGGCGGGCAAGAAAAAGAAGAAAGCCTCGAAAAAACCGTCGCCAGAGGTCTTGGCTCTTGCCGTAAGGCAACCGCTGACACCGGCGCTCGCGCAACGTATCGTTGTCGAGACGACGCCGCAACATCCATCAGGTCCCGTAGACCCCGACACCCAACTCCTCAACCTCGGCATCGTGACCAAGGAAGCTGCCGATCTGCACCGGGCCGCGATCCAAGGGCGACTGAATGCGATTGGATGGCATATCAAGCAAGCCGATATTGATTCCGGCGCAACGAAAACCGTTGCCGACTGCCGCGATTCGGTCCTGGCCCATGCCTTTTAGCCGCTTCGTCGCAGCGCTAAGCCTGGTCCTGTCGCTGCTTGCTCAGCCACTCTTCGCGCAGGCGACGACGTTCGCTCTGAAGAACGTCATACCGCCGCGCGGCCAGACGGGAGCAACGCTGACAATCCTTGTGTCCTCGTCAGGCACGCCTCCTCCGGAAGCCGAATTGGAGGACAAGAACAACTGGCGACTGGCTATCGTGAATGACCAGGGCAGCCGGCCTGTCGCGATCGATCGCGTCGATTGGGCGCCGACGGAGAAAATCGCGACGCTGACATTCGCGAGCGGCAACACGTACGGCGCAGATCTCGAGCGGGTCGGTTGGCGAGTCGCCTTCATCGGCAGCCAGGTTCTCACGGCGTCCGTAAAGGCTGCCGGCGGACCGCTCAAGGCCGCGAAAGGGAAAGAGGACGCCTCGCTGTACGCCTTCGGCTCGTTTCTCGTCGGCCGCTCGACGAAGCCGATCTACGTGATCGATCTCAAAGCCGACTACCACGAGGAAATCCGCACCACGGGATGGCTGTGGAATCTCTCGGCTGCCGCCAACACCAACACCAGTGCCGAACCACCGGTTGACAAAACGCGAATCGACCCCGATGCGATCAAAACCGTATTCTCCCTTGTGAAACGCCAGCCGCTTGCGAGTGACGTGCTCAACGGCCTGAAATACACGTTCGGGCTCATTGAAGGGGAATTCACACGCAAGAACGGCGTGGCCGCTGCGGTCACGACAGGGCAGGTCCAGTTCGATCTGGCTCCCGTGGGCGCTTTCGCGCTCTATCCTTCGGTGGGGTACGAGGTCGGCCACGCCATCAAGAGGCCAGAGAAGCTGTTCGAGCAGCCGGTTGACTTGTCCGACTGGAAAGGAATCGTGCGCGGCGTCGCGGGTGCCACGGCGCAGTGGACGCTATTCAAGAAGGATCCCGATGAGGACGACTGGTACGTTGTGACGATTAGCGGAACGTACGCGGCGCGGTTTCCCGCGCTCGCCGAGCCGTTTGCCGAGCCGGGAACGGTCGAAGGTAAGCGCGTGGTCGTCACAACGCTCCGCAAGAACACGCGCCAGGCCGCAGAGGCCGAGCTCGATTGGAACCTCCTCAAATACACCTCGTTGTCTTTGAAATACAAATACGGGGCCGAGCCGCCGGTCTTTCAGCTGGTCGACCACCAGTGGACGATCGGGATCACTCTCAAGGCGGCGCAGAGCAAATAGCTGCTAAATACCACCGTCAGGTTTCCGGTTGCACGCCGGTATCGAGCGACATACGGCCGGCCGCAGGCGCGCCTGGGAACGCCTTGCAATCTGGCGGAGGTCCCGTGATACTTCAGCCGCACGAAGCGGTTGTCTCGGAACCGACAAAAGTGAGCCGGCGTCGCGCCGGCATCGGAGATAGGGCCGATGAATGAGCGGACCGAAGGCTTCGCGGGGGAGGCAAGAGAAACCTTTGACAGACTGCTCGGTCGAGAGCGCGTCCAGGACCGCAGGCAGGATGTCGAGGCGGAAGCCGGTCGCGATGGACTCTATGTTCGCGATCTGCAAGACGAGGCTCGCGGCTTCTGGCGTGATTTCGAGATCATCGGCTATTTCGGCCCAAGCTTCCCGGCTGTGAGGTTCGAAGACAGTGTCGTCCCGGTCGCTCTGTCGATGATCGCCCCGTTTGCGGAGAGATACCCCTTCCGGTTTCACGAGCCGTATTTCTACGAGGAATACCTCTACCGAGCCTTGCGCGCCTGGTCCGAGGAGACGGACGAATCGAGGACTTCGATAAGCCTAGAAGAAGCTGCCGAGAGGTTCCAGGCTGGCGTGGTCGATTTCTTGGCGACGCGCATTGCGTCGGTGGCCCATTTTTTCGGGTCCGATCGACGAAACGACGATGTCCCAGCGGTGTCGCTACGCTTGCCAAAGCGATCCTTTGGGACTCATATCAAGACCGTCGGCTTTACCGTCACCGTCCACAGCAGCGCCGGCCTGCGCATTCACGTTTCGCCATGTTTCCGGATCAACTGGCGCTATTTCGGCGCGCCATCGACACCCACTGTTAGTGCGCTCACTGGCGGAATTTATCGTTTCGCGGTTGATGGGGGCGCCTATGCGACGCTGACGCCCGATACCGGCCAGTTCGACATTCCTTATCAAACCTTGACGCCTCGGCTGAACCTGTGATGGACGCGATTGCCAGGCACGAGCTCTTTGCCCCGATGCTGGGGCTCATCACCGCTATCGTTGCGACAATTGGTGCGGTGTTTACAGCTGTGTTCGGCCCTTTCAAGAAACTGCGTCTGCCGGTTGAAGCCGTCGAAGGCTCGTCGCGTGGCGCATTGAACGTCTTTCTGTTTGCACCGTTGGTCGTGTGCTTCTTGCTGATCGAGCCAGCGAACGCGAGGCTGGCGTTGATTCTTGCTCTGATCGCCGCCGGTGCCGCATTCGTTTGCTACCAGCAATATGGCGGCGCTTTGAGTCTCCACCGCTACACGAAACCACGAGCATCACGATTTCTCTGGATGCAACGAATCCGTGAAGATGTTGTTATCGGAGGCAGTCAGCTTCGCCCCGACGCGTCGAAACGCAAGCGCGACACCGGCAAGATCGAACAGACGCTCCTTGCAGAAGCTGAATACAAAGCCGATGAAATCTGGACGCGACCGAGCCGGGTGCAGGCACAACTCAAAATCGAGCGTTGGTATTACGGCTTCATGCTGTGTGCACTCCTGACAGTCGTCATCGCTGCATTTGCGACTCAGACCTTGCTCTCCGGCGAGTCGCCCCTTGCTACCGCGCGACGCGCTTGGAACCAGAATTCGAATCAACAGCACTAACTAGTGCGATTGGTCAACGCTCCGACGCCACGGGCCAAGGTCGCACGACGAGGAGACGACTCAGCGCACATCATCGGCCAAGCCCGCCAACGGGTCGCGTCAGGCGTGCTGACCACCCTGAGCGGTGAGCCGCCGGTGCAATCGGTGCAATGTGCCGCGGCAACGGTGGCATCCATGGGAACGGTGGGCTTGTAGAATCTGCAACTTATAGAATTCAAAGGGCGGCGGAGAGTCCGAATCCCACTCTCTCCGCCAGCTAAATTTCTTAGCAAATCAGCCGATCTCGCCCGCGACGCTCAAGCCAGCGTGCCATAGCGTGCCAGACGTGCTAACCTGCCTGCCGTCAGGGGTGGGTCAGCATGCCTCTAGCGCTCTACCGCCGTCATCGGCTCGAATGTGAAGCCAAGCGGCCGGAGGACTCGCGAACCTCCGAGTTCGACGAAAAACGCAAGGACTTCAAGGGCCGTTGCCGGTGCCAGATCCACGTGAGCGGGACACTGGCTGGACGTCGCCGTCGGTGTACAACCGGCAAGGTGACCTGGGATGAGGCGCGCGCGTATGCCGGTGCGCTCGAGGCCGCCGGCTCGTGGAATGGGCAGGTCGCTGTTGCCATGGTAGCTGCAGCCCCGATTCCTGAAGCCGAGGCTAATCCGCGAATCACTATCGCTGACGCGATCCGCGTGTACCTCGCCAATCGGGAGGCGAGCGTCGCCGCTCCGACGTACCGCAAGTACAAGACATTCACCAAGCAGCTGCAGGCTTTTGCGGATTCGTTGGGATACGTGATGCTCGATCAGTTCCGACCGGCCGACATCGATATCTTCTACATCGGCAGAAAGTTGGGGCCACGCTCGAAAGCGAAGATGCTCGATCGCCTCCGCGGCTTCTTTCGCTTCGCGGTGCATCGCGATTGGATCCCGAAGTCGCCTGTTAGTCCCGATCTCAAGCCGCCGGCGGGTTCCACGAGAGCGGCGAACAAAGTGCCCTTCACAGATGAACAGCTCGCAGAGATCGTTCAGGCCTGCGACAAATTTGAAGATCGGCCATGGGCTAACCGACACGGGGCTGGGGTCTGGACAGGCGAGGATCTCAAGGATTTCGTCTGGCTGTCGGTGTACACAGGCCTTCGGATCTCGGACATCGTCCTGTTCGACATGGAGCAGCTCCGCGGCAACGAGGTGTTCTTGCGCGCGAAGAAGAACGGCGGCGATGTGTTCACGTACGTTCCCGATTGGCTCCGCGACCGGCTGCACGCGCGGGCGAAACGCCTCGGGTCGAAGCCGTTTCTCATTGGCAGGGCCACCAGGCTCGACTCGATCACCGAAACATGGCGAGTGCAACTCGATCGGTTGTTCGAGACGGTGGATGTCGGCGACGAACGTGCGACGCCTCATCGCTTCCGTCACACGTTCGCGCGCGTCTTGCTCCAGAGGGGCGTTCCCGTGGCCGACGTCGCAGACCTTCTGGGTGACAAAGAAACGACCGTGCGTGAACACTACGCGCGATGGGTCCCAGAGCGGCAAGCGCGGCTCACGAGGATACTCATAAGGGTACCTGGCGCCGATAGAAAACGCGAAAAGATTGAGCAATTTCGGCGCGCTACACTCGAGGCAGAGGGGGAAACCTGAGTCGGTTTCGCTGTGCTGGATCGGATACGAACACCGAATTTGAACTGAAGCCCGCCTTCGACGCCGAACACATCACTCTCGGAACGAGGCGACAGCACAAGAAGCAGCTCTGAAGAGTATTCACGTGTAGCTCGGGGCGCATGATCCACCATGCCCCATCTCGCGAGCGTCCCTCGAATACCTTCGGCAGTTTAACCGCACGGCGGGCGCGACTGAGATCGTGGCGCAGGCGCCGCGCGTACGAGTAGTCGCCTCGCAATCCGTGACAAATGGAGATGGGCGCGAGTACGAAAAGCCATTTCTCGTTCGGGCGATCTGGAACGATGGCCAATTCACCTACATCGACGCTGCGGAATTGCGCGCGCTGTACGAGAAGAAGGATGGGTCCCCTTCGCTCGTGAACTTCCAGGTTCAAGGCAGCACGTACGTCATTCCCAAGCTCCTGGATAGCGGCTACCTGGCGCTTGGAAAGCAGCACTTCCCGTTTTCACAGCAGGGGCGATGAACCATGAAGTGCGCCCCCAGAGCCGCTCTAGAACCCAAAGCATGAAAGATTTTGACGTTCGATGTTATCGAAACGTTATGACGAATTCACGGTGCGGTGAACGCCCTCTCGTATTCTGCAGGCTGATCCTCAGGGAGCCTGTAACGATGTCGAGAATTCGTTTTTGTGCCGCCGCATTGCTCGCGCTGTCGTCGGTTGTCGCCGGAACGACGCTTCGTGCTGATCCATTCGAGGCGCTGCCGCTTGGCCCTCAGGGTCTCACCGAAACGCGAAGCTCGCAGCAGATTGCGCGTGGGTTGACCTACACGCGGATCGTGCGTGGCGCCACTTCGCCGGACGATTACTTCACGGTCTTCATTTTCAGGGAGTCGCTCGCGGATGCCCAGACGCTGGCCCAGCGGTTGATCACCGACGGCTTCCAGCCACAAATCGAAACGATCGAGGAACGCGCGTTCGATGACCCCCGGCCAGGTCCGCTCGGGTGGCGCGTGACGATCGGTCGGTTCGACACCATGGAAGCGGCGAACGCCGAGCGCGATGCGCTCACCGCGCTCGGGTACACCCTGCTGCGGGTGGTCTACACCGGAGAGGACGGCGGCCCGACGACTGGTCCGTGGGTCGTGCACGTCCTGGAGCTCGATCCGAAGCGCTTCCGCGGCGAGTTCGGCCCCGCTCTGGGCTCTGGGATCGTTCCCGACAACGAGCGGCTGAGCAGCATCGCGGCTGCAGCAGGCGCGCTCGCCGCGATCAACGGCGGATATTTCGTCATCGGCGCGGCTGATGGGACCCCCGGCGATCTGGCCGGTATTTCGATGATCGACGGCAGCCTCGTCAGCGAAGCCGTCCGCGGCCGGACGAGTCTGATCCTTCACGCGTCAGAGAAACGTCCCGCCGCGATCAACGCGCTGACGACCGAGGTCTCTGCCACAACCGACGACGGGGCAACGCGCATCGTCGATGGACTCAATCGCAAGCCAGGTCTGATTCGAGGATGTGGTGGGACTGGCGACACGCCGACCGACTTGGCGAAGCACGATTTCACCTGCACCGACACGGGCGAGTTGATCCTGTTCCGGCGCATCTTTGGTGCGCAGGCAGAGCCTGGCGCGGGCATCGAAGTCGCACTCGCAGCGAACGGAACGGTGACCGAGGTACGAACAGTACGCGGCGGGACGATTCCGGCCAATGGTGCGGTGATCGCTGGTACCGGGGACGGTGCGGACTGGCTCCTCGCGCACGCGCGACTCGGGACGGTCGTTCGTGTTCGCACGCGGGTATTCACCGAACGCGGAGGACTACTCACGTCGGAGGAAGGCGCCGGAATCGTGAACGGTGGCCCGAGGCTCCTGCGGGACGGGAGCGTCGATATCACTGCCGCGGCAGAAGGCTTCGTCTACCCGGAGAACGCGGAGTTCTATTATCGGTTTGGCGGCCGCCGGAACCCGCGGACTCTGGCAGGCGTGACCGAGGCCGGACATCTGCTGCTGGTTGCGGTGGACGGTCGTGCTCCCGGCTATAGCGTTGGCGCGAGCTTCATCGAGAGCGCGCGACTCCTGAAGGCGCTCGGCGCTGCCGATGGCGTGAACCTCGACGGCGGCGGATCGACGACGATCACGCTCGGACCAACAGTGATGAATCGACCGTCCGATGCGACCGGCGAGCGGCCGATCGGCGACGCAATCATCATGCGGCCGTAATCCATCGCTGTGGAGCGCAGATACGGCTATCGATCTTCGATCCACAATTCCGACGTCGCAATCGGCCATCGAAGTACCGGCCGATGACCTTGGCGCCCGTGTCGCCTTGCGTGTTTCTCGCGGTGGCCTGACACGGTACGGTCCGTGTTGTTTGAGCGGCGGGATGGCTCAAAGAGAGTGGCGCTGCCCCAATCCCACATTTCGAGTCTCGTAGATCCCGCGACCGTGCTGGTGCATCCGTGCGGACGGACACTGTGTCCAGACACGCAGCCACGCGATAGTGCGCGTCCTCCGAGATGCGCTCACGCGACGCGTTGAAGCAGGCTACCGACAGAAACCCGGCCCAATTTCGCCCTCCCCCACGTTGAAAGCCGCCGTATCGGATCGACGCAGGCCTGCGCTCGGGCCGAGGTAGCGAACTCCCCCGAAGGTCAACGCGGCTTCTTACCCGTCATTACTTCCACAATGTACCGATAGGCATCGGCCCTGCCGAATTGGATGTCGCCGGCCGCGCCGTTGCTCTTGCTCTGGTGTTCCTCCAGCGCCTGCTGATCTCGGATGATCTGCTCGATGCGCGCCAGTTTTTGTGCATCGGTCATACGCGGCGAGTCTAGCGCAACGGTGCCTGCTTACGTTCGTGTGTCGAGGACTGGCGTTCGAGGGTCCGGAACAGGGCTATGCCTTCGTCGCGATTACGTCCTCATGGGTGTTGATGGCGCCGTTTCTTGCCACGGCGAGCTATTCCGCAGGCGCTCTCGTTCAGGCGAGTTCGAGAACCTTGGGAATCGCCACCGCATCGTGCGGGACGGCGTTGTGGAACGAGTCGGACGCGAGCGCGTGTTCGAGACGGTGCTGGCTGGACATGAAGACGAAGAAGCCGTGGCTTGGATTCACGGCAGAGGCGATCGCGTCACCGTTTTCCGAGGAGAACGACGTCAGTTGGAGTTCGAGAGCAACTTTCACTGGCTTACCGAGCGGATGACCCGCGGGTGGGTCACCTCTCACGCCGACATCGTCAATCAGTTCAGCCCCGCGGAGCGACCGTATTCGCGCCGCGCGTACACGGATGGAGAGCAACAACGCGTCGCCTTGGGGCGCGCACTGATAGCCGACCGTCGCTTTTGCTCGTCGCAGCGCTCACGTCGTTGCAACGAACCACCACTGGCACGGCCGGGAATGGAATACTGTTGGCGGCTCGTGTGATTAGCTCCGTGAGCCATAGCGTCCGCGTCAAACCGTGACCCGTTTCCACAGTGCCGGTCAATCGTGGCAGGTGTTCGAAGCCGAAGCCATGCCGCACGTCGAGCGCTTGTTCCGACATGCGATGTGGCTTGAACGGGAGCGGTCCAACGCGGAAGACCTGGTCCAGGAAACACTGGTGCAGGCGATGCAGTCGTTTCACCGTTTCACGCCCGGGACGAACTGCCGGGCGTGGCTGCTGTCCATCCTGCACCACGTGCACCTCAATCGGCTGCGCAAACTCGGTCGGCTCACCGTTGACTCGGACATCGAGGAGCGAATTTCGCACACCGTGCCGTTCGCCGCTCCCATTGCAGACCACTTGACCGACGAAGACATGCTCGCCGCGCTCCGGAGCCTTCCCTCGCATCACCAGCAGGTGATTCTGTTATGCGATGTGGATGAGCTGACATACAAAGAGGCGGCTGCTGCACTGGACATTCCCGTGGGAACCGTCATGTCGCGGTTGCATCGCGGTCGTGAATTGCTCCGAATACAGCTGATTCGGACGGGTGCGGTGACAAGCGCCAGTCGACGCGGAAGTGAGACGGCCTGAGATGGACTGCCGTCGAGTACGTGAGCTCGCCGACTCGTACTTGGGCGAAGAGCTGCTCGTGGAAACCAATCACGACGTGCTCGCGCATATCGAGAGCTGTCCTTCCTGTCGGGCCGAGCTCGCCGCGCGCCGCACGGTACGCGACAAGTTGCGTGGCGCATTCGCCAGCGCAGACGAGTTGCAGCCGCGGCCGGACTTCGCTGCGGAACTCACCGAGCGCCTGCGCCCCTTGCCACATGCGGTCTCCCGGCGAGCCGTCGTCAAATCGTGGTGGGCATTGGCCGCTGGCGTACTGCTGGCCGCGGGTGGCGGCCTGTTCGTCCGAGAGTCACGGTCACGATCGCGGTTGCTGGCGCTCGCGCGGACCGCCGCAGGAGACCATCAGAACTGCGCGATCACATTCAACCTTGCGGAGCGTCCGATACCGCTGGAGGAAGCCGGTCGCCGGTACGGTGCGCCCTACACCAAGCTGGCGTCGTTCCAAGTTCCCGCGCTCGGCGACACGACCGACATCCTCGATCGTCATTCCTGCGTGTACGGCGGCCATCGATTCGGGCACGTGGTGCTGCGATATCGCGGTGCGGTCGTGTCGTTGCTCGTGACGGACGGCGACCGACCGGACGTGCCACAGCTCGAAACGGAGCGCGAGTCACCCGTCATCGCCTCACTCCCCGCTGGACGATTCGTCGCGTTCATCGTCGCGGATCTGGGTGAGACGGACGTGTTGCGCATCGCACGCCTGATTGCCGATCCGCTCGCAACTCACCTCGTCTAGGACGCCGCACAGCTTACGCCGGGGCGGCTGTCGCTCGCGTCGAAGCTCCGCATATGGAATGTTTCCGGCCTCTCGCGACATCCATCTGCCAGGAGCGTCGCCGGCTCACGGCGGCGCGAGGCCAAGGAGCAGAAGGATGTCGAGACGGAACTTGTACTGGGCAGCGTGTGCCGTACTGGCGACTGCAGTCGCCGGTGGTCCGATCGTTCACGCCGATCCCCGCGACGTGATCCTTGCGGTCACGATGACCAACGAGGCACAGGAGAATGCAGTGAAGGTTTACGATACCGGCAGCGGCGCATTGGTGCAGACGCTGTCGACTCGAGGGCAAGGCGGCGTGGGTGGCAATGCGCGAGGCGTCAAGCAATACAACGGTGCGCTGGTAGCCGCCGTGAACCACGGGTCGAATACCGTTGCTGTGTACCGTCGCGACGGGGTACGCCTGACGTTCCAACAACTCGTGGCGACAACCAGTGCCCCGGTGAGCATCGATTTCGGGAACGGTCATATGTATGTCGCTGGGACAACGTCGGTGGACTCGTTCCCGCTGCGACAAAACCGAATCGACTGGATGGACGGCACGGCGACATTACAGCTTGCGACGGGCGGCGCGCCGCCGGAAGGAAGCACCGCGCAGGTCGGTGTTGTCGGCGACCGCAGGGTGCTGGTCACCCTCAAGACCGATCCGGACCCTGGCACCGTCGATATCGTCGCGCTCGACAACGATGGTGCGATCGCGTCCGGATCGGTACAGGCCGTTTCGGCCCCACCAGGCACCGTGACGCCGTTCGGCTTTTCCGTTTATCCGGACGGAACGGCGTTGATTACGCTCGCCCATTCCAGCCAGGATGGCCTGTTCCGCGGTGACGCATTTGCAGCCGTGGTCGCGGCGGGTCAGACAGCTCCTTGCTGGACGACACGGGTAGGAAAATATGTGTTCACCGCAAATACCGGCAGCGGGACGATCAGCCGGCTGATTGGCACCGGCACCAATATCTTCGTCGACGCACAGGTGGCGGCCACGGTGTCGGCGGGTTCCCCGTCTGATATCGATGCCGACAATGGAGTCATGGGGGTGCTGGCTCGGCGCGCGGGCGTCTCGTATCTGTCGCTGTTCTCCTACAACCGATTCGGCGAGCTCAGTGCGGACGGCGCGGCAATCCCTATCGGCGCCACGGCGAACGGCGTGGCCATCGTTCCGCCTGGCGAAGATCCGGATCGCTGATCGCCACACCGAACATAGCCATGCCGGAGGTCACGATGACGCTGCCTGGTTTCGCGATGAACGCGTCGAGCTTCCCGTTGATGTACGAGCGGTTTCTTGTGGGCCCATTGTTCCGACCATGGGCCGAGACGCTCATCGATCACGCGCGGTTGCAGAGGGGTGATCGCGTGCTGGATGTCGCGTGTGGAACGGGAATCGTCGCGCGCGTGGCGAAGGAACGCCTCGGGGAAACCGGTGGCGTCGTCGGTGTGGATGTGAGCCCGCAGATGCTGGCGGTTGCCAAAGCGGTAGCGCCTCAGATTGAGTGGCGCGAGGGGAACGCGCAGGCGCTGCCGCTTGCCGACGGAGAACGCTTCGACGTCGTGGTCTGTCACCAAGGATTGCAGTTCTTTCCCGACAAGTCCGCCGCGCTCGACGAGATGAAGCGCGCGGTCTCCCCCGGAGGGCGGACGGCGGTTGCTGTATGGAGATCGCTGGACGACACGCCGTTCGTCCAGGAACTCCATCAGATAGCGGAGCGACGGCTCGGCACGATTGCGGACCGTCGTCACAGCTTCGGCGATCGCGCGGCGTTGGAACAAGTGATGACGGCCAGTGGGTTCATCGACGTTCGCGTCGAAGCGTTGACGCGGACGATTCGCTTCCAGGACGGCGCCGTGTTCGTGCGTCTGAATACGATGGCGCTCGTCGGCATGAGCCAGGCAGCGTCGACGTTGACCGAGGACGAGCGACAGCGCATCGTCGATGCGATTGTCGATGACAGTGCAGAGGTGTTACAGCGCTACACCGATGCACAGGGTCTGGCGTTCGAACTGGATGCGAACGTCGCAACCGCTCGCGCCTGAACGATCGCCCGCCTCACGCGCTCGAGGTCATCCATGCACGGCGGCGGGCGGCTCACCTTCCGGACGCGACCCTCGTCGTTGCCGAACGTGGTTCGCATTGGCAGCTGCGATCGTCGTCATCGCGACCAGGAGCAGCGCCACACCGATCATCCACATGATCACGTCGGACGTGGGAAGTTCCTCTTTCGTGACCGACGTGACGACACGTCGGATGCCGACGCCGATCACCACAATCGAAAGGTAGAGCGGGAAGTGCGCGTACGCCCACAGGTGAAGCCACTTCGCATCGGAGCGACTTCGAACGTGACGTTCACGCGTTGCGCGAATCCCATCGAAATAGCACCACCAAATCGAGAAGAGAGCGCTCATTCCTAACAGCGCCGCTGCGGCAGCGGATGGCGACCACGACTCCTGGCTTTCGATGCCCTTCATGACCGCGACCACTGATTCTCCGAGGAGAATCAGCGTGAACAGGCCGAAGCGTTCCGGCAAGTGCGCGGGATGCGGCGGCGTGCGCACACTGTGGTCGAGTGCCACTGCGGGAGTGCCAAGATCGATTACGAAGGCGATGATCCAAAGCGTCAATCGCGTCGCGACATCTGGGACGACGGAGGACACCAACCACAGCACGGCCGCGGAGCCGTGGCCGGTCAGATACGACACGGTCAGACCCCTGGCATCCCGCACCTGGATGGCCCGCAGATAGTGGATCACCAGGATGATACGAACCGCGCCATATGCGGCCGCAAATCCCGCGGACGACCGGCTGGCGAGCGACTCTCGCGCATTCGCGGCCATGACGGCCACCGCAAACATCTCGATCAGCGTGAGTGCCCGCTGCGCACCGTCGTCCGTGTCGAAACGGGTCGAGAACAGCGCCCGTCCCGTCCACGCCCACCAAATCAGCAGGAAAAGCGGTGTAAAACGGGTGAGCTCACCGAACGTGTAGTGATCGCGCAGCGGCTCCGCCACCTGTGAGACGGCGGCGACGAATACGAGGTCGAAGAACAGCTCCAGCCACGTGACCTTCCGTTCGATGTTGGTCGTTGGGGGCCGGACCTCGAATGTGCCGGCTCCAGCCCAGTGGCCGAGCCCGAGGGCCCGCGCCACATTCTTCAGAGGGCCGTGGGTGCTGAAGGGTCGTGCCGCAACTCGAAGACGAGCCACGACCGATTGGATGTCAGCGTGCGTCCCGGGTTTCAGCCTTGAGAAGAGGAGCGACGTGTCGCGAGGATGGCATCGACCAGTTCCTCCGGCACGTCGTCGGGAACATCCGCATTCTCGTCGTCGAATGCCCGCTTCCCGAGCTCAATGCTTTGACGATAGCTCTCGAGGTATCGCGAGCAGTTCACACACCGGGTGAGGTGTCGTTTGAACTGTTCGTGCTCGGGCGCAGGCAGCTCCCCGTCGAGGAAATGAGCGATGAACTCCGCGAATTCGCGGCATGTCACAACGGCGCAACCTCGCAGTAAATCTTGATCGCTCCGTTCGGATTTTGCAAGCGAGCGAAAAGGTCACGGTAGTTGTCCAGCCCGGCTACGCGATCGGTCAGCAGCTTGCCCAGCCAACCCGGGTACTCCGCTTCCGCCTGCGCGAAATCGCGTACGCCTGACTCGAAGTTGTCGCGGCTGGCGTTGACGCTTCCCACCATCACCTTGTTGCCGAGCACGAATTCGAGGTTGATGCGATCGGCGGGAATCGTCAGGCTCTTGCCGCCGCCCGTGATGCTGGTCAGCACGAGCACCCCATTCTTGGCCACGGCGAGCATGCTCTCGAACACGACCGCCGATGAACCCGTTCCTTCGAAGATCAAGTCGAATGGGCCGTGGTCGTGCGCCGCCTGCTGAATGGACATGTCGGCGGTGTTGACGTAGCGTGCGCCGATCGCTTCGATCAGATCGGCGTTCCCGTAGGGCTTCGACGTGCGACCGAACGTGGTGACGTCCAACCCTCGCAGCCGGAGCGTCAGCGTCGCGAGCAGACCGAGCGTGCCCGCTCCCATCACGGCGGCCTTCATCGGCTGCCAGACCTTCAAACGGCGCTGAATCTCATACGCTTGCGTGATTCCTTTCTGCGCCACGGTCATCGGTTCGAGCAGCACGCCAACCTCACGCAGTGCCCGCGGGACTTTGACGACGAACCGTTCGTCCTCGACGTAGTACTCCGTGAGGTAGCCGTGGCGGAGATTGATTCCGCGTTCGAAGTACTCGTCGTCGGTGGTCATATCCTGCAGGCCGATCTGGTCGTACAGGCTGTGACCGGGGCGGCGGACCGTGGCAACGACGTAGTCGCCCGGACGCAGGAAGACGACGTTCGGTCCGACGGCTTCGACGCGACCGAGACCTTCGTGACCGATCACCAGGAAATCGTATCCGTCTGGTGCCTTGCCATACTCGGCGGCGTTGATCTCCCGATCGGTGCCGTCGACGCCGACCCGCAACACTCTCACGAGGACGCCGCGGCCGTTTGCGACGTCAGACAGCGAGGGCTGCGTGAGCTCCGTCAGATGCACGCTGTTTGGTTTTCCCGGTAATACTGCGATGGCTCTCATCGAATTCTCCGATTTGCTGGAGCAGCTTGGCGACGAGCGCCGTCCATCCGGTCTGATGGCTCGCCCCGACGCCGGCGCCCGTGTCGCCGTTGAAGTACTCGTGAAACGGAATGTAGTCGTGCCAGTTGGGATCGCGCTGGAATCGCTCGACGTCACCGAACACGGCACGGCGGCCGTTCATGTCGAGGAAGATGCTCGACAGGCGTCGCGACAGTTCGGACGCGACTTCGGCCAGCGTCATCATGCGCCCGGAGCCGGTCGGGCACTCGATCGTGAACGATTCGCCGAAATACCGATGAAACTTCTGCAACGCCTCGATGAGCAGGAAGTTGATCGGGAACCAGATCGGTCCGCGCCAGTTCGAGTTGCCGCCGAACAGTCCGCTGGTCGACTCGGCCGGCTCGTAGGCGACTCGGTATTCAGCGCCGCCGACGTTGAGCGCGTACGGATGATCGTGATGGATTCTCGAGATCGCACGGACTCCGTAGGGCGACAGGAACTCACGCTCGTCGAGCATGACCGTGAGAATTCTGCGAAGACGCTCGCCATCGACGATCGAGAGAAGCCGCCGCTCGCTGTGGCCCGGCGTCTTCATGCACGCAACGTTGGCAGTCAGATCCGGGCGGTGCATGATGAACCAGTCCATGCGCCGCCTGAATGCCTCGTGCCGCTCCAGCGACTCTGACGCGAGCGTCTCCACGGCCAGGAGCGGAATCAGTCCGACGAGCGATCGGATCTTCAACGGCATCCGCCCGTCGTCCGGCGTGTGCAGGACGTCGTAGAAGAAGCCGTCTTCGTCATTCCACAGGTCGTGACCTTCGCCGCCATGCTGTCGGCCTCCGCTCATGGCGTGCGCGATGTTGAGGAAATGCTCCCAGAATTTGCTGGCGACGTCCTCGTACGCACGATCGTGGCGCGCCAGTTCCATCGCGATCGCGAGCATGTTCAGCGAATACATCGCCATCCAGCTCGTGCCGTCGGACTGTTCGAGGTGTCCACCCGTCGGCAGCGGAGCGCTGCGATCGAACACCCCGATGTTGTCGAGGCCGAGAAAGCCGCCCTGAAAGATGTTCATCCCCTCGGCGTCTTTGCGGTTGACCCACCACGTGAAGTTGAGCAACAGCTTGTGGAAGATGGCCTCGAGGAACTGCAAATCGCCGGTGCCTCTGCGCTTCTGCTCGATCTTGTAGACGCGCCAAGCGGCCCATGCGTGCACGGGTGGATTCACATCGGCAAGCGCCCACTCATACGCGGGGAGCTGCCCGTTCGGATGCATGTACCACTCGCGAAGCAGCAGCCGGAGCTGGTCCTTCGCAAGATCCGGATCGACGATCGCCACCGCGACACAGTGAAAGGCCAGATCCCAGGCCGCGAACCACGGGTACTCCCACTTGTCGGGCATGAGCAGCACGTCCGAGTTGTAGACGTGCGTCCATTCATGGTTTCGCCCGCCGGTGCGAGCGCTGGGCGGCGAGGGTTGTCCCGCGTCCCCCTCGATCCAGTCTTTGACGAC
>Ga0081539_10003566_pt1 | contig 18898 bp, 13 predicted proteins | sample TabmetS4T2R2_FD_71023 | JGI IMG/M metagenome (GOLD analysis project Ga0081539, IMG submission 71023) | Tabebuia heterophylla rhizosphere microbial communities from the University of Puerto Rico - S4T2R2 | ecosystem: Host-associated > Plants > Roots > Rhizosphere ...
GCCTGATCGAAAATCTCACCCCGACAGCATTCGCCGAAACGTTAGCTCCCAAGCTTCAAGGCGCGCAGAACTTACTCGCGGCGATCGACCCCGCTCACCTGCGCCTCTTTATCACCTTTTCCTCGATCATCGCGCGCACAGGTCTGCCCGGCGAAGCTCACTATGGTCTCGCTAACGAATGGCTCACTCGTTTGACCGAAGCGTGGCAGATGGCACATCCGCACTGCCGTTGTCTCGCTGTTGAGTGGTCCGTTTGGTCGGGTGTTGGGATGGGCGCGCGCCTCGGTACGGTAGACGAGTTGGCGCATAGAGGCATCACTCCGATCCCAGTCGAGAAGGGTCTGGAGTCGTTGCACAGTCTTCTCTGTAGCAAGTCCGCAAACGTGGCTGCGGTGGTGATGGGCCGCTTGAGCGACATGCCGACACTTGAAGTCGACAGACCTGAGCTTCCGTTCCTGCGCTTCCTTGAGAAGTCGCGTGTGTACTACCCGCGGATCGAGCTCGTCGTCGATGCGGAGTTGTCCACCGCGACCGATCCTTATTTAGACGACCATATCTTCCGCGGAGAGCGACTGCTGCCGGCCGTGATGGGCATGGAGGCGATGGGCCAGGTCTTCATGGCGCTCATGGAGACGAACGAGCCGCCAGTATTCGAGCAGGTTAAGTTCGAGCGTCCCGTTGTTGTCGGCGACAATGCTGCCAACACGATTCGCGTCGCCGCGCTCGTGCGCGCTCCGGGATGTGTTGAAGTTGTGCTGCGCAGTTCGGAAACGGGATTTCAGGCTGATCATTTCCGCGCAGTGTGTCGCGTGAACGACGCTGCGTTGGACCAAACTCCACGCACAATCGACCTTAGAACGATTGGTCTCGATCCCGAACACGACCTCTACGGCAAAGTCCTGTTTCACCGCGGGCGCTTTCGTCGTCTGCGCGAGTACCGCGCGCTCAAGGCCACAGAATGCTCGGCCGAGATCATCCCCGACGGCACGACCGCATGGTTCAGTCAATACCTGCCGCACGACCTCGTGCTCGGTGATCCGGGCGCACGCGATGCTGCCATCCACGCCGTCCAGGCGTGCGTACCGCAGATCACGCTTCTGCCGATCGGCGTCGACAGAATAACGGGCAGCGTAAATGGCCACGCTGGCGCGCTATTCGTTCGCGCAGAAGAGAGAGTCCGCCTGGCAAACGGCTTCGTGTACGACGTGGAGTTAACTGACACCGAAGGACGCGTGCGGGAGCGATGGGAGCGGCTGTACCTGCGCGCCATCAGCGGCACGGACTTTAAAGGCCCGTGGTCGGAAGGATTGCTGACGCCGTACGTCGAACGATGTGTGCTCGAATTAATTCCTGGCGCGAGCGTTTCAGTCGTATTCGAGCGTGACCAAGCGTCGAACCGTCGCGAACGCAGCACACGCGCGATTGAAACAGCGCTCGGCGCGTGCGGCATCACCAGACGCGCCGATGGCAAACCGGAGACTTGCGACGGACGCAACGTATCTGCCTCACATTGCGGCGACCTCACGATGGCTGTTGCCGGCCATTCGCCAGTCGGATGCGATCTCGAGCTCGTCGCGAAGCGACCACCTGAAACATGGTCCGACATGCTCAGCGTCGAGCGATTCAAGCTGGCCGAACTCATCAGCCGCGAAACACAAGAAACGCTGGACATCTCAGCAACGCGCGTCTGGACTTGCGTTGAGTCTCTGAAGAAAGCAGGCGCCGGCATGAATGCACCTCTCATCTTCGTCAGTGCTGCTGCTAACGGCTGGCTGTTGCTCGCGTCCGGTGAGTTGAAGATCGCTTCGGGCGTGGTCCAAGTGGACGGCGTGAACGAGGATCTGGCGATCGCGTTGCTAACGGGAGGCGAAGATGCGCGCGTATGAATACCGGCACATCGTCGGGTTCGAGGAGACAAACCTGATCGGAAACGTTTACTACGCCAACCACGTGCGCTGGCAAGGGCGCTGCCGCGAGATGTTCCTGCGTGACCGGGCTCCCGAGATTATCGAAGCGCTGAAGCACGGACTCGTGCTCGTGACCACGCGCGTGTCGTGTGAGTTTATGGCGGAGCTGCTTGCGTTCGACGAGGTCATCTTGCGCATGCGTCTCGGTGAGCTCGCACAGAACCGCATCACGATGAATTTCGAGTACTGGCGGCACACTGCTGCCGGCGAAGAGCTGGTGGCCCGTGGCGAGCAACAGGTCGCCTGCATGCAGCGCGAAGGTGAGCAGGTGGTTCCCGTTCCTGTTCCCGCTGAGTTGCGCGAGGCGTTGAGAGAGTATGCAAAACACTGAAGCAAATCTGGCGTGCCGTGAAGACACGCTTGCGTCACATCGCCGGGCAGTCGAGCGCGTGATCACGTCCGCGCGTGAGCGGCTGTGTGAACCCATCTCGTTGCACGACATGTCGCGCGTGGCTTATCTCAGCGCGTTCCATTTCAATCGTGTGTTTCATCAAATCACGGGTCTGCCGCCGGCGAAGTTCATCTCGGCGATGCGGCTGGACGAGGCGAAGCGGTTGTTACTCAATACTGATATGACCATCACGGACATCTGCTTCGAAGTGGGATACAACAGTCTCAGTACTTTCACGAGGCGTTTCACTCAACGCGTCGGGCTTGGACCACGTGAGTTCCGGTATCTCGCGGATCGAATCACGCCTGCGTCCGTCGAGTCACTTTGCTCTCACTACGCTGAGCTGACTGGGCACGCAACGCTACACCCATCGGTTAAGGGTTTCGTTGACTCGCCCGAACATGGCGGCGGGTTGATCTTTGTCGGCCTGTTCCTCGCACAGATACCGCAGAGTCGCCCGGTCGGTGGCGCTCTGCTCACGTCGCCTGGCGCCTTCCATATCGGGCTCGTACCTGATGGAACTTATCACCTGCTCGCGGCTGCCCTGCCGCGCCTCAATGACACGCTCGGCTATTTATTACCTGACAGCACGAATCTTTTAGTGGGAGCAGGTGATGGGCCAGTGATCGTGCAGCAGGGCCGGGCCAGTGGCTGCCATAACATCTCGTTGCGCCCGATGACCCTGACCGATCCACCCCTCCTCGTCTCTCTGCCGTTCCTGCTTGCAGATACGATCAAATGATTCCACGCACGGGTGGCCACGGAGGGCCACCCCTACAGTTGTTGCGCATCGGACCCATTCGACGAAGTGGCGCGGTGGGCTACAACTGTAGGGGTGGCCTCCGTGGCCACCCGTGCGTTGTTATCGGACGACCTTCCACAATCTAAGCAGGCTGGGGATGAGCAACAAGGTGGTGACGGCGCAGGTTATAAGGCACAGACAGATCATGACGCCGAGCTGCACGTTGGGTGCAATCTTAGAGAGCAGCAGGACGGAGAATCCCGCCGTAATCGAAGCCGCGCTGACGCAGACCGCCGGCCCGGTGAGCTCGAGCGTGCTGCGCAGCGCTTCGCCCGCAGGCATGCCGGCGCGAAGCCGCTGCCGGTAAGCCGTCGTCAAATGAATCGCAAAATCCAATCCGATACCGAGCGCGATCCCCGCGAACATCGAGTTCGCAATCCCGAGCGGCGTGCCTGCGAGTGCGAGCGCGGCGAGCACCAGCAGCAAACTAAACGCGACGGGCAATACGGCGATGAATCCCATCCGCAACGACCCGAGCAGCAACGTGATCAAAATCAGATCCGTCACGAGCGCCAACCCAATCGACGACGCCTGTCCTTCAACCAGCAGTCGCACCGTCAGATAGCTGATCCACCCGTCACCGAACGGCACGATTTTATGGCCCAGCCCCTGCTCTGAAGTCTCGCGCTCAGCCGCACGTAACACGCTATCGATGCGACTGTAATCAGCATCACGTATGAACACCGTAACGCGTGCCCAGCGATGCTCATCGTCAACCCGCTCGCGAATCGGCGCCTGCGTCGAGTATGAGAGCACTTTAAGCGCGAGCTCGACGTCCTCGTTTCTGAGCGGAACACGTCCAGTCCGCAGCGCTGCCCGGTACGTACCATAGTTCAAGCCCGCGACCAGCGACGAGTTGGTCCTCACCACGTCATTGAAGACACTGTTGACAGCCCCGACATTGGGCACCCTTGCGAGAACCCATTCGAGCGAGCCGAGCGCCGCCATCCCTTCGCTGCTGTTGAACCACCCCGCATGTGTTGCATCGACCATCAGTTCAAGCGCAGTCGTCCCCGCCAGCTTCTCATTGAAGAACCTGTCGCCTTGCACGATGTCGCTCTTGGGCGGCAGGTTCCGAATCCAACTATCATCGACACGCAGGCGCATGATCATCGCTACGACTGCACACGCCGCAACCAGTAGAGCGCAGACGGCTACGCGCCGCGGACTCGCGTGTCCCGTCAGCAAGCGCAGCACTGATGTTGCAGGCTTTCCGCCGAGGACTTCTCTCGAGCGGACGCGCGGTTTCAGCAGCGCGAGCAGTGCCGGAAGCAGTGAGAACGTAAACAACGTCGAGAAGATGATTGCAACTGAGCCGAACAGACCGAAGACACGTAGCGGGTTGAGGCTCACGGCCGCCATCGATAGCAGTCCGACTACGGTTGAGACGGCCGTCGTCGCGACCGGACGAGTAGCACTACTGAACGCTGCCACAATCGTGTCTTCGACGTCCGCGTCTGCAGCGTGCTCTGCTTGGTTGAAGTAATGGCCCAGTGCGTAAACGTCATCAGACACGCCTACGCAGATGAGCACCACCGGCAGCACCAACGTCGTGACAAACACCGGCTGACCAGTCAGCCCCATCAGGCCCGACATCCAAACGAGACTCACGCCAATCTCTGTGAGCGACAAAAGCGCGGGCACGGGATGGCGAAACGACAGGAACAGCATCACGCCGAGCACGGCGATTACGGCGGGAATCAGGCGCGCGAGGTCACTAGCGGTTGCCTGGCCCAGCACCGCTTGCGCGAGGGCCGATCCGCTCAGATAAACCGAGTCTTTGCCGGACGACTCGCTTGCGATGAGGGCGCGTGTCGCTTCAAGCAGACGGTAGCGGTCGGCTCCCGGCTCGACCTTCGCGATGATGGCCGCCCCTTTCCCGTCGCGCGAGACCAGCAGTCCCGTGTCATAACCGCGCCGGCCGACGTCGCGACGCAGTTGAATGATCGTCTCCGTGTTTAATTGGTCCTCCGGCCGGAACAGCGGGCCGGTGTCGACCTTGCCATCGACGAGAGTGACGCGTGGCACGGTCGAGAGGCTGACGACTGAGCCCGCAACGATTCCCTCGACCCGAGAAAGTCCATCACTCAAGCGAGCGATGCGTCGCAGTGTCTCGGGCGTGTACACACCCGACTCCTCATTCCCGACCCCGATCAACACAAGGTCGCGCAACTCGAAACGCGACGCCGCCTCGTCGCCTTCGGCAAACTGCGGCAAGCCGGCAGGAATAAGGGACCGGCCGTCAAGCCGCAGTTGAATACGTGTGATGAAGACAAGGGCGCAAACGGTTATAGCGCCGACGAGCGTGACGACAAGGCGCGGGTGTCTGACGGAAAATCTCAGCAGGCGAGTGATCAAAAACACACTGAGACGTAGTAGCGTAAACACGCCACTTTTTCTTGTTCAATCTTGCTAAAGCTTAACTCTTACTGGTTATCGACTACGCCCTCGATCACAGCCTGTATGCCGGAAGACACGTTGGAAAAGAAATCGAAGCCCGTAATCGCCTCGACCTGATCCACGCTCACGCGGTACGTTCGCCAATCGCTATTGATCGTTCCTGAGTTCGGTATAACCACCGCAATCGTCCTCGTCGACGTCGTCACTCGCGACACATCATTACTGCCTTGAGGCAAGACGATGATCACCTTCCACGTTTGCGCGGGCACCGCGACATGACCGTTCGCGATGAAGTACTGCAATCCCTGGCCGCCGGAGATGATGTAAAGCTCGTTGCCTTGCGAGACGAGTGTGCGGCTGTAGCTTTCGAGATTGGCCCACACGCCCTGATTGTTTGCCGGAAGCTGCGGAATCATGTTGGTCATCAGGAAGGTGGCGGAGTTGGCTGTGACCGTGATCGTGCGATCTGCTGAAGGGCACATGTGGCCGCGATCAAAGCCTGAGCCGGAAAAATCCGTCGCTTGCACTTGATACCAGCCGGCGGGCAGCGTTGTGTCTGCGCGAAAGTCGTCCTGGCGCGGTGTGCTTCCCAGCCATGATGGATCGAGGTGCCAGCTCACCCAGTTTGGTCCACCGTTATCACGACTGTAAGACAGTGAGTACTGCGGCTTCTCCATCAGGTAGTTGTTCGGCTGCAACACATCGGTGACTGCGTTGCTTGGATTTCCCATCGTGAGATGTTCGCTGGCTGTTGGTGTTGGAGTCGGCGTTGGCGACGAGAAGTCACCAATCTGGACGTTGTCGATGTTGATGCGATTCGCGCCGCCGGAGACTTTTCTGATCTCGAAGCGGATTGTGTTCGAGTTGTTGACGGTAAAGCTTGCGGTCTGAAGCGTGGTCGAGCTGGTAGTTATGGTGGAGCCGACTTGAGTCCAGGTGCTGCCATTGTTTGTTGATGACCAGAGTTGCCACGTGCTCGAACCATCAGTGCCGAACACAGCATGTTGAATAGAAACAGTGCCTGCGCCGGACTTATTGAAGTTCATGTGAATGAGACCGGTGTTGCGAATGCGCGCGGAGAAGGCGCCGGTCTTTCTGTCAGTGGAGAGATTGCCGGTCAGCGCATCGTCCATGAACCACGACCCTGTGCCCAGCGCTACGTTGCCCGCCGCGTAGGCAGTCTTGCCGCCTGCTTCAAATCCTTCGCTGAGCGGCGTCATTGTTGCCGTTGTCAGGGAAATACTCAGTGCCACCAGCGCGGCAAAAAACGCAACGAGCGTTTTGGAAAGAATTCCGAACTTCGACTTTTTCATCGATTTGTCCCTCTCGTGGTAATGGTTCGTCAGCAGTCACACGTAGACGTGCGGGCTGGCGAACAGCGGTTGAAGACGTAGTAAGCAGATCGACACGAGCTGCATACATCTGTGGTCTGGGACGGGAGGGGATTGGTAGTTACTGTCTGGTCACGATCGATCAACCAGACAACGAAGGTGGTACACGATCACTTAACTTTATCAGTCTGCAACCGTACAAGCATTGCGATCGCACGGCACCGCGGTTTATATCACGGCTTGGATGAATGCGAACAGCTAAATCTCTGTTAACGGGATAGCATGAACTTAACTTCATCCAAAAGAACTGGTCCACTTTTCGAGGGATCAGGAACTGGTGCATTGAGGAGGAACCGGTGCTAAACTTCGATTGCTGAGGTAACGGTACGTCAGACAACTCGATAGCGAACTAGCGAACTTTAAACGGCGAGAAGAGGCCGCCGCCCAGGCACGCGCTGAGATTCTTCGTTTAGCGCAGGGCCAACGGACCGCTCTTGCGACTGACTTCAATGATCTGCTAGGTGATGGCGGGCCTTCGGATGAGACCGCTGATGAAATGATACGGGCAATCAGAGAATGGCGGGACACACCAATCCAATCATAGTCTTCACTAGTGACTCTTAGTTCTGCCTCAGAGTCAGAACGGAGCGCCAACGGCGCGGAATATGACAGCCAGGGGCAAGCGCGAAGCGAAGCGGAGCGCGTCGCCCCTGGTAACAGACAATCAAAATGTTCCAGCCCTGAAAGGGCGTAATTCCCTGCGTATTTCGGCCTTTCAGGCCTTGATCTCGAGTGCTTCGTGGTAAACCCAGGGCGACGCGCTTCGCGCTTGCCCTGGGCTTTTATATATCGCGCCGTTGGCGCTCCACTTCCTACTTTAGCCGGGCCTCTTCCATGATCCTTGCATTGTGTTGTTATCCACTGGCGACTAAACTTGCATATGCTCAGAAGATCCTTGGCTGCGTCGCTTCCGTGAATACCTTATGAAAATCCAGCCACTGGTCGCAGTTGTTCTCGCTGCGTGTCTTGCCTCCATTTCATTTGCGCAGCGGCCGGAACCATCTCCGCCGGAGGGAGATGTCGTGCGTATCACGACGAACCTCGTGCAGATGGATGCGGTGATCACGGACAAGAACGGGAACCCGATTACTGATCTCAAGCCTGAGGAATTGCGGTTGTTTGAGAACAATCGGCCGCAGAAGATTACTCACTTCTCCTACAACGCCGCACCGCCGCCGCCGAAGCCTGTTGCCCGTAACAATCAATCGCCGGACGTGCCTCCCGATCGATTGCGGCCGGAAGACGTGCGACGCACGATTGCTCTCGTAGTCGACGACCTCGGACTCTCGTTTTCCAGCACCCACTTTGTGCGGCGCGCGCTCAAACAGTTTGTGGACCAGCAGATGCAGCCGGGTGATCTCGTCGCCATCATACGCACGAGTGGCGGCATTGGCGCGCTGCAGCAGTTCACGTCCGACAAGCGACGGCTCTACGCAGCGATCGATCACATAAAGTGGTATCCCGCCGGCCGCAGTGAAGTCGGCGCGTTTGCGGCGCCGATTCCCGGCAAGCTCGGCAAAGAACTCGACGACAAGATCAAGGAGTTAGACGAGTTTCGTTCCGACTTGTTTTCCGTTGGCACCCTCGGCGCAATCAGCTATGTGGTCAGAGGCTTGAGTGATCTACCGGGTCGCAAGTCAGTCTTCCTGATCTCTGACGGGTTCAAACTAACGGACCGAGAACCTCTAAGCGGCACCAGCCGCAACGACAGGACGTTCCAGAGATTGCAACAACTGATTGACGAAACCACCCGCGCATCGGTAGTGATCCATACAATCAACGCATCGGGTCTACAAGCACGATCTTCATTACGCGCCGAAGACTCGATGGCCAGTTCCGACAATCTATCCGGAGCCCGAACTTCCGATCAAGTCGAACAAGCTTTGCGCGATCGAAACAATGATGCGCTCGACTTGCAGTCAGGTCTGGATTACCTCGCAGACGAGACTGGCGGTATGGCGATTCACAATTCAAACGACCTGGCGGGCGGCATCAAAAAAATCATCAACGAGAACGGTTATTACCTGATTGGCTATCGACCCGATCAAACCACGTTCGATCCGAGAACGGGCCGGCGTACATTTCATCATCTATCGTTAAAGGTGTTGCGTCCCGGCAAGTTCAACGTGCGTATGCGTAACGGCTTTTACGGAGCCGTCAGTGAGAATAGCGCGAAACCTACCGGCACAGGCGCACGCGAACAGATCCTGCGCGCACTGATTTCCCCTTTTGGCGCCGCAGGCATTCCCATCCGCCTCACATCGCTCTTCGCCAATAATGCAGAGACAGGTTCGTTTATGCGTTCGTTCCTGCATGTTGACGGGAGCGCGCTCACCTTTACAGATGAACCAGACGACTGGCACCAGGCGCAGTTTGACGTTGTCGCAGTGACTTTCGGCGAGGACGGCAACATCGTCGGTGAAGTCAGTCGCGTAGACAGGTTGCGCGTGCGCGGCGAGGCCTATCAGCGGGTGCTCAAAGCGGGATTTGTTTACCTCGTCACCGTACCGATCAAGAAGCCGGGTGCTTATCAACTGCGCGTCGCGTTGCGCGATCAGACGTCAGAGCGAGTGGGTTCATCGAGCCAGTTCGTCGACGTGCCTGACATGAAGAAACGCAGGCTCGAGCTCTCCGGGATTCTTCTTAACGCTGCGCAATCAGATCAGACCGAGATCGATCCGTCACACAGCGCCGCCGTCCGCCAGTTTCGTCAGGGAGAAAACATGCAGTACAGTTTCGTTATCTACAATCCGCATGTGGATCCAACGACGGGCCAGCCACAACTGCAAACACAAGTCAGAATCTTTCGCGACGGCCTACCGATCTTCACTGGCAAAGCGCAGCGCTTCTCGCTGAACAACCCGCCAGACATGAGCCGTCTCTCCGCCACCAGCGCGATCAAACTCGGTAGTGATATGACTCCGGGTGAATACGTTCTCCAGCTCGTCGTGACTGATCTGCTTGCGGGAGACAAGTACGCCACGACGTCACGGTGGGTAGACTTCACGATCGTGCCGTAGCCACGTTGCTATTACGTCAAAGTCGGAACGGAGCGCCAGCGGCGCGGAATATGAAAGCCAGGGGCAAGCGCGAAGCGAAGCGGAGCGCGTCGCCCCTGGTAACAGACAATCAAATGTTCGAGCCCTGCAGGGGCGTAATTTGGTCGGCGTTATTTCCGTCTTTCAGGCCTTGATCTCGGGTGCTCGTGGTAACCCAGGGCGACGCGCTTCGCGCTTGCCCTGGGCTTTCATATATCGCGCCGTTGGCGCTTCCTTCAGACTTTCAAGAATTCAACGCTTCTTTTATCTCCCTGCAAATTCTGACCAACTCTCGGTCCAGCTCGGCAGGCTGGTGCATGATATCCATCAGCGTTTTGTCTAACTTGTTCACAAACTGATATTCGATGAGGGGTGTTTCTTCATAAGCACCTGGACCAACCGCTACCGGCAGTATCCTTAAGCCATCTGTCTCCGAAGCTCTTAAGAATTCCTGCAGCTCAACATCGTGAATGAAATCAGAGGCCAGGAAGCTTATCGTTACCAGGAGCACTGCGACTTTTGCCGACGCGAGGGCTTTCTTGATCTCTTCGCGCCATTTTGCGCCCGGTTGAATTTCCGTGTCGTCCCAAACCTTGATGGCCTTGTTCCGTGTATATGGTCTTAGTGCCTCCTGAAATCTGGACAGCCATTCGGAATCGTCGTGGCTGTAGCTGATGAAAACCTGATCTCGTTTTGGAGGTAGTGATGTCAGCAATGTCTTCATTGCTTTGCGGCCACCGCGCTCGGCCTCGTTTTCATCGTCTTCAACACTCGGACTTGGGGGCGGCGTGGTTCGCAGTAACTCTTTGAGATCTCTCAGCCTGCCCTCAACCGACGCACGCCCACTCGCGACCAGCCTCTTCTTCATCTCATCCGACAACTCGATTTCATTCCATTGGACGGTTCCGCAATCGATCTCGACCAACCTGCTGCGAGGCATCTCGTTAATGAGGTAGTAGTCACGACTGGCGCCACCCACGTCGATTAAATTTATGATGTATTCCAGCGCCGACTGAGGACCGACGTCGGTTACATTCTTTTTTGGCCTGAGCACGAGTATTGGTAAGTCATCGTCATGCGTCGTTGCGAGCCAGACCGGACTCTGCGAGATAACTGCGCCATCCATCAGGAGCTTTTCCCCTTCTTCCTGAAACGGAAAAAGAAAGGGGGCCGCAGTCGAGATTCTTAGCGCCTCGGAAACCGGCATCTCCGGCGTCGTCTCATTCGAGTAAACATGTATTTTATGTGAGCGAAGATCGACGCCGAATGTCGCGAAGGGTTTTTCTAACTCTGCGAACGTGGGATTACCGCCAACGATACTCTGGAATGTTTCGGCGACGCGCGACTTTTTGAATTTAGCGTACGGTCGTCTGAAGAGATTGAGCAACGGCGGCCACGATGTGCCCTCACCGAGCGTTGCGAGCTCGAGATCGTAAACGGCTTGCTGGAATTTCTTGTCCCCGTCTTTGGTGCATAGTATTGCGCCGATGAGGGAACCGGCTGAAGAACCAGATACAGTGGCGAATGAAATACCGTTCTCACTTAACGCCGGAATCGCCCCGCCATAGCTCAGACACTTCACGCCGCCTGCGCTCAATACTAAGTGTACTCTAAGGTCGTCATCCTTTACGTTGCTTTCGTCCTGTTTGTCCATTCAATCTCCCCTGTTGCTCTTATATTTAGACCACGGCTGGGCCATGTATGTGGACCAGCTTTGCCTCGAACGTCGGAACTGAGCACCAACGGCGCGGAATATGACAGCCAAGGGCAAGCGCGGAGCGCGTCGCCCCGGGTAACAAATAATCAAAATGGTCCAGCCCTGAAAGGGCGTAATTTGGTCGGCGTTATTTCGGCCTTTCAGGCCTTGATCTCGGGTGCTCATGGTAAACCCAGGGCGACGCGCTTCGCGCTTGCCCTGGGCTTTTATATCTCGCGCCGTTGGCGCTCTTACATCTGGGCCTCGGTGTTTATTTCCGAGCGCCGTTGTTGGTCTAGCTTCTGAAAATCATCCAAGTTGATTTCGAACGTTTCAAGATGGCTCTCCACCAGTTCATGCATCTGCGGGTCGAGGAAAATTTGCTTGAGCACCGGATGAAATTCTCTATCCAGGGGGAGCACTCTTTTCTGCTCATAAGTCTTTGTATGTCTGATTAAGAAAAAAGCCGTCTCGCGCTGGATGAGGTCCGGATGATTGATGAGGTCATAGATCAGATCTACGTACTGTTGTTTAGCTCTTCGCCCTTGAGTCCGGTACCAGAAGCCTAAAGCGAGATTGGCTTCCTGTCGCATTCGCAGTGAAATCGGATCGTCAAGCTGAAGCTTTGCGGCTTCATACCAATTATTTTTGACGAGGAAGTCGTACGCCCCCAGCTCTCTCTCATCTACAAGATAGCGACAGAACATGCAGATAAACCATTCCCAGTAAAAATAGCGCATGCCTTTTTCCGGTTTGTTCCTAAACTCCTGTTCGATCAGCTCGGCGTTCGCCTGTAGATACTGAACTACAAAATCGAACCTTTTTTGATGACCAGGGACTGTACTGTCCAACGTGATGCCGGCGAGATCTGCGGTTATACCCAGGAGCTCACATCCTGAGAAGTAGGGCATGCAGGAATGAATGACTTCATCTGTTTTTACATTCCTGAGCAATCGCTCCGCGATGTACTTGTAATAATCAGCCAACGAGGCGCGATCGATTAACTCAAAGTATGGCTGCAAGAGCTTCAAGCGCGAAGGCTCATCGAGCGCCTCGGGCAGACACTCCGCGAGAAAATACATAAACCCGAAAAGCGCACGCGGCTCGTCGTAATGATGCGCCTGTTCCTTAGCCAGTTGGGCAAGAGCTTTTTGAAACGGAGCGCTGGCTTTAGGACCAGCAAACCACACTCCCGCCGCAAGCAGATCCTGCGAACCGATTCCGAGTCGTAGTATGAACTCGATGAACTCTGAGGTTGTTTTATTCTCGCGCGCATCCTGGTCCAGCAGCAGCAACAAAAACGTAAATACCCCTGCCTTTATTTCCTGCGCCTGGTTTCCAGCGAACCACTTCTGCAACTCTGCCGCAGACGCTTCGGTATCTGCTTTCTTCAGGCTGTCGGTGACGCGCAGTTGGCGCGCAATGTTCCATTCCCAAAATGCTTCGAAACGTATCGAAACATGTTGGACCGGGAAATCACCGAGATCGGGATCGGGTATACCTTCGATTGCGAGCAGGTTGCCGTGCTTGAGAATATCCAATGCCAGCTTGGCTTTGTCCCGGTTCTTGAGCTCGGCTTTTACGAGTTCGGCGGTGCTGGTTATGTCATCAAGCATGTCCGTCAACGCGGGGTGGCCTTCCCGTTTGAGCAGAGATCGCGCAATCAGCGCAACTGAGAGCTTCGTTAAATCGCGATCCAGTGAGCTGGTATCCAGGTGGTCCAGACGTTTCTCCCAGAAGTGCGTAACAAATTCGATGAAGTTCAGATCAACCAGACTCTCCAAGGCTAGTTTGTCACGCAAATCCAGCAGCACTCCGGCAATGAAAGGACTGCACAGAGTATTGAGAAGCGACGGATTATCGTTGACCCGGTCGAGTGCCAAACGCTCCTCATTCGTCACCGTTCCGAGGGTCGTGCGGATCAACTCTACTCCGGTCTTCGCTGTACGATTTAGTTCGTTCAACGACAACCATTTCCCTACTTGTTCCTGACTAAGTGCCTTGGGACTAGTGTAAGTATAATCTTCCCAAAACCAGCTTTGTGCCTTGTCCGCCACGAGCATATAGAAGGTGTCCTGCAGCAGGATGAGCCAGTGCAGCGAGTGCAGCCGCGTGTTATGGGAAATGAACTTGAGCAGCTCGTCTCTATCGTCTTCGAACTTTCCCGACTTGAATAACCCCTTCTGAAAATCATCGAGCACTATGATCAGTTTGATCTTCTTTCCCGGCGAAGAATCGAGGAAGCGATCGAATTCGTCGAGGCTGCGCCATTTCATGCCGGTCGCCTCGATAACAGACCGCAAGATCATGGCCTCGATGGATTCTGCGAACGGCGACCGAGCAAGCGGCAGCCACAAATAATCATAGGCCGTATCGCTGATGCGCTGACCTAACTGCGATGCAAACGCGTGTGTCTTACCCGACCCAAGCTCGCCAATCACGGGCACAACCTTCGCGAAACTACTCTCACTCATGCTCCGCAGATCTCTTAGGCTGTTGCGTATCGATGCGACAGCGTCCAGGCGAGTCTCGATAAGCTGCAATTCGTTGTCGGTAACGTCCGGCTGTCGCTTCGCTTTCAGGAATTCAGAGAAGAGACGTTGAACTCCATTTATCTTCTTTGAAAGCGTTTCGATGGCATCGTCGAGGATGAGGTAATCGTCGTTCGTATTTATTTTGGAAATAGTCTGATCAATTTCGTCGCCCAGAGGGAAATCATTTTCGTCGCGGGGAAAGGCTTTGATGCCGGCACGGATTTCCGTGAGTATCCAGGCCACCTCTTCGTGCCATTGTCGTTGGTTGATAAAAGACTTGAGTGTGCTCGTCAGGGGTGAGTCGATTGTTATCTGAGGATCATTCAGTTCCTCTTCGAACAGATGTTTGCGAGCTAGCCTTTCCCACTTCAGCCAGCGCTCCTGCACATCCTGATGGCTATAACCCAACGGCTCGCCGAGTAGTAACCGATTAACATCGTCGCCAACCTTCTCTCGCAAATCGTCAGGAGAATCAAAAACAGTTCGCACCAGTTCCACGTCTATGCCCTGTTTGAAGGCCGCCAGACGTTGTTGTATCGATTCGTCTTCTTCGATGACTTCCGGCTTGAGTGAGTCCGAAGCTACGTAACAGAGGCAGCGTTTACCGAGCTCGCGCGCTAGATCATATTCCTGTTCGGTGATGGACTTATCGTCGCCTTCCGGGACGTAGCCGTAGCGATAAGCATAAATGCCGATGAAGAGATCGCATTCTCTTACCTGATCGGTGCTCACTGTGACCGCATCCGATGGATTACTACCAAAAGTTTCCATCATGAGAACAACCTGATGCAGCGCAACGAGCTTGTTTCTGACCTCTTCGCGGTATGGTGCGATGTCTTTTCGGGTGGAGCTTATAAGTACTTTGAACTCGCTCATGTTGAGTAGTTAGGCAGGCTCGCAACTGTCTGTAGCGAGTGATATGTCCGACTTAAATAGTAGTCACACTTAGGATCGCCTGCCGGGTGCGGCTAGCTCACGTGCGGGCGGTTTGATTTTGCGAGGCGATAGCAGAGACTGAGGCGACCCCGGTTACTGCGAACCAGATTTCTCTTCCACTGCTTTGAAGCCTGTGCCATTGATAACTTCGCGAAGCTTGGCTTCCGTCACCTTCGCGTCGTCATATTCGACGACTGCTTCTTTTCGATCCAAACTTATTTCAACCTTCTCCACACCCGGCGTTGCTTTCAGTGCCTTCTCAACCGAGCCTGAACACTTGCTGCACTTCATTCCCTCAACGCGAATAGTAGACTTCCTGGTGGCCGCTAACGCCGCAATTGCGGTGAAAGCAATCATAAGAAAGACAGCGGTAGCTACGACGACTGATTTACTTTTCATTTCACTTCTCCTGACGGATCGATTTGAGTAATGACATCTACACCGTTTGTGTTATCTCATCACCTTGCCTCAAAGTCGGAAGGGAGCGCCAACGGCGCGGGATATGATAGCCAGGGGCAAGCGCGAAGCGCGTCGCCCCTGGGTAACAGATTCAAAACGATTCCAGCCCTGAAAGGGCGGAATTTGGTCGACGTTATTTCGGCCTTTCAGGCCTCAAATCGCGTGCTCGTGGTTAACCCAGGGCGACGCGCTTCGCGCTTGCCCTGGGCTTTTATATCTCGCGCCGTTGGCGCTTCCTTCCGAGTTTTAGACTTATGCCGACTTTTCGTGCAAGGTCGCCTTCTTCTTCATTTGAGCAGCGGTTTTATCTTTTGCTCAAACTCTTCTGGCAACAGGATGCCTTCGATAATATCCCGAATTCTTCCATCTGTGCCAATCACAATCGTTGTCGGCAGCGCTTCGCTTCGACTAAGGCGCGACTTTGTTTCTTCGGTGCCAAGACCGACAGGATAATTGACCTTTGCTCTTTGCACGAAGCGACGCACTTCCGCGAGCTTCTGCGGCGGATAAGTCACTCCGATTATTTGCAAGCCGCGATGGCGATACTCGCGCTGCAATCTAATCAGATCCGGGATTTCCTTACGACACGGTGGACACCAGGTGGCCCAAAAGTTAACTAAAACCACCTTGCCCCGGTAGTCACTGAGACGAATGAAACGCCCGTGAATATCCTTAACTGTCAGTTGCGCTGGTTGCGACTCTTGCCCGAGCACGACCACAGGCACGAACAAGAATAGCAGCGTAAAAATTTTGCTCATTAGAATAGATATCTTATCCCCAGCAGTATGTTTCGATCAGTCAGCAACGCCAAAGTGCCTGTGTTGCGCACCACGGGAAACTGAAAACTACCTTCCACTACGAAGCGTGGATGCGCCGCGTATTGGAGTCCCGGCGCAAGATAGTATTCAGTCGCCTTGCTGCCGGCTACAGTCTGACCATCAAGGCGGCCATCGCTGCGATGAACAAACGTAGTCTCGAGAACCAGAAACAGCTCGCCGCCAGGCTTATGCGGATCTCGCGGGATCACATATTCAAGATCCGTGTTCAGACGTTGCTCGTGGCCCATGCGAAAACCGTCACGTTCAGTACGGAAGATCGCCTCGGCATTCCCGCCAAAGATGAAGCGCCCGCCGGCTTGAGAAAATGCAATATCGAAGTGCGGACTTAGTCCGCCACTGATCGGAGTGAGCTGCTGTCTCACAAACGCAGGCACATTGAGCTGCGCCTGACTCGGAGCCATCTTCCTGCCTGTCGGTAATTCAAGCCCGACGCGAAATGCAGCTTGCCTGTCGCCATAAGTCTCGACAGTTCGATAGAAGCGATACTTCGCCCAGCCCGTTATGTTTCCTACTCCGAATCCGGAGTCTGACGTCATTCCATCGTCATATGCGGTCCGCGAAAAAGGCGCTTCGATTTCCAACTGCAAGCGTGGTGACGGAGTGTAGGAAACGCTCAAATCGAGAATTTGACGATTAACCTCCAACGAGCCGAGATGTTGTTTGATGAAGTAAACACGAGGCGTAACAGCGCCGCCCTTATATACCGTCAAGCCCGGCGAGGTCACGCGGATTGGTGCTAACGCGGCGGTCTCCGTTGCCGGAAGAGAAGGCGGTGAGTTCGTAAAGCCAACTTTCGCAAAGATCGGAGTTGAAATCGCACGACTACTCGCCGCGGTTTTGCGAGTTGAGACAGTAATCGTCTCCTGCGCGTTTGGTCCAATCTTCCAGTCGCCCGTTAATTCAATCGCGTCGGCGTCCTTCGCGCCAGCCAATGCTTGAGCGACATTTGGCCCGTCGAGAGCGAAGCGTTGTCCCGATGCTTGCACGACAATGGCCCAACCTTTGTCGTCTCGTGTGAGGTTTCCGGTAACTGTGATGTCCGCGGAAGCAAGCGTATATCCGGCCTTCTTCAGAGTTTCTTTGAGGGCCGCAAACGACACTGGTTTACCAGGCTTGGGTGTAAAAACTCCCAATCCTTTTTTGAAGTCTGTTACCTCGATCTCTTTGAGTTTCGGTGCGTAGTCTAGACGGCTCACGGCCTTCTGAATGTTGTACACTCAATTACCGCACAAATATCCGGCGATGTGCATTCGCACCTGCTTCACCTGTGCCGCCGCACCGACTGCACTTCCGAACAGTAGAACCAAACCAAGTATCGCGATAGAACTATGGTGCCTCATCTTTCTCCTAACATTTACAATCACGAATCCGTACGTCCTGCCTGCATAACACAGATTCTCACATTCGTTCTGGCCACGGTGCTTCTGCCGATGATGTGGTCGAGATGAAAAGGGAGATCGCTTGCGGATTCTGGAAAGAGACAATATTCGCAGCGCCCGGCTGCGCGGTGACTAACCTCGAACTTGAGCGTGCGGCTTAGACGCGCCATCTCACGCAGGAGAAGTTTGCAGGGAACGCCGAGCCCGCATTTTCATTAATTCGAGCAACTTGCCGATATGCAGATAGTGCTCCAGAGCTTCTGACTCGTCGTTCGTGAGCGCACCTGCTTTTCGCCTTTTCGAGCAAGGCAGCCATGCACTCTCGGTCAGTTTCGTTGAAGCCTATTCGTAGAATTGCTTCAGCGGCCGCGGGCGACCAATCGCCGGAATCCGGCTGGATCACTCGACTGAGGATAGCAACCTCACTGCTATCAAGTTGCGCGCTCATAGATCTGCTTTGTAGCACATGGCGCGACGTAGGGGCAATCAAGTGGGAGTTTAGAGTAGTGCCTCAGTTTGAATTACGCCGAAGGCGTTCGCTAATTTCAGCCCAGTGGTTGGAGCGCAGCGATGGGTACATATATACAAAACAATTATTGAACCCTGAAAGGATTTCTCTGATGTCGATCATGTTAGACTAATGGCAAATCTGAAATAAACAGGAGGCCACCTCACAATGGCTCAATCTCTCGCGCGTCTATGGACACACACCTCATCTTCTCAACTAAAGATCGGTTTCCTTTCCTGGCCGATAAGGTTCTACGCTGTGAGATGCACGCATACCTTACCGAGATGTTGCGCAAACACCATTGCGAAACGCTCATCGTTGGTGGTATCGAGGATCACACGCATTCCTTGTTTACGCTTCCGCGTACAGACGCGATTGCAAATGTAGTGAAGGAAGTTAAGAGAACATCGTCAGGTTGGATCAAAGGAGCTTCGAAAAAGAGTTGGCGAACCCTTTCAGCAAAGGACGTCGGCGGCCGACGTTGTGACGTAAAAGGAACAAGACGCGATCCCGGCGTTGTTGAAATAATTGGACTTAGCGTCTTGTTCCTTAGGAGGG